>Ga0134128_10004362_pt1 | contig 17317 bp, 17 predicted proteins | sample KB31754_FD_96462 | JGI IMG/M metagenome (GOLD analysis project Ga0134128, IMG submission 96462) | Terrestrial soil microbial communities with excess Nitrogen fertilizer from Kellogg Biological Station, Michigan, USA - KB3-175-4 | ecosystem: Environmental > Terrestrial > Soil > Unclassified ... | reverse complement strand
CCTGCTGGTCGACATCGATCCCCAGGGGAACGCCAGCTCGGGGCTGGGGCACCTCCCGAGCGAGTCGGCCGAGCCGAGCGTCTACGATCTCCTGGTCGGGCAGCCGCGCCTCGATGACGTGATTCGCAAGACCGATCTCGCCCACCTGGACCTCATTCCGGCGAACGCCGACCTGGCCGGCGCCGAGATCGAGCTCGTCCCCGTGACCGACCGCGAGCGGCAGCTCCGGGGCCCCCTGCGCGCCGCCGCCGAACGCTACGACTACGTCTTCATCGACACGCCGCCGTCCCTGGGGCTCCTGACCCTGAACGCGCTCTGCGCCGCCGACAGCGTGCTGGTGCCGCTGCAGTGCGAGTACTACGCGCTCGAGGGGCTGTCGGCGCTGCAGCGGACGATCCGCCTGGTGGCCGACAACCTCAACCCCGGGCTCGACATCGAGGGGATCGTCCTCTGCATGGTCGACTCGCGACAGAACCTGACCGAGCAGGTCGCCAGCGAGGTGCGCGCCCACTTCGAAGGCAAGGTGTTCGCCACCTCGATCCCCCGCAACGTGCGGCTCTCCGAGGCGCCGTCGTTCGGCAAGCCGATCCTGCTCTACGACGTGGCCTCCAAGGGAGCGAAGAGCTACCTCGATCTGGCGCGCGAGCTCCTCACCCGCCACGCGGCCGACAAGCCCGCCGACGAGAAGCGCCAGCCGGCCACGGCGGCTTCCCGATGAGCGCCCCCAGGCGACAGGCGCTGGGCCGCGGGCTGGCGGCGCTCATCCCGGGCGCGCCGGCGCCCCCGGCGCCCGGCCTCGTCGCCCGGCGCGCGAACGACGGGACCCGCGACGGCGTACGGACGATCGCCGTCGAGGAGATCCACCCCTCGCCCGGCCAGCCGCGGACGCAGTTCCACGACGCGCGCCTCGAGGAGCTGGCGGCGTCGATCCGGACGCAAGGGATCATCCAGCCGCTCATCGTGCGCGCCCGCGCCGGTGCGGACGGCTACGAGCTCATCGCCGGCGAGCGGCGCTGGCGGGCCGCGCAGCGCGCCGGGCTCCACGAGGTCCCGGCCGTCGTGCGCGACGTGGCGCCGACCCAGGCGTTCGAGATGGCGCTGGTCGAGAACCTGCAGCGCGAGGATCTGAACCCGCTCGAGGAGGCGGCCGCCTACCAGCGCCTGGTCGACGAGTTCGGCTACACGCAGGAGCAGCTCTCCGACCGGGTCGGCAAGGAGCGGAGCACGGTGGCCAACGCGCTCCGCCTGCTGCGCCTGCCGGAGAGCGTGCGCGCCCTGGTCGCCGAGGGGCGCCTCTCGATGGGCCACGCCCGCGCGCTGCTGGGGCTGGAGGCGGCGGCGGCGATGGAGAAGCTGGCGCGCAAGATCGTTTCGGCCGAGCTCTCGGTGCGCAAGGTCGAGGAGCTGGTGCGCAAGGCGCGCCAGGGGAACGAGGACGGGCGGGCGACCGCACCGGCGCCGGCCGCGCGCCCGCGGTCGACCAGCGCGCGCGACCTGGCGATGCGCCTCACGCGAGCGCTGGGGACGCGGGTCGAGGTGGTCGAGGTCGGGCAGGAGCGCGGTCAGATCGCCATCCACTATCACTCGCTCGATCAGCTCGACGCGCTCCTGGAAAGGCTGATGCACTCGTGACCGCCGCGGCGTCGCTGGAGCTGACCTACCGGTCGGACGCCGCGCTCCTGGTCGCCTACGCCAATCAGCTCACCAAGGGGCAGCTGTCGATCGACACCCGCGAGAAGCTGTCGGCCGGCGCCACCGTCCAGCTGCGACTGGTCGCCCCCGCGACCGCGCTGGCGCTGACCGGCGTGGTGGCGCAGGCGGCCGGCGAGGCCAACGGCTCCGGGCATCCGCTGGAGACTGCGCTGACCATCACCTCGCCCCCCGACACCTTCGGCGACGGCGTCGACAAGCTGGCCTTCGGGTTCAAGGGGCTGAAGGCGCTGGTGGCCGCTTCCCAGGCGGCGCCGCGCGCCCTGCTCATCCGCTACCTGCGTTCGATCGTCGCCTGCGAGGTGATCGAGATCGATCAGCGTCGCCTCGACGAGCCCGGCGCCATCTGCAACGTCGACCTGGGCGTCGTCGACCTCGACTCGACGGGCGCTGCCGGCTACGAGCTCTACGCGCGGCTGCGCGAGCACCGGGAGGCCGGCTCGGCGCCGGTCCTGGCCGTCGCGCAGCTCGAGCGCGATCGGGTCCGCGCGGCGTCGCTGGGGTTCGACGAGGCGCTGACCAACCCGCCGGCCTTCGTCGAGCTGCAGGCCTCCGTGCTGCGCGCCCTCGCCAGGCCGCTCTCGGTTCGGTCGATCTGATCGCGTGAGGGCGGACGGGCTTTCCCGGCCGCCCTCGTCGCGGGAGGTCGCAGGAACCCTCTCAGGGTTCCTGGGTTGATCGTCCACGGCGTTTCGCCGCGGTGACGGTGTTGAAAAGCAGCATGGCGATGGTCATCGGGCCGACGCCGCCCGGGACCGGCGTGATCGCGGAGGCGCGCTCGGCCGCGGCCGTGAACTCCACGTCGCCGAGCAGCTTGCCGTCGGCGCGCCGGTTGATGCCCACGTCGATGACCACCGCGCCCGGCTTGATCCAGGCGCCGCGCACCATCTCCGGGCGCCCGACCGCCGCGACCACCAGATCGGCGCGGGCAACAACGGCGCCGAGATCGCGCGTCTTCGAGTGGCAGAGCGTCACCGTGGCGTTGGCGTTGGTGAGGAGCGCCGCCATCGGCTTGCCGACCATGTTGGAGCGTCCGACCACCACGGCGTCGATCCCGGCCAGCGCCAGGCCGCTCTCCTCGACGAGCTTCATGATCCCGAACGGCGTGCAGGCCACGAAGCGCGGCTCGCCCATCACCAGGTGGCCGAGGTTGTCGGGGTGGATGCCGTCGACGTCCTTGCGTGGATCGACGGCGGGGAGGATCTGGCGCGCGTCGAGCCCGGCTGGCAGCGGGAGCTGGAGCAGGATCCCGTCGACGGCCGGATCGGCGTTGAGCTTGGCGACCAGCGCGGCGAGCTCGCTTTGTGACGTGGTCGACGGCAACCGGTGGTCGAAGGTCCGGATCCCGACCTGCGCCGAGGAGGCGGTCTTGTTGCGCACGTAGATCTGCGAAGCGGGATCCTCGCCGACCAGCACGACCGCCAGCCCCGGCTCGACGCCGCGGGCGCGGAGCGCGGACACCTCGCCGGCCAGCTCCGACTTGATGCGGGCCGCGAGCGCCTTGCCGTCCAGAATCTTCGCCGCCATCGGGGCTCGTATAACACGCCCCGCTGCCCGAGCATCCCGCAGGCACGATTTTGCGCAACCGCTGCACCGGTTCGTTCGAAACGTCTGCGCATGGACGGGTCACGGGGAGCACGAGCAGCAGCCGCCGCGGCGTTGGCCGCAGTGTCGGGTCTGACCACGCCGGCGCACGCTGCCCGGCCGGCTGGTCCCAGCACGGCGATCGAACGTTCGCTCGAACGCCTGGTGGCCGGCGCCGATCGGCTGTTCGCCCTCGGCGGTGGCGAGGTCCTGACCTTCGACGGCGACGGACGGCGGCTCGGCCGCTGCGCGGGATTCGCGCCGCCGGCGCGACCGCCACGGCGCGAGCGACTCGGGGCCCCGGACGCCGAGGAGGTGCTGCGCGCCGCCGGGCTCCCCGACGACGACAGCACCCCGGAGGCGGAGGACGCGCTGGAGGAGGAAGGGCTCGGACCTCGGCGGCGCCCGCGCGCCGAGCCCGAGGGCGCCATCGTCCCGCGCGCGCTGGCGGCGAAGCGGGACGCTTCGGCGGTCTGGATCGCCACCTCGTCGGGGGTGTTTCGCGGCGACGAGAACGGATGTCGCCCCGCCGGGCTCGACGGGCGCGACCTCTTGCTGGTCGCCGCGGCGGGCGACACGGTGGTCGCGGCCACGGAGGACCTCCTGTTCCGCGAGAGCAGCGCCAACGCGGCCGGAGAGGGCCCGGGGGGCGACGACGACACGGCCACCTTCACCGTCGCCGCCGGGCTGGCGGCGCGACCGCGCGCGCTGGCGGTCTGGCCCGACGGGACACCCGTCGTGGCCGACGACGACGGGATCCAGCTCTTCCCCGGCGATGGGACCGCGGCTCGGATCCTCGACCGCCCGGCCGACGCGCTGGTCATCTGCGGGGACAGCGCGCTCGCCCTCGCCAACGACGGCGTCTACCGCTGGACGGCGGGCGCCGAACCGGTCCGAACGGCCGATCGGCCGCCGGTGCGCACGCTCGCCTGCGGTCCCGCGCCCGGCGTCCGTTTCGTCGCCACCGGGCTGGGCGTCTGGACCTCCTCCGACGGCGCTGCCTGGACCGAACGGGCCGAGACGCTCGGCCGCTCCGTCACCGGCGCGGCGACCGAGGGCGGGCAGACCTGGCTGGCGCTCGAGGACGGGCTCATCGCGCTCGACTTGACCGCTTCCGAGGCGAGCGGGCCGCCGCCATCCCAGCGCGCCGCGATCGAGCCGCTGGGGTTCGCGCCGCTGTCGAACCGGCGCCTCGCCGCCCCCACCCTCCCCTGGCCCTCGGTGACGGCGATGGTCGGCGCCGAGCGGACGACCGACCGGCGCGTGTGGGAGGTCATGCTCCTCCTGACCTTTCCCCTCGGACGCGGGCCGAGGCGCGTCGACGGAACGCCGGTGGCCGCCGAGCGCGCGCGCCGCGACCAGGCGCTCGCGCGGGAAGAGATCGATCTCGCCGCCGCGGCGCCGGCTGGTGCCGGCGCCGAGCGCGCGGCGCGTCTCGAATCCGTCCTTCAAGAAAGAGAGGCTCTGCGATGATCGCTTGCTCCAGCGCGACGCTGCTCGCGCTCCTCTTCGTCCAGTCCGTCCCGACGCCCGAGGCGCGGACCCGCGAGCCGGCAGAGGCCGCCCGCGCGCGCCCGCTGCCGCTCCCGCTGGCGCCCGCCGATCCCGACGAGCGCACGCCGAGCGCCGAGGCCCCGCGCCGGCCTCGACGCGCGCGCCCGCTCGACCCGGCCGTCCTGCGGGCGCTGGCGGCCGAGGATCCGCCGGTCTCGGCGCTGCGCGCCGCGGCCACCGCCCTGGTGCTCGCCGAGCCGGACCGGGCCCGGTCGCTCGTCGCGCGGGCGCGGTTCGCCGGCTGGCTCCCCGAGCTGCGCCTGATGGTCGACCGGCGGTTCGCACGCACCGAGTCGGTCGACCTCGGCACGCCGACCGACACCACGGCGCTGGCGCCCGTCGGCATCGACAGCAACAACGACGTGCGTTACCAGGCCCGCGCCACCTGGGATCTGAGCAAGATCGTCTTCAACCCCGACGAGGTCGCCGCGCAGTTCCAGGCGCTGCGGACCGCCGACACGCGTCGAGAGATCGAGTCGCTGGTCATCCGTCTCTACTTCGAGCGGCGCCGGCTCAAGGCTGAGTCCGCCGCTGCCGATGATCTGGACGTGCTTCCAGGTTCCAAACGGGAGCTGCGCATCGCCGAGATTGAAGCCGAGCTCGACGCGCTGACTGGCGACGCCTTCACGCGCCTTGCGCACCACCGGCCGATCGAGGGAGAGTCTCGCTCGGAGCCATGACAGAAGAAGCCCGGCCCTCGCGCCGCCAGTACCCGCGCTACAACGTCGACGTGCAGGTCGAGGTCACGGTGGCGGGCGGCCAGCTCGACGCGCGGACCCGGGACATGTCCCGCGCCGGGCTCTGCCTGGTGACGACGCAACCGATCGCGCGGGAGACCGAGGTCTCACTGGAGCTGGTCCTGACCTTCGGCGAGGACGGCGTCTCGGAGCCGCTGAAAATCGATGGGCGCGTCGCCTGGTGCACGGCGTTGTTCGGCGCCTATCAGGTCGGCGTCAAGTTCGTGAAGGTCGACGACGAGCGCGCCAAGTACCTGAACATGTTCGTGGGATTCCTCGACGGAACGCTGGCGCCCAGCGGCATGCTGGGCGACGCCGACGAGCTCGGACATTCGCTTCAGCCATTGGGCGATCCTGACGATCCGTTCGCGTACTAATGCAAGCGCCGCAACCCCGCCCTCAAAGCCGCCGCCAACACCAACGCGTCGACCTGCGGATGTCCGCCGAGGTCCGCACCAACGACCGCGTCTTCACCACCACCACGCGCGATCTGTCGGAGGGGGGCGCCGGCCTCACCTCGGATCAGCCCCTCGACGAGGGACAGGAGATCGTGCTCGGTCTCTTCCTGGTCATCGACGACGTCGAGAGCGACACGCCGCCTCTGTGGGTCAAGGGACGCGTCGCCTGGTGCGCCGAGTCCGACGACAACCACTATAACGCGGGCGTGCGGTTCGAGGTGATCACCGAGGACCAACGGACCTGGCTGCGGCAGGTGCTGAAGACGATCGCCCCCTCGCCGCTGTAGGCAGGCCGCGGGCCAGCCTAGGCGAGCGCCAGGATCCGCTCGGCGACGCGGGCGCCGTCGAGCGCCGCGCTCACGATGCCGCCCGCGTACCCCGCCCCCTCACCGCAGGGATAGAGCCCCGCGATCGACGGCGAGACCAGGGTCGTCGGATCGCGCAGGAAGCGAACCGGGGCGCTGGTTCGCGTCTCGGCGGCGATGAGCAACGCCTCCGGCCACAGGAACGCCGGCAGGCGCGCCCCGATCTGGCGCAGCCCCACGCGCAGCCCCTCGACCACGAACGGCGGGAGCACCGAGGCCAAGTCGGCCGGGGCCAGACCCGGGCGGTAGCTGCTCGGGCCCAGCGAATCGCCGGTCCGACCGGCCAGAAAATCGCCCAGCCGCTGCGCGGGCGCGCGGAACCGCCCGCCGCCGGCGCGGAACGCCGCCTGCTCGATCTGGCGCTGGAAGGCGATCCCGGCCAGCGGTCCGGCGGCCGCGGGACCGAAGTCTTCGGCTCCGACCGCCACCACCAGCCCGGCGTTGGCGAACGGCGAGTCGCGCCGCGAGAGGCTCATCCCGTTCACCACCACGCCGTCGGGCTCGGTGGCGGCGGGGACGATCCAGCCGCCCGGACACATGCAGAAGCTGTAGACGCCGCGCGCGCCCGCGCTGGCCGTCAGCTCGTAGAAGGCGGGCGGCAGCCTGGGGTGCCCCGCGGCGGCGCCGTACTGCAGGCGATCGATGAGCGGCTGCGGGTGCTCGAGGCGGACGCCGACGGCGATCGGCTTGCGGACGACCGCCAGCCCGGCCTCGGCGGCCCAGGCGACCACGGCACGCGCCGAGTGACCCACCGCCAGCACCACGACATCGGCGGCGATCTCGCCGCCGTCGACGCGCACGGCGCGCACGCGACCGGCTCCGACGTCGAGGCCGGAGGCCGCGGTCTCGAATCGGTGGACGACGCCGAGCCCCGCCAGGTGCTCGCGCAGCGCCGCCAGCACCCGCGGCAGGCGGTTCGACCCGACGTGCGGGCGCGCCTCGATCTCGATCTCCGGCGGCGCGCCGAAGCGAACCAGATCGGCGATCACCTCGGCCACGCCGGCGCGGTCCTTGGCGCGCGCGTAGAGCTTGCCGTCGGAGTAGGTCCCCGCGCCCCCCTCGCCGAAGCAGTAGTTCGAGCTCGGGGTCAGCTCGCCGCGCGTGATGAGCGCCAGGTCGCGGCGGCGGGGCTGCACCTGCTTGCCCTGCTCGAGGATGGTGACCGGGACGCCCGCCTCGGCGAGGCGCAGCGCCGCCCAGGTCCCGGCCGGACCGGCGCCGATCACCACCACGCGCGGCGCGGGCCGGCCGGCGGGCCAGCGGAGGCGCGCGCGCGCCGGTGTGGCCGCCTCCAGCGCCTCGCCCCGGCGCGCGACCGCCACGCGTAACCGCTGCCCGAGCGGGCGCCCTTTTCGCGCGTCGAGCGAGCGGCGCACCACCCGCAGCTCGCCCGCCGTGCCGGCGCTCCAGCCGAGCGCCCGCTCGACCTGCGGCGCCAGCGGAGCGTCGAGATCGGCCAGCGGCACGAAGAGATCGATCGTCTCGGCCATCGCGGCTCGCGGCTAGGCGGCGCCCGCCGAGAGGCCGACACGGCGGCGCGCGTCCAGGCAGTGCCGTCCGTTGGCCGCGAACTCGCGGCAGGGCCGGGGGCGGTTTTCGTAGATCGTGCAGGCGTAGCGCCGCGAGGCCCCAGGGTCGCCGACGCTCAGCGCCGCACAACGGGATCCCTCGCGGCGGATCTCGAAGCGGTGGCCCTGCCGGACGATCAGATCGGGCTACTGCCAGACGACCGGATCGCGCACCGAGACCGTCACCGAGTGGTAGGCCTCGCGGCAGCAGGCGCCGCAGGCGTGGCAGTCGACCGGCGGCTCCCAGCGCGCGCAGGCGCGCGCTGCCGCCTCGGTGCGCGCCCCGTCGCCGACCGCCGGCGCCGTCTGGCGGCAGCGGGCGACCGGCGCGCCGCGCCCACCGACGTAGAGCCAGGCGCAGCCGCCGCAGGTCTCGCCGGCGGGCCCCCAGGCGAACCCCAGCGGGTGCCGGAGCTCTGTCAGCGCGCCGGTGCGCACCAACGCCGCTTCGATCGCGGCGCGCCAGGGCGAGGCCTCGAAGCGGACCCGCGTCGCGCGCGCGATCGCCGTGGCCGGATCGCCGTCGTCCGCCAGCGGATCGGCGGCGAGCGCGTCGTGATAGGCACGGTAGTCGGTGGTCGGCGCCATCGCCGCGCGCAGCCCGAAACGGCCGGCGAGGTGCGCGGCGAAGCGCAGGCAAGCGTGCTCGCGCACGACGTGCTCGGCGACGTTGTCGAGCCCCCAGTCGGGCAGCCGCGCCGCCGCCTCGCCCTCGGTGAGCGCGTGACAGAGCTCGTGGAACACGAGCTGCGCCAACGCGTCGTCGACGTCGAGCGTGTCGTCGGCGCCGATGGCGATCGTCCCTTGCCCATCGCTGGTGGCGTAGACGTCGCGCGTACGCGTGATGGCGAAACCGATCTTCGCGGCCGCCGCGCGCCAGATCTCCGCGATCGCCGGGTCGGCCAGCGGGCTGGGCGAAGAGCGCGCTTTTGCAGACGACATCGGGCGCTAGTGTGAACTGGCCGCGAAGAGATCGCGACAAGGACCTGACTGCTTTTTGCAATCTACGTTACGTTCCACGCCGCGCGGGGACGACGATTTTTTTGACAAGGCTCTTGCGTTGGCGGGGGAGCGGATCAAACCTTTGCCTCCACACCGCGGGAAATCCGCGACGGCCCCACCTACCCGGATCGTCGACCGAGCGTCGGCACCGTTTCAACGAAAGGGGATCAAGCCGTGTTCGCCGATCTGCGAAAGCTATCTTTATCTTTTGGCACCGCCACCGCTTTACTGAGCTTGGCACCCAATCTGGCGCGCGCCGGGTCCCCCACTGAGGCGGCCTCGCCCCCTGAACCCGCGGCCGTCTCCGCCGTCTCCGTCTCCGAGGGCGAGACCGACGCCGGCGGAGAGGTCCACGCCAGCGGCTGTCTGGCGCAGACCATCTGCGCGGTGAAGGAAAAAATCCGCTGGCAGACGCCGGCCTGGACGCCGTCGCAGTGCGGGCGGATCGCCGACGCCGTGGCCACGTCGGCGAAGCGCCACCACCTCTCGCCCACGCTGATGCTGGCGATCATGGTCAACGAGAGCGACATGAACGAGAAAGCGGCGCGCGTCTACACGCGCGACGGAAAGGTCTACGCCAAGGACGGCGGCCTGATGGCCATCCGCTGCCTGCTCGACGATCGCGATCGCTGCACGAACGGCAACGTGCGCGGCGTGGCCTGGAAAGAGCTGATGGATCCGGCGACGAACATCGAGCTCGGCGCGCGCGAGCTCGCGCACTGGCGCGACGGCGGTGGGGTGATGACCAAGACGATCACCAAGCTCGACGCCGACGGACACCGCGTGCGCGTGGACAAGGAAGTTCCCTGCGATCACAAGACGCACGCCTGGTGGGCGCACTACAACCACGGCCCGCGCTACATCGCCAAGGGCTATCCCCGCCACTACCCGCATCGGATCGCCGTGCTCGATCATGCCTTCGCGACGGTGATGAACATGCCCGCGCCGGAGCTGACGGCGGGGCGCATCACCATTCACGATCCGGGGAAGCGCGAGCGCACCGTCGATCGGCCGCTCGAGCCGCGCTACAAGAAGCTCTACGCGCAGATCCTCTCGGGCGGCACCTGCTCCGCGATCGCGCTCAACTAGCGATCAGCGCGTCGAGGCGGCCGACGCCGCGTGGGCGCCGGCCGCCGCGGGTGGCACCGCCGCGGCAGCGGTGCTGAGCCGCAGGCTGAGCGCCGTCCCCACGCCGAGCGCCGCCAGCGTCAACCCGATGGCGGCCGCCAGCCGCGGTCCGCCCGACCGCCTCGGCTGTGCGGGCCACATCGACGCGGGCAGCGCCCGGTCCCGAACCGTCGGTCCTTCCTCACTTTCGTCCTGGCCTAGGCCTTGGTCTTGGCCTTGCGGCTCGGCCCCCGCTCCCGCCGAGCTCGGCGCGCTTCGATGGGCCGCGTTCGCCGCCACGGACGAGGGACGGGCGAGCGGCGAGATCGCCTCCACCTCGCGCACGAACGCCGCGACCTCCTCGAGGTGCAACTGCGACCCGACGATGAAGTCGTCGAGCGCGCGCGCCATCTCGGCCGCCGTGTCGAAGCGCAGGCGGCGATCGCGCTCCAGGGCGCGCAGCACGATCTGCTCCAGCGCCTCGGGGACGTCGGCGCGGTGCGCGTTCAGCGGGGGGATCTTCATCTCCATGATCTTCTTGGCGGTCTGAAGATCGCTGTCCCCGGTGAAGAGGTGCTGGAGCGACAACATCTCGTGCATCACGATCCCCAGCGCGAAGAGATCGACCCGCCCGTCGATCGACTTGCCCTGCAGCTGCTCGGGGGCGAGATAGGCCGGCTTCCCCTTGACGGTCCCCTCCCGCGTCAGCTGCGCCGCGCTGGCGAACTTGGCGACGCCGAAGTCCAGCAGCTTCACGCCGCCCCACGGCGTGATGAGGATGTTGGACGGCGTGACGTCGCGATGAACCACCTCCAGCCGCGCGCCATTTTCGTCCTCGAGACGGTGCACGCAGTCGAGGGCCCGGCAGATCTCGCGTCCGATGTACGCCGCGATCGCCGGCGGCATCCGGCGATTGGCCGCGCGCAGCGCGCGCAGGATGCGCGACAGCGACGGGCCACTCACGTACTCGAGCGCCAGGTACAGCGTCCCGTCCTCCTCGCCGAACTCGAAGGCCTGCACCACGTTCGGGTGATGGATGAGGCCCAGGATGCGCGCTTCGTCGGCGAACATCCGGACGAAGTCCTCGTCGCGCCCGTAGGCGGGCAGGATCCGCTTGATCACCACCTCGCGCTCGAAGCCGGCCGGGCCGATCGTTCGCGCCTTGAACACCTCAGCCATTCCGCCGACGCCCAGCGGATGCAGGAGCTCGTAGTGGCCGAGCTTGGTTGTCCCCTCCAGCCGCCGCCGCGCGCGCGAAACCCGCGACGTCCTCCCCCTCAGCTTGTCCCACAGCACGACCGTGCGCCTCCGATCCTCTGCCTCCCCACCGTCTCAAGCCCCGTGCCAAGCGCGGAGGCCCCGGCCCCGGCGGCTTCCGCGCGCGCCACCGCGGCCAAACTCGTGCAGGGCCGTAACCGCTCGCCCCGCGGGGTTACGCCGCCGTGACGACGGCATTCCGCGCGGCCGCCCGAGATCTCGGCCTTAGCTTGAACGGTAATGGACGGCGAAAAGAAGAAACTGAAGTTCTCGCTCGGCTACCTCATCGTCGCCTTCTGGGCCGTTCTGCTGTTGCAGCAGGTGTTCGCCGCCTACCTGCAACCGACGCGAACCTCTTACAGCGACTTCAAGGCCGCCGTGGCGGCCGGCACGGTCATGGACGTCGCGATCGGGCATACGCTGATCCGGGGACACATGAAGGCCGAGCCTGAAGCGAAGGCCAAGGCAACGAGCGGCGAGAGCGCCGCGAAGCCAGGCGCCGTGGGCGCCGCCAAGCCGGGCGCTGAGGGCGCCGCCAAGCCGGGCGCCGAGAGCGCCGCCAAGCCGGCCCCGGAGAGCGCCGCCAAGCCGGGCGCGGCGTTCGAGACGGTGCGGGTCGACGATCCCGACCTGGTCAAGGACCTCGACGCGCACGGGGTGAAGGTCACCGGCGTCGTCGAGAGCAGCTTCTGGAAGGACGCCGCCGGGTGGCTGCTTCCCATCGCCATCCTGGGGTTTCTCTGGGTGCTGCTGCTCCGCCGGACGGGCCAGATGGGACAGAGCGGGTTCCTCAGCGTCGGACGCAGCAAGGCCAAGGTCTACATGGAGAAGGACGTCAACGTCCGCTTCTCCGACGTGGCCGGCGTCGACGAGGCGAAGGAGGAGCTGCGCGAGGTGATCGACTTCCTCAAGACGCCGGCCCGGTTTGGACGCCTCGGCGCCAAGCTGCCCAAGGGCGTCCTGCTGGTCGGTCCGCCGGGGACCGGAAAGACGCTGCTCGCCCGCGCGGTGGCCGGCGAGGCGGGCGTCCCCTTCTTCTCGATCAGCGGCTCCGACTTCGTCGAGATGTTCGTGGGGGTCGGCGCGGCCCGGGTGCGCGACCTGTTCGAACAGGCCAAGGCGAAGGCTCCCTGCATCATCTTCGTCGACGAGCTGGACGCTTTGGGAAAAGCGCGCGGGATCGGCCCCGTCACGCACGAAGAGCGCGAGCAGACGCTGAACCAGCTGCTGGTCGAGCTGGACGGCTTCGACACCCGCGTGGGCGTCATCCTGATGGCGGCCACCAACCGGCCCGAGATCCTCGATCCGGCCCTGCTCCGCGCCGGGCGCTTCGATCGCCAGGTGCTGGTGGACCGCCCCGACCGCGCCGACCGCCTGGCCATCCTCAAGCTGCACGCCGCCAAGGTGCCCATGGACTCCCCGCAGGACCTGGAGGTGATCGCCGGGATGACCGCCGGGTTCGTGGGCGCCGACCTGGCCAACATCATCAACGAGGCCGCGCTGCTGGGCGTTCGCCGCGACAAGGACCGGGTGGGGCTGTCCGAGCTGCAGGAGGCGGTCGAGCGGATCGTCGCCGGGCTGGAGAAGAAGAACCGCGTGCTGTCACCCGACGAGAAGAGGCGGGTCGCCCATCACGAGCTCGGCCACGCGCTGGTCGCGATGTCGCTGCCCCACGGCGAAGGCGTCCACAAGATCTCGATCATCCCACGCGGCATCGCGGCGCTCGGCTACACGCTGCAGGTCCCGACCGAGGATCGCTTCTTGATGACCGAGGGCGAGCTCAAGGACAAGGTGGCGACGCTGCTGGGCGGGCGCACCGCCGAAGAGCTGATCTACGACGAGGTCTCGACCGGCGCCCACGACGATCTGAGCAAGGCGACCGACATCGCGCGCAGCATGGTCAAGACCTTCGGGATGAGCCCGCGCGTCGGCCAGGTCAGCTTCGAGAAGGATCGGCGCGGCCTGATGCTGCAGCCGCCCGGCGACATCTCGCTGCGGGGCGAGTACAGCGAGCAGACCGCGCGCGCGATCGACGACGAGGTCCGCCGCATCATCGACGAGCAGCGCGACCGCGCCACGGAGATCCTGTCGCGCCGCCACGAGGTGCTGCTCCGCGCCGCGCAGGTCCTCCTGGCCAAGGAGACCATCAGCGGGCAAGAGCTGCGCGACATGCTCGCCGCCAGCGAGCCGGCCGAGCCCGTGCCGACCGGCGAGCACGGCCCGGGCGCCCACGCCATGTAGCGCAGGCCCCGAAATGGAAACGGCGGCAGCGATGACTCGCTGCCGCCGTTTTTTGATTCCAGGATCTAGCCGGTCAGATCACGCGCCGCCGGCACCGCCGGCGCCGGCCACACACATGTAGCGACGCCCGCCGCCGCCCGCCGCCATGCACGTGCACGTATCGCCGTTGGTCGTGTCGGTGCAGGTCCCGGTCCCGGTGCAGGTCGCGTTCGGCGCGCAGGTGCCGCCCCCGGCACCGCCCCCGCCGTTGGCGCCGCCGCCGCCGCCCGCCGCGCACATGTATCGGTCACCGCCGCCGCCGCCACCCGCCATGCACGTGCACGTATCGCCGTTGGTCGCGTCGGTGCAGGTGCTCCCGACGGCCGTGCACGCCTGGAAGGGGGCGCACGTCCCGCCGGCATTACCACCACCGCCAGTCGTGCCACCGGTCCCGGTCGTCGTCGTCCCGCCAGTCCCGGTCGTGTGGTTGCCGCCCGTGCCGGTCGTCGTCGTCCCGCCGGTCCCGGTCGTGTGGTTGCCGCCGGTCCCGGTGGTGGTCGACCCACCGTTCCCGGTCGTCGTCGACCCGCCCGATCCTGTCGAACCGCCGGTCCCACCGCCGCCGCTCGAGCCTCCGCAGCTCGGGGCCAACAGGGCGAACGCCAACACGGCGCAGCTGCCCACGGCCAAAACAACGTTCTTGGACTTGATCAAGCGCGTCATGACATATCCCCCAGGGATGAGTTAACTGGTGGGATATGTGCGGCGCCTCGGTCGGCGTTATCGAAAAAAAATCAAAAGCTCATCGGATTGACGATCGAGAACCCGGTCAAAGTGATTGTTTTTGTTATTGCCGGATACTGCGGCGCGTCCATCGCGACGGTCCTCGACGCTTCCGAGGAGCGCGGCGGGGGACGCCTGGCGGGCGCCATGACCGTGCCCCACAACGATCCGACGACGACGGAGACAGCCCAACGCAAAGCCAGTGATCGCATCTTCGTCCCCCGCTTTCGCGGTGCCCCAGATGCAGGTCCGACGCCAACCGCGCCGCGGCTGACCGCTCGCGATTTCGCCCGCTTACCCTGCGCCCTCGACGGCGCCATTCCGCGCTGGTGACGATCGGCGCCGGTCCAGTTACCTCGAGCGGACAATTCCAAAATCGGGACGGCCCCGCTCTTGCCTCGCTCAGGCGGAACCTTAAAAGAAGACCTGATGACGAGCGCGGAAGTAGATGTCGGCTCCGACGGCGCGCGCCCCTCCCCCGAACCCCCGGCCGCGGGTGCGGGGCTCAACATCCTGTTGGTCGACGACGAGCCGGACATCGGCCTCGCCGCGGGCGAAGCGCTCCGTGACGACGGCCACCAGGTGACGATCTCGACCAGCGGCGCCGACGCGCTGGCGCTGCTCGGCCGGCAGCTCTTCGACGTCATGATCTGCGATATCCGGCTTCCAGGAATCGATGGCCTGACGTTGTTCAGGCGCACCCGCCAGGAGTCGCCCGACACGACGGTCATTCTGATGACGGCGTTCGCCGCGGTGCAAGACGCGGTGGCGGCGGTCAAAGAGGGGGCGCACGACTACCTGACCAAGCCGTTCGACATCGACGAGATCACGCTGCGGGTCCGCCGCATCGCCGAGCACCGCGCCCTGCTGCGCGAGCTCGAGGAGGCGCGCGCGCAGCTCGCCAGCCACAAGGCCGACGAGACGGTGATCGGCCGCTCGCCCCAGATGCTGCGCCTCATGGACCGGGTCAACACCATCGCCACCAGCCACGCGCCGGTGCTGATCCGCGGCGAGAGCGGCACCGGCAAGGAGCTGGTCGCGCGCGCCCTGCACGAGCGTGGGCCCCGGCGCGGGAACGCGTTCGTGGCGGTCAACTGCGCCGCTTTCCCCGACACGCTGCTGGAGGCCGAGCTGTTCGGCCACGAGCGCGGCGCCTTCACCGGCGCCGTGCGGCGGCGCGACGGACGCTTCCGGGCGGCTCACGGCGGGACGCTGCTGCTCGACGAGGTGGCGGAGATGTCCCAACCCGCGCAGGCCAAGTTGCTGCGCGTGCTGCAGGAGGGGACCATCGAGCCGCTCGGCACCAACGAGTCGCTGCGGGTCGACGTGCGCGTCATCTCGGCGACCCACCGCGACCTCAAGGAGCGGATCGCCGGCGGGCAGTTCCGCGAGGACCTCTACTATCGCCTCAACGTCCTCGACGTCGACATCCCGCCGCTGCGCGACCGGCGCGGCGACCTGCCGCTGCTGGTCCAGTACTTCCTCAAGAAGTTCACCCGGCCGGGCCGAGATCTGCCCAACCTGTCGGCCGCCGCCTGGGGGGCGCTGTCGCAATTCCCCTTCCCCGGCAACGTCCGCGAGCTCGGGCACGCCATCGAGCACGCCGCCGTGCTGGCCGACGGCGGCGACATCGACGTCCGCCACCTGCCGCGCGACATCGCGCGCGCCGGGGAGATCGCCGAGACGACCACCGCGCCGCCCCGCCCGCTCGGGACCGCCCTCAAGGAGTTCGAGCGCGAATACCTGCAGCGCGCGCTGGCGCAGGCCGACGGCAAGCGCACCGTCGCCGCCGAGATCCTGGGGATCTCCCGCAAGAACCTGTGGGAGAAGCTCCGGATGCACGGGTTCAACGACTGACCCCCTGCTCCCGGCCCGGTCGCCCTCGCGCAGCAGGCGCGCCCTAGGGGGCGTGGCCTTCGCTGGCGTGGATCTCGGATGGCACCGAGCCGGTCGGCAACGACATCGGATTGCGCGTCAGGAGGTCGCCGAAGACACCGATCATCATCACCGCCGTGAACACCAGCGAAACGGAGAAGACCAGCCGGTTGGCGCCGGGGGCCTCGGTCATGTGCATGAAGAACAGCACGACCAGCGAAGCCTTGGTGACCGCGATGGCCAGCGCCAGGAAGATGTTCGGATGGTGCGAGCCGGTGTACCAGGTGAGGAGGGTGAAGCAGATGAGGAGCACCCAGACGATCCAATAGCGCCCGGCCCCGTGAGTATGGTGCTCGCCGTTTCCGGATTCGCTGTGGGCTGGTTGGTGGGCCACGGTTGAGTCTCCGTCGCGCTAGATGAGGTAGAGGAGTGGGTAGAGGAAAATCCAGACCAGGTCGACGAGGTGCCAGTAGAGGCCGCCCAGCTCGACCGGCACGTAGTGGCTCGAGGAGAACTCGCCCTTGAGCACCCGAGCCAGGACCCAGATCAGGATCGACATCCCGACGATGACGTGCAGGGCGTGCAGGCCCGTGGTGAGGAAGTAGATCGTGTAGAAGAGGTTGGCGCCCGGCGCCGTAACCTCTGCGTAATGGTAGTGGGCGCCCGGCAGCGCCCCCTCCTGAAACTTGTGGTGGTACTCGATCCCCTTGATGCACAAGAAGGCGATCGCGCAGACGATGGTGAAGATGAGCAAGCCCGCGCACTGCTTGCTCTTGTTCTGTTTGATGGCGTGATAGGCCAGCGCCACGCTCAAGCTGCTGGTGATGAGGACGACGGTGTTGACCGTCCCGGCCCAGAGGTCGAGGTGGCGCGAGGCCTCGTGGAACGCCTCGTAGTAGAAGTGGCGGTAGACCGTGTACCCGAGGAAGAGGCCGGCGAAGAGCAGCACCTCGGTGCCGAGAAAAAGCCACATCCCGAGCCGCACCGCATAGTCCTGCTTCTCGATGGTGTCGAAGTGGTGCGCGAGGTGCGGGTTGGCGTGGGCGCCGTCAGATGACGACATGCTCCACCTCCTCTCCCGGGTTCTGGTACGAGTG
>Ga0134128_10004361_pt1 | contig 17319 bp, 8 predicted proteins | sample KB31754_FD_96462 | JGI IMG/M metagenome (GOLD analysis project Ga0134128, IMG submission 96462) | Terrestrial soil microbial communities with excess Nitrogen fertilizer from Kellogg Biological Station, Michigan, USA - KB3-175-4 | ecosystem: Environmental > Terrestrial > Soil > Unclassified ... | reverse complement strand
GCCGCGCGGTCCGTACGCCCGGTTCCACTCGCCGATCATGTCCAGCGGGTGGTAGAAGCTGGTCAGGTTCTGGATCTCGCCGCGGCGGCACGTGGGGGCCTTGCGGTACCAGGCCTCGGACAGTGCCGTGAACGTGACTTTGTTGGCCAGCCCGTTGGGAAGGACCTTGAGCGCGGTGAGCAGTTGCGGCGCGTCGAAGGCCAACGGGTCGCGGCGCAACTTCGGTGGTAGCTGATCGCGACGGGCGATGCTGCCGCGGGTGAGCACCGCGCGGCCCAGTCTCGCGCCGGTGGAGATCGCGTCGAACCAGGCGGCGGAGTAGTCGTAATGATCATCAGAGCCGTCGGTCAGCAGGGTGAGCAGCTGGTCCAGGTCGGCGGTGCGGTCGGTGTCGACGACGAAATAGGCCGACTCGACGGGCGTGAGCGCGATGGTGGCGCGCACGATGATCCCGGTCAGCCCCATCCCGCCGACGGTGGCCCAGAACAGTTCGTCCTGCGGCGTCAGGGTGGCGATCGATCCGTCGGCGATGACGAGATCCAGGGCGCGGACGTGGTTGCCGAAGGTGCCCGCACTGTGGTGGTTCTTGCCGTGGATGTCGGCCGCGATCGCGCCGCCGACGGTGACCTGCCGGGTTCCCGGCAGCACTGGGACCCACAGGCCCAGCGGCAGCGCGGCGCGCATCAGCGCGTCGAGGCTGAGGCCGGCGTCGACAGTGGCCAGGCCGCTGCCGGCGTCGATGCAGTGGATCCTGTTGTGCCCGGTCATGTCGATGACCAGGCCGCCCGCGTTCTGTGCCGGGTCGCCGTAGGAGCGCCCCAACCCGCGGGCGATCACGCCGCGCGTCCCGGCGTCACGGACCGCTTGCTGGATCGACTCGACCGTCGGATCGGTGAGCACCCGCGCCGTGCTCGGCGCAGTGCGCCCCCACCCACTTAACGCCCTCACCACGATCTCGCTCATCGCCGCCCGAGGCTACCCACGCCCCCCACCCGTCCCCGTACCGGGGCACCCCCCGATATGGAGACATATCGGGGTTATCGACCCCGGTTTGACCCCCGATATGTCTCCATATCGGGAGAGGTAGGTGTCGCGGGTGGCGTTGAGTTGGAGGGTGCCCCAGTCGACGTCGGGGTGGCCGGCTAAGCGGGTGGGGATGTCGTGGAGCTGGCCGAAGGGCCGCAGGCCGGCGAAGACGCCGCCTTGGGTGGGGTCCGTGCTCACTGCCGACAAGCGTCCGAAGCGGCGCGGTGCTTCGATCACCACTGCGGGCGTTGCAGCCAGCCCGTCGGCGACCCCGACGATGTTGTGCACACAGGGGAACAGGAACGCCAGCGGCCAGCTCACCAGCACCGGACCGCGGCCGGCCAGGAACTGGGTCAGCCCGACCACCGAACGCAGCCGGGGACCGGTGACGGCCAGCCAACCGTCGGGGTCGGTGGTGGCGTCGATCGCGCGGATCCGGACCCGGTTCGCGCCGGCCGGTACCTGCGCTGCATCGACCCCGATGGATCGCCACGGCCGGTACTCCGGCGGGCCGTCCAGGCGGTCCTGATTGGGTTTGACCAAGTCAAAAGGTATTCGCGTGCCTCGCGGAACGACCTGGGTGCCCACGGTCGAGCCGAACTCCAGCGCCAGTTTGTTGCCCCGGTCGGTGCGCCCGGATACCGACACCGCCACGCCACCGGACGAACCGAGGGGCGGCAGGGTGAACCAGGGGCTGGTCAGGATCCCGGTGTTGCGTGGGCCGCCGCCCAGGCTGCCCCACAGCTGCGCCGACGTGCCGGTACCTGAGGGATCCGGTGGCGGCGAGCCCGGGTCGTAGCCGCCCAGCGCGGTGAAGCCGGCCAGATATCCAGACTCGTCGGCAGGCGCCAGCACGGCGCCGTCCGGGAGTACCTGGACGCCGTCAGCCAGACCGCATGAACGGCCACCGCCCAATTGATGCAGGTTTGCCAGCGCCAGCGAACCGGCCGGCCGCCGCACCGGCGCCGCCAGGAACGAGCCGAGCAGAACCAGCAAGGCAGTACTCGCCACGGCGAGCGTGAGGATCGCCGGCGCGGTGAGCAGCCGCCGCGTGGCCAGCGTGACCAGCGCGGCGACGCCGAGCCACAGCAGTGCGGAATCGAGCGGGATGCCAATCGGGCGTACTGGGCCGTTCGCCCACGGGACGTCGTAGACCGCCGGTTGCCACCAGGCGTTCGGGCCGGTGAAGGCCAGCCCTGCCGCGCCTGCTACCAGCACCGCGCCGGCTACCCCGATCGCCATGGTGACGCGGTCGGCGGACGGTGCACGGCTGCGGCGCAGCAGCAACACCACCGCTACCACCAGAAAACAGGCGAACAACCCGGCCAACGCCCCGAAGTGATGCGACCACTTGGACGGGGTGAGCCACAGCAGCGCCAGCGCGGCGGCCACCACCGCAGCCAGCCGCCCGGCGGCACGGTCGGTGTCGTCGGGCTGGGCCCGGCGGCGGGCTACCAGCACTGCCACCACTGGCAGCAGGGCAAGCGTGACCAGGACCGGGATCCGCTTGGTGGCGGTGCCGTCCTGATCAGCGGAGAGCAGGAAGCGGTACCGGTCCGGTTCGTGGTACCAGGGCAGCGAGGGCCCGAAGAAGTTGTGCCAGCGGGTGGCGGTGACCAGACCGCCCCAGGTCTGGTCGGCGAAGATCACCGTGAGGCCGACCGCGCCGATGCAGCACAGCAGCAGCACCCGGGCGAGCACCTCGGCTCCCCCAGGTGCCGACGCGCGGAGTACGGCGACGATGCGCGGCGCGAAGATCACGATCGGGGCGGCGACCAGCAGGCCGGACGGGCTGACCGGGATGGTCAGCCCGGTGACCAGCGCCGCCCAGCCGAGGGAGGGCAGCCCACGAGCCCGGTAGAGCAGCGCCAGCACCGTGGTGATCCCGAAGGCGACGTACGGCTCGGGGCGCACCCCGAGGTTGAAGGGCAGCCAGGTGGCGAGCAGGCACACCGCGGCCAGCAGCCGGATCCGGACCACGCTCGCCACCTTGGGCGCTGCCGCCAGCGCCGCGCCGAGTACTCCCCGGCTGACCACGAACCACGTCGCGATCCCCAGTACCGTGCTCGGCAACCGCAGCCACAGCGGCGCCAGGCTGACCTGGGTCAGCGGCGCCAGCAGCTGTTCGGTCAGCGCGAACGGCGTCTCGGAGGCGTTCCACCAGCGGTAGTAGTTGCCGACGTTGCCGGTCAGCGCGGCGTTGCGGGCGATCGTGGTCGCGAAGCCGTCGTCGTCGGTCAGCGGGCCGATGATCGCCCACCCGATCAGCACCCCGACCACGCCGGCATCGACCCATACAATTTTGATCAAGTCGGTGTTGATCGATCCAGCGCGGGCAGCAAAGCGCGACACACCGAGCAGGAGAGCGCGACACGCCGGGATGTCGGCCAGTAGGCCCAGCGCGATGAACACCGCGAGGAGTTGGACCGTGATGAGAAGGATCTTCAGTCCGGTCGGGCTCGTGGCGAACGGGCTGGCGGTGCGGGCGGTGACGACCATCCCGGCTGCTTGGGCCGCGTCCAGGTCGGTGTGAAACGCGAACACCTCGGGTACCGGCTCGCCGGCGAGGTCCAGCCGGCCGGCTACGGTGGTGATCACGGTTCCACCCGGACCCGCGTGTAGCCGCGTCCGGCAGTCCGTGGTGGTACCGGCCACCGGAATGCTGCGCACCAGCCGGGGTCCCAGCATCAATCGTGCGGTGCCGGTTTCGGTACGCAGCACCAGCCCACCGCTGGGTGGGCCGGTCGCCAGCACGGTCACAGCATGGGCCTGGCCGGCGGCGGCGCGCAGCGCCGAGCACGGCACGGTCACGGTCAGTTCGGCGGGCCGGTATGGCACGAACAACGCCATGCTCGACCGGACCGGATGGCCGGGGGCCGGCCAGACCACGGTGGTCTGCTCGGTGCTTACCGGCCCGAACGGCAACACCAGCGCAACCAGCACGCCGACCAGCCCGACCAGTAGTCCGATGCCGGAAGCGCACTGTCGGTGCGCGACGCCGGCCGAACTGGACAGTGAGCCGTCCTTTCCAGGTGGTGAGCTCGTGGAGGCGGAGCCAAATCGTAACGGGTTCGCTGGACGACCCTCATGCACCGGTTGCCCATCCAGTGGCTGGCATTCGCAGATTCTGGCCGATGGTGATACGCGGCATGGGAAGTAGTGACAATAGCCGCTGCGTAGTTTGCATCGGTGAAGGGCACAAAGATGGATCCCCCCGACTGCTCACTCCGCAGGGGGACGAAATGGGGCTACCAGTATGCATACCGTCGGGCTGCGGTGCCGTCAGCCAATTTGTCTGGACGAGAGCTTTGTGGGGAGCCCCGATGATGCGGTCACTTTTAGGCCAAGCTGTGCAGTCTTCAGATCATGGAGGAGCTGATCTGGCCGCAGTGCAACGCTCCGCCGCCACAGTGTCCTGGCGTAGCAGCAGCGCGAGCGGTGGGAACGGCGCCTGTGTCCAGGTGGCTCACGTTGCGGGTCAGGTCTGGGTTCGTGACTCCAAGGATCCTGCCGGACCCATCCTGAAGCTGCCCCGCGGGGGGTGGGCGGCGTTCGTCGATGTCGTGCGGGACCCAACGTAGGGTAATCTTGCGCGCCCTTTGACCATCTTGGTGATCGTTCCCGGATCGATAACGATACGCGAGAGGTTCACACCCATGGGCGGGTGAGTGTGCGCTATTTGCGGCCACCTAAACCGCAGTCTGGATGCAGACTGCGGTTTTCGTGCCTCGGTTTACCGCAGTCTGCATCCAGACTGCGGTTTAGCGGTCGACGAGCAGCGCGGACTATGGCAGCAGGTGCATCGAGAGGAACCGAATAACTTCGGTCCACACCTCCCGCTGGGTGACCCACCACGTCCCACCGCCGAGTGCTCCTGTTAGCACCAAGACCAGCGCGATCCGGAACGATAGGTAGTGCGGTGGCACGGGCGGTCTCACGGCACGGCCGCCAGTCTCTGTGCGGCTACCGGCACCCCGGAACGCGCGAGCAGCCACAGCAGTGGCCGCACCGGCGAGGTGGGATTGACCCGGCCGTTCACGTCCAGGGCAGCGTTACGCGACGAGACGAGGAAGTATCGGACCACGCCGAAGTCGCGCGCGGCGCCATCGAGCATGTTGTCCAGTCCCTTGTTCCGCAGCCAGGCCTCGACCGCTTCCGATGCCGCCGCTGGGTGCAGCTGCGCGGCGGAAGGCAGGCCGATCAGCAGGTCGGACTTCACCACGGCGACGGCGAGCGGCTTGCTCTTGAGCTTGATGCCTTGGTCACGTAGCAGTTGCGCAGTGACCAGATATGACTGTTCGGGATGCATCCGGGCAGGTTGAGCTGCCTCAAGTCGCAACGCGAGTGCCCCGGTGAGATCGTCTCTGACGGCGGGGATCGAGAACGGGTCGAGAACGAACACCAGGCCTTGCGCGTCATCGAGAAACGGCAGCTCGCTGGTTTGCTCACGGTCACCGAAAAACTCGCCCGCCGCGTCGAACAGGTGCAACAGCGCCTTGCATCGCGCGGCCGTAAGCAGGACGGTGATTCCTGCGGGTGGCCGGTCGGCGGCGGTCTTGGTGGTCTGAATCTCGGACTCCACCACCGTGGTGGCGTGGGAGAAGGTGTCCGCGCTCTCCGCCCCGATCGGGCTCAGCGACCCACTTGCCGCCCTCAGCTGCCGGTCTAGTGCCACCATGCCGGCGAACACCAGCCGGGTCTTGCCGGCCGAGGGAGGTCCGAAGACGGGGACCACCACGTCGGTCAGCACGGCCGCCCCGGCACGCAACGGGCGGTTGCATTTCTGGCACACCGCCACCAGCCCGGCTGCGGCTTGCAAGACCGTCGTCGGCAATAGCGACCCGCACTGGCACCGGCGGGCGAAAGCGCCGAGTCGACCGGCCCTGATGTCGTGGTGGGTCAGGCCGCACGCGCAGCGGTAGGCCGGCAGCCGGTTGCGGAAATTGCAGCCGGCGTGATGGCAGGTTGCCTTGGCGCCGCGGAGCAGGCGGATGCCCAGGTCGGCCCCGCGCAGCAGACCGACGGCGAGCAGCCAGCTCAGCCACGCGAGGGCCAGCACGATGCCGAGCAGACCATAGAAAACGATGCCGCCCACAGCGGCGCCCGCAGTCAGACTGGCGGCCGCCGTCAAGGGCAGCAGTAATAGTGGCCCGAAGAACAGCACGGCCGGCGCGTTGCCGACGAACTCGGCCATCGAGGCCCACATACGCGACACCACGAAGGTGGTGCGCATCAGCGCTGTGCCAAGGTCGCTGCGGCTTTGCGCGAACAGGTAATTCGGCCACGCCTGGTCACGCTCGAAGTTCGACTTGACGTCAGGTAGCCGCGCGCCCACGTCGAGCGGGGTGACGCTGTCGGCTTCCAGACCCCTGGCCCGCAGCAGCGTCCCCGCCAACATCCCGAAAACGAGCAGGATGCCGATCCCCCCTGCGCCGATCATCACAAAGGGCCACGCGGGATCAACCACGAAGACGACGGCGAAGTAGCAGGCCGCGCCATACAACGTGACCCCGATGACTGCGGCGATCAATGCGGGCATGGCTCACTCGCTCCACTGTCCGGGCTTGGCTGACCATGCGCCGGACTGACGGCGCATGCTCCAGCGGCGGGGCGCTATTTCGGACACCCAGTCCCACCACGGCTGTCCCAGGCCACCGGGGTAGCTGCGGTCGACCGCAGTCCGGATGTCCGAAGGCATCACGGCGACGAGCTTGCCCAGCCGGTGGAGCAGGGCACTGAAAGCTGCCCGCTGCTGCTGGCTCCTCGGTTCACTGGTGGCAAGGACGAAACTGACCGCGACGGCCCGGCACTCGTCGGCTGTTGCACTGCCGGCGCTGCCCGGCCATCGGGCCTCCAGTGCCTCGTGGATGGGCATCGCGACCTCGTCCGAGCAGCTCCCCAGCACGGCCACCGCGGTATCGCGGGTCGCGGCGAGCAGGCAGTCGACGACGACTGGCGCCCTGATTTTGAATCCATCGAGGTGAAGCACCGCGTCGTCAGTCAGGCGCAGGCCTGCGACCCATGGCGGTAACGGGTGACCGTGCTGGCAAAGCTGGTTGATCACCCATAGGGCTTGCGCCGACAGGACTGGTTGTGCCGCGAGCACAGCGGCGAGCTGGGAGCCAACCTCGGCGGAGAATGTCCGGTTGCGCTCCAGGAGGCCAGCCACGAACAACGCTGCGTCCGGTATCCCCGGCAGGCGCGTGCCGAAGGCGATATTCCAGGCCACCGTGCTCGGATGCACGTGCCCCGCCATCCGAGCGAACGCCCACTCCTGGACGTCCCTGATCAGCTGATCACGCGTGGCGCCAGTGAGGTGCTCGCAGGCCGCGGCCATCAGCTCCGCGTCCAGTGGGTCGGTCGGATCGTAGGCGTCCTGCCATAGCGGTCGCCACCAGCCGGCCCGGACCGCCGCCAGAGCGCGGGCCTGATCCGGACCGGCCAAGGCGCGCCGCAGCACGTCGCGTACCCAGTCCAGCGCCTCGGGCGGTGCGTGCCACGCCCCGGGTTCGAGACCGGGATCGGGTTGGTGCACCCACCACGCCGCGAACGCATACGCGGTGCTGCGGAAGTGAGCGGTGACCACCGGCACGGCATGCCGGTGGGCGGCGAACAGCAAGGCCGGCACCTGGTCCGGACGGGCTGCACGCAGGGCCGCCTCGACCTCGGCGCTGGCCTGCTCCTGGTCGTCCGCGGCACGCTGCAGGGGCGTCAGCGGCGGGAGCGCGGCCAGGGCGGCAACGCCGCTGGATGCAGCCAGTGCCTCGGCAATCTCGGCAGTCAGTAACCCGCGATGAATCTGCCCGGCCGCTGCCGCCCACCCGCGCGAATCGGCAGCGGCCGCCAGCGCGCGCAACGCGGGCCCACTTGAGGCCGCCGGCAATGCCGGCAACACTGCCGCCAGCACGGAGTCGCGGGCGATCTGCACCGCTTCCTCCGGCGCGCTGAGCAACCAGTCGGCCACCTGCTGTCCATGATCCGTCGCGATCAGCTGCTCGCCGCACGCGGCGACGACCGCGGCGAGTCGATCGGCGCCGGTTGGCTCGACCGGCGCGTGGGTGGCGTCAGAGCCGTCTGCTCCGCGCGCTCTGGCGAACTGGCCCGCGAGCTCGACGGCGTCCACCACGTCGTAGGGATCCCCGGCCAGCAAGCGGGGGACCCAGAAACGCGCGGCGGGGGTGACCTCGACGTCAGTGTCCCGGCCCCGGTGGAAGTCGAAAACGGCGAGCCCGCTGCTAGCACCGGGCTCTGACCACCGCCCGGCCCACTCCGGGTGCAGCACGATGATGTCGTGCTGACCGTACTGGCCGTCTGCCACGAAGATCTTGAAGCTGACTTGTAAGGCCTCCGGCCGGGGCAGCAAAAGGGTCGCTGCGGCGATCCAACACGCGGCTTCCTCGGGGTCGGTGCTGACGAGCACTACAGTGCGCCGGTGCTCGGGATCGGTGAGGTGGTGGATCGCGGAGAGCAGTGCGGCCAGGCGTGCCTGCCCGCCGGCGACGGTGCGCACCCGGTTGCAGACGGTCTCGATATCCAGCGGCCCCGGCGGCGGGTGAGCTGGCAGCTCCGGCAGCTCGGTGCCGGGCGCGGGCGCTACCGCCCACCATGGTGCCCGCCACAGCTGCGCGGGCCGGACCACCCCGTAGGCCGCGGGATCCCGGGTGACGATGGCGTGAGTGAACTGGTTGCCTTCCCGGCTGCCGTTGGCTTCCTGGCCGAGGTAGCGCCCCGCCGCGGTGGCGAAGACGCCGTCCTCGGTGATGTGCGCCAGCGACGGTGGGTAGTCGGCGACCGGTCGGCGCTGCCGCATCCACCGCACTGGAGGCTCGTACAGGGCCGTGCGTTGCACGAGCGGCATGGCCTCGGAGGTGACGCCAGGCGAGGCGGCCTGGAACTGGAAGCCTGCCCCGCCCTGGAGGCCTTGCCCGGGCTGGCAGTCGGTGTAGTACATCGAACCGAATCCGCCGCTCACCTCCGGCTCCGATTGATCACGCCGAAACCGCTGAGCAGCCACAGCAGCGGCTCCTCGACGCGGAACGGTTGCACACCGCCCGCGTCGACCTCCCTGGCCGCGTAGTCGGGGGCGGCACCGAGGGCTGACACCGCGAAGTACCGGAAGCTCGCGTAGTTGTGCGCCAGGTGTGTGTCGATATCGTCCGCGCCGTACTGGTGCAGTATGGCCCGCACGTGCTCATGGGTGTCCCGCCCCGCCGTCTCGGCATAGCACGGCAGGGCCGCAGGTTTTGCCAGCAGCGGATGGTTGCCACCGAGCACGGGGAAAAAGGCGTCCATCTTCGCGAACACGACGGCCAGCGGAACTTGGACTCTTTTGCTTGCCTTGACATGGTGTGACACCCGCAGCAATTCGGTGATCCGGTTGAGCACCTCCAGCGGGGGTTCGGATCCCTGGACGACTGGCGTGGGAACGTCAATGTGATCTGTGGCTCCCGGCAGCTGCCACGGGTCCAGCAGCAGGATCAGCCCGTTGGCCACCCCAAGGTAGGCCTGCGTGTGCACCCGGTCTTGACTGGCGAGGTCCTCACCTGCGGCGTCGTAGAAGGACAGCACCGTCGTGTCGAAGGTCTGCCTGCCGAGCCGGCGCTTGGGCTGCCGCCATTCGATGACGACCGGTGCGCGCAGGCCGGCCAGCGCCCCGGCTGTTTGTTCGAACAGCCTGCCGTGCGTGAACAGCTGTTCTTCGTAGTCCGCCAGCCATTGCCGCGGCGACCCGGCGCCGCCCTGCTGGTCGCCGCTTAGCCGGATATCGGCATGGAACCGTCGTCGCACTGTGGTGCGAAGCTGGTGATGCAGCACCGACAGGTAGACGGTCTTGCCTGCGCCCTTGCCACCGACCATCCCGACCAGCGGGCTGCGGCTCTCCGCGAAGATCGCCGACAGCGGCGTGTGGCAGGTTGGGCAGGCCCGGACGCCGGTGCGGCCGCCGCAGTGCGGGCACGCTGCCGTGCGGGCCCGCCCAGAGGTCGGGGAAGAGAACGTCGGGTATGCCGCGGTCCGGACATTCGTCAGCTGCCGGCGGCGCTCATCCTCCCGTTTCACGCATCTCGGGCCGCCCGGCAGCCCGCGTCCGAGGCACTGGTAGGCGAGCTTGCTCTGGTTGATGGGGGTGTAGCAGTACGGGCAGGCTATGCGGCCTCGCAGCGGGGCCATGTCAGCACACCTTTAGCTGGTCCACTGGGGGGTCGATGAGCAGCGCGGGCGCGGGCTCGGCGAGGAAGCACCGCAACCAGTACGGCTTGGGTAACCGCGGGAGGGGTGCCTCCAGCACCACGGGCACTGCAGGCTCGACCACAACCGGTTGCCGCAGCAGCTCGACCCCCGCCTCGGGCGATAGCGGCATGGCATGCCCAGCCGCCGCCACGATGATCACGGTGGCCCCGGTGACAGGTACCGCGCCGCACAGCGTCACGACACACATCACCCCACCCGTGAGGCGGTAGCCGCGGCGGCGCAGCCGGTAGCTCAGCTGCGGGGGCCGCTCCTCGACCACCACGGATGCCACGGATGAGCGGGTTTCCTCCCTCTCGCCAACCATGACCGCGCTCACCTCGATGCGCGAGATTCCCGGACAGCCACGGAGCTGGCAGCCGCCCTCCTCGCGGTACTGCTGCGTGGTGATGCGGCGCTGGCCGCCTGCCCACTGCACCTGCGCGGCACTCACCTTGTCGGGCCACAGCCACGTGACACGGACATCGTCGGCGAACCGTTGCGCCCGCAGCCGGCGCACCGGCGGCACCAGGGCCACCACGGCGGCTTGCCCGCGGACTGCGCCCTGGGCGCCGAGGGTGAACGGCACGCAGTAGGACCGACCGGGGGGCACCGCCGCAACGAGCGTCATCGACTCGCCCTTCGCGGTACGGGTGCCGTCAAGCTCGACGCCGTAGCCCGCCAGCTCCGCCGACGCCACGACCTGGCCGTACTCCCATGGGCACGGCTGCGGCGAACTCCGGATGACGGTCTGGCTGCCGGGTTGTTGCGACCAGGACAGCGTGACGGTGAGCTCCTCGCTCACCGCCGGCGTCGCGGTCAGTGCGGTGACGGGTCGCGCCTGCGGGCGGGTGGCGCCGCGCACGACGACCGGCGCGGAACGCAGCGTCCCGGTACCGCTTGGGTGCGGGTAGCAGGCGACCAGCGTGTAGAAGTACGCAACGCCGTCAACGGCTGTCTCGTCACAGAATGCGCGGTTGCCGTCAACGGCCACCGGCTCGCCTTGGCCGCCCACCACGCCCGCGGTGCGGTGCACCTCGACAGCTGCGACGTCGGGGTGGACTCCCCAGCGTGCCGTGACGACGTTGCTGCCGCCCTGGATCACGACGTCGGCGACGGGCGGGACGATCTGCGTCGCAGCGCAGGCGGCCCGCGACCACTGCCCAGCTGGTGGCGACCCGCAGCGCGCGAACACCGCGTAGTGCACCGGCTGCCCGACGGGAGGTGCCTCGTCGTTGGTCGAGTACCCGTTGACCGAGTACCCGGAGGTCGACCGGACCGGGATCTGGTAGCCGTCGTCGGGACTGGCCGGGTCGCGGCCTTGCCTGCGGACCACCTGGAACGTGGTGGCGTCACCATGGTCGGGCGCCGGGCGCCAGGCGATGCGGACGCCGCACCCGTCGGCGTGCGCGGTAACCGCCACGACCGGCGCGGCCGGCACCTTCGCCAGCTGTGCTGCCAGCTCTGGCAGGTCGCAGGCCAACCGCAGCGCCTCGGCCAGCCGAGCCCGCGCTTGCTCGTCGCGGCCGGCGCGAAGCTCGTCTGCGGCGGCCCGTCGCAGGCTGTCCACCTGGTCGCGGTGGCGCTGCACTGCCTGGCGCGCGGTGTCGCCCGGCGGGCCGGCGAGGGTCGTGGCGAGCTGTTGCGCGGCGACCAGCTTGCCCCCGGCCAGCAGGTGGGCCACGGCCGCGAGCGGGTCGCGGCGCACGCCGGATTCCGCCAGCACACTCACCACGATCCGGGCCGCGTCGGCGCCGTGCAGCCCGCTTCGGGTCAACAAGCTGAACAACGTGCGGGGCTGGGCGCCGTCGGCCCGCTTGTCCCGCACCTCCTGCAGCACGTGGAACAGGGCCAGCGCAGCGAGGTCGGCGCCGCCACTGGCCTCACTGATCAGGATGCCCACGGCTTCCCGGCTTGCCCGGGTCGACGGGCTGTCCGGCGCCTTGTCCAGATCCGCTGCGCGTTTCTCGGCGACCTGCCGCGACAGCGCCGCGTCCCGGTCGGTGGGCAGCGGGCTCACGGTGAACCCGCCGAGCAGGCCGAAGGTGGACAGATCGGGGAACAGTAGGCGCGGGATGCTGTCCACGCCCGCGGCGATCAGCTTGGTGGTCAGGCTGTCCAGCCTGCCGCGGATCCCGGCCGCGGTCGGCAGCTCGACTGGTTCGACGATGTCCAGCCCCGCGATGGTGCGGGCCTGGTCGATCTCGGCGTTCCCGAGCGTGGGATGCGCGGCGGCCGCCGCCCGCAGCTGGTTGTGCGTGATCACGCCGAGCGCGCCGTGGCTCGATTCCAGCACCGCGGCCAGGTCCTCGACGTCCGGGCCGAGTCGCTGGTGGCGGACCGCCTCCCGGGCCTGCCACCAGTGCGGGCTGGTGAGATCGGCGCTGCCGCTGCGCTGGAGCTCATGATGCTCGCGCAGCAACTGCTGGCACACCAGGCCGGTCGGGCCGGCCTTCATCGCCGCCTTGTTCCACAACCGCACCACGCTGTCGATCCGCCCGCGCAACGTGGCGGAATCCATGGTCAGGTCGACCGCATAGCGCGTCAGCAGATCGTCGGGAAGGTGCGGCAGCCGCTTGCGCAGCGGCTTGAGCACCTGGTCCTCGTAGGCCCGAGGATCAAAGTTGGGCACGTGCGTCAGCTCGAGATCGAAATCTTGGAGACAGTGTCGACGGCTTGTCCGACTTTCTCCGTGGACAAGCCGACGGTGACCTTGATAACCAGATCGTTGCCGGTGCTGCGCTCGGTGGCCCGCAGCTGCAGCAGGCCGTCCTCGTCGATGGACATGGCGATATCGATCTTCGCGAACTTCCCGACGGGCTGCGCAGGGATGCCGGTGATACGGCCGCTGCCGTCGTCGAGCGGGTTGTTCGCCGACGGCTCCTCGCTGGCTACCGTGCCGGCCTGCTCGTAGAGCTGGATGAGCACCTCGGTCTGGTCGTGGTGGATGGTCTCGGCGGCCAGCGTGCGGTCGCCGGTGGGCAGCGGATCGTTGGCGAAGGCCAGATGCTTGACGTAATCCCGCCCGCTGTCGCGATCGTGCATGCCCACCCCGAATGCCTTGGGCAAAACGCTGTGGGTCTTCTTCGCCGAAAGCTGCCTGACCGCCTCTTCGGACATGCCGTACTGGCGGGCGACCTGGGTGATGACGTTGGCCACGGCACGCTCCGCGTCAGTGTCACTACCGGCGCTGTGCTTGGCCTCCTGCTGCATCTTGTACACGAGGCGGGACAGGGCGAAGATCGCGGCGCCCTTGGCGACAGCCAACTCCGGTTCGTGCAGCTTCGGATCCCAGCCGAACTCCTCGGCCAGCCGGTCCGAGACCATGGGCATGCGTGTGGACCCGCCGACGAGCAGCACCTCATCGATCGTCGCGCCCGGTGAACGCTCCTGCATGATCTGCAGCGTCCGCCGCACGATCTCGATGGTCCGGTCCAGCAAGTCCTTGGTCATCGTCTCGAACTCGGCCCGGGTGACCTCGATTCGCGCTGCGGCACCGGCGAAACGCAGCTGGACCGGCCGGCTCTCCTGGACCGACAGCTGCTTTTTGACCTCTTCCGCCTTGTTCGCGACCTCTTGGAGGAACTCGGCGTCGTCCTCCGGAGACTCGGGGGGAGCGGCCTGCGCGACGAAGCGGTCCAGGAGGTGGTCACGCAGCCGGCCGTCCCAATCCGCGCCGCCCAGGTTGGTGTCCCCGTCGGTGCAGACGACCGTGATCTCGCTGGCGCCCACGTGGATCACGGTGGTATCGAATGTCCCGCCGCCGAGGTCGTAGACGAGCACCGTTTGGTCGGCCCCACCCTTGGTGAGGTCGTAATGCACGGCGGCGGCCACCGGCTCGGGCAGGATGCCTACGACGTCCAGACCCGCGATGAGACCAGCCTGGTAGGTGGCCTCCTTCTGCCGCGCACCGAAATACGCGGGCACGCTGATGACGACCTGCTCGACGAGACCGCTGGTGTAGTTCGTGGCGTCAGTAGCCAAGCGACGCAGGATCAGCGCCGAGATCGACTCGGGTGTGTGGACCACGCCGTGGAACTCGTACTCCCTGTCCTCGCCCATCTGCCGCTTGATCAGGCTGACGACACTGTCGGCGTCGATGAAAGCCGACTGCTTGGCCGCTTCACCGACCACGACGTTCGTCGGCGTCTCGAACTGGACGACCGACGGCGTGGTCTCCGCGTTGTTGTCGTTGCGGCACACCGTCGGCCGCCCGGTCTCGTCGATGTAGGCGATGGCTGAGTAGGTGGTTCCCAAGTCGATGCCGAAGACTCGGCCGGTGCCGTCAGCCATCCATCTTCTCCTTTGTCACATAGCGGTGAACCTTGACGCGAGCTGGAACGACGACCTGTCCACCGGCGATCTCCGCGTAACCGTCCTGCACCACCTCGGCAACCGTGCCGTCCCGCTCCGGATCGTTGATCTCCACGACTGAGGCAACCTGCTGGCGGCTCGGCGCGAAGGCGGCGCCCGCTTCCTGAGGCAGCACGGTGATGCCGCAACGCTCCAGCATCTCCTCGACAGTCGCCGCGAATGACTCGAGCAGGGCGGCGACCTGCGGCCCGGTCATCTCGGCGGGGACCGTTCCTGCTTGCCGGATCAGTCCGTTGCGTAGCCGGCACAGATCTGTGACTACCGGCCGCAGCTGGCCGGCCCGCTCGATTCCCCTGAGCCGTTCGATCTCAGCGTGCTGCCGGTCGATGACCCGTTCCCGGGCAAGCGCCCGTGCACTCTCACTGGCGAGCTGCCGCGCCATCTCGGTGAGTCCTGCCTCAAGAGCGGTCAGCCGCGCGGTGAGCTCGGCAGGCAGCGGCGTGCCCGCGATAGGAACTACGCCCATCTCCTCCGCGACGTAGCCGTTCTCGTCGGGGCGGTCACGCTGCTCCACCGTTTCCGCTGGCTGCGCCGAGTGAAGCGTTGACTCGGCAGCCGTACAGTCACCGCCGTCCTTAGAGCCCATGTCATCCATCCCTGCAGTCGGTTGCTGGGAGGGTTGACGTGACCGAGATCATCAGCGGCCTGGACCCGTCACCACTGCACAGCAAGCACAACTGCTGTGACACGCTACCGCGCGGCTCGTGCTGGAGAAACGGTCTTCGTTTGTGCGCTGTTCGGCTGGTGCCCCGCCGGGCTTCCATAGCTGCTCATACAGGCGCGAGCATACCCATAGCCCTATGTAGCAGGTGATGCGGTGTCGGCTTGTCGCAAAGTAAACGAAAGGTGGCGGTAGTCTGCTTGTTCTTGTTAGTTGGCAGCTAGCCCTGTGGTCGCTTCGCGCGCAAAGCGGTGGGTTGTGGGCTGGGCAAGGAGGGGAACGTCAGATGTCCGTAGGAGGGCCAGACCCTGCGATCCACCGTCGTCGGCTCCGCACTGAGCTGCGTAACGCACGCGAGGCCGCAAACATGACCCAACGCGATGTCGCGGCTGCCATGGAGTGGTCGCAGTCGAAATTGATTCGAATCGAAAGCGGCGCAGTCAATATCTCCACTAACGACCTACGGGCATTGCTAGCCCACTACGGCGTCGACTCTTCCCGGATCGACGTTCTTCTTGCCGTCGGTCGAGCTGCTCGAGAGGTGACGCGATGGAGCCACTACAAGAACGTTGCGGCACCAGAGTATATGGCTTTTCTCGGATATGAATCGTCAGCATCGATCATCCGCAACTTCGAACCCTTATGGGTGCCGGGCCTCCTACAAACGGAGGAATATGCTCGAACGGTTATAAGTATTATCGGAACCCACGATCCTGCCAGGATAGATTCCTTCGTCGACCTCCGTATTGAACGCCAGGAGCTGCTCGTACGCAATCCCGGGCCGAGCTTTCATTTCATCATGGACGAAGCAGTGATCCGTAGGCTGACGGGTGGACGTGATGTCATGCGTGGGCAGCTGGGTCACCTACTACAGCTCGCCGAGCAGCAAAACATCACCATTCGGGTCGTGCCCTTCGACCACGGCGTGTACCGACTTCAGGGAGTTGCATACCAGGTATTCGAATTTTCGGATCCCCAAGACGAGTACGTGCTTTACATAGAGATGCCGCACGGCCAGCAGATAGTGAGAGAAAGCTCATCAGAGCAGGTAGACATAGACTCCCCCGTCCACTATCTCCAAGCGTTCTGGGAGTTGGAACAGATTACCAGCAAAGAAGACTCATTGAAACTTATCCAGGATGTTGCTGCTCGGCTCACAAGCGACCCATGCTCCCCTGTATCGGATGATGACGTCGTTGGTACTCAGACGGTAACCTGACGCTCTACCAGGCGCTAGTTGGCGCGAATACCGCTTATTACCACATTCCATTCTGTCATGGGAAAAGCAAGGACGGGACCTTGAGGGTGCTTCGAATCACGAACAAACACCACTCGTTGTTCTTGCGCCACTTCTACGCAAGCACCGTTTGCGCCACTCGCGGAACTCTTTTTCCACATAAGATAATCCTGTCGATGCGACTTGGTCATTCGCTGATCCCCCTATTCTGATTCGGCCCAATTTTGGTCGTGCATGAGCGCTCCCCCTTCTAACGAGCATAGCGCTCATCGGTCGTGCAGTGTCACTCGGTTGTGAGCTTTGTGACCCGAACGTGACCAATAGATGGATGAACGCAGAATGCCACCTAGCAGTCTGGAGATGTCCCTCTGCGGCAGCCGAATCGACAGGTCACACTCCCATCGTCTGCTGCTTGCAGCGTTCCTCGGCAGCCGCGCCGGACAGACGGCACGCAGACCGCCACCTAGCTATCAGGAAGTGTCGCCCTGCCTTCCTTGAGACGACCAGTTGCATTTAAGCTGTGCTACGTCTGCGAAGTTTCTCCGCGACCGCGACGGAAGGACGCAAGCAGCGTGAGAACAAGCGCCTTGCGATATTGCAGGAATGGTCTACGGGATGACAGAAACGGGCGCCAGCGCCTCTGTAAGTTGAGCACTGGTGCCGGTGTTGCAGTGCCACTACGTGACCCTATGTGGCATCCATACTGCCCTGCGAGCACGCTTGGTAATTTTGCGTGACATCAACAGTTTGCTCGGTGGCATACTGCAGCCGGCGGCGCACGAGATCGTGCATCGGT
>Ga0134128_10004357_pt1 | contig 17324 bp, 18 predicted proteins | sample KB31754_FD_96462 | JGI IMG/M metagenome (GOLD analysis project Ga0134128, IMG submission 96462) | Terrestrial soil microbial communities with excess Nitrogen fertilizer from Kellogg Biological Station, Michigan, USA - KB3-175-4 | ecosystem: Environmental > Terrestrial > Soil > Unclassified ... | reverse complement strand
GTCTTGCCCGCGCCATTGCGGCCCAATAACGCGCAGCAATCTCCTTCGGCGACCTGCAGCGTGTAATTGCGCAGCGCCGGATAGTCGCCGTAATATTTCCAGACTGCTTCGAGTCGAATCGCTGGCGGCATTCGTTCGATTATTCGCCTGCCGCGCGTACGGGAGAGGAGCGGTACAAAATCAGAAGGCCGAGCGCGAGTATGCCCAGCGCCAGACCGATGAGCCAGCCGAGATGGTGGTATACGGGAGGGTTTCTCTCCACAACCTGCGGCACGTCGGCGTCGCTTTCGTCGGTGTTGTTGTTCTGGTTCAGGCTGCCCGTTCCCTTTACGTCCACCGTGTAGGCCGATCCGGTGAGATTGTAAATGATCGCCTGCGTTCGCGGCTCCTGGCCAAGCGACTGGATATCTTTGCTTTCGAGTGTCACTCCTGGTGGGACCACAAAACGAACGGGGCCGGGAGGCTGTCCTTTTATGTTCACGATGCGTCCGCGCAGCGTTTCGGGCGATCCGACCGGCAGCACATAACTCAAGCTGAACTGTGTTTCGCCCGGCTTCACCGGAAAATCGACCTTAAAAACGTTACTTTCATTTGTCTTTATCGCCGGGCGGGGAAGCGGCATGCCGGCGGGGCCCTGAACGGAAACACGCACCTGACCATCGGCGGAGGGCGGCAGATAAAACCGAATGCCTCCCAACTCCGAATTTGCGAACGTTTGTTTCGTGGAGTTTTCGACAATGAGAGTTTCGTTGACCGCCGTCTGGCTTTCGGAAGGCTCGACGACAATCATGTGCTGGGCGATGCGAGTAACGGCGGGCGATTTCGTCGCATCGTAGATGCGGACGTCGACCCCCGAGGTCGGGATGTTCGGCGTCAGCAGCGTGGTGTACGTGACGTCTTGGTAATCCACTTGTATGAGCTGAGGGCCGCCGCCGGGCTCGTCTTTATCGAAATGGAATTGGCCCTGTGCGTCCGAGGTAGTCGTGCCTAGCGTGCGCATGCCGCCCTGTCCGGGCTTCACGAGCGTGAGGGTGACGTTCGGCTGCGGCTGATTGCTGGTGCCGTTAGTGACCGTACCGTCGATTGCGCCGAAGGCGAGTCCGGCCGCAAGAAAGGGAATGCACAGCAACCTGGCGATTCTCATGACGCCATCGCCTTTCCGCATTCGCCGCAGAATTTCATCGGCCCCGAAAACTTCGCGCCGCAATGCGGGCACATAGGGGCTTCCGGCTGTGGCGCCGGTTTCGCGGGCTGCTGCTTTGGAGCCGGAGGGGCGGAGCGTCTCGTCATGACTCCGAGCCGTTTTGCCGTCTCCTCTATCTCGGCGAGCACGCCGGCGAGTTCCTTCTGAAGAGTCAATTTCGTTTGCTGGTAATCGGCGTCCGAGAGTTTGCCAACCCGGTATTCAAACTGCAGATCGCGCAGATTTTCATAGATGGCCGCCTTCCGGTCCTCCAGGTGCTGAAACGGAGAGACCGGAGCCGGTTCAGGAACGTCCTGAGCCCGGATGAAGAGCGTGAATACAAGAATCCCTATGGTCAGGGCAACAGCAAGGACGATGATCATTTCTTCCCGTTCGGGCCGCCCCCGGCTGTGTCGGATTCGCCCATCTCGGTTTCAATCTGGCCGCGAAAACGGTCGAGGAGCGCGCGGTCCGCATCGCTGACCGGTTTCGGTTCGGGCCGGTTGCGCCGCACCCACCAGGAGTAGACCAGAAAGCCGAGCAGCAACGCGACCCCCGGCATCACCCATGTAAACAGTCCCCAACCTTCGGCGGGAGGCGCGGCAAGCGCGACTACCCCTTGCTCCTTTACGACCGTTTTGATGATGTTCTGATCCGTGACGCCCTGATCCTGCATGCCCTTGATCCTGGCCCGCATCGGCCCGCTGTACTCGCAGTGCAGCATGGGGCATGTGGCGACCGTATTCCGGCAAACGCCGCAGCGGCAAGCGAGATGGTCCCCGACGCGCGCAACGCCGGGTGTCATCACCGAGGTCGGGTCCTGTGCAAGAAGGCAGGCGAACGAGAGAAAAAACGTGGCGACGAGTCTAAGACTGCACCGTCGCAGGCTTACTGGCAATTCCTACTACCTCCGTTCGCGCATATTGATAGCGCACTTTGCTCGGGACGAGACAGATGAGGGTCCCGAACAGCACAATCCAGAAGCCGATCCAAATCCATGAAACCAGCGGTAATTGATAGAACTGGAACGTCGCTTTACTTCCGTCCGGCAGAACACCGGAGTAGACGACGTATAAATCTTCGTTCAGCGCCCGGCGGAGGCCGACAATCGTATTTTGCGACTGGCTGGCTTTGTAGAGCCGGATCTCGGGTTCGAGCAGCGCGATCTGCCGGCCATGGCGGCGGATTTCAAGCGCCGCATGACTGAATTCGTAGTTGTCATTCGAGCCATCGTTCACGCTGGAGAGCTTAATGTCATAGTGCCCGAAGCGCGTGGTTTGTCCCAGTCCCAGGTTCTGGACTACATGTAAATTGAACGCGCTGCCGGTGAATCCGACGAACATGGCCACAATGCCAAGATGGACGAGATAGCCGCCATAACGTCGCGTATTCCGCCAGGTCAGCTCGAAGGCGGCTTTTGGCAGCGGCATGCTCTCTTTTGTTTGTATCGAGCGAGAGCCCTTCCAGAACTCTCGCAGAATCGTTGTGGTGACAAAGGCGGCCAGACCGAACGCGGTCAGGGCGGCGATGTGGTGGATGCCGCCGAAGCCAAGTCCGGCGGCGACGGCAATGCCAACCAGAGTGGGCACAAGGAATGCGCGGCGCAAACTGTCGAGGGAACTCTTACGCCAGGCGATCAGCGGCCCGACGCCAGTCAGAAACAGCAGGAAAAGCGCGATAGGCACTTCGACACGCAAATAATACGGCGTATCGATGGTTTCTTTCTCATTGGTCAGCGCTTCCATAATCACCGGAAACAACGTGCCCCAGAGAATGGCGAAGCAGCTTGCCAGCAGAATCAGATTGTTGAACAGGAAGCTAGACTCGCGCGAAACGACGCTCTCGAGCTTGGATTCGCTCTTCAAGAACTTCAGGTTGGTCGAGATTGCGACGATCACCAACACCAAGGCTGTCAATAGAAACGTAGTGAAGTACGGCTTGATGGGCGATTGCGCAAATGCATGAACCGACGCGACCAGGCCGGTGCGTGTCAGGGTCGTGCCCAGAATGCTCAACAGGAACGTGGCGGACACCAGCACCATGTTCCAGATCTTCATCATGCCCTTCTTTTCCTGCATCATTACGGAATGCAGAAAGGCCGTGGCGGTGATCCAGGGCATCAACGAAGCGTTTTCAACCGGATCCCATCCCCAATAGCCGCCCCAGGAGAGCACCGTGTAGGCCCAACCCATTCCGAGTGTGATCCCGGTGGTCTGAAACAGCCACGTGACAATGGCCCAGCGGCGCGTGGTGTGAATCCAGCCTTCGCCTGGCTGACGGGTCACCAGCGATGCCATCGCGAACGCGAACGGCACGATGGAACCCACGTAGCCGAGATAAAGCATCGGCGGGTGAATGGCCATTGTCCACCACTGCAACAGCGGATCGAGGCCGCGGCCGTCGGGCACGCTGATAATGCCGTTGCCAGCCATCAATACATGGAAGGGGCTGAGCACGAACGTGATTAGCCCGGTGAAGAAAGCCTGCGTCGTCATCAGAATGGCAATGACGATGGGCATCATGTTTCGGAACTTACGGCGGCTGGTCCAGACCGCGACGGCGGAATAGCTTGCGAGAATCCAGCTCCACAGAAGCAGGGAACCTTCCTGACCGCCCCACCATGCCGTGAATTTGTAGAGCGGCGACATCGCGCGATCGCTGTGCGCCTGCACGTAGGCAATCCGGAAATCGCCGGTAATGAGCGAATATACAAGCAGACCGGCGGCTACGGTCAGCAGCACCCAGACGCTGTATACAGCGCGTTCGCCGCTGACGGCCAGAAACGGGCGGCGACCGTATTTACCTGCGAGGGAGGCGGCTACCGCGAATAAAGACAGGCAAAAGGCGAGCAGGATGGCAAGCGCGCCCAGATTTTCCATGAGGTGGTGGTTTCCTTAATTCTTAACTGCCAGAGCGAGAAGCGAGAGCCGGGACCTTGACCTCCGTTATCTTTGACGGAGTTGACGCTTCATGAGTGAGATTCTGCGGAGGTTTCGCCTCATACTTCGATGCACATTTGGCTTGAATTTTGTTGGCTTCGAAAACCCCGTCGGGGCCGAGATGGCCGTCGGCGAGCGCCTGAGCGCCAGCTTTAAACGTATCCGGCAGCGGGTCGTTTCCGTTGTACGCCACTTTCAGGTGCTGAGCACCTTGTTCCAGAACGAAGGTCACCCGGCTACCATTTTTCAGGATTGAGCCGGCTTCGACGTTGCCGCCGACACGCAATCGCTGGCCTTCAGCCTGCGTCCCCATCTTCTGCAATTCAGGGATTGTCTTGTAATATGTTTGCGTCTCGCTGATGCCTCCCATGGCCAGCCACACCAGTGAGCCCACAATCAGAACAGTCAAGATCCCAAACTTGGCGTACGTCTTCATAGAGGGAAACCTTAATTCACCAGTATAGACTCCATTGCGCGGCGGCAGGATAGTGCCGGTCAGTTAGGGTTCTCTGATGGCCGTGGCGCGGGGCGCCTTTGCGATGCCGCGAACTGCCAGGACAGCCTGCAGCAACTTTTCGAATACCACTAATCCGCTCGCCAATCCAGCACGAACCCGTTCCGGATCAGCCGTTACCAGCATGCCCACCGCGCCCACGGCCTGCGCCGCTTGCCCGTCCTCGACTTTGTCGCCGATCAGAAAACTATCGGCCAGCGAGAGGTCCAGATCCTCCTGGGCCCGAAGCAACAAACCGGGCAGCGGCTTGCGGCAATCGCAGCCTGCGTCCGGGGAATGCGGGCAATAGTAAACGCCGTCGAAGGCGATGCCCGCGTGGCTAAATACTTCGCGGAATTGCGCATCCACGGCGGCGGCCTGCGCCTCGGTAATGAATCCGCGGCCTACTCCAGACTGATTGCTGACGACCACAAGCGCGAACCCCATCGCCTGGAGTTGGTGCAGAGCTTCGGCTACGCCTGGAATCGCCGCGACCCCGGCGGGATCGGACGGATAATTTGCGTCCCGGATTAACGTGCCGTCACGGTCGAGGAAAATGGCCGCGCGCCTCCGCGGATCAGGCACGAACCGGCTCCGGGATTTCGCAATGCTGCAGCAATTCGTCGAGACTCACGGCCACGGTCCCGTGTTTGCCGACCGCGATCCCAGCCGCAACATTCGCCAACCGCATGGCCTCCCGCATCGACAGCCCGGCGGCAAGCGCAATCGCTAGGGCGGCCATGGCTGTATCGCCCGCGCCGACCACATCGAAAACTTGCTGCGCGATGGTCGGCACGGTGATGGGCGCCTCGCCCGGCTCGAACAGCGTCATGCCATCGGGGCCGCGGGTGACCATCACGGACGATCCCGGCAGTTGCCTCAACAGCTTCATGCCTGCTTCGAACAGACCCGCTTCAGAGTCGATCGCGATGTTCGCGGCGTGGCCCGCTTCCGTCAGATTGGGCTTGATGAGACTGCACCCCGTGTACTTCGTATAATCCAAGCCTTTTGGATCTACCAGGACGCGTCTGTCTCTGGCTTGCGCTTGCGCCAGCGCCGAGCGGCAAAATTCGGTCGAAACGGCGCCTTTGCCGTAATCCGAAAAGATACAGATGTCGCACGTATCCGACAAAGCCGCAAAGTTGTCCTGCAGTTCCGCGCGATAGGCGGCAGGCAAGGCGGAGCGATCTTCCGTATCCACGCGAACAATTTGCTGCTGCCCCGCCATCACTCGAATCTTGGACGTGGTTGGCCGGTCCGGACACAGAACCAGCGTTGATGTATCGATGCCAATGCCGGCCAGCAACTCCCGGAGAACATCTCCGGCGCGATCCTGGCCGCAAACGCCGATCAGATGCACCTGCGCGCCCAGGCTCAGCACGTTCGCCGCGACATTCGCCGCTCCGCCGGCCACGTACTTGCGATCGCTCACATCCACTACCGGAACGGGCGCCTCAGGCGAAATCCGGCGTACAGTTCCGGTGAGGTACTCGTCCAGCATCAAATCGCCGGCGACGAGCACCTGAACGGACCGGAAGCGGTTCGGCAAATCCTGCATATAACGATTGTGTGAGTTCAACTTCTGAACTTACTAGTCTATAGATTAGTGCGGGGTCTGTTCTGAAAGACTTCAATGCCTGTTGGTTCCTTTTTCTAGCGCTGCTGCTCCCCGGTACAGCGCGTTCCGATCCGGTTTCGAGCGCGCTTCCTCCCGGCCGGAGCATTCTTTTCGTTTCCGCGAACAGTTACTTTGAGGGCGATCCGGCTGCGGGAGCGCCATCCTTATCCTCACCGGGATTGACCGTCAAGGGCCTGCCGCGCCGGGTTCTGTCCGATCAAAAGGCTATCTGGACTAGCCCGGCCAGATTGCAAAAGAGAGATCTGCGCTGGATTCTGCCGCTGGGCTCCACGCTCGGAGTCCTAATTGGAACGGACGAGCATGTCATGACCGCCTACGCTCCCGCCGATCCGGCGCTCGAAAGCCATTTGAACACCGTTGGTAACTCCGGCTTTGCCGTGCTAGCGGGCCTTCCGGTGGCGTTTTACGCATCCACCCTGTTCACACATAATGAACGTGCTCGTGAAACCGGCATCATCGGCGTTGAGGCGGTGGCCGACGCGGCGATAGTCGGAGTGGTCATGAAATTCGTCACGCAGCGGGAACGGCCGTATCAGAATCTCGAAGGGAGGTTCTGGAACAGCCCATCCGTGCTGAATTCATCATTTCCGTCCGAGCACTCGCTGCTGAGCTGGACGGCCGCGACGGTGATTGCGGAAGAGTATCCCCGGCCATTGACCCGATGGCTGGCCTACGGACTGGCCGCGGCTGTCAGCGGCAGCCGGGTGGCAGCGGAACGGCACTTTCCCTCCGACGCGGTAATCGGCATTGCCGCCGGCTATCTAATCGGCCATTACGTTTTCAAAGCGCATCACGATCGGGACTTAGCTGAGGATACAGCGCCCGTTGAACCGCTCGTTCGCGTTAAACCGCCCTCAATTGCCGCCGCCGTGCCTTCGGTTCCCACTCGCTGAGGATCTCCACCTGAGAATCTTGCCCTCGTTTCCGGACTAGTTATCTTGAGCCGGATGAAGATGTCCGGTTGCCTGCACCGAACCGCGACCGTAAGGGAGCGGACGTTTTTACCGGCGTCTTCAACCGTGCTGGTTATGCACTTGGGCAAGCGGCGAGCGCGTCTGGCGAAGTGGACGAGCCCGATCATCGGCAAGTGTCTCCAGAGGTGGTGACGGGAAACAACTGCAAACGGATGAAAATACTTGCCATACTCGGCACCCGGCCGGAAGCGGTGAAATTCGCTCCGGTGATTCATGCCGCCGCGCGCCAGCAGGGCATCGAGATGCAGGTGTGCGTCACCGGGCAGCATCGGTCCCTTGTCGATCCCGTACTGAAATTCTTCGACATTGGCGTAAATCATCGTTTAAGCGTCATGCGCCACAACCAGGACCTGAGTGGCCTGACAACGCGGGTTCTTGAGGGTGTGCGAGGCGTTCTATTGGCGGACCGTCCCGATCTGATGCTGGTGCACGGGGACACCGCCACTTGCTTCGCGTCGGCGTTGGCCGCTTTTTATGAACGCGTGCCCGTGGGGCATATCGAGGCGGGTCTACGAACGCATGACTTGAGTTCACCTTTCCCGGAGGAAGGCATGCGGCAGATGGTCAGCCGGCTGGCGGCATTCCACTTTGCGCCGACAGCGGCGAACGTCGCCACGCTCGAACAGGAAGGTATTCCGGCCGAAAGGATCTTTCTGACAGGGAATACCGGTATTGACGCCGTTCTTTGGGCGCGCGAGCGCATCCGACGGGCGGACCCGCTGGCATCCCTCGAAAAGAACAAACGAAGCCAAATCCGATCCGCAAAGCGCCGCGTTCTCATCACCAGCCACCGGCGCGAGAACTTCGGCGCGGGCATTCGCAACATCTGTGAAGCTATTGCCACGCTCGCCGCCCGGCATCCCGCAACGGCATGGGTGTTCCCGGTGCATCCAAACCCGGAAGTGACCCACTGCGCGCAGTCGCGCCTCGGGACTCTTGCGAACGTGGCGCTTCTTCCCCCCCTCGAATATCCGCAGTTCGTGGCGCTCATGGATCAAAGCTATTTCCTGATCTCGGATTCCGGAGGAGTTCAGGAAGAAGCGGCGGCTCTGCAAAAGCCCGTGCTTGTGACTCGACGGACCACCGAGCGCGCCGAGGCTGTTTGGGGTGGTCACGCGTTGCTCGTCGGAACGGCGCACGATAGCATCGTTAACGCCGTCGACCGGCTGCTCACCTCGCGCGTTTTGTACGATCGCATGTGCTCCGGGACATGCCCATTCGGGGACGGGGCGGCGGCAAACCGGATTCTCGGCATTATCGCGCGCGAGGCGGGACCCACCGGCAAATCGCACTTAGCCGCGACTGCCTGATAATCGTACGTGGATACGGCGGGCGCGGAAGCGGACTGCTAATTGCCTTATCAATAATAGCGAGCGGAAGCGTTCCAGGAGCCGCCAGTGCCAAAGCAGTACAATAGTGCCAAAGCAGTACAATAAAGAGACAACCATGGCCGACCGGTATCGGTGCCCGAATACGCCCTGTAAGTGCAAGGTAGACCGTGAGGGCGCTTATTGCAGTGAGTATTGCGCGCAGGCCGTGGAACAGGCGATTCAGCGGGATTATTGCCAATGCGAACACCCGGAGTGCGCCGGGCAGGCGGAGCGGTAATTGCCCGTTTCCGCGTGTCAAACGATCCGATAAAATTTACGAGCCCGGAAGAATATTCCGTATCCAAACCGTTACTTCTTTCGTTTTTTATACGAGCGGATTCCGGCTTATCTTCGAGGCCGGAACTCCTCGACATCGAACGATCGTCTGACGATTTCGCGCAATTCTTCGAGGGACGATATATCTCCCGTGCTTAGCGCCTGCGTGAGAGCGTTTCCCGCAGCAGTCGCTTCCGCCGGTCCCGCGATCACGCGCCGCCCGGTCACGTCGGCGGCCATCTGGTTCAATAATTTGTTGCGTGCGCCGCCGCCCACGATGTGAATGACATCGATGCGGCGTCCCGTCAACGATTCAAGGAGTTGAAGAACCTCTGTATAGCGAACCGCCAGGCTGTGGATGATGACGCGGCACATGGCTCCGGCGTCTTTCGGCACGCATTGGCCGGTTTTGCGGCAATAGTCTTGAATGCGTTCCGGATGATGGCCCGGCGTATAGAACGCGTCCAGATCGAGCACTGTGTCGGTGGGCGCGGCAGCCTCGGCCATGGCCATCAACTCCGCGTACGTGTACTCTCGCCCTTCTTTGGCCCAGGCGCGGCGGCACTCCTGCAAAAGCCAGAGTCCGGCAATATTTTTTAAAAAGCGAATCTTTCCATCGACGCCAACTTCGTTTGTCAGATTCGCCGCGAGCGAGGCGCCGTTGATGACCGGCTCATCCAGTTCAACGCCCATCAGCGACCAGGTGCCGGAGCTGATATAACACCAGTTCTCGCCGCCCTCGGTGGGCGCTGCGGCAACGGCAGAGGCTGTATCGTGGCCGCCTACAGTGTAAACGGCTGTATCTTCGGAAAGCCCGCACTGTTCGACTATTTGCGGTAGCACGGGGCCGAGGTATGTGCCGGGGTCAACGAGCCTCGCCAGAAATCCCGCCGTGATCCCCAATCTGCGCAGCATGTCCGTTGCGAATGTCTTCGTCGCCGGGTTGTAAAACTGCGACGTGCTCGCGATGGTCCTCTCCGAACACTGCTCGCCGGTGAAAAAGTAATTCAACAGGTCCGGCATGAACAGAAGTTTGTGCGCATGCTCCAGCAGCCACGGCGTTTCGAGCTGAATCGCGTAGAGCTGATAGAGAGAATTGATCTCCATGACCTGAATACCCGTTTCGCGAAATACTTCCTCGCGAGGAACCGTTTCAAACAGTTTTGCGGTCAGACCATGCGTGCGTGCGTCGCGGTAATGCCGCGGATTTTCGATCAGCGCGCCGTCCGGGCCAAGTAACCCGAAGTCGACGCCCCACGTATCGACCGCGATGCCGTCGAGCTTTTCGGCTTCTCGCGCGGCGATCCTGAGACCTTCGCAGAGTTCATGAAAAAGCCGCAAGGTATCCCAGTAAAGTCCCGTTGGCAGTGAAACAGGGGTATTCGCAAAACGGTGAAGCTCCTGCAGGCCCAGCTTGCGGTCATTGAGCGTTGCAAGCATCGCGCGGCCACTCTCCGCGCCCAGATCGAAGGCAACGTAACGGCGGGTCATCGTTTGCGAGTATAGCGCTGGACCTCACGAAAATCGCCGCATTGCGCGGATGCCAATTTTACTTTGGCGGCCACGTTAGCCTGAAATAAATGAAGCGAATCGCCATCGACATGGATGAAGTCATCGCCGACGCTCTTGCGGAGCGTCTTCAGCGATACAACACCGATTTCAATGCGAAATTAACCAAGCAGGACGTCATTGGCAAACGAATCGCCGAGCTGGCGCCGCCGGAGCATTTGTCCCGCCTGCGCAGCTACTTCCATGAGGAGAGCTTTTTCCGCGATCTCGACGTGATGGAGGGCAGCCAGGAAGTAATAAGCGACTTGATGGATCGCTACGAGGTCTATATCGTGACGGCGGCCATGGAAGTTCCGTGCTCGTTTACCGCTAAGTTTCAGTGGCTCGAAAGGCATTTTCCGTTTCTGCCACCGGATAACATCGTCTTCTGTGGGAATAAAGGCATCATCGCGGCTGATTATCTGATCGACGACAACGTGTATCAGCTCGATCGGTTTCGCGGCGAGGCATCTTGTTTACGACGCCGCACAATTTCTACGAATCGAAATACAAGCGAGTGGACGACTGGCAGGACGTGCGGAAATTGTTCCTGGATTTGCCCGAAATGCGCTAGTGGATGCGCGGAATTTGGTTTGCGGTAACGGTCTCACTGAACGCCGCTCCGTTGAAGACGTCCGCTCCCTGACGGTCGCGGTTCGGTGCTGGTAACCGCACGTCTTCATCCGATTCCGCGGCCCCCGGGGCCATGAGTACTCCTTGACAGTCGCGGTTCGGTGCTAATCGAGATGTGGCCCGGTCACCTGCACCCTGAGGGAGCGGACATTCAACGGAGCAGGCGTTTACAATAAAAAACTAATGCACGGTCCGCGTCTTGCGGTTCATGTAATCCATCAGCAGATATTCGCCGAGCGTATATGGTGTGGTGAAATACGCCTTCCCGCGGCACATCTCGGTTACCTTCTGAACAAACTGAACCAAGCCGTAATCGCTGGCGAGCATGAATGTGTTGATGAGAATGCCCTGCCGCTTGCAGCGCGCGACTTCTTCGAGTGTCTGGCTGATCACGAGCGGGTCCAGCCCGAACGCATTCTTGTAAATGCGCCCGTCCTCAAGCGTCAAGGCCGACGGTTTACCATCGGTGATCATGACGATCTGTTTCATGTCTTTCTTTTCACGATTCAGCAGCCGCTGCGCCAATATCAGGCCGTCGCGCGTGTTCGTGTAATAGGGACCTACCTGTACGCGCGCTAATTCGGATATTCGCAACTCTTCCGCCGAGTCGTGAAAAAGCACGCAGCGTAACGAATCGCCTGGGTACTGCGTTCGAATCAAGTGCGACAGCGCGAGCGCCACGCGCTTCGCTGGAGTAAAGCGGTCCTCGCCGTAGAGAATCATGCTGTGGCTGCAATCGAGAAGCAGCACGGTCGCGCAGGAACTCTGATATTCGGCCTGGTGTACGTGAAGATCGGAGTATTCGAGATTCAACGGCAGCGTCACGCCTTCCCGCTGCATCGCGGAGAACAGGGTTGCGCTGATGTCGAGGTTCAGCACGTCTCCGAATTCGTAGGATTTCGCGCCGCCGCTCGCGTCGATGCCCGTCGCCAGCTCACGCGTATCGTGAGCGCCGAAGCTCGATTTGCCAAGCGAACCGAGAAGGTCCTTTAGCGTCTTGAAACCGAGAAAATCGATGGCCTTATCCGTCACCTCGAACTGCACTTGCGGGCCGTCGCGCCCGCTACCTTGTCCCGGCGCATTCGCTTCTTCAGGCGGAGGGCCGTCGAAGCTGACGTAGCCCGAGTCTTCCAGTTTTTGAACGAGCTTCTGGATCAGCTTCTCGCGCTGCTCCGCGTTCATCTGTTGCAGCCGCTCGCGCATTTGTTCGAGCTGTTCCGGGTTGAACATCTCACCGCTCTCGAGTGCGCGTTCAATCGCCTGCTTCAGATCGTCAAGCGTGCGGCGGTTCATCTCCGAAAACTGCATGTACGGATCTTCGAAACCGCTTTGGAGGAAGAAATCGGACAGCGCGCTCAACAGTTCGTCGAGCCCGATTCCGAGATCTTCCTCATTGAATTTCGTGTAATTGATCCACTTCATGCAACTCTCGAATCGGCTCAGTTCAGATTGCGGCGGCCTCCGCCCGGTCCTCGTCTCTGTTCGAAACCGCGACGGAACTCCTCCTCGGGGCGTTCGTTTCGCGCCGGCCGCTCGGTCGCCGTGAACGCCTGTTCTTCATTCCGGCTGATGCGCTTGTGCGCATACAGGCCTTCCAAGATAAATTCGGCGGCTGAGGCGCGCATGGCGTCGCTCTCGCTCTCGCCGAGCCCCAGCTTACCGGTGAATTCGAACAGGTTCTGAATTCCTTCGAGCTGCCGCACCATTTCCGATGCCGGCATGCGTTCATCCAGGCGCAGCGTGCCGCCAAGTTCGAACCATTGCACGACCTGGCGCAAATTGACTCCATCGAGATAGGAGCTGAAAACCTTGCCAACGGCGCTGCGAATGATCTCGCGGGCCACCGTCTCGCCGCCCTTCAGCTCTCCTTCGTATTCGAGCTCCAGCTTTCCGGTGATAGAGGGCAGAGCGGCGTAAAGATCGAGAATCCGGGGCACGGCCTCGTTCTCTTTCGTGAGTAAAGCCCTGCGTTCCGCATTGGACACCAAGTTCTCCATTGCGGAGATGGGGAGGCGCTGAGAAACGCCGGAACGTTTGTCTACGCGCTTGTCTTCCCGGGCCAGAAACGCGACTTGCTCCACCACTTCGCGCATAAACGGCGGCACCTGAACGGCAATGGGCGATCGCCGGCTGAACCACGCCTCCTGTTCCGTGATGGCCATGCCGTGTTGCACGGTTTGCGGATAATGCGTGCGGATCTCGCTGCCAATGCGGTCCTTCAGCGGCGTAATGATCTTTCCGCGGGCGGTGTAGTCTTCGGGATTCGCCGTGAAGACCAGAAGCACATCGAGAGGCAATCGTATCGGATAACCTTTGATCTGTACGTCGCCTTCCTGCATCACATTGAATAAGCCAACCTGAACTTTGCCTGCGAGATCGGGCAATTCATTGATCGCGAAGATGCTGCGATTCGCTCGCGGAACAAGACCGTAGTGGATGGTGAGTTCGTTTGAGATATCCCGGCCGGTGCGCGCCGCTTTGATCGGATCGATGTCGCCGATCATGTCGGCAATGGTTACATCCGGCGTCGCCAGTTTCTCAACGTAGCGTTCTTCGGGCCGGAGCCACGCGATTGGCGACTCGTCGCCCAGTTCGTCAAACAGATCCCGGCATCGCTTGCAGATAGGACTGAACGGATGGTCGCGGATCTCGCAACCGGCGATGTATGGCATTGCCGGATCGAGTAGGCGGGTCAGAAGGCGAGCGATTTTCGTCTTTGCCTGGCCGCGCAGTCCGAGAAGAATGAAATTGTGGCGTGAGAGGATCGCATTGACAATTTGCGGAATGACGGTGTCTTCGTAACCGGTCACGCCGGGAAAGAGTGTCTCGTTCCGTTCCAGTTTGCAGATAAGATTAGAACGAATTTCTTCTTTGAGGTCGCGCTCGGGCGCTAGGCGTTCGGCAAAACGGCTGGCGCGAAGGGCGCCCAAAGTAGTAGGAAGGTCGTGCTGCTGCATGATTGGGGCGAGTGGCTCCCTTATCTGCCCACGATTCTATCAGCGGCCATTGAGGCGGCGCCGAGTGTAGATTGCCTCGACTCAGAGACACTTTGCGTGAGCAAGCGGGTTCGGCCGACCACACAACCTGCGGCTCCCGCTGGATACCCATATTGTGATATCTTCACGTGTTCGTGAAGCCCGAACTTCCTTCATCCCACTTCCCGACTGATTTCCAGCTCAACTGGCGGAAACTGCAGCAAGTCGGCCTCAATGCGTACGAGGCCCGTTCCTATTTGGTTTTGATCGGGCATCCGCGATTTAAGGCGCTCGAACTCGCGGCGCGCTCTCACGTTCCGCGACAGAAGATTTATGAAGTTCTCGATAGCCTGGTGGAGAAGGGATTCGCTCAAGTCATACAAGAAAAAACGAAGCTGTTCTCGGCGGTCGATCCCAGTCTCGCGGTTCCCGGCTATCTGGCCAGGCGCAACCGTGCGCTGCAAAATGAATTGACCGAGCAGGCGCGAATCGCCAACGGACTGATCGAAGATCTTCGCCGTGGATACGAAGAAGGGCAGGGTGGTCGCGGCGCGCTCGATTTTCTGAGTCTGGTAAACGATCCCACGCAGACCGCTTTTCATTACCGCCGTATGCTGGCGGAGGCGCACGTTCAATACGCTGAATTCTCGCGCCCGCCGTTCGCCGTGGATCCTCTCGACGAGCAGTTGGTCAAGGATGCAATCTCCCGCGGCGTACACTGCCGGCTATTAATAGAGGACGGCCCAATGGACGATGCTCATCGAGAGCGATTGAAGGATTACGAGGCCGCCGGCATCGAGACCCGCTTTCAAGAGAAACTTCCACTGAAGCTCGCGCTGTTCGACAACAAATCGGGACTGGTGGCGCTCCTTGATCCCGTGCTTACGAAGCCTTCCTGGACATCGGTGATCTTCGAACATGACGGATTCGCGGAGGCGATGGCCGGCTTGTTCGAGAACTATTGGAGTAAAGGCCGGAAGGTATGATGAGCGCCGGTTCAGAGCGCCGCGCTGCTGGTTTCGTGCGTCCACGCACTCCAGCAAACGCTCACGCGCTTTCTCCATTGCTTCGGTTTGTCCGCGTATAGCCGTCGGCCCAGTATTTCGGCCTGTTCGCGCAGCTCCTGCTGATACGCATCGATCAGCGGCATCAAAGCTTGCAATTGTTCGTCTGCTCCAAATCGATCCGGCGATTGCAAAACCGTGTCCCGCAGAACGGCAACGTTGTGATCGTCGCCCAAGTGCTGCTCCAGATCTCTCGCGCTCTCTTCATACGCCGCAAACACGGCCGGCCACGCTTTGCCCAGAAGGCCTAACTGATAGCGCAGATCCTTCGCGCGCTTTCGCCATTCATGGAAATTTTCCGGACGCGGATTCGCACTGGCCTGGTCGAAAGCCCTTTTCCCTCGCCTGACGCTGGCGGCAATCCCGTTTAGCGCGGCGGACAGATCCATATTGTCCATGGGCCAATTTCCGATGCGCTCGCACACTTCATGTAACGTCTCGACTATCGCGGGGAGATCTCCGCTCGTGTGGAATCGCTTTGAAAGTTGCGTCTTTCGCTGAACCAGTCCATGCCGGACCGGCATTAACGTCCGGTTGCCCAGGCTGTTTCGATATTTCGCGTTCAGCCGATCGAATATTTCAATCAGCGCTTGCGCATCGCGCAACTCCGAAAGCTTCCGGCTCACTTCCTGGAGCGTTCGGTTCTCGCGCCGGTAGAGCTTTCCAATGGCGCTTCGCAAGAGGCGTAACACCGCGCGCGTCTTCTTCACATTCTTCCGCGCTTCGTGTACCCGCGCGTCGAGCGATTCGCCGTTTCGCGACAATTGTTGGATTGCGGCGGTAATCTGCTCGCTGGCGATTCGGCCGAAACCTTTGCCGATTGGTTCTCCGTGCTTCAGGTGATATTTCGGCTCGACATGGCCGCCAGCCCGATTTGAGGAAGGGGCGCAACGTTTTCGCTTAGTATTGGCGCCCATTATCTTCGCGCGCGGCGATTTAGGATGAACGTTGTTTTACTGAATCAGCCGCCTCACGCCGTCGGTGGTCACGCCATACACAAGGTGAGAGAGCAGGGCCGAGATATGCGAGGATGCCGGATACTCACAGAACGGCTTAGAGAGATTTAGAGCCGGAACCGCTCCTTCGTCCGCGATTGCCCACACCGCGGCCCCCAATGGCAAACCCGCTCCAATGCCTGCCTGCGGTAACGCGTCCGCGATTACGCCGTAGATGGCGCCCGTGACCGCTCCCATCGCGTAATGCATCGCCTGTCCGGCGGGCTCCTTTTCCGATTGCTCCAACGGTCTGCTCAAGATTCTCCCGGCGATTGCGTCGGCAGCCTTGACGGTGGCGGGTTCGCTGCTTGCGGGTTGCTGGCCGCTGTTCTCCTGCCGCGAACCGCCGCCGGAGGACAAGCCCCCAAGGAACGCTTGAAACAGGTCCATGGCGTATGCCCCGGCGATTCCGGCCAGAAGTCCGACTCCCGCTCCGCGCCAAAGGTTTGTGGAACACCGTCCGTCGTACGCCATTGAATTTCTCCGCCGACCGTGTGACTGGCCAGCTTCAGGTTCTGTTACGCCCCTATCTCACACAGCGGTTCACTTTCGACTACACTAGGCGCGCTGGCGCATCTAAACAGCGTTCCGGCCAAATGACAACCGCGGGTCGATCACCGTTACTCGGGTATCCTTGTGAGCAGGAAGGTTAGGCCGCTGCGTTCATGCGACGCGATTATCACAATTGGAACAGCCCGCGGCTCGACCGCCAAATGGAACTTCTCGTCTACGGGCACTCGGGCCTGCCGATGCTCGTGTTTCCGACGGCCGCGGGACGTTCAAACGACTACGAAGACCATGGCATGATCCGCCAAGTCGCTCCGAAGGTGGAAAACGGCGAGTTACAAATTTTTTGCATCGACGGCGTAGATCAGGAGAGCTGGCTGAACCAGGACATCCAGCCATACGCGCGCCCGATGCGTCATCTCGCATACGAAGGCTATGTACTGTACGAAGTGCTTCCATTGATTCAGGGCGTCGCCACATCGGCTCAACTACGAGCGACGGGGTGCGGGTTCGGAGGCTATCACGCTCTGAATTTCACACTGAAACACCCGGACGTCGCGACGGATTGCGTAGCCATGAGCGGCTGCTATGACCTAAAGCGATATATGGACGGCCATTACGACGACAACGTGTACTTTAACTGCCCTTTGGATTATGTCCCGAATTTAAACGACTCATGGTTTCTAGACCGTTATCGAACCATGCGAATCGTGCTGGCCGACGGCGAT
>Ga0134128_10004355_pt1 | contig 17330 bp, 16 predicted proteins | sample KB31754_FD_96462 | JGI IMG/M metagenome (GOLD analysis project Ga0134128, IMG submission 96462) | Terrestrial soil microbial communities with excess Nitrogen fertilizer from Kellogg Biological Station, Michigan, USA - KB3-175-4 | ecosystem: Environmental > Terrestrial > Soil > Unclassified ... | reverse complement strand
TTTGCATACAAAATTGGGGTCGGACGCTCGCCGTCGCTGGCAGCTCTGGCTTACGCGAGATGCTCGACCGCGGCGGCGCGTTTGTTGCGCAGGTGGGCGAACAGGATGTCGGCGAGCTCGCTGCCGGCGCGGCGGCGCAGCGCCTCCAGGATGGCCTCGTGCTCGCGCATGGCTTCGCCCCAGCGCTCGCGCCGGCGGGCGAAATTGGCGGCGTAGCGGATGCGGCGGATGCGCCCGGCGAAGCCCGCATAGGCGGCGAGCAGGGTGGCGTTGCGCGAGGCTTCGACGATCTTCTGGTGAATGAGCTGGTTGACGCGGAAATAGCCGTGCATGTCGCGGTGCAGGTAGAAGCCGTACATCTCGTAATGCAGCCGCTCGATCTCGGCGATCTCCGCGTCGCTGATGGTCTCGCAGGCAAGGCGCCCCGCCAGGGCCTCGAGCCCTCCCATCACGTCGAACAGCTCGGAAAGATCGCGCTCGCTCAACTGCCGGACGCGGGCGCCGCGGTTCGGCAGCAGCTCGATCAGACCCTCGGCGGCGAGCACTTTCAGCGCCTCGCGCAAGGGCGTGCGCGAGATGCCGAGCATCTCGCAGAGCTGCCGTTCGGGGATGCGGCCGCCGTCGGGGATGTTGCCCTCGACGATGTGGTCGCGCAGCCGCGTCAGGATCTCATCGTGGAGCGATTGGTCCTCGCGCGCCGGCGCGAGGGCGGCAATCGTCTCGCCGGGAATCAGAGGCTTCATGGAACCCAGCTTATGCCCCGTCATACCGACATCGAGCAAGCAAATTGTGGGCAATAAGAGGATTGAAGCCTGTCAATTTGAATGCAATAACTCCCGCTAATCGCCGCGGGAGGGCCACATGCCGCATCAGGGACGCCATTTCCTCCACATTCCAGGCCCAAGCCCGATCCCGGACCGCGTATTGCGGGCGATGGACATGCCGATCATCGACCATCGCAGCGCGCAGTTTGCCGAGCTCGCTCAGACGGTCTTCCGCGGCAGCCAGACAATCTTCCAGACCACAGGCCCCGTTATCATCTTCCCCTCCTCGGGGACCGGCGCGTGGGAGGCTGCGATCGTCAATACGCTCTCGCCGGGCGACAAGGTGCTGATGGTCGAGACCGGCCATTTCGCGACGCTGTGGCGGAATATGGCGGTGCGCTGGGGCATCGACGTCGAGTTCATGCCGGGCGACTGGCGCCACGGCGCCGATCCGGCGGCGATCGAAGCGCGGCTGGCGCAGGATTCCTCGCACGCCGTCAAGGCGGTCATGGTCGTCCACAACGAAACCTCGACGGGGGCGACCAGCCGCGTCAGCGAAATCCGCGCTGCGCTCGACAAGACCGGTCACCCCGCGCTGTTGCTGGTCGATACCATTTCCTCGCTCGGCTCGATCGACTATCGCCACGACGAGTGGAAGGTCGACGTCACCGTAAGCTGCTCGCAGAAGGGATTCATGCTGCCGCCGGGGCTCGGCTTCAACGCGATCTCCGAGAAGGCGCGGGCGACCTCCAGAACCAACAAGATGCCGCGCTCCTATTGGGACTGGCAGGAGATGTTAAAGCCGAATGCGAACGGCTTCTTCCCCTATACGCCCGCGACAAATTTGCTCTACGGCCTGCGCGAATCCATCGCCATGGTGCTGGAAGAGGGGCTGGAGAATGTCTTTGCCCGCCATCTGCGGCTGGCGGCGGCGGCCCGCGCTGCGGTGACGCATTGGGGGCTGGAGGTGCTGTGCCAGAACCCCGCGGAATATTCGCCGGTGCTGACTGCGGTCTTGATGCCGCCCGGCCACGACGCCGACCGGTTCCGGAAAGTGGTGCTGGATACCTGCAACCTGTCGCTGGGCTCGGGGCTCGGCAAGGTCGCCGGCAAGGTGTTTCGGATCGGCCATCTCGGCGAATGCAACGAGTTGACCCTGCTCGGCGCGTTGTCAGGGATCGAGATGGGGCTTGCCAAGGCGGGCATCCCGCATCGCTCCGGCGGGGTGGAAGTCGCGATCAAGACCCTCGACGAGCCGACGCTGGCCAACGCGCCATCGCACCTGAAGATGGTCAAGAGCTAGCTTGAACCAGGCTTGGCCGCGGTGCTTTCGAGGATGCCGGAAAACCAGGGGATCGCTGCGCGGGCGGGCACTTGTCGGCGCCGCCGGCCGACCTCTTATGCATTGACGCCAGCCCCCCGGCAGGGGAAAAGCCGCTCGAATGGCGCTGTTCGGACGCCCCCCAATTTTAGGCCGGGAAGGACTCCAGATGACCGTGCATACCGGAAGGCATTTCCTCCAGATTCCAGGACCGACCAATATTCCCGACCGCGTGCTGCGGGCGATGGACATGCCGGGCCTCGACCATCGCGGATCGGAATTTGCCGAGATCGGTTTTGCGGTGCTCTCGGGCATGCAACGCATGTTCAAGACCAGGCAGCCGGTCATCATCTATCCCTCGTCCGGCACCGGCGCCTGGGAAGCTGCGATCGTCAACACGCTGCAGCCGGGCGACAGGGTCTTGATGTGCGAGACGGGACAGTTCGCCGTGCTCTGGCGCGGCATCGCCGACAAATTCAAGCTCGACGTCGACTTCGTTCCCGGCGACTGGCGTCATGGCGCCGACCTGGAGCAAATCGAGGCGCGGCTTTCCGCCGACAAGGCGCACAAGATCAAGGCCGTCTGCGTCGTCCACAACGAGACCTCGACCGGCTGCGTCACCCGGCCGCTCGACGTCCGCCAAATCATGGACCGCGTCAGGCATCCGGCGCTGCTGATGGTCGACACCATCTCCGGCCTCGGCTCGATGGAATACGAGCACGACGCCTGGGGCATCGATGTGTCGGTCGCGGGCTCGCAGAAGGGCCTGATGCTGCCGCCGGGGCTCGGCTTCAACGCGGTGTCGGACAAGGCGCTGGCGGTCGCCAAGGCCAATCCGGGCCTGCGCTCCTATTGGGAGTGGCAAGATGTGATGGCCTTCAACAAGGCCGGCACCTTTCCCTATACGCCCGCGATCAATTTGCTGTTCGGCCTGCGCGAGGCGATCAGGATGCTCGAGGAAGAGGGCATGGAAAACGTCTTCGCGCGCCACAAGCGCCACAGCGAAGCAACGCGTGCGGCAATGAAGGTCTGGGGCCTGGAGACGCAATGCCAGGAGCAGGGCGCGCATTCGCCTGTTCTGACCGGTGCGCGGATGCCCGAAGGTCACGACTCCGATCATTTCCGCAAAGTGGTGCTGGAGAATTTCGACATGTCGCTCGGCACCGGCCTCAACAAGGTCAAGGGCAAGTTGTTCCGCATCGGCCATATCGGCCATTTCAACGATCTGATGCTGATGGCAACGCTCTCCGGTATCGAGATGGGCCTTGATCTTGCCAAGGTGCCGCACCGCACGGGCGGCGTGGTCGCGGCCATGGATGTCCTCAAGCGCCGGGATGCGGCGCCGATGCCGAAGGCCGCGGTGGCCTGAAGTTCGTTTCACGTCTGGAGAAAAAAGGAAGAGCGCGATGAACGCACCGGCGTCCGCCACTGAAGACCTGCTCTATTCCGTTAGCGAGGGGATCGCGCGGCTGACCTTCAACCGACCGCAGGCGCGCAACGCGCTGACCTTTGCGATGTACGAGCAGATGGCCTCGATCTGCGAGAGCATCAACGCCGACCGCTCGATCAAGGCCCTGATCATGACCGGCGCCGGCGACAAGGCGTTCGCGTCCGGCACCGACATCTCCCAGTTCCGCGCCTTCAAGACCGCGCAGGACGCGCTCGATTACGAGGGGCGCATCGACCGCGTGCTCGGCACGCTGGAGAGTTGCCGCGTGCCCGTGATCGCGGCGATCGCGGGCGCCTGCACCGGCGGCGGCGCCGGCATTGCGGCCTGCTGCGACATCCGCATCGGCACCGCATCGACGCGGATCGGTTTTCCGATCGCGCGCACGCTCGCCAACTGCCTGTCGATGTCCAACATCTCCCGCGTGGTCGCGCTGATCGGTCCTGCGCGGACCAAGGACCTGATCTTCAAGGCGCGGCTCGTCGAGGCGCCGGAGGCCTTGGCGCTCGGGCTCCTCAACGAGGTGGTGCCCGATGTCGAGACGCTGCAGCGCCGCGCCGACGAGACTGCGAGGCTCGTGGCCTCACACGCGCCGATCACGCTCGAAGTCACCAAGGAAGCGGTGCGCCGCGTCCGCCGCACGCTGTCGCGCGAGGAGGGCGAGGACCTGATCCTCAAGGCTTACATGAGCGAGGATTTCCGCGAGGGCTTGGACGCCTTCCTGAACAAGCGCAGCCCCAACTTCAAGGGCAAGTAGTGCACGATGCATGGCGCATCGCATCTGGCGGCTTTCGAGCATGGATGCGCCTTTCATGAACGGAATTGACATTCTGTCGCATTCCCACCAGGACGGCGCGTATTTCGTCGTTCAGGTCAATCCCGACACTGCGGCGTGGCTGAACGGAGCCACTGCTGCGAGCGTGAACGCTAATGATTTCAGGATCATGAGCCAGGACTCAATGGCGTGGATAGCTGGGCAGCCGCCCATTCGCGCCGGGGTCGTATGACCTGGTTGGCGCACCACTCCGATCATTGCCGAATTTTTAGGTGCGGCCCCGTTTGACGAAAGTATGATGGCCAAGCAATGCAATGGCGCATGCTTCACGATTTCAGGTCCACTTTGAAAACCAATGCTGCTTTTTTACGCGGAACGTTCGCCGGTATATTTCCTCGCTTCATCAGGACGGACGGGCGTCTTTCCTGGGTGAACGTTGTTGAACTGCCGGAGTTGCAGACGATTGGCGTCGAGGCGGTTGCGGGAGACGCCGCTCTCCTCAAGCAGGCCTTCGCGAGGGCTGTGGCAAGAATGCGCTCGCAGCTCTCTGCGGTGTGGACGGGACTCACGGATGTAGATTTTGCTTACGTGTTTGCGTCGACCGCGGCGCACCGTCTGAAACCTTATGGCCCGGGCTGTCCATCGCAACAATTCAGCGCATTGCTCGAGGCGCCGTTTCTCGACTGCTCCAACTATGGCTTGCTCGCTTACTACATTTCCCTCCTGCTGGTCGACGAGACCGATCGTCGATCGATCAGCTTCATCGGATGGGATGGCGGCGCTGTTGGAAACCACCAGATGCTGTTCGTCGGCGACAAGGGAAAAAGGCCGACCCTCGCGCTCGATCCTACGCTTGGCATTGCCTGTATAGCGGACTTCGATGAAGTGGCCTCCGGCAATCCGATTCCGCCGGATGCGGTCGCGATCATCGGCGCGAGCGCGGAGCTCAAGGACTCAAGACAAGAGTTCATCAGAGCCTTGCTGGAGGGACAGTTTCGACCGTCCGATCTACTTTATTATTTCCATACTGCCGAAGATTATTTGAGCCGGTACGGTAACCCGTTTGATTGGCCTACACCGGCGGTTTCCGTTCTGCGCAATCGATCTTCCGTCATCGCTTAGGCGAGATTTGCAAGGCGGCTTCCAAGAATCGGACAACAGCGCATCACAATAACAAAAAGTTCGCGTCATGCAGGAAGCCGCTCGAACTCAAACCCGCAACGTTCTTGTCCTCTACGATCCCTATGCTTTGGAGACCGAATTCGTTCGCCAGCATTTGACGGCGATCAGGCGTCACTCCAGGCACAACGTGGCCTATGCGGCGGCCACCTCCGACTGCAAGGCGGAATTTCCGCTCGAGTTGTTCGATGCCCTGATCATTCACTTCTCGGTTCGCATGCCGTTCGAAACCATGTCGCAGGATTTCGTGGACCTGGTGGCGAATTTCAGCGGGCCAAAGGTTCTTTTGATTCAGGATGAATACGACATGCCGCGGAAGTCGTGCGTCCTGATCAGGAAGCTGGGCATCCAGACTGTCTTCACGACGGTTCCCGAGAATTTCGTGCATCAAGTCTATCCGCCCGACGAGCTTCCAGGCGTAACGTTCAGGCCTTGCCTGACCGGCTATATTCCCGATGAGCTTCCGCTCGAGCTCGTCGAACCGGTCTCGGCGCGTCCGGTCTGGCTCGCATATCGCGGAAGAAAGCTTCCGGTGTGGTATGGGCACTTGGGCTCCGAGAAATTCAGCATTGCCGTGCGGATGAAAGCCGAGTGCATGGCGCGCGGTGTCCCCCACGATGTCGAATGGGAGGAGGCGAAGCGGATCAACGGTCAAGCCTGGTTCGGCTTCATGACTCGCGCGCGAGCAGTACTGGGTACCGAGAGCGGCGCCAATGTGATGGATGCCTGGGGCGACATCAGACGCGGCGTCGAGGCGATGCAGTCGAAGCGGCCGGATGCGAGCGAGGAGGAGCTGTATGAGCTTCTGGTGGCTCCGCACGAGAATAACGTAACAATGAACCAGATCAGTCCCAAGATTTTCGAAGCGATTGCCCTGAAAACGGGTCTTGTTCTCTTCGAAGGGGGTTATTCAGGCATCATCAAGCCGGACAGGCACTTCATACCGCTTCGGAAGGACTACGCAAATGTTGATGATGTTTTCAGGCAGCTCGCCGACACAGCATATCTCCAGGAAATGATAGACCGCGCTTATGAGGACATCATTGTTGGCGGTGAATACGGGTATGGCAAATTCGTCAAAGATATCGACGATGTGATAGAGGCAACGGCCGTCTCCGATCGACCGCGGCCCCAGCTTCAGACATTCGCGCTTGTGCGGAGCGACGCGTCCGGGTTTTCCTGGGCGGCGATTACGCCGCATCTGCCGCTGACCATGCCCATCCCGGTTCGAAGGCTTGCGCTGGAGCCGCTTGTCCCAGGCAGATTGCGTGGTTTCTGGCTGAGGCTGCCTCTCTGGCTGAGAACGCGCATTATTACGCTCATTGGTCCAGCAGCGAGGCGCCAGCGAGCAGCGAGTGGTAGCCGGGGTCGATAGCACGTGCTTGCTCGAGCGAGTACTCTCTCACGGCCCTCCGGACCGCTTTCCCGTGGCCGAGATGGCGTTGACGCCCGTGCGGTGTAGTGGCGTCAGACCACCTTGCGCTGCCTGAGATCCGCGATCTCGTCCTTGCCGAAGCCGAACTCGGCGAGGACCTCCTCGGTCTGCTCGCCGAACTCCGGCGGCCGCGCGACCATCCTGCTCGGCGTGCGCGAGAGCGTGAAGGGCTGGCCAACCAGGCAGATGGGGCGGTTCTCGTCATTGGGCACGTGCTGCGCCATGCCGAGATGCTCGACCTGCGCGTCCGCGAACACCTGGTCGATCGAATAGATCGGGCCACAGGGCACGCCGGCGGCGTTGAACTCGTTGACCCAGGTTCCGGTCGATTTCTTCTCGGTGTATCTGTTGATCTCCGCATTGAGCTGCTTGCGGTTCTTCGAGCGGTCTGGCGCGATCGCGTATTCCGGCCGGTTCGCCAGATCGGGCGCGCCGAGCGCCTCGCAGAAGCGGAACCAGATCCGCCCGCCGCTTGTAGCGATGTTGATGTAGCCGTCAGAGGTCTTGAACACGCCGGTCGGGATCGAGGTCGGATGGTCGTTGCCGGCCTGTTGGGCGACGTCCTTTTCCATCAGCCAGCGCGCGGCCTGGAAATCCAGCATGAAAATCTGCGCCTGCAACAGCGAGGACTGGACCCACTGGCCTTCGCCCGACGCCTCGCGCTCGAGCAGCGCGGTCAGGATGCCCATCGCGCAGAACAGGCCGGCGGTGAGGTCGGCCACGGGAATGCCGACCCGCATGGGCCCTTCGCCCGGCGCGCCGGTGATCGACATCAGCCCGCCCATGCCTTGCGCGATCTGATCGAAGCCGGGCCGCTTGTGATAGGGGCCGTCCTGGCCGAAGCCGGAGATCGAGCCGTAGACGATACGCGGGTTGATCTTCTTGACGCTCTCATAATCGATGCCGAGCTTGCTCTTCACGTCAGGCCGGAAGTTCTCGACGACCACGTCGGCCTTGGCGACCAGTCGCTTGAATACGTCCAGCCCCGTTGGGTCCTTCAGGTTCAGCGCCATCGCCCGCTTGTTGCGGTGCAGGTTCTGAAAATCGGAGCCTTGGCGCGGGCCGCCGAGCTGCTCGCCGGCGTCTTCCAAAATCGCGTCGATCTTGATGACATTGGCGCCCCAATCCGCAAGCTGCCGCACGCAGGTCGGGCCCGCCCGGACGCGCGTCAGATCAAGCACGGTGAAGCGGGACAAGGCTTGCGAGGCGCGGGGAACAGCCATTTCAACGGGCTCCTTGGCGTGGGCGGGTTTTCGAACGGGTATAGGGCACGGGCTCCCGCTCGACAATCCTTCCGCCTGCATTGCCCTGTTTCGCCGAGGCATGCAGCCATGGTTCACAAGGGGCGGCGCACACTCGACAATCGCTCGACAATCTGTTGGCACGCTGCTAGCCGCTCTACGGCAAAGTGGGGTTTGAAGATTTGGCGGATGCTTTGGACGCGGCGGGCGCGATGATGCGGGGGCTTCGATGAGCGCCACCAGTCCGGGTCGCCTGCAACGGCTGCTCGGCGGATGGTCGGCCAACTTGATCCAGATCGCCCTCAGCGTGACGCAGCAGCTCGCGCTGGTTCCCCTGCTGCTGCATTACGGCTCGGGCGAAATGCTCGCCGCCTGGCTCGCGCTTTACGCGGCGGGCAATCTGGCGCTGGTGGCGGATGCGGGCCTTTCGGCGCGCGTCATCAACCGGTTTCTCGCGTTCAAATCCTGCGCTGACTGCGACGGTCGGACCGCAAGCTACTACGCCTCGATGCAGCGCCTCTATGTGAGGCTGATCCTCGTGCTGATGGCGTCAGTGATTGTCGGCGCAGTCCTGCTGCGGCCGTCATTCGTCCTGGGATTTGAGGGCGTGAGGCATTTCGACGTCTGCTTCGTGATCATGGTGGTGGGAATCCTGTGGCTGCTGCCGTCCAATCTCGCCTCGGGGCTTTACCGTGCGCGCGGCCTTTACGGCCGTGCGGTCTGGATCCAGTGCGGCGCGATGCTGGCATCGCAGCTGCTCCAGGCCGCCGCGATCATCGCGACCGGCGATTTGATGTTCATCGTCGTGGCCTTCGTCGCACCCCAAATCCTGACCGCGGCCTATCTCGCCATCGTCGATGTCAGAAAATTGTTTCCCCTCCTCTCTCGCGCGCGTCGCTCCGGTGGGCAATCGTGGCACTGGATCGCAGGCCAGTTCCGCCGGGCGTTCCCATTCTTCGTTGCGGGCGGCACCGAGATCGTCTTGCAAAACCTGCCCGTGCTGCTGGTCAGCGGGATCGTGAGCGATCGCGTGGCGGTGGCGCAGTGGGGTCTGACGCGCGTCGCCGCGGGGCTCGTGCGTGGTCTATGCCTGCAGGCCACGCTTCCGCTCGCCGCCGAGCTGGGCCATGACCGCGCCATCGGCGCCAGGGACGCGCTGCGGCGGCTTTATGCCCGCGGGTCGGTCCTGGTCACGCTGCTGGCGAGCCTGGTGGTGTCCGGTCTGCTTGCGTTCTGGCAGGATTTTTTCACGCTCTGGACTCGCGGTGCCATTCCCTATGACGTGTGGCTGACCCTGGTGCTGCTGCTCGGCGCCGAGATCGTGGCGCCCGCGGTGATGGCGCTGGGATACAGCTATTACAGCGATCGCGGCGAGCTCCTGGCGCGAACCAAGGGACTGCAACTTGTCGCGTTCGTAGGGTTATCGCTGCTGCTGACTCCATGGATGGGGCCGCTGGGGACGGCGCTCGCGGTCGTCGCGACTGATCTCGTCGTTCAGTTCGGACTGTTGGCGAGCGCCACCATCTGGGCAACCCTCGAACGGCCGACCCGGCACATTGCTTTTCTCGCGGTGGTCATGGTCGTGGTGACCGCGTTCGGCTGGGGCCTTGGCATCCTGGTCCGGTCGCTCGTACCGCTGGAGGGATTTGCGCGGTTCGCTACCGAGTGCGCAGCGTGGCTCGCGATCATGGCGCTGGCCGCAAGCCCGCTCGCAAACGCGAAGCTGCGCACGAGGCTGGCGGAAATGGTGCCGAGCTAGCCGGAAGGCGGGCGCTTGACATGGAGTGCTTGACTCGGGGGCTTTGGCGCTTCACATAGCCGCGCTTCCGCTCACCATGCTCGGGCCTCTGGTTTGTGAGACTCTTTCAGAACTGCCGGTATTATCCGTCGCTACGCCCCAGATTTCGCCAACTGGCCAAGGGCGCTACCACTTTCGCCGGACATATCGAGGCCTTTCTCGGCTTTCGCCAGAATGCGGCGCACCTTCTCCTGCCGGTCTATCAGCGCGTCGAATCGGCTTTCTTCACCAATGGTGACGACGATGAGGTGCAGCGGCTCTGGGCGAGCGAGCACGGGCTGCGTTCGGATACCTCGCGGGAGGATATCCTGAAGGCGCAGATCGAGGAGCACCGCACCGAGGTCTTCTACAATATGGACCCGACCGGCTGGCGAAGCGAGTTCATCGGCAGCCTCCCGGGTTGCGTGAAGCATGCCATTGCCTGGCATGCCTCGCCGTTCCGCAAGACGTCCTTTTCCGACTACGACCTCGTGATCTGCAATTTTCCCTCGATCCTGGCGAAGCTCCGCGAGCAGGGATGCCGCACCGATTATTTCTATCCCGCCTATGATCCCGCGTTCGCGCCCTACGCGGCGCGACAGGAGCGCCCGGTCGATGTGCTGTTCGTCGGCGGCTATTCGCGCCATCACAGCCAGCGGGCGTTCATGCTGGAAGCGGTGGCGGCGCTCGCCGAGCGATACAACGTCGTGTTTCACCTCGACCGTTCGCGGCTATGCCGTCTTGCCGAGTCGCCGCTTGGATACCTTTTGCCGCTTGCAAGGCACAGGAGGCCTGCCGCGATCCGCGCAGTCGCCAGAGATCCCGTGTTCGGGCTCGATTATTACGAGGCGCTTTCGGCCGCCAAGATCGTGCTGAACGGCGCCATCGATATGGCGGGAGGCGACCGCGGCAACATGCGCTGCTTCGAGGTTCTGGGAAGTGGTGCGCTGCTGCTTTCCGACGAAGGCAACTATCCCGAAGGAATGCGAGACGGCGAAACCATCGTGACCTACCGCTCGCCCGAGCATGCGGTCGCGCAAGTCAAGACATTTCTCGATGCGTCGGCGCGACGATTGGGCCTCGCGCGGGCCGGGCACGAGATGGTATCGAGCCGTTACTCCAAGGAAGTTCAGTGGGAGCGCTTCGAGGCGCTGGTCGCTTCGATCCAGAAGGGGGCTTGATGCCGGATCGCTTCATCCCGATCTCCCAGCCATTGATCGGCGCGCGCGAGAAGGAGCTCGTGCTTGATGCGCTCGACTCCGGCTGGGTCTCCTCGATCGGAAAATATATCGACGAATTCGAGAGCAGGTTCGCCCGCTATTGCGGGACTGAATACGCGCTCACGGTGAGCAATGGAACGACCGGGCTGCATCTTGCGCTTGCCGCGCTCGGCGTTGGACCGGGCGACGAGGTGATCGTTCCCGATCTGACCTTTGTCGCGACCGCTAATGCAGTCGCCTATACGGGCGCCACGCCTGTTCTCGCCGACGTTGATGCCGACACGCTCTGCCTCGATCCGGCTTCGGTGAGGGCGCTGCTGTCGCCGCGCACCAAGGCGATCATGCCGGTGCATCTCTATGGGCATCCGGCCGATATGGACGCGCTTGCCGAGGTCGCGGACGCCCGCGGGATTGCCCTGATCGAGGATGCGGCCGAAGCCCATGGCGCCGAATACCGGGGACGGCGGGTGGGCGGACTCGGCAAGTGCGCGGTGTTCAGCTTCTACGGCAACAAGGTGATCACGACCGGCGAGGGCGGCATGCTGACCACGAACGACGGCGAGCTGTACCAGCGGGCCCGGCGGCTGCGTGACCACGCGATGCATCCCAAGCGCCGCTATTTCCACGAAGAGCGCGGATTCAATTACCGCATCACCAATCTGCAGGCCGCGCTCGGCGTCGCGCAACTCGAGCGCATCGACGACTTCCTGTCGCGGCGGGCCGAGATCATGGATTGGTATCGCCGGGAGATTCCGTCGAACGGCGAGATAAGGCTCAATCGGGTCAAGAACTGGGCCAGAAGCGCGTTCTGGATGGTCTGCCTCGAGGTGGATTGGTTCGACGAGAAGCGCCGGGACGCCTTCATGCGGGCACTGAAGACGCGTGGCATCGACTCCCGTCCGTATTTCTGCACGATGTCGTCGATGCCGATGTACCGGCAGGCGCCGCTGCCGGTCGCGGCCGGAAAGGCTCAGGTGGGCCTCAACCTGCCGTCCTTCTACGAGCTGACGAAATCCGACGTCCGGCGCATCGGCGCGACCGTGAACGAGCTCTTGAAGGAGATGAGCCCCGCGTGACGATCAGGCTCGGCGTTGTTGCGCTCGCCGGACCGCGCAACGGAGGCACCTATCAATATACGCTGTCGACGTTGCAGGCGCTGCGGCATACGACGGGGCTCGACATCACGGTCTATGGCGATCCGCAGAACCAGGATTTCGCGGCGTTCGGATATCCGGTGCGGCCGTTCGCGGAGCAGCGGTGGCGGCGGCTATTCTCGTTTACTGCCCACAAGCTCGGTTTTCGGCTGGCCGACCCGTTCGCGACCGAGGATATCCTGCTGGCGCCGATCTATTCGCTGGCGCTGCTGCACAGCAGAAAACCGTTCGCCTTCACGCTGCACGATCTCCAGGAGAGATATTACCCTGCCAATTTCTCGTGGTGGCAGCTTGCCTGGCGCGACAATACCAATCGTGATCTGCTCGCGCGGGCTGCGCGCGTCATCTGCGAGTCCGAATATGTAAAGACGGATATCGTTCGCTTCTTCGGGATCCCTGAAGGGCGGATTGCCGTCACCCCTGCGCCTCCGCAGGAGCAGTTCATGGCCGAGCCCGGCGATGACTTCCTCGATGGCGTTCGCCGCCGGCTCGCGCTTCCCGGGAGCTTCCTGTTCTATCCGGCGCAATTCTGGCCGCATAAGAACCACCTGCGGCTGCTCGAGGCGTTCGCAGAGGTGGTGCTCCGCTATAACGATGTCGAGCTTGTCCTCACCGGGCGCACGCACAGCGACGACTATGATGCGGTGATGGCAATGATCGCAAGGCTCGGCCTGAGCAAGCAGGTCCGTATCCTCGGCTATATCGATGCCGGCGATCTGCGCGCGATCTACCGCCTTGCAACGGCGCTGGTGATGCCCTCGCTTTTCGAAAGCGTCAGCATTCCCGTGTATGAGGCTTTCCAGGCTGGAACGCCGGTCGTGGCCTCCGGGATTCTCGCGATCCCGGAGCAGGTCGGCGATGGCGGTCTGCTGTTTGATCCGACGTCGGTTCCCTCGATTCGGGACGCGATCGTGAAAACATTGGCCGATCCCGATGCCGCCCGAGGACGGGCGCAACTCGCCCGTGAGCGCATGCGCGCGATGACGCCCGAGCACTACGGACTTCAGTTGCAGGACCTGCTGCTCAAGCTGAAATAACGCAAGTCGCGCGAATCTCGCGGTAAGCGGTCAGGCGGAAGCGCCTTGCGCGCCTCGAATGCCCGCTACCGAGAGGCAGTTGTCGAGCGGGGCGCTTTCGGGGGGATGGGGATATCGGTCATAGCGTTCGCGTCAGGATGGCCTCCAGCCCAGCGCCAGCAGCTTGTCGGGCCGGGCCACCAGCGGGCAGCCGATCCGGTGCCAGATTGCGCTCTGACCCGCGGCCTTGAGCGCAAATTCGATCAGTGCCCGGGGAACCGGCAAAAGTCGGGGTGACCGTCCCGCGCTGGCCCGATAGCGCGCGATCAGATCGGCAACAGAGATCGGGACCGGGTCGGCGACGATGAAGGTTTCGCCGCGTGCGCGGGGATCGGTCATGGCGGTCGTGATGGCGGCGTTGAGGTTCTGCACCGACAGCACCGAACGGCGCGCCTGCAATCCGCCAAAGGGCAGGGGGACGGGCAAGAGGGAAATCCTGCGGATGGTCGCCAGATTTCCCTTTTCCCCCTCGCCATAGATCACGACCGGGCGAAGGATCGTGAACGAGCCTCCGGCTGCGCGAATGGCCTGCTCCGCAGCGAGCTTCGAGCGTCCGTAGGCGTTGATCGGGCGCGGCGGGTCGTCCTCGGTCAACTCCTTGTTGGAAAATGAGCCCGACTGCGCGGCGATCGAGGAGATGAAAATGAGATGCACGCCGGAAGCTTTGGCGGCACGCGCGAGCGCCGCCGTGGCCTGGTGGTTGATGCGATCGTAGAGATCGTCGTCGGCAAAGGTATGCGCAACGCCTGCCAGATGCACGACCGCTTCGCATCGCCTGAGCAGGGGCTCCCAATCGAAGGGCTGCGACAGGTCGGTCAGCCGGGCCGCCGTGATGTTCCGGCTTTCGCTGACAGCCGAGCGCGACGCGGCAATCACCGTGTGACCAACGGCTGCGAGATAAGGCACCAGATGTCGGCCGATAAAGCCGTCTGAGCCCGTCACGAGCACAGTCGCTTTGCTATCCATCCGGCGCACCAGGTCACGGGAACAATGGAGGGAGGCCGTCGCCTCATCTGAAGCCGAGGGCCGGAAACGGGCGCAAGCTAGGCCATCGCATCGGAGCAGGCAAATTCAGCCTTGCTGGATCGCGATCCCGCCGGGATGTAACCCGACCGCCTTGATTTGCAGTCACTATTTTGAATATAGCACTGGCGGGAACACCGCGCTCTTGCGGCTTTCCGGATTCTCGCCGTCGCCATCTCGCACCCGCCCGCCCGGCGGCGGTCAGCAGGGGAAGTTCGGATGATCAGATTTGGCCTGCTTGGATGCGGGCGCATCGCCAGGCGTCACTCCGATCTGTTGGGCGGCAATCATATCGAAGGCGCAAAGCTGATCGCGGTCTGCGACCCCATTCGCGCGCGCGCCGATGTGATCGCCTCGAAATTCGCGGTCCCGGCGCATTACGACATCGACGACTTTCTCGCGCGCAAGGATATCGATGCGGTCTCGGTCTTGACGCCGAGCGGCCTGCATCCGCAGCATGTCATCGCCTGCGCTAAGGCGGGCAAGCAAGTGGTGGTCGAGAAGCCGATGGCGCTGCGGCTGTCGGATGCCGACGACATGATCCGCGCCTGCGACCAGGCCGGCGTCAAGCTTTTCATCGTCAAGCAGAACCGCTTCAACGTTCCCGTGGTCAAGGCGCGCGAGGCGCTGGAGGCGGGGCGTTTCGGCAAGCTCATCCTCGGCACGGTGCGGGTGCGCTGGTGCCGCGATCAGGCCTATTACGACCAGGATGCCTGGCGCGGCACCTGGGCCTATGACGGCGGCGTCTTGTCCAACCAGGCGAGCCATCATGTCGATATGCTGGAGTGGTTCTTCGGCGACGTCGTCAGCGTGCATGCGCGGGCGACCACGGCGCTGGCGAAGATCGAGACCGAAGATACCGCGGTCGCGACACTGAAATTCAGGAACGGCGCGCTCGGCATCATCGAGGCGACCACGGCGGCGCGCCCGACCGATCTCGAAGGCTCGCTCTCGATCCTGGGCGAGAAGGGCATGGTCGAGATCGCGGGCTTTGCGGTGAACCAGATCCGGCACTGGCGTTTCGTCGACGAGACTGCGGCCGACAGGGAAGTGATCGAGAAGTTCTCGGTCAATCCGCCCGATGTCTACGGCTTCGGCCATCAGGCCTATTATCGGCACGTGGTCGACTGCCTGACCAACCAGCATGCGGCGCTTGTCGACGGCCTCGAGGGGCGCAAGAGCCTGGAATTGATCACTGCGCTGTACGAATCGATCGAGACCGGTCAGGAAGTGGCGCTGCATTTTGCCCCCAGGCTGAGCCGGCTCGGGGTGGCGCCGTGAGCGGCCCCGAGCTTCTGCACGCCGGCATTCGCGACGTGAGGTTTGGCGCACGCGTCAAGGTGATCGAGCCGTGCAACCTCTATGGCTGCACCATCGCCGATGACTGCTTCATCGGCCCTTTCACCGAGATCCAGAAAGACGCCGTGATCGGCGCGCGCTCGCGCGTGCAATCGCACACCTTCGTCTGCGAACTGGTGTCGATCGGCGAGGATTGCTTCGTCGGCCATGGGGTGATGTTCATCAACGATACCTTCGCGACCGGAGGGCCGGCGCGGGGGCAGAGGGAGCTGTGGCGCGAGACCGTGATCGGCAACCGCGTCTCGATCGGCTCCAATGCCACGATCATGCCGGTTCGGATCGCCGACGATGTGGTCATCGGCGCGGGTTCGGTGGTAACCAAGGACATCGTGACCGCGGGCACCTATGCCGGCAATCCGGCGCGCCTGCTCAAGTTCGCGAAATAGAGAGGCGATGCGATGGCGGTACCGTTCGCTGATCTCAAGCTCCAGTACGAGAACATCAGGATCGAGATCGACGCAGCGATCGCAAATGTGATCCGCGACAGCGCCTTCATCCGCGGTCCCTATGTCGACTCGTTCGAGCGCGAATTTGCCGCCGCCGCCGCCGCCAGGTACTGCGTCTCCTGCGCCAACGGCACCGATGCGCTCTATCTCGCGATGACTGCGCTGAAGGTCAAGGGCGGTGATGAGGTGATCACCACGGCGCATTCCTGGATCTCGACCTCCGCGATGATCACCCATGCCGGTGCGACGCCGGTGTTTTGCGACACCGACGGGGTGACCTTCACGATCGACCCGGCGGGCATCGAGGCGGCGATCACGCCGCGCACCGTCGGCATCATCCCGGTGCATCTCTACGGCCAGCCGGCCGACATGGATGCGATCATGAAAATCGCGAACAGGCACAAGCTCTGGGTGGTCGAGGATTGTGCGCAGGCGCATCTCGCCCGCTACAGGGGAAAGTCCATCGGCACCTTCGGCATCGCTGCGACCTATTCGTTCTATCCCGGCAAGAATCTCGGCGCGATGGGCGACGCCGGCGCCGTCGTCACCAATGATGCCGCGCTCGCCGAGCACATGACCATGCTGGCGCGCCATGGCGGTCTGGTGAAACACCAGCACAGGATCGAGGGTATCAACAGCCGCCTCGATGGACTGCAAGCAGCGGTGCTCTCGGCCAAGCTGCCGCATCTTGCCGAGTGGACCGAAGCACGCCAGAGGGCTGCCAGGGTCTACGACGCCGGCCTCAACCAGATCGAGGATGTGGTGGTGCCCGAGGTCGCGCCCGAGCGCATCCACGTCTATCACCTCTACACCATCCGCCATCCGCGCCGCGACGAGCTGGTGAAGCACCTCGCCGCGCATGGCGTGCAGACCGTTGTCAACTATCCGACCGCGCTGCCATTCCTCGAAGCCTATGGCCGCTTCAAGCACCATCCGGAGCAATTCCCGAACGCGCACGCCGACCAGGGCCGGATCGTATCGCTGCCGATGTTCGCGGAGATCACGCGCGCGCAGCAGGACGAGGTGATCGATCTGGTGCGCAAGTTTTGACGGGTTTTGCGTAGCGGCTTGAGTCACGTAATCGGCGCCAAGTCGGGCCGTATCAGCCTGATT
>Ga0134128_10004352_pt1 | contig 17334 bp, 12 predicted proteins | sample KB31754_FD_96462 | JGI IMG/M metagenome (GOLD analysis project Ga0134128, IMG submission 96462) | Terrestrial soil microbial communities with excess Nitrogen fertilizer from Kellogg Biological Station, Michigan, USA - KB3-175-4 | ecosystem: Environmental > Terrestrial > Soil > Unclassified ... | reverse complement strand
GCCGCGCAGGTGGCTAGGACCGGCAAGCCCCTGCAGGAGCTGGTCCGTGCCATGACCAAGCTGCCCCAGGTGATGGTCAACGTCAAGGGCGTGGACAAGAGCCGGGCGAACATTGTGCCTGCCGTCAAGGCGGCCGTGGCCAAGGCTGAGGCCGAGCTGGGCGAGAGCGGCCGTGTGCTGTTGCGCCCCTCGGGGACCGAGCCGCTGGTACGGGTCATGGTGGAAGCCGCCGACGTTGACACGGCCAAGCGCATTTGTGACGAGCTGGTCACCGTGGTGCGCGCCGAATTGGCGCTTTAGGCCCGCTTATCCCAGATCGGCTGATTCCACAGAGCGGCTGACCGCGGCACAACTTTAAGGACGTGAGGGCGGCAACTCCGGTGGAGTTGCCGCCCTCAGTGGATGTTAGGGAATGTGGAGCCTATTGGCGCGATCGGAGCGAATCGCGGATTTCGGTCAGGAGGACAATCTGCGGATCCTCGGCGGCTTCTTCTTCCGTAATGCCGAGCTTGGCATTGCGGCGGGCAATGATGTGGTTCATTGGGACAACCACTGCAAAGTAAATGGCGGCGGCAACCAGGATGAAGTTCACGAGTACGGTGAGGAACACGCCGAACTTGATCGCGTTACCGTTGAGGGTAACGAGGGCAAAGCTGTCGAAATTGGGGGAACCAAAAAGTGCTGCAATAAGCGGCATGAGTATGTTGGCAACGAGCGAGTTGATGACTGCACCGAATGCGGTACCCATGACGACGGCGACGGCAAGGTCTACGACGTTGCCCTTCATGATGAAATCTCTGAATCCCTTTAACATGCCACCAAAATACCTCAGATATTCCGAATGGTGCTGCACACGTTAAATTAATATTATTTCGTGTTCCCGCGTTATTTGTAGCCGGGCGCTCCCTGCAGGCCGAGGTATTGCTCATAGGTGGGGATGCCGCGGGCGCGCATGTCCAGGGCGGCTGCCGTACCCACATAGCGCAGGTGCCAGGGCTCGTACAGGTACCCGGTGACGGCCTGCAGGCCTGGCGGGTAGCGGACCACGAAGCCATAGTCCGCTGCATGGGCGGTCACCCAGCGCCCGGCAGCGGTGTCCGCCACGCAAATCGTGAATTCACAGTCGGGCCCAACGTTGGCGTCGCCTATGTCCAGGGCCAGGCCGGTCTGGTGCTCAGAATATCCGGGCCGGGCGGAGGAGGTGTCTGCGGACTCCTGCCCTTTTTGGGCCACATAGCTGCCGTAGAGGGACACTTGCGTGGCATAAGACCTGTAGCTGCTTTGAACAGTGATTGACACTCCATTGCTGCCGGCCGCGGCAAACATGCGTTCCACGGCGGCGGCCGCCTCCCGCCGCAACAGGACCAGCTCGCCGGAGCCCGCCGGGACGTTGGGTGTCACCAGGTCCGGCGGCTGGTAGTCCAGCGGGATCAGCGGATGGTGTTTGTTGACCACCACCAGCACGCTGGCGGGATTGGACATGTTGTGCACGGCGGCGGCTTGCGGCCCCGACGCGACCGGCGGCACGGGTGCGGCCGTGGCGGGTGCGCCGCCTGGGACGGACGACGGCGGTGTCCCGGCGTGGGCGGCCAGCCCGGCTGCCGCCGTGGGCAGGACAGGCAGTGCGCCGGACGCCGGCCCGTTCCCGGCCACAGCGGCAGGTGCGGGGGAGCGCTGGGCGGGCGCCGCCGTCGTGCTTTGGAAGGGGTAGGCGGACTGCACGCCCACCGCGGCGGCCAACACCACTGCTGCGCCGGCCGCGGAGAGCAGCATGCCGCCCGGGCGCGGCCAGGACAGGGCGTGCACCGTCCGCTGCCACCGGGATAGGGACGCCCGGCGGGCCTGGTGGAAGCCAACCAGCGGCATCTACACCTTCCTTAGGAGCATCCGGCGGATCGAGTGGTCGGATTCCTTGGTGAGCACCAGCTGTGCACGCCCCCGGGTGGGGAGCACGTTTTGGAGCAGGTTGGGCTCATTGATCGATTTCCAGATCCGGGTTGCCGTTTCCACGGCCTGGGTGTCGGAGAGGTCTGCGTAGCGGCGGAAGTACGACTCGGGGTTGGCGAACGCGCCCGTGCGCAGTGAGCGGAAGCGGTCGATGTACCACTGTTCGATGTAGCGGGTCTTGGCGTCAACGTAGATGGAGAAGTCGAAGAAGTCGCTCACGGCCAGCCCGGAGCGGCCGTCCTGGCGGGGGCGGGCGGCGGCCAGGACGTTGAGCCCCTCCACGATGAGCACGTCGGGGCGCCGGACCACCACCTGCTTGTGCGGGAGGATGTCGTACGTCAGGTGCGAATACATGGGCGCCCTGACCTCCTCGGCGCCGCTCTTGACGGCGCTGACAAAGCGCAGCAGGGAACGGCGGTCGTAGGACTCGGGGAAGCCCTTGCGCGCCATGAGGCCCCGGCGCTCCAGCTCGGCGTTGGGGTACAGGAAGCCGTCAGTGGTCACGAGTTCCACATTGGGGGTGTCGGGCCACCGGCGCAGCATCTCACGCAGCACGCGGGCAGTGGTGGATTTCCCCACAGCCACGGAACCTGCCACTCCAATGACGAACGGGGTGCGCTTGCCGTGCTCGCCCAGGAACGTGGTGGTGGCGTTGTGCAGGTGGCCGGCGGCGCCCACGTACAGGTTCAGCAGCCGGGACAGGGGGAGGTAGACATCGCGGACCTCCCTCATGTTAAGTTGGTCACCCAGACCGCGGAGCCGCAGGATGTCCTCTTCGTTGAGGGGCTGCTCTATCTGGTTGGCAAGCCTTGACCAGGTCTGGCGATCCAGTTCCACGAACGGGGAGGCGCCTTCGCCAGTGCTGGACTCGGATCTTTGCGATGTCACAACCCTGATTCTGCCTTGTTTGCGGTTCAGCACGAAATGGCCCGGCCGCCACGGCGGGGCGCCGCGGCGCAGTTTTTGGGGCCGCCTTTGGGGTAGGAGGTAGAACGTCCTGCCCATTGGCAAGCGATTATGATTGGTTTTCATGTGTGGAATTGTTGGCTATGCCGGAACTGCCCCGGCCAATGGAACGTCGGGAACAGGCTCGCACCAGGCACTGGATGTGCTGATGGAGGGGCTGCGGCGGCTCGAATACCGCGGCTATGACTCCGCAGGCGTGGCCGTGGTGGCCGACGGCGGCATTGCCATGCGCAAGAAGGCCGGCAAGCTGGCCAACCTGACCGCCGAGCTGGAGGCCAACCCGCTGCCCAGCTCCATGACCGGGATTGGCCACACCCGCTGGGCAACCCATGGCGGGCCTACCGACAAGAACGCACACCCGCACGTGGTGGACGGCGGCCAGCTGGCCGTGATCCACAACGGCATCATTGAAAACTACGCACCCCTGAAGGCCGAGCTGCTCAAGCAGGGCTACAGCTTCATCTCCGACACCGACACCGAGGTGGCCGCCGTGCTGCTCGGCAGCATCTACCGGAAATTGACCACCACGGCCGGGGCCGCGCTGGGTGCCAAGGGTGCCGAGTCCGCACTGACCCGGGCCATGCAGCTGGCGGCCCAGCGCCTGGAGGGAGCCTTCACCATCCTCGCCACGCACGCCGAGCAGCCGGGCGTGGTGGTGGCCGCGCGCCGCAACTCGCCCCTCGTGGTGGGACTGGGCGACGGCGAGAACTTCCTGGGCTCGGACGTGTCCGGGTTCATTGACTACACGCGCCGCGCCGTGGAGCTGGGCCAGGACCAGGTGGTCACCATTACGGCCGGCACCGTGGACATCACCGACTTCCACGGCCAGCCCGCCGAGGGCAAGGAATACCTGGTCGACTGGGACGCCGCCGCCGCGGAAAAGGACGGCTACCCGTCCTTCATGGAAAAAGAGATCCACGACCAGCCCGAAGCCGTTGCCGCAACCCTGCTGGGCCGCTCCGACATTGACGGCAAGCTGACGCTGGACGAAATGCGCATTGACGCCGATGTCCTGAAGACCGTGAACAAGATCATCGTGCTGGCCTGCGGCACCTCCGCCTATGCCGGCCAGGTGGCCAAGTACGCCATTGAGCACTGGTGCCGCATCCCCACCGAAGTGGAACTCTCCCACGAGTTCCGCTACCGGGACCCGATTGTCGATGAAAGGACGCTCATCGTTTCCCTGTCCCAGTCCGGCGAGACCATGGACACGCTCATGGCCGTCCGCTACGCCCGGGAACAGGGGGCCAAGACGGTGGCCATCTGCAACACCAACGGCTCCACCATCCCGCGCGAATCCGATGCCGTGCTGTACACCCACGCCGGACCGGAGATCGCCGTCGCCTCCACCAAGGCGTTCCTGGCCCAGATCACGGCCGCCTACCTGCTCGGCTTGTATTTGGCACAGTTGCGCGGCAACCTGTTCCAGGGCCAGATCAAGGACATCCTGGCCGACCTGGCCAAGGTGCCGGCGAAGATCGCCCAGGTCCTGGACAACGACCAGCAGATCAAGGACCTGGCCCGGAGCATGTCGGACGCCCGCTCCGTGCTGTTCCTGGGCCGTCATGTGGGCTTCCCCGTGGCCATGGAAGGCGCCCTGAAGCTGAAGGAGCTGGCCTACATCCACGCCGAGGGCTTTGCCGCCGGTGAGCTCAAGCACGGGCCCATTGCCCTGATTGAGGAAGGGCAGCCGGTGTTTGTGGTGGTCCCCTCGCCCCGCGGCCGCGACTCGCTCCACGCCAAGGTGGTCTCCAACATCCAGGAAGTCCGGGCCCGCGGCGCGAAGACCATCGTCATTGCCGAAGAGGGCGACGAATCGGTGCGCGCCCACGCCGAGCACGTCTTCTACATCCCGGAAACCACCACGCTGCTGGCGCCCCTGCTGGCCACCGTCCCCCTGCAGATCTTCGCCTGCGAGCTGGCCACCGCCAAGGGCTACGACGTGGACCAGCCGCGCAACCTGGCCAAGTCCGTCACGGTCGAGTAGTCCGGGGCGGCGGCATTTTTGGTTAGGCTGGGGACATGATTATTGGCATTGGTGTGGACGTTGTTGACATTGAACGCTTTGGCCGCCAGCTCGAACGCACCCCGGGGCTGCGCGACAGGCTGTTTGTGCCGGCCGAGCGCGGGCTGAACACGCAGTCGCTGGCCGCGCGCTTCGCCGCCAAGGAGTCCGTGGCCAAGGCGCTCGGTGCCCCGGCCGGCATGAACTGGCAGGACTGCTGGATCGGCCTGGATGAGCACGGTCCCACCATCAACGTCAAGGGCACCGTGGCCGCCGTCGCCAAGGCCAAGGGAATCCGGCTCTGGCACCTGTCCATGAGCCACGACGGCGGCATCTCCACAGCCATGGTGATCGCCGAGAGCTGACGTGCTGCGCGCCTACACCGCCGCCGCCGTCCGGGCCGCGGAACAACCGCTGCTTGACGCCGGACGGGGGCCCGAGCTGATGCGGCGCGCCGCCCACGGCCTGGCGATGGGGGTGCGGCGAGTCCTCCGGGAGCGGGGGCGGGGAGTATACGGCGCCCGGGTGGTGCTGCTGATCGGCTCCGGCAACAACGGAGGGGACGCACTCTTCGCCGGTGCGCATCTGGCCGCAGGCGGAGCCCGGACGACGGCGCTGCTCACCACCGCGCGCACCCACCCCGACGCGCTGGCCGCGTTCCTCAAAGCCGGGGGCAGGGTTGTGAGGCTATCCGCGGCTCCGGCGCCAGCGGCTGCCTGGGTTGGGACGGCGTCCAAGGACACGGGCCCCGAGGGCGCAGCTCCTGCGCCGGAGGCGGATGGCCGGCTGGCCTTTCTTGCCGAGGCGGGCGCCGCCGACGTTGTGGTGGACGGATTGCTGGGCACGGGCGGCCGTGGCGGCCTGCGGGAACCTGCAGCCAGTGTGGTGGCACGATTGTGCGAAATAACGGCCGGCGGCGCGGGGCCGTCAGTGGTGGCATGCGATGTGCCCAGCGGCGTTGACGCCAGCACGGGCGAAGTGCACGGGCCGGTGCTGGCGGCCCGGCTCACCGTGACATTCGGGGCTGCCAAGACGGGCCTGCTGTGTTCGCCGGGGGAGCAGCTGTGCGGCGAGGTGGAAGTGGTGGACATCGGCCTGGGCGGGATGCCCGGCCCCCCTGACCTGTGCCGGCTGGAAACCGCCGACCTGGCTGCGCTGCTGCCACATCCGGAGGCGGCGGCCCACAAATACACGAGGGGGGTGGCCGGGATCATTGCCGGCTCCGCCCGCTACCCCGGTGCGGCGCTGCTGGCGGTTGCCGCAGCGTCCGCCTGCGGGCCCGGCATGGTCACCTACCTTGGCGACGTCGCCGTCTCCGCGGCTGTGCACCTGCGCAACCCCGAGGTGGTGTGCTCGGCGCAACAGCCGGGCGAACTGCACGTGCAGGCCTGGCTTGCCGGCCCGGGCATTGACGGCCCCGGAGAGCAACTGGACCGTGCCCGTGCGGCGATCGCGTCAGGGCTGCCCACCGTGGTGGACGCCGGCGCGCTGGGCCTGGTGGGCCGGGCAGCCCATGCGGCCTTGAACCAGCCCGGGCCCGCGGGGTCCGGACGCTTGGGGGACGCCTCCCATGCAGCCGGCCAGTCAAATCTGCTCCTGACCCCGCATGCCGGCGAGCTGTCCGCCCTGTTCACCCGGCTGGGGACGCCCATGGGGCGGAAAGCCATTGAGGCCGCCCCACTGGCCGCCGCCCGCGAGGCGGCCAGGATCACGGGCGCAACGGTACTGCTCAAGGGGCCCACCACGGTGGTGGCGGCACCCAACGGAACCGCATACACCCAAGCCGACGGAACGGCGTCGTTGGCCACAGCCGGCAGCGGGGACACGCTGGGAGGCATCCTGGTGGCGCTGCTTGCCATGGGCGCAGCAGGCGGCGGCCCGGGGGAGCCGGACCTGGCACGGACCGCCGCTCTCGGCGCCGCCCTGCATGGCAGGCTGGCCCGTGAGGCCCCCGGGCAGCCCCTGAACGCAGGGGTCCTGGCCGCCCGGATTCCCGTGGTCTGGGCCGCACTGCTCGGGTGAATCCGGGCCCATGGATCAGTTTTGGCAAGCAACGGCAACATGAGGAGAGCACGTGGAACTTTGGCCAGGCAGCCCCCACCCGCTGGGCGCCCACGCGGACGCAAACGGCACCAACTTTGCTTTGTTCAGCGACGGGGCGGAGGCGGTCCACCTGTGCCTGTTTGACGCCGACGGCACGGAAACCCGCCTGCAGCTGACTGAGGTGGACGGCTATGTCTGGCACGGCTACCTCCCCGGAGTGGGGCCCGGGCAGCACTACGGCTACCGCGTGGACGGGCCCTGGGACCCGACCAACGGACTGCGTTTCAACGCCAACAAATTGCTGCTGGATCCATATGCTCGGGCCATTGCAGGCGCGGTCACGTGGGGCCAGCCGGTGTACGCCTACCAGTTTGGCGAACCACTCACCCGCAACGACGACGACTCCGCGTCGCACACCTACAGGTCCGTGGTGGTGGATGCCGGCTTTGATTGGCAGGGCGACGCCAGCCCCGACACCCCGTACCACCAGAGCGTCATCTATGAGGCCCACGTCAAGGGGCTCAGCAAGCTCCACCCGGACGTCCCGGAACACCAGCGCGGCAGCTATGCCGCCGTGGCCCACCCCGCCGTGGTGGCCCACCTCAAAAACCTGGGCGTGACCGCCGTCGAACTCATGCCGGTGCACCAATTTGTGCAAGATGACTCGCTTGCCGCCAAAGGCCTGCGGAACTATTGGGGCTACAACACCATCGGCTTCTTTGCCCCGCACAATGAATACGCCTCCACCACCGACCCCGGCGACCAGGTGCGCGAGTTCAAGGGGATGGTCAGGGAACTGCACCGCAATGGGCTGGAAGTGATCCTGGACGTGGTCTACAACCACACGGCCGAAGGCAACCACCTTGGCCCCACGCTTTCGTTCCGCGGCATCGACAATGACGCGTACTACCGGCTGATGGACGGGGACAAGGAGCACTACCTGGACTACACGGGCACCGGGAACTCCCTCAACGTCCGCCAGCCGCACTCGCTGCAACTGATCATGGATTCCCTGCGGTACTGGGTCACCGAGATGCACGTGGACGGCTTCCGCTTTGACCTGGCCGCCACCCTGGCCCGCGAGTTTTACGACGTCGACAAGCTCTCCAGCTTCTTCGAAATGGTGCAGCAGGACCCGGTGGTTTCGCGCGTGAAGCTCATTGCGGAGCCATGGGACCTGGGTCCGGGCGGCTACCAGGTGGGCAATTTCCCGCCGCAGTGGACGGAATGGAACGGCAAGTTCCGGGACACCGTGCGGGACTTTTGGCGCGGCGAATCGGCCACCCTGGGCGAGTTTGCCTCCCGGCTGACCGGCTCCTCCGACCTCTACGAACATTCCGGCCGGCGCCCCGTGGCGTCCATCAACTTCGTCACAGCCCATGACGGCTTCACCCTGGCGGACCTGGTCAGCTACAACGACAAGCACAACGAGGCGAACGGGGAGGAAAACCGGGACGGCGAATCCAACAACCGCTCCTGGAACCTTGGCGTGGAGGGGCCCACGGAGGATCCTGCCGTGAACGCCCTGCGCGCCAGGCAGCAGCGAAACTTCCTCACCACGCTGCTGCTGTCCCAGGGCGTGCCAATGATCCTGCATGGGGATGAGCTGGGCCGGACACAGCATGGCAACAACAACGCCTATGCCCAGGATTCGCCACTCACCTGGATCGCCTGGGACGCAGCCGACACAGGCCTGGTGGATTTTGTGGCGCAACTGGCCAGGCTGCGGGCCGGCCACCCCGTGTTCCGCCGTCGTCGTTTCTTTGACGGGCGACCCGTGGAGCGCGGGGACGACGGCGCCCTGCCGGACATTGCCTGGCTGCGCCCCGACGCGGCGGCCATGACCGGCGCGGACTGGGACAGCGGATTTGGCCGCAGCATCGGCGTGTTCCTCAACGGCGACGGCCTGCCCGAATGCGATGACCGGGGCCGGCCAGTGGTGGACGACTCCTTCCTGATGCTTTTCAACGCGGGGGACGACCCCGTGGACTTTACCCTGCCGGACAGCGGCTACGCCGAGACGTGGGTGGTGGAGATCCACACCGACGGAGTCAGCGCCGACACTTTCACGGCCGGTAACGTGGTGGCGCTCGCCGCCCGGTCAACGCTGGTACTGAGGGCGCCCGGGCGAAGCTAGCTTCGGGGCTGGGCCAGGTGGCTGGCCGTGCAGCCGGCCAGGCGCCCGGCCAGGGGGTGTCTGGGAGGGCCACCCACATGGCCGTGGCGGGCCGCATCCAGATGGCAGGATGGAGGCATGACTTTTCACGCCGCGGAAAACCGCTATGAAACCATGCCATACCGCCGAGTCGGCCGCAGCGGACTGAAACTGCCCGCCGTCTCTCTGGGACTGTGGCACAACTTTGGGGACGATAAGCCGTTCGAGGTCCAGCGCGCCATTTTGCGCCGCGCCTTTGACCTGGGTGTCACCCATTTTGACCTGGCCAACAACTACGGTCCGCCGGATGGCAGCGCCGAAACCAACTTTGGCCGCCACTTCAAGGACGACTTTGCCGCACACCGGGACGAGCTGGTCATTTCCACCAAGGCCGGCTACTACATGTGGCCCGGCCCGTACGGGGAGTGGGGCTCCCGCAAGTACATGCTCTCCAGCCTGGATGCCTCCCTGGGCCGCATGGGCGTGGACTACGTGGACATTTTTTACAGCCACCGCCCGGACCCGGAGACGCCAATGGAGGAGACCATGGGCGCCCTCGACACGGCGGTGCGCTCCGGAAAGGCACTGTACGCCGGCATTTCCTCCTACACGCCCGCCCAGACGCTGGAGGCCGCGCGCATCCTGAAGGAGATGGGCACACCCCTGCTCATCCACCAGCCGTCCTACTCCATGCTCAACCGCTGGACGGAAAACGGCGAACCGAACCTTTATGAAGCGCTCGACGCCGTCGGTGCGGGTTCCATTGCCTTCTCACCGCTGGCACAGGGCATGTTGACAGACAGGTACCTCAACGGAGTTCCTGCCGATTCCCGCGCCGCCAAGGAGCGCTTCCTGCACGAGAACGACCTCGCCGAGGACAAGATGGCCCGCGTGAGGGCGCTCAACGACATTGCGGCCTCGCGCGGGCAGTCGCTGGCACAGATGGCCATCGCGTGGATCCTGCGCGAGCAGGTCAAGGGCAGCCCCGTCACCTCCGCCCTTGTGGGAGCCTCAAGCGTCAAGCAGCTCGAAAACAACGTGGCCGCCATCAACAACCTGGCCTTCGCTGGGGAAGAGCTGAAGGCAATCGATCAGTTTGCTGTGGAGTCTGACATCAACCGATGGGCCCAAAAGTAGCGAAGAATTCCTCAATGGCGCCTTGAATGTGACATTTTGACGAGACAATCCTGCCCAAAAGGAACAATTTAGGTGCAGGAGGCGTTGACTAGAATGGTCCGTAGGCGCCATTGGGGCGCCATGCCCTTGTGAATTTTAGAAGGAGTTCTGTGTCCAATCATCCAATTCGGGTTGCCATAGTCGGCGTGGGAAACTGCGCCTCATCGTTGGTCCAGGGCGTCCAGTACTACCGCGATGCCGATCCCACCGTCAAGGTTCCAGGCCTGATGCATGTCGAGTTCGGCCAGTACCATGTCAATGACGTCACCTTCGTTGCCGCTTTCGACGTGGACAGCAAGAAGGTGGGGCTGGACCTGTCCGACGCCATCGGCGCCAGCGAAAACAACACCATCAAGCTGGCCGATGTGCCGCCACTGGACGTGCCCGTGCTGCGCGGCCACACCCTGGACGGCCTCGGCAAGTACTACCGCGAAACCATCGTCGAATCCGACGCCGAACCGGTGGACGTGGTGGCCACGCTCAAGGACCTCAAGGTTGACGTCCTGGTGTGCTACCTGCCGGTGGGTTCCGATGCCGCCGCCAAGTTCTACGCGCAGTGCGCCATCGACGCAGGCGTCGCGTTTGTCAACGCACTTCCCGTCTTCATCGCCGGCACCAAGGAATGGGCCGACAAGTTCACCGAGGCCGGGGTGCCGATCATTGGCGACGACATCAAGAGCCAGCTGGGTGCCACCATCACCCACCGCGTCATGGCCAAGCTGTTTGAGGACCGCGGCGTGGTCCTGGACCGCACCTACCAGCTCAACGTTGGCGGGAACATGGACTTCAAGAACATGCTGGAGCGCGACCGGCTCGAGTCCAAGAAGATTTCCAAGACCCAGGCCGTCACCTCCAACACCTCCGCGGTGCTGGCAGCCGACGACGTCCACATTGGCCCGTCGGATTACGTCGCCTGGCTGGATGACAGGAAGTGGGCGTTTGTCCGCCTCGAAGGCCGCAACTTTGGCGATGCGCCGGTGTCATTGGAGTACAAGCTGGAGGTGTGGGACTCGCCGAACTCGGCCGGGGTGATCATCGACGCGATCCGTGCCGCGAAGATCGCGCTGGACCGCGGCATTGGCGGACCCATCCTCTCCGCCGCCAGCTACTTCATGAAGTCCCCGCCGGTCCAGCATAACGACGATGACGCGCACCAGCTGGTGGAGGCATTCATCCGCGGCGACATCGAGCGCTAAAACCGACCCTCGGTTGCAATCGGGGCACTTTTCCCCGACCCTCGGTTGCTATCGGGGCACTTTTCCCCGATGCTCGGTTGCAATCGGGCGTAAAAGGGCGGACGCTCCTGCACTTTTGTGCGGGAGCGTCCGCCCTTTAGTGTGTCCAGGTCAGCCGGAGGCCGCGAATCCGGCTACGACGGCAGGGTCGGTCCATGCACGTCGCAGGGCCGCCTTAATCTGACGGACTGCGCTGTCGAAACCGTCGGCGAGGTGGTCCCTGTCAAAAATGAGCACGTCCCAGCCCGCATTGCGGAACGCCGCGTTTCGACGCGCGTCGCTTTTGGCCTGCAACGCATCGTTGTGGGTTCCGCCGTCGTACTGGATGGCGATCCGCCGTTTCCGGTAGCCGAGGTCGGCGGATGGCGCATTCGGGGTGGACCACAAGGCAAGTTGCAATTCCGGTTCTGGCAGTCCGGCGTCGAGCATGGCCAGGCGAAGCATGGTTTCGGGCCCGGAATCGGAGCCCACGCGCATCAATTCAAGTGCCGCCCTGGCGCGAACGATACCCTGCAAATTTCCGTGCCTGGCCATCATGTCCCGCAGCGACGCAATTGTGGCGTACGGTTCGCTGCGCCCTTCAAAGACGATGCGGGGGATGCGGATGAGCTGGTCGCCCATGCAGACGAGGTTGGGCAGGGGCAGGACGCGGGCCAGATCCAGCCATGTCCGGGCGCGGGTGCTCACCGCCAGGCCGTCAACCGTTTCGATTTCGTCCTCGAAGGCGAGCAGCGTGTGCCCTGTAATGCCCTTTCGACGGGTTTCGGGCAGTTTTCGCGGCTTGCTGACGTGCAGTTCCGTTGAATCCTCCAACCACGGCGGGAGGATCAGCCCGTGCAGTTGTGCCGCCGTCGTATGGGAGATCCAGGCACCGGGAGTGGCAGCGCAGAGCGCCCGGGCAGCTTCGGGCAGTGTGAATTCCCACGAAGTGGGCCGGTACAGTCCGTATCCGGCACCCGCGAAATTTGATCCCCGGAGCTTGTCCCTGGTGAAACCCATTGATTCGGCCTCGCTGAGAGTGAAGGGCGAGCTAGGAATCGGATGGTCAGCTGGCGTGTCCATTCCTACATTATGTCCGCCAATCAGATACCGCACCGGAAGTTATCCACAGGCGGGGGCGCTTCACGGTTGTTCCGGCACGGAGCGACGCCGGACAGTGCGGGAGCGTCGGGGAAAAGTGCCCCGATTGCAACCGAGGGTCGGGTTTTAGGGGGCGAGCCAGAGGGTGGATTCTGCTGCGATCATTGCTCCCATCCCCGCCGCTCCCGTTCCTGCTGCCGCCGTCCCCGCCGCTCCCGTTCCTGCTGCCGCCGTCCCTGGCGCTGCTGGGTCACCGGAGCTGAGGACCACCTTGGCGAGCTCGACGCCGGAAGGCAGCGGGGCCGGAGTGGCGGCAAAGTTGCTCAGCACCTCCCAGCCGTTCGGGCGCCGGTAATGCACCACCTCGGCGCCGGGCTCGCTGAGCCACTCCAAGGATTCTTCCGCCTGCAGCTTCCGCCGCCAGGCCAGCGCGGAGCGGTACATTTCCAGGGTGGACCCGGCCACGCCGTCCTGCCCGGCAGCAGCCAGGGAGGCAAACCAGGCCGGCTGGGGCAGCCACGGAGTGCCGCCGAAGCCCAGGTTTGCCTGTGCGGCATCCCACGGCAGCGGCACCCGGCAGCCGTCGCGCCCCTTGACCTTGTGTCCCGTGCGGAACCAGGTCGGATCCTGCAGGGACTCCTTGGGCAGGTCCGCGACCTCAAAAAGCCCCAGTTCCTCGCCCTGGTACAGGTAGGCGGAACCAGGCAGCCCCAACATGAACAGCGTTGCGGCCCGGGCCCTGCGCAAACCCTGCGCCAGATCGGGGACGGGGGCGCCGTCGGCCATCAGCCACGCGTCCAGGTCGGCAAGGGTGCTGCCGTCGGGCAAGGCATAGCGGGAGGGATGGCGCACCACGTCGTGGTTGGAGAACACCCAGGTCGAGGAGGCGCCGGAGGACGCGGCCTCGGACAGGCACTTCTCGGCAATGGAGCGGAATTCGACGGCATTGAAGGGCGCCTGGAGCAGGTCGAAATTGAAGGCCTGGCCCAACTCCGAGGGGCGGGCGTACTTCAGCCGCCGGTCGGTGAACGGCACCCAGGCCTCGGCCACGGCGGCCTTCGGCGGATCATATTCGTTGAGGACGCCACGCCAGCCGGCAAAGATTTCGTGGACGGCGTCGCGGTCAAAGAGGGGATCGGAGCCGTCGTCGACCAGGATTTCCAGCTCAGGCTTGGAGCGCAGAGGCAGGGACATGTCCTTGGCCAGGCCGTGCGCCACGTCCACGCGGAAGCCGTCCACGCCGCGGTCCGCCCAGAACCGCAGCGTGGTGTGGAAGTCCTCGCGGACCTCGGGATGGTCCCAGTTGAAGTCCGGCTGTTCCGTGGCGAACAGGTGCAGGTACCACTGCCCGGGCTTGCCCGCGTTGGGCCCCGCCTGCTCCACCACGCGAGTCCAGGCGGCGCCGCCAAAGTGGGACGGCCAGTCCGACGGCGGCAGCTCGCCGCGGTCCCCGAGCCCGTCGAGGAAGTGGTACCTGGCACGCTCGGGGGAGCCGGGGGCTGCGGCGAGGGCGGCCTTGAACCATTCGTGCCGGTTGGAACTGTGGTTCGGGACCACGTCCACGATGACCCGGATGCCGGCGTCGTGGGCGGCAGCGACCATGGCCCCAAAGTCGTCAAGGGAGCCCAGCCGGGGATCAACGTTGCGGTAGTCGTCGACGTCGTAGCCGCCGTCGGCCAGTGCCGAGGGGTAGAAGGGGCTCAGCCAGATCGCGTCGATGCCCAGGGCCGAAAGGTATCCCATGCGGGCGGTGACGCCGGGGAGGTCGCCCATGCCGTCGCCATTGGCATCGGAGAAGGACCTCGGGTAGATCTGGTAGACGGCGGCCTGGCGCCACCACTGGGCGTCCTGGCTGGGCAGGCTGGGGGTTGTCATGATGCGTGGATCCTCTCATCACTGGCACAAGGCCACTGGGCCGGGCGGGCACCTGCACGGCAGCAGGGGCGCCGCCGGTCCGGCGAGCCGCCGCCCGCACCTACTGGTGAGGATACCAACAGTTGCCGGAACCGCGGTCCAGGCGGGGCGGGAGTGCTGTGGGATAGCATGGCAGGAACGCGAGGAGTTGGTGATGATCAAGCGGCCGGGCCGTTCACATTTCCGCCAGGGGCCTAAACTGCAGGGCCACGTTCGCATTGCCTCGGCTGCACTGCTGCTGACCGTGTTGACCGCTGTCGCAGCGTGCGGCCAGCTCAGTCCGACGGGCCCGGCGGGCGCCCCTGAAAGCTCGGGCGCCCCTGATGCGTCGAGCAGCTCCGGCGCCTCGCATTCTCCCGACGCCGTAGACCTGTCCATTTCCCTCACGGAATCCCCGGGCGCCCCGGTGCACCATTTTCGCCTGCTCGCGGAGGGGACAAAGGTGTCCGGCACGTCCACGCTGCCGGATCCTGCAGCAGCGCTCGCCGCTGTCAGGCTCCACGGCACAGACATTTTCTTCCCCGTCCCCGGACCTCCGCGCGCCTGCACGCAGCAATACGGCGGACCGCAGGTGGCCGTGGTCACGGGCTGGTTCGGCGGCCGCGCCGTCCATTCCACCTTCACGCGGACCGACGGCTGCGAGATTGCGCGCTGGCAGGCCCTGGCCCCGCTGTTCGGTGCCCTGGCCGGAGGCACGGGCGCCGTCTAGGCTGCATTCGAAACGGACAAGGGGTGGCTGTTGCCATTCGCCGCCGGCGCACCGGGAACGAATGGCAACAGCCACCCCCAACCTCAAAACGGCAGCTACCGCGGCCGAGCTGGGATTAGCTGACTAGAGGCGCAGGCCTGCATCCGGGGCTGTGCCCTGGGGCTTGCCCGGTTTGTCCGCCCCGCCTGTCTTGCCGTTTTCAGGAACGACGGCGGCGCCGCCGTCGGTGATGATCACGGAGACAAACGTCTGGGTTCCCGTGTCGCCGAAGGAAACCCGGCCCAGGTAGGAACCCGGGGCGAGGCCCGTCCAACTAAGCGTCACATCGCCCGGCTTGCCATTGGCCAGCTGCAACGGGTTCGGCGACACCGAGGCGTTGCCCACGCTGCCGCCCAGCACAGCGGCGTCAACGGTTGCCTTGACAGGCGCCCCGCCCATGCTGGAGTACAGGTTGGCCAGGATGGTGTACGTTCCCGGCTGCGGGTTGCGCAGTGAAAGCGACTCGCTGGAGGAACCCGTGCGGACGTCGTAGTAGCTTCCGGCCGGGTTGAACACCACCATGTCGTAGTCCGCCGTCGGATCCGAGGACAGCACCTGGAACTTGGCCAGCGTGGTGCCTGCAGGAACCTTCACCTCCTTCAGGAAGTTGGACTTGTTCGGCACGGTGACCAGTGGGCCGGGAACCAGCTCAATGGCCGTGGAGTCCGCCTTGGACAGGCCGTCCAGGGTCAACTCCACGGGCGAGTTGGTGCCCGAGACCACCGGGATCTTGGCGCTGCCGGTGCCGGACGCCGACGTGAACGCGAGCTCCGGGGCCACCAGGGCAGGCAGCGGCCGGACGGCAACGGGTGAGGTCACGGTGGTGCCCGGCCCCTGCCAGGAGATGCCGCCCATGGCAAACTCGCCGACTGCCGCGTTCACGTTTTCAAAGGTGACCTTGAATTCGCGCTGCTGGCCGGCCTTGGCAAAGTTCAGCGAGGACGGGACCACCTTGACATCGACGCCGGGAACATTGGCCGTGGCCTTGTACATCCCGGGTGTGAGGGCCGTGACCGTGCGGGTCACGGTGACCTTCCCGGCCAGGCTGCCCACGGCGAAGGACGGCAGGTTCATGTCCCGGGGCGCGGTGCTGCCAAGCCCGGGGATGCCCAGATCGATTCCCGTGCCCTGGATGAACTTGAGGTAATCGACGTCTCCGGCGTCAAAGACAAACCCGGGGTTCAGGGCCTTGGCGACGGCGGCCTGGCCGGCACCGGTGGCAAACACGTCGGTGTTCCTGCTGCCGTCGGCATTGACCACGGCGCCCGCCGTCGTCATCATGGCGGACTTGACCACGGCCGGTGACCAGCCCGGGTTCTTCGCCATGAGCAGCGCGGCAAAGCCGGCCACATGCGGGGATGCCATGGATGTTCCGGACATCATGCCGAACTGGTCGCCGCCGGAAGCGATGGGCGACACGCCGGCCAGCACGGCCACGCCGGGGGCGGCGACGTCCGGCTTGAGCAGGTCCGAACCCGTGGCACCCAGCGGCCCGCGGGAGGAGAAACCGGCAACCTGGGGCTGCGGGTCCACGGGGAGGCCCGTGGTGTCCCTGTCCACCAGGGAAACCAGGATGTCCGGGTTCGCCGTGACCTTGTCCTTGATGAGCTGCGTTGCCGGCGGGTTGACGTGGACCGTGGGCACTGAATGCAGGTCCACGTCCTCGGAGGAGGACGTGACGTTGGCGAGGATCATGCCCACGCCGCCGGCACGCTTGACCTCGGCGCTCTTGGCGACGCGGTCAAACACGCCGCGGTCACACACCACCACCTTGCCGGCAACCTTGGCGGCGTTCAGTGAATTGGGGCCGCACAGCTCAGGGGTCGCCGCGCCCGCCGCGGCGGCCGTTGCCGCCAGGACCACGTGGCTGGGGGCCACGCCGTGCGCCATCATGCTGGCGCCGCGGAACTTGGTGCCGTCGGAGAATTCCGCGGTGCCCTGCAGCTCGGAAGAGAAGGAGGTCGCCGCAACCGTGGTCACCCACGGGGCCCCGTGATTGACGGTGCCGGCCGTGGGGCCGGAGTTGCCTGCCGAGGCGGCGACAAATATGCCGGCGGAGGTCGCG
>Ga0134128_10004351_pt1 | contig 17337 bp, 18 predicted proteins | sample KB31754_FD_96462 | JGI IMG/M metagenome (GOLD analysis project Ga0134128, IMG submission 96462) | Terrestrial soil microbial communities with excess Nitrogen fertilizer from Kellogg Biological Station, Michigan, USA - KB3-175-4 | ecosystem: Environmental > Terrestrial > Soil > Unclassified ... | reverse complement strand
TTCGCGTAAATGCGCGCGAACGGTACGTCGCCCGGCGACTGGTAAACCGGGTTCGCGCCGAGAACGAACAGCGCCGGCACCCGCCGCGCCTCGATGTCGCGCACCAGGTCGAGGAAGGATTCGCCCGCGCCCGGAACGTAAGTAAGCGGCGCCGCGAGATCGCAGGTCTTGCCGACATTGCCCAGCGCCTGGTTCACCTGCAGCGCGAGCGCCTGGACCTGCGCCGGCGCGAACCGCCCGACCGTCAGCAGCGACCGGCCGCGCGCCCCCTCGAGCGCCGCCCGCGCTTCCTTCGCCCAGGCGATCTCCGCGCCGGTCAGCGTGACTTGGCCGCCGCCGGCAATCGCCGTGGCGAGCATTGCCAGCCGCGACGGCGGCACCCCGATCCGCCGGTCCGCCTTGGCGCCGGTCTGCGTCGGTGTCGTCTCCGCGACGAACAGCCGCATCCGCTGCGATGTGTCTAGGTTGCCGTGCCGGTCGCTCCACGCCCGCGCGTTGATCGCCTGGCTGGCTCCCGGCCCGAGCAGATCGTCGTCGAGGCTGACCACCACCTCGGCATTGGCGAGGTTCGGCCGAAGCTGCGGCGGCGGCTCGCCCGCATAGCCCGACAGCGGATCGAACAGATGCGCCCGCGCCTGCGGCAAGGCGGCCTTCAACTCTGCAATCTGGCGAAGCATTGTCGGCGAGCTCGTCGGCCCGACCAGGATCCGCAGCCCCGAGCCCTGGCTCTGCCGCCACGCGGAGCGCCATTTCGCCATCTGACCGTCGAAATCGCCCCAGCTCGCCGGATGCCCGCCCGCGAGCGGCGCCTGGCTCCGGTCGGGATCGTAGAGGTCGAGGATCGCCGCCTGCATGAACGGCGTGCTCCCGCCGCGGAACGCCGGATGCTCGGGATTGCCGTCGAGCTTGATCGGCCGCCCGCCGGACGTCGTCGCAAGTACCGGCTGCGCGAAGCCGTCGAACAGCACCGCGGTCGCATAATGGTCGGTGCGTCCCTCGAGCAGCCCGTCGGGCCGGTTGACGAACGGCACCACGTCGTCGGACCGAACCGGCTTGCATCCGCTCATTCCCGCGAGCGCCAAGGACGCGCCCATCACGCGCAACACCTCGCGCCGGTCGACCGTCCACAGCTCGAACAGCGACGGGAACTCGGCCTTCAGCATCGCGCCGAACGCGTCGCTCCGCTGATATTCGGCGAGCGACCGCCAGAATCTCTTCCCGCCACTCATCGGTGGCACGTCCCGCAGCTGGTGAGCTCGACCGGCGACTTGATGTGATACGCGGCCATCAGCCGCCGCTCGAGCGCTTCATGGGCGGGCGGCGGCCGCCAGTCGAAATTGGTGATCTCGCCCGGCGGCCTCAGGTGCGGCGCCGGGTCGCGGTGGCAATCGAGGCAGAATTTCATCTCGAACGCCTTGGCGCGATAGGTCAGCGGCATCCGGTCGACCCGTCCGTGGCATTCGACGCAGGAAATCCCCTTGGCGATGTGGATGTCGTGGCGGAAATAGACATAGTCCGGCACCCGCGCGACGCGGCGCCACAGGATCGGCCGGTTCTCGGCCAGGCTCTGGCGCACCGGCGCGAGCACTTCGGCATTGGTCCACAATTGCGAGTGGCAGGTCATGCACACATGCGTCGCGGGAAAGCCCGCGTTCGCGCTCGTCTCGACCGTCGAGTGGCAATAGCGGCAGTCGATCCCGTCGTCGGTCACGTGGTGCTTGTGGCTGAACGGCACCGGCTGCTCGGGCGTCCGGGCGACCACGTCCCAATATTGCGACCGTGCGAAGGCGAAGGCGCCGCCGAACAAAGCGACGGCGACGACCAGCGCGCCGAGCGCGACCGCCCGGAACCAGGTGTCCGCCGTCCTGGAGAAGATCTGCGGCACGGGCGCTGAACGCTAGGGAATCGCACGGGTGCCTGCGGCGGCGCGCCGGGCAGGCGATTTAATGAACGGCAGTCGGCGCTCCGTGAATGGAACGCGAAGGGGAATGCACAGGAATCGCCGCACCTGCGCTCAACGCGAAGCGAGCGACTGCGCGTTCCCACACTTGACGCAGGTCAACGGAAGGGCGCGGGATTTACCGATGATCGGTGGTTGGTGGAGCCGAGGGGGATCGAACCCCTGACCTTCGCAATGCCATTGCGACGCTCTCCCAGCTGAGCTACGGCCCCATGTCCTTCGGGAAGCGCCCCCTTAGGCGAAGTTCGAGCTGCTGGAAAAGGGGGAATCCTGCTTCTTCAACAATTCGGCATCGACCCTCGCCGGCCTTTGCAATGTCCGTTGTCCGACATTAAGGTCGTGCTGCTCGGCCTACGCCAGTTTCCGAACGGAACCGGCAAATACGCGAACGCCAAGATTTAATGGATCGAGACAAAAAGTCAGGGCGCTTCATCCTCGTCGTCGAGGACGACCCGGCAGTCAGGGATTCCACGGTACGTCTTCTCGAAATCGCGGGCCATCGGGTGGCGGCGTTCGAAAGCGGAGCGGCGCTGATCGAGGCCGGTGTTCCCGCGGCTGCCGACATCCTCCTTCTCGATATCGTGATGCCGGGCCTGGACGGCCTCGAGACGTTGCGCACTCTCCGGACCACGGCGACGGACTTGCCGCACGTCATATTCCTCACCGGCCACGGTGACGTTCGTCTCGCGGTCGAAGCGATGAAGCTCGGCGCCGCCGAGTTCCTGCAAAAGCCCTATCCGATGGCCGACCTGCTCAAGCTCATCTCGAGCCTCGAGAAAGCGCCCGCGTCCGCAGGCGACGATCCGCAACGGCAGGAGGCGATCGACAAGGTCGCTCAGCTCAGCGACCGTCAGCGCGACGTGCTCAAAGGCATAGCGATCGGCGAGCCGAGCAAGGTGATCGCGCATCGGCTCGGGCTCAGCGCGCGGACCGTCGAAACCTATCGCGGACACGTCTTCAACCGGCTCGGCGTTCGGGGGATAGCCGAGGCGGTGCGGATCGCGGTTCTCGCGGGATTGCTCGACGATTGACGAATCGCTGTTCGGATCGACCCTAACCTCCGATAATCGGGGAACGCGGGCAGCCGATTCGCCGCCGTAACGAAAATCGTATTTACACGATTGTCGATATGCAGCCCGGTCCGGCAAACCGCCGCTCGAAACCCGCCGGACTATCCTTCGATAATCGCGCAACTCCTCAGTGGCTTCACTATCTATCGCGACCGCCCCGCGAAGCGCATTTGATCCGCATCTCAAGGGGCAGGAATTCAACAATGAACAACATCGGTTTCTCCGCGGGATCCGCCGCGGTTCCATCGACTCCCCCCCGCGCGGTTCACGAAATGACCGCTCGCGGCGGCGCATTCGATCTGCGTTTCGACGTCCGCACCGCCCGAAAGCTTCGGGGATTGCGCAGGACGGTTTTCGGGCCGGAGCTTTACTCGGGACCCGCCTGGGACATCCTCCTTTATGTCTTCGAATCCAGCATCAATCAGCGGCGCGACACGATCGGCAACGTCACCACGGCGACGGACTTGCCGAGCACGACGGTGCTTCGCTGGATCTGCCGGCTGGAACAGGAAGGTCTGATCTGCGTGCGCGACGATCATCTCGATCGCCGCCGGCGGTATGTCGAGCTGTCGCAATCGGGCATCGACCTGATGAACAGATATTTCTCGGGCGTCGCGCCCCATTCCATCGCCGCTTGAGCGATGTCGATCCAGGGAATGAACCAAGTGGAAAGCTACTGGCACAAACGGTATCTGCAGGCGCTCGCGAAGCTCGGCGCGGCGCAAAGCCTGCAGACCAGGGCCGCCTATCGCGACCTTGCGGCGCATTATGATGCGATGCGCCATTTCTGCGAGCGCCATACGTTAGGCACCGACCTCAGGTCGGCCGCCTGAAGTCGAGCAGGCGGGAGGGGGTTGTGCGCGTGATGAGGGTGGAAGGATTTTGATGCAGCAATCTGTGGACGAACAGGCGGAGCGTTGCACGCCCGCCGCCGAAGAGGCCGAGGCGCAGCTGCGCGCGATGTCCGGCCGAATCGTCTCGCTGACCGACGAGATCAACCAGCCGCTCACCGCGATCGCCAATTATTGCGAGACCGCCCGGCTGCTGATCGAATCGCTCCATGACAACGAGCAGGCGCGGAAAGCGGCCTCTTCTCTCGAAGCGGCGATCGGCCAGGTATTCCGCGCCAGCGAAAAGGTCCGCGGACTGAGCGAATTCGCCGGCCAGGCCACGCGCAAGCCATCCGACAGCCAGGCCTGAAAATACTTGCGCGCGACGCCGCGCGCGGACAGGACGAGTCCCTCTGGGGGGAGGGATCGCGATGCGTCTGTTGTTTGCCTTGGGGGTGTTTTCGCTCATCGCGGCCGCGCCGCCGCCGGTTGCTCCGGTCGAGGTTCCAGTCGAGCTTGCAGTCCCCTCGGCGACGCCGCTCTCCGGCCGGCTGATCGTCTTCGCCGAGCCGGCGAAACCGGGCGAGCAAGTCCCGGACTCGGTCGACGCCAACCCCTTCGCCGGCACCCCCACGGCCGTTGCTGCGCGCGAGGTTCGCTCGCTCTCCACGGGGCAAGTGGCGACGGTCGACACCGAAACCGATGTCGTGCCGCGGGCCTGGTCGAAGCTTCCGCCCGGCCGCTACCACGTCCAGGCGGTGCTCGACGTCAATCACGACTATAATTACGGCGGCCGCGGCGCCGGCGACCTCATCTCGCCGGTCACCGACGTCACGCTTCCCGGGCCGGTCGCCCCGCTCGTCCTGTCGAGCGTCGTTCCGGAGCGCGAGCCGGGCCAACGCCAAAAGGCGGTCGCATCTTATCTCGCGAAGATCGTGCCCATAGACTTCGTCAGCCCGAAGCTCAGCGCTTTCTGGGGGCGGCCGATCCACATGCGCGGTTCGATCGCGCTTCCTCCCGGTTATAGCGCCACGGCGCGAACCACCTGGCCGACGGTCTATCAAACGCACGGCTTCGGCGGCAGCGCGGCGTCGGCGCGCTTCACCGCGGCGAAATATCTCGAACTCATGACTCAGCGCGAGATCCCGCCGATGATCTGGGTCGCGCTCGACGAAAGCTCGCCCACCGGCACGCACGAGTTCGCCGATTCCGTGAACAACGGCCCGTGGGGCGAGGCGCTGACCACCGAGCTGATCCCGTGGCTCGAGAAACATTACCGGATGGACGCGCGCCCCTCGGGCCGCTTCCTCACCGGCCATTCCTCCGGCGGCTGGGCGACCCTGTGGCTGCAGACGCGATATCCGAAGATCTTCGGCGGCACCTGGTCGACCTCGCCCGACCCGAGCGATTTCCGCGACTTCACCGGCGCCGACCTCTATCGGCCGGACGCCAACGTCTACATCGAGCCCGACGGCAAGCCGATGCCGCTGGTCCGGATGAACGGCAGGGACGTCGCCAATTTCGAGGATTTCGCGAAGCTCGAAGCAGTGCTCGGCCCGGTCGGCGGGCAGATGGCCTCGTTCGACTGGGTATTCTCGCCAAAGGGTCCCGACGGCCGTTCGATGCAGATGTTCGACCGCCGCACCGGTGCGGTGAACCCGACGGTCGCCGCTTACTGGCGCGACCATTACGACATCGGCTACCGGATCGTGCACAACTGGCCGGCGCTAAGGCGCGACCTCGACGGCAAGATCCATGTGATCGTCGGGACCGCCGATACCTTCCACCTCGACGGCTCGGCGCACCGCCTGAAAGCCGATCTCGAAAGCGTCGGCGCGAAGGCCGACGTGCGCTTCCTTCCCGGCAAGACGCACATGGACCTCTATGTAGCGAACGGCGATCCGGACGCGCTCACCAAACAGATCGCCAGGGAAATGTACGCCGTGGCCCGGCCGGGGACCGCCTCAGCGCACGGTGGAAAGCCTTAGAAATCGGGTCCCCAGCAAAGTACCACTTTCCGGTTACGCTTCGTCCTCGTCCGCCGCGGCCTCGACTCCAAGATCGTCGTCGCCGGTCTCGAGATCGACTTCCTCGTCGGCGCTGATCTCCTCGTCCTCGTCGACCGCGAGATCGTCGGCGGCGAGGTCCTCGTCGGCCTTCTCGGGCTCCTTGGCGACCGGAGCCGCTTCGAACGCCAGGGGCTGCTTCGATTTCAGCACCGGCTCGACCATGAAGTCGGTCCCGCAGGAAATGCAATGGACGGGATCGTCCTTGCCGAGGTCATAAAAGCGGGTCGAGCACTTGGGGCAAGTGCGCTTGGCGCCCCATTCGGGCTTCACCATGAGGGTTTCAACTCCAGTAAAATGTCGCGGCCACGGCCTTGCCGGGGCGTTCGGCGGCGCGCCTTGCCATAGGCATATGCCCCTGTCAAAGCGGCGCTCGTGAGCGTCGAACGGGGAACGATCTGGGGTGAGCGCGCGCGCGGCGCAAGTCCGCTGGATCGGAGATCTTTCCTCGGATCGGTAGCCGGGGCCATGGCGGCCACTGCCGCCGCTCCCCTGTGGGCAAGAGGACCCGCATCCTATCCGCCGCCGGACAAGGAGCTGATGGCGCCCGTGCCGGGCGGCCGCGCCTATGTCCGCATCAATGGTCGCGTCGACGGACCGCGCCCGCCGCTGGTGATGATCCACGGCGGTCCCGGGGGGACTCACGCCGGCTTCTTGAACGCGCTGGCGCTCGCCGACGAGCGCGCCGTGATCCTCTACGACCAGCTCGACAGCGGTCGATCGGATCATCCGAACAATCCGGCGAACTGGACGGTCGAGCGCTTCACGGAGGAGGTGGATTCCGTCCGCCGTGCCGTCGGCGTGCCGCGCTGGCACGTTCTCGGACAAAGCTGGGGCGGGACGGTCGCGCTCGAATATGGCGCGCGCAGGCCACCCCAACTGGCAGCACTCATACTCGCGAGCCCGTTGGTCTCGACGCGCAGCTGGATCGCCGACGCGAACGCGCTGCGTGCCCAGCTTCCCTCCGATGTCCAGGCGACCCTGCGCCAGTGCGATCCGCCGGCACCCATCACACCCGCGTGCGAGAAGGCGACCGACGTCTTCTACGCGAACTTCCTCCACCGCGACCCGGCGACCGCGGCGATGAAGGACTATAGCCGCCTCCACGGCGGTGCCGGATTCAACCCCAAGCTCTACCAGGCGATGTGGGGGTCGAGCGAGTTCGTCGCCACCGGTACCCTCAAGGACTATGACGGCGAGCCGCTGCTGGCGAAGCTCGACGGGCCACGGACCCTGTTCATCGACGGCCAGTATGACGAGGCGCGGCCGACGACGCTCGGCGGGTTTGCGGCGCGCGTTCCCGGCGCCGATTTCGCCGTCGTCCCCGGCGCAGGGCACAGCATTTTCAGCGACCGGCCGGAGGAAGCGCTCGGCATCTTGCGTCCCTGGCTTCGCGAACAGGATCGCGCCTGATGCCGGTCATCGCCGTCGACGGACCGGCGGCGAGCGGGAAGGGGACGATTGCCCGCGCGCTCGCGACGCATTTCGGCCTGCCGTTCATGGACACCGGGCTGCTCTACCGCGCGGTCGCGCTCAACCTGTGGCGCTGGGGCGGCGATCCGGCGGACGAGTTCGAGGCGCTGCGCGCCTGCGCCGATCTCGGCTTCGACCCGGACGATCCCGAGCTCAGGAGCGAGCCGGTATCCCAGTTCGCCTCGGCCATCTCGGTCTACCCTTCGGTGCGGACGGCCTTGCTCAAGCGCCAGCAGGATTTCGCGGGGCAGGAGGGGGGCGCCGTGCTCGACGGCCGCGACATCGGGACCGTGATCGCGCCGCAGGCCGACGTGAAGCTGTTCGTCACCGCCTCGCCCGAGGTCCGCGCCCGGCGCCGCCTCAACGAGCTCGAACAGCGCGGAATGCACGCCCATTACGACGACGTCCTCGCCGACATCCGGGCCCGCGACGAACGCGATTCCACCCGCGAATTCGCTCCCCTGAAGCCAGCCGCCGACGCCCTCCTGCTCGACACCAGCAACCTCGACGTCGAAGCGGCGATCGCGGAGGCGGTGCGGCTGACTGAGGAGCGGCTCGCGAATAATTGATCGAACGGCGGCTCCCGGCCGACCGCGGACAATGAGGCCGCATGCCGCGCCGTTGACGATCCGGCAACAACAGGACAGGTTCGCTGCTGGTCGGGGCGGGTCAGCAATCGCGCTGACGATCCCCGGACCGATAAAAGGGGGGATCGCCATGAAGGGTCGTTTCTCGCTCCCGGCGAGCATCTTGTTATTTGGCGTGGCAGCGACGGTGACATGGGCGCCGTCGGTCGCGGTTGCGCAAACGCCGGAAGCTGAGCGAAATGCCACGCGCGAGCAACTGCGCAGCTTCCTCGCGACAGCCGGCGCCCGCAAGGACGTCAACATCGAATTCCGCCAAAGCGACAAGAATCCGTGGAACTTCGTCGGAGTGGCCAAGGACAATCTCGCGAACAGCGACATGCTGGAGGTCGTCGTCGGGCTGAGCGACAACAGGACGTTGGCCGTCATCGTCTATCCCCATTATCACGGCGGCTACATCAATCTGGGGAAGGCGGCGGACGGCCGCGGCCTGGCGAACAAGCTGCTCAACCTCAACGATCACAACTTCTTTTACTGGGGCGCCGACGATTCCGGTGACGTCTTCACCTGCTATAACTTCACGCTCGAATCCGGCTTTCCCGACCAGTCGCTGCTGGTCGCGATGACCAGCATCCGGGCGCAGGACCAGTTCATCGCGGCACTCAAGCCCTATATCGACGGCCCGGCGGCAAAGTAGCCCAAGCTCCTCCAAGCTCCGGCAAATGGACGCCGGCCGTGGGCAGCGAGCGCCGTTTCGACCCCCAGACGCGAAGCGCTCGCGCCGGCGCTGAGAGCGGCGCGCGAAATCCGCTCAGGCCCATGCGGAATTGTCGTTCCGGCTTCGTTAACCCGCGGCGGCGCGTGTGGATCTATGGGCAGGATCATCAGCATCGTCGCCGCGATCTTCGCCGCAGCCTCATTGAGCCTCGCCGCCGGCGCGACCCCGCCGCTTCCGGACGAGCCGACCGCGCTTCCGCCCGCGGTCGAGCAGGGCGTCGACATGGTCTATATCGATCCGGAAATCGCCGGGAACATCCGCTGGCGCAACACCAAGCTCGATGACGTAACCTTCGCGCGCTACGCCGGTGCGCCGCTCGACCTCATCCAGGCGATCAACCCGCTCTACGCCGACCTCCGCCGCGGCCTCGTCGCCTATCAGCGGAACTGGGGCGTCCTTCCGCAATTCACCATGCCGGCAGGACCGGCGCTCACCGTCGGCTCGGACGGGGAACGAGTCACGCTGCTTCGTGAACGGCTCGGGCTTCCGGTCGGTAGCCGTTTTGACGAGCCGCTTTCAACGCGAGTTTCCGACTATCAAACGGTTCACGGCCTCAAGGCCGACGGCATTGCGGGCGACGATGTCATTGCTTCGCTCAACCTCGGCGCCGAGCATTACGAGCATGTGATCATGATCAACATGGAGCGCGCGCGCCGGCTTCCCGCCCCGGGCGAGCTCAAGCGCCACATCATCGTCGACGCCGGATCTGCGATGGTCATGATGTATGACCATGACAAGCTGGTGGGCTCGATGCGCGCCGCTGTCGGTGCGCCGGACACGCAGACGCCGATGATTGCCGCCCTGATCCGTTACGCCGATGTGAACCCCTATTGGAACATTCCCGGATCGCTTCAGGTGAAGCTGATCGCTCCGCGCGTGCTGGAACAGGGCCTCAAATACCTCACCGATCGGCACGACGAGGTGTTCGCCGACACAAGCCCGAACTCGCCGCTGATCGACCCCGCCACCGTCGACTGGCAGGCGGTCAAGGAAGGGAAGCTGACCTTGCGCATGCGCCAGGGGCCCGGCGGCGGCAATTCGATGGGCAAGATCAAGTTCATGATGCCCAACAAGTTCGGAATCTATCTCCACGACACGCCGGACAAGAGCGTGTTTGACGTGGATCAGCGCTGGATCAGCAACGGCTGCGTGCGGCTGCAGGACGCGCCGCGGCTTGCCGCCTGGCTGTTCGGGGCAATGCCCAGGGGCCGCGACCCCAATGTCGAAGAGCGCGTCGACCTGCCCGATCCGGTGCCCGTCTTCGTCACCTATTTGACGGTCGAGGCCACCGCCGACGGAATCCTGTTCCGCCCCGACCCCTACGGCCGCGACCCGGCCGTGCTCGCCCGCTACTTCGCCGAAGAACGCCAACTCGCGGCCGCAAGGCAGCACTGAGCGCTGAGCGCGTTGACGTCTCCCAAGGCCGTGCGCGTGCGCTTCGATATTGGCTGTTAAATGGGCAAGGTCTCTGTTCAGCTCGACAATTCGGGAGCTTTCCGAATGCTCGGAAGGCGTCCTCCTCGTTCGTCAGGCGATGTTTAGCCGGTACCCGACGCCTGGCTCATTGACGATCAGCCGCGGGCGCGACGGTTCCTGCTCGAGCTTCTGGCGGATCGACCGGATTGCGACGCGCAGATATTCGGTCTGGCCCTCCTGCGCCGGTCCCCAGGCGGTGCGCAGCAAATGTTCGTGGGTGAGCACTCGGCCGGGGTGCTTGGCCAGCTCGGCAAGGACGAGATATTCCTTCGGGGTCAGGTGAACTTCCTTGCCGTTCTTGAGGATCGAGCGCTGGAAACGGTCGATCGTCACGTCACCTGCGGCGATCGGCTGCTGCTCGGCCGAGGGCTCGAGCTCCAGCAGGTTCGCAAGGTATCGGTCGAGCTTCGCCGCGTGGCCCGCGAGCGCCGAGACAGCGTTCCTGTCGGCCGAACCGCTGCGCCTCAGTTGGCGCACAGCCGCATTGATGGCGTCGATCGGCGGCCTCAAGTCCTCGCCGATCGACGAGAGGAGGGTCGAACGAAGGCGATCGCGTTCGCGTAGCGAAGCATATTCGCGGTTCTGGTTTTCGAGCCGCGCCCGTTCGAGCGCCAGTGCCACCTGGTCGAGCAGGTTGGCGAGGAGCGGGTGCTGCTCGTCTTTCACGGGCGGCGCGCCGTCGTCGCGCGCAACTCCGACAGCAGCGAGAACCGAGTCCGCCGATCGCACCGGATGAAAGACCCATTCGGCCGGCTGGATACGGGACGTTCCGCGGCCCGCCGGCGCGCCGGTCTCCATGCACAAAGCGGCAGCGGCGAGATCGCTCGGCGTCAGTCGATTGCCTCCCGGCACCGCGGCGACGATTTGCGGCGATGGCAGACCGCTCACGACCAGTGCATTGCAGTGGAACAGGCGCCTCAGTTCGATGCACGCGGTGCGCGCGATTTCCACCTCGCCGCTGCTGGACAGGAGCCGGCCCGCGAATCCGGCGATGGTCGCATTGCGGTCGGCGTGCGCGGCGGCGATCTGTGCCTGCGCCCGGATTCCGGAGGCTAGGCGGCTAGTCACCAGCGCAACCATGAGCAGGACGACGACCGTGACGATGTCGTCGACACGGTCCATCCGGAACGTGTGCACCGGCTCGGTGAAGAAGAAATTGTAGGCGAGCGCTGCCGCGGTGCCGGCGGCCAACCCCGGGGCCAGCCCCCAAAGTGCGGCGGCGGCGAGCACGGCGGGCAAATAGAGCATGTCGACGGCGGCGGTGCCCCAGCGCGGCGCAATCCAGAGGCCGAGCAGCGTCGACACTGCGACCAGCGCCAGCGATCCGGCATAAGCCTGGATTCCGCTCGCGATCGAGCTTCGCGGCGGCTGCTCGCCTACGTCAATTCGAGGCGCATCGGACATGGAAGACAAGTGCGCTTGCGGTCCTCGCCCGTCGAGAGGGAATGGGCATGATCCACCTGCAAATCATACGCGGCCGGAACGAATCCACATAGAATCTTTATGCGGCGGCGGCTCACATCCGCGCGCGTGCTTGAGATTACCGCCGACAATATCGCCACCAACGCGCCGGACAGGGCTCGCCATGGTCCCGCGGAGCCGCTGCCCAAGCTGATGCTCGGCGCGATCGGGGTCGTCTATGGCGATATCGGCACCTCGCCGCTGTACACGATGAAGGAGAGCTTCCTGGGACCGCACCCGCTGGCGGTCGACAAGCTGCATATTTTCGGCGTCCTGAGCCTGATCTTCTGGTCGTTGATGCTGGTCGTGACGATCAAATATGTGTTCGTCGCAATGCGCGCCGACAATCGCGGCGAAGGCGGATCGTTCGCGCTCCTGTCGCTGATCTCACGCAACCTCGGGCACAAGAGATGGGCGCCGGCGCTGGTGATGATGGGCGTCCTCGCGACGTGCCTTTTCTACGGCGACGCGATGATCACTCCGGCGATCTCGGTCCTGTCGGCAGTCGAGGGCCTGACGGTGGTGGAAGCCGGGCTGCAGCCGCTCGTCATCCCGATCTCGATCGGCATCCTCATCGGCCTGTTCGTCGTCCAGTCACGCGGCACCGCGAAGGTCGGCGGGTTATTCGGGCCCGTGATCCTGATCTACATGGCGGTGCTGGCGGTCCTCGGCGTTACCAACATCATGCGCCATCCCGAGGTGCTGCAATCTCTGAGCCCAAGCTGGGCAATGGCCTTCTTCCTTGCCAACCCGAAGCTCGCCTTCCTTGCATTGGGGTCGGTGTTCCTCGCAGTTACCGGCGCTGAGACGCTTTATGCGGACATGGGCCATTTCGGCCGGAAGGCGATCGGCTTTTCGTGGCTTGGCCTCGTCTATCCGTGCCTGATGCTCAATTACACCGGCCAGGGAGCGCTGATGATCGGCGATCCGCATACCGCCATCAATCCTTTCTACCTTATGGCGCCGGATTGGGCCCGCCTGCCGCTCGTCGCGATCGCGACTGCGGCGACGATCATCGCCAGTCAGGCGGTGATTTCGGGCGCCTTCTCGGTCACCCACCAGGCTGTGCAGCTCGGCTACCTTCCGCGCCTGAGGACGGAGCACACCAGCGCGAAAGCCCTCGGGCAGATCTACATCCCGGCGGTGAACTGGGGCCTGCTCTTCATGGTCATCCTTCTCGTGATCGGCTTTCGCGCCTCGTCGAACCTCGCTTCGGCCTATGGCATCGCGGTCACCGGAACGATGCTGATCACGACCATGATGCTGGGCGTGCTGGTGTTCCAGGTGTGGCGCTGGAACAGGCTCCTCGCGACGGCGACGATCGGCCTCTTCTTCATCGTCGACAGCACCTATTTCGCATCGAACATCACGAAAATCCCGGACGGCGGCTGGTTCCCGCTACTCGTCGCCGCGATCAGTTTCACCGTGCTGACGACATGGGCGAAGGGACGGGCGCTGATGCGCGCGCGGCTCGAACAATCGGCGCTGCCGGTTCCGGTTTTCGTCAAATCGACCGCGGCGTCGGTGCACCGCGTACGCGGCACGTCGGTGTTCCTGTCGACATCGGCGGACACGGTGCCTGCTGCATTGCTCCACAACCTCAAGCACAACCAGGTGCTTCACGAACGGGTGCTGATCCTCAACGTCAAAGTGGAAGATGTGCCGCACGTCACGCCGGAGAAACGCGTCGAAATCAACGACGCCGGCCACGGATTCCATCGCGTGATCCTGCACTACGGCTTCATGCAGGAGGTCGACATTCCGCGCGATCTCGCCGGCATCGAAACCTGCGGCGAGCCGTTCAACATGATGAGCACCAGCTTCTTCCTCGGCCGCCAAAAGCTGGTCGCCTCGAAGGCGCCGGGAATGGCGCCATGGCGCGAGAAGCTGTTCGCCTGGATGCTGAAGAACAGCGAAAGCGCCATGGAGTTCTTCAAGCTCCCGACCAATCGCGTGGTCGAACTCGGAAGCCAGCTTCAGATCTGACACGCGGGGTGGGTGTAGAATGCCGGCGCTGACCGCAACCGTCGATTTGTCGCTCAGCCGTTCAGCCTGGCGAGCACGAACTCGAACATCGCGACATGGAACGGGCGGACGAATTCCAGGCCGGCCTCGAACCCGTCGATCCAGCGGACATGGGCTTCGACGGCGTCGAGGTCGCCGAATTTCACCCACACCAGCTCATGGGCCCTCGGGCGCTCGACGCATTCGACCTTGCAGCCCTGTGCCGTCAGGTCGAACAGTCGCCCCTCGTAAGCCGTCCTGCCGCGGCGGCGAACCAGCACCTGGGCGTCGACTTGGAGCCGCTCGCAAGCTCTCGTCGGCTTGCGCTTTTGCCGCTCGTCCGAGGAGCTGAAGCTGATCCCGGCATGTCCGTCCTTGTGCCAGACGACATGCGCGTCGGCGGTTCCTGCAAAGCCGCGCAGCACGAGCTGGAATTTGACCCCGGGAAAGAGCGCGAGATCGGTCGCGATCCTGCACCCGTCGTAGGACAGATCGACCAGCGACAGGCGAAAGCTCGTGCCGTCCTCGAGAACGCCGTAGCCGTCGAACGCGACTCCTCGCCTGGTGTCGCGCGCCGCGCTCAGTGCCGCCTGGCGGCCGCGGTTTCGCAAGCGCGACTTCACCAGCGTGTCGGAAGTGCTGGCCGGAACAGCGGCCATCGTCTTCTCCCTGCTCAAGAGGGCAGATGTTACGCATGCACGCCGCTACGCTGCGGCTAATCCAAATTAAGCCCGTGCGGTTAATGAAAAGTAAACGGCTGAACGCTTTTGCCCAGAATATCAAATACTTAACTTTAGATAAGAAGAAAGTTGGCGTGCCTTAGCTCCGGGCACGAACGTAGCACAATATTCACTTCTGCCTGTCATGAAGCGCAGCGAGGCAGGAAGTGGACCATCCCGTGAAGCGCGTCCGAAGCAAGGCGGTTCGCATTGCGAGCAGCCACGTCATCATCACTTGCGCGACGATCGCGGCGATCCTTCTGTTCGTCGTCCTCGGGAGCGAGATTCTTCCTGCGGCATTCGCCGGCGCAAAGCTGCCGGATTCGTCGAACACGCTGCGCGTCGCCTTCCTGCTCAACATCGCCATCATCCTGTTCGGCTGGCGCCGTTCGAAGGATTTGAAGGAAGCGCTGGAGGCCTATGAAGCCGCCGACCGGCTGGCGCGCGACAACGCCAACACCGATCCCGGCACCGGCCTCGCCAACCGCCGCGAGCTGATGCGCGCGCTCAAGGAAATGCTCATCGCCAGGACTCCCGGAGTTCTGCTCCTCCTCGACCTCGACCATTTCAAACATATCAACGACCTCCACGGCCATGCCGCGGGCGACCGCGTGCTCCGCGCGGTCGCGACCGCGCTCGAGAAGAGCGCTCCGGCCGGCGCCTGCTCGGCGCGCACCGGCGGCGACGAATTCGCCATGCTCTTTCCGTGCACCGATGATGCCGACGCCGAACAGGTCGCCCGGAGCATCCAGAGCAATCTCGCCGAGCCGGTGCTCGTCGACGGCGCCCAGGTCCAGGCCTCCGCGTCGATCGGCCTCGCCCGGGTCGAGCGCCGCGACGATGAGGAGACCGCGCTCCGCCGCAGCGACGTCGCGCTCTATGCCGCCAAGCGCGGCGGCCGCAACGCCTTCGCCTGGTTCGACGCCGAGCTCGAGCTCGAGCTGTCCGATCGCCTCAAGCTCGAAGAGGATATCCGCCACGGCATCCGCAAGGGCGAATTCGTGCCCTACTTCCAGCCGCTGATCGACCTCGCCAGCCAAGAGATCGCCGGGTTCGAGGCGCTCGCCCGCTGGTGCTCGCCCGACGGCTCGATGCTCGAGGCCGAGAGCTTCATCGAGGCCGCCGAGCGCACCGGCCTCGTCGGCGCGCTGACGCTCAGCATCATGGAGCAGGCGATGAAGCAGGCGCGCGACTGGCCGCCGCATTTGAAGCTCGCGGTCAACGTCTCGCCGATCCAGTTCCGCGATCCCACGCTCGCCGAGCAGATCCTGAAGCTGCTCGCCGCCACCGGCTTCCCCGCCAACCGGCTCGAGATCGAGATCACCGAAGGCTCGCTGCTCGAGGACCGCCAGCAGGTCCTCACCATCATCGAGAGCCTGAAAAACGTCGGCGTCCGGATTTCGCTCGACGATTTCGGCACCGGCTACGCGAGCCTCGCCCAGGTCAACCGCCTGCCGCTCGACCGGATCAAGATCGACAAGAGCTTCATCACCACCATCGTCAAGAGCCAGCGCACGGCCGAGATCGTCAACACCATCGCCGGCCTCGGCCACACGCTCGACGTCCCGATCAGCGCGGAAGGGGTCGAGTCCGAGCAGATCCGCGCCGCGCTCGAACGTTACGGCTGCACCGAGGCGCAGGGCTGGCTCTACGGACGCGCCATCTCGGGCGAAGCCGTGCGCAGCTTCCTGCGCATGAGCGAAGCCGGCGTCGGCCCCGAGGAAGGGCAGTCCGGCGCAATCCCGTCGAAGCTCCGCCGTAGCCGCTAGGGCTTCCTCCGGACCGACCAGACGAAAGCCGAAACACTGCTGATCAGCGCCGCAAGCGCGATCAGGAAAGCGGGATCGAGGACGAGCATGGGACCGACTCCAAACCGGGAGTGTTCCCTATCCATTCCTAGAATGCAATAGGAATATGCCTATCCGCCGTACATCGACCGCATGTGTTCGACGAACGCCGGCGGCAGGTGCACGTTCTCGTCCATCCGCCCGCGCGTCATTACCGTGCCCTCGAGCGCGATCACTCGCCGGAGCAGCGGCACCGGCCGCGGAGTCGTCGTCACCATGCAGCGCGGCCGGTCGCCGAGCCTCAGGCCCATCATCAGATTGTCCCACGCCGCCTCGGCCCGCGCCGATCCCGGCCCCGGCCGCCCGTACATCGACGGCCGCCCCCATTTGGCGAGCTCGTCGGCCCAGGCGAAATGATGCTCGGGCCCGCGCAACCCCTCCGGCGCCTCGGCCGAATAGACGAACGCCTCCGCGCCATTGCCGAAGCGCAAGACACCCAGGCTCGGCCGCCACGCCGGCTCCTCGCCGGTCCGCGCCACCCGCAGCAGCCCGCTCTGCCCCTCGATCATCACCTTGGCGACGTCGTCGCGGCTCCCGCCGACCAGCGCGATCCGCGCGTCCGGCGTTTCGCGCGCGCGGGCCCAAACCCATTCCGCCCCCGCGCGGGTCTTGCCGAAGCCGCGCCCGGCCATCAGCAGCCACACGGACCACTCGCCCCCCGAGTCCGTCGAAGCCGGCTCGCGCTGCCCGCCGTGCGCCTGCCAGCTCCAGTCCTCGACCAGCGCGCGGCGCACCGGCGCCGGCAGCCCGCCGAGGAAATGCGCCCACGCCCGCTCGTCGGTCCCGCACCGCTCCGCCGCCTCGCCCAGCAGCCGCTCGATCTCGGCGGCGAAAGGATCGGTCATCCGGCCGTTCGTCCTGAGCCCCGCCGCAGCGCAAACCCCTTCAGCCGCTTGGCCAGCGCCTTGACCACCTCTTCGCTCGAAGCCGCCCGGGCGGTCGTCCGCTGCGCCGGCCGTTTCTCCGCGGACCCCGGCAAGTGCCGCCGATGCTCGCGCAGCAGCTGCATCGCCAGCGCCGGATCGAAATGCTCCTCCACCACCTCGTCGTCGAGGATGCGGATCGCATA
>Ga0134128_10004350_pt1 | contig 17341 bp, 12 predicted proteins | sample KB31754_FD_96462 | JGI IMG/M metagenome (GOLD analysis project Ga0134128, IMG submission 96462) | Terrestrial soil microbial communities with excess Nitrogen fertilizer from Kellogg Biological Station, Michigan, USA - KB3-175-4 | ecosystem: Environmental > Terrestrial > Soil > Unclassified ... | reverse complement strand
CCGAACGTCTCGTGGCCGCCCACGACGACCACGCGGCGCTCGTCCTTGGGACGCGGAGACTCCACCGGCTCGTCGCGCAGTCCCTGCGCGCTCACGGAGACCTCGACGCCGTTCTTCAGGCCCGACGCGCCGGGCCGCAGCTCGGTGGACAGCAGCGGGTCCTCGCTGTCCTGATAGACGAGGGCGTCCATCGGGTGCAGGACCCGCACGGCGAGCTCGGCGGCCAAGAGCAGGGCGGCCGCCGCGCCGGCGACGGCGGCGAGCCGCCCGGCGAGGCGTCCTTTCGCTGGCCGCGGCCGGGTTTTCATGGGAGGATTTTACACATTTCGCGTCACGCTCGAGGGAATTGGAAGTTCGCCCGGCCGATGATCGTGCAGCGCTCGCAGACGTGATCGGAGCCGGGCCGGACGGAGGCCCGTCCGAGGCTGAAGCGGCGCACGTGGCGCCTCGCGGCCCGGTAGGCGCGGCCGTTCCACAGCGCGTCCCAGCGCTGGGCGAAGACGTTGCCCAGGTCGTCCTGCTCGCTCTCGATGGAGCAGCAAGGCGAGACGGAGCCGTTGGGATTGACCGCGACGCCGGCCCACGGCCACTTGCACAGACGGGAGGCCTCGGGGGCGCCGCTCGAGGGGGAAAGCGTCTTCCCGCCGCGCGCCGCCTCGCGCGCCAAGTCCCGCCAGCGGTGAAGGACGAAGAGCGCGTCGCCGGGCGACCGGACCCGCGCCGCGTCCGCGAGGAGGGCGCGCCAGCCGAGCATCGACGCGGCCCCATGACGGCGCGCGTGAAAGGCCAGCGACGACGAGGTCTTCTTCACGTGCGCGCTCTCCCGCGCTCGCGCGGTCTCCGCAGCGGGCGGCTCGGCGGCCGGGAGCGCGTAGCGCTGGAAGCGCGGCGCGCGCGGGAGCCATTCCCACAGGTAGCCCGGCTCGTCGGGGAGCGAGGCCGGCGTCACGTCGGCGCGGTCGACGCCGACGGCGCGGGCGAACTCGGCGACGCGATCGGCTTCGTGCTCGTTATGCTTGAAGACGAGGAACTGCCAGCGCACCCGCGGCGTAGCACTCCCGAGCTCGGCGCGCTTGGCGAGCAGCTCGCGGAGATTGGCCAAGACCTTCTCGAGATTCCCGCCGACGCGATACTTCTCGTAGGTCTCCTGGGTCAGACCGTCGATCGAGACGCTGAGCAGGTCGAGCCCGGAGCGAACGAGCCGCTCGGGCGTCCCCGGCGGCATGTCGTTGAGGTTGGCGTCGAGCTTGACGAAGGCGCCGTGGGACTTGGCGCAGGCGATCATCTCCGGCAGCCGCTTGTGGAGCAGGGACTCGCCCCAGTTGATCATGTCGACGTGGACGAGCGTCGGGCCGAGCCGCTCCATGAGGAGCTCGAAATGCTCGAGGGTCATCTCGGACTTGGTCCGCACGCCGCGGTTGGCGCCGGTCGGGCAGAACGGGCAATGCAGTTGGCAGAAGTTCGTCGGATCGACGGTCAGCCAATACGGCTTGCCGCCCCACAGTCGGGCGCTGCCGCGCGCCAGCAGGAACTCGACCCAGAGATAATTCAGGAGCTTCCGGCGCCGGCCCTCCCGCCAGAGGCGGGCCGAGACGTCCCGCTCGGCATGAGGGCAGAACCGAAGCGCGAGATCGAGGAGGGCGGGAAAAGGCGCGCTCATCGCCCCGGCTCCGGCCGGATGTCGAGACGCGCGGGGTGACGGCGCTCGCCCGGCACGGGAGTCTCGCGCCACTCGCAGCCCCGCAGGCGCGCCCACGCCACGTCGCGCACGGACACGCCGCGCTCGCGCGCCCGGACGAAGCGGCAGAAGGTCGCGTCCAAGGTCGCCCCGTCCCAGACGGAGCAGCCCTCGGGCGCGTCGACCAGCTCCACCCCGTCGAGCCGGACGCGGGCGCCCTCGCCGGCCTGGATCGCGCAGCGGCCGGCGCGGATCGTGCCGCCCGCCGCCTCGACGAGCGAGCGGCCGAGGGCGCGGACGGCGATCTCCGTCCCGCAGAGTGAGCAGTCTCGCAGGCTCGCGCGGGCGTCGTCGAAGGTCTGCAGCGCCGCGTCTCCTCCGGCGGACAGCGACGCGCTCGCCAAGTCGGCGCGTCCCGACCGCAGGCAAAGGACGCCGCCCCAGGGGGCGCCGTCCGCGCCGAGCGCGACGGGGCGCTCGGGCGTCCCCAACGCCTCCAGACGGCCCAGCACGACGATGTCGCAGAGCTCGCGCTGGGAGGCTTCGATCGGGTAGCCCTCGCGCGCGCTGCGGAACACCGCGCAGGCCCAGCGCGGCGGCCGCGCGAAGGTCAGCCGGCAGCCGGGGGCCAGGACGAGGCGGCGTCCCTCCGGGACCACGACGTCGCCCTCGACGCGCACGTCGCCCTCCCAGGTCTCGTCGGTCTCGAGGACGCCCGAGCGCGCCGGCGCGGCGAGGTTCACGATCCCACCGCCGCGACCCATGACTTGACGCCTGGTGCATCAGAGTAAGACGCTCGGAGGAAATCGGCGGAAGCTTCGACCCTCCGGCCCACGGAGAGCTCGAGCAGGCCGCGCGAGAGACGGGCATAGGGCTGCTCCGGCGCGAGCCGCAGAGACTCATCGAGATAGGCGCGCGCCTGACCGGCGCGCCCCAGGCGCCGGCAGGCCTCCCCGGCGTGCAGCAGCACGCGGGACCATTCGCCCTTCAGGCGCCGCCGGACGTGCTCGAGCCAGGGGTTCGCGTCGCTGCGCGCCTGAAGGATGTCGGGGGAGGAAAGGGAGCGCTCGAGGATTCCCGGCTCGAGGCGTTCGGCCATCTCGAGATACGACACGCCGGCCTCCACGAAGCCGTCGACCTGGAAGATCTTGCTCACCGCCGTCATGAGGACCTCGTCGGCGTAGCGGCGGCGCCGCGCCGGGTCCATCGCCGGATGGGAGAGCTCCGCCTCGAAGCGCGGGTCCCACCAGCGCTTCCATTCGCCGGCCGGCGCGAGCATGGGTCGCGTCGACGCGAGATCATGGGCGGCGACGGCCTCCACTATCGCCAGCGACACGAGGGGATAGTATTCGTCGTACCAATGCACGCCGTCCTTGAACAGGCGCGAGTCGGTCAGGCCGTCCGGGACGAGGCGGGCGAACGCCGCGTCGACGTCCGCCACGGCCGCGCCGTCCTCGCGCGCCAGTCCGCGGATGATCGCGTTGCGGCGCGGCGAGCAGCGATCGCCGGGATCGTCCCGGTCGACGGCGTCCAAGTAGGCCTGCCGCGCGCGGGCGCCGGAGCCGGAGAGGTCCAGCGCCTTGCCGAGCCAGTAATGCCCCCACGGGTCGCTCGGATGGGCCGCCGCGTAGGCCGCGAAGCCGCGCGCCGCCTCCGCCGTCCGGCCGCGCTCCAGCGCCGCCCGCGCGCGAAAATAACCGGCGTCCTCGGCCGGCTCGCGGCTGAACACCGGGGGGATGTCGCGGATGTTGACGGGAAGGGTGCAGAGGACGATCGGGACGCGCTTGCCTCTCGCGCGCGCGATCATGAGACGCAAGTTGGCCTCGAAGTTCTCCTGGCGCTCCTCCAAGGTCCACGGCACGCTCTTCAGCCGTCCTTGATAGGAGTCCTGGATCTCTTGATAGAGGCGCGAATGCCGCAAGAGGCGGTTCAGCCGATAGAGAGCCGGGTTCAGCCTCAAGGCGGGCGCATATTCGTTGTTGCCGGAGAGAAGCACGATCAAGTCCGGCTCGTGCCGGAGAACCTCCTCTTCGACGAGGCTTTCGCGATAGCTGTCGTAGCCGCCCATGCCGCAGCCGACGATCTCGAACCGCCGGCCGGGGAGCGAGCGCCGGAGGAACTCGCCCAAGCGGCTCATCTCTTGCGCGTTGAAGGGCATCGCGACTGAGCCGCCGATGATGAACACGCGTGCGACGCCGGGGCGCTTGCGGGCGTCGAAATACTGGACGCCTCCGGCCCTCGGCCGCGCGGTCCGGTACCGGTACGGGATCACGCCGAACTTCCTCTCCAACACGAAGAAGGGGTCGTGTATCTGGAGATGGAAGTATTCGAAGTCCGGGGAGGATTCGGCGTCCAGTGCGCCGGCCGGCCTTTTCCGGCGGGCCCAGACCTCGGCCGGGAGCAGCAACGCGGCGACGAAAGCGAGGCCCGCCAGGAAGGCGAGGGCGCGGCTCTTCGTCGAGGACTCCCGGCGCACGAATTTTTATATCATTTTTCCCATGTGGCCCCTGCGCTCGGGCGTTTCTCGATTGAGCCGCTGGCCTCCGGCGAAAGTCGCGCTGGTGCAGTGCCCCGTCTGGTGGACGACGGACCCGCCGCTGGGCCTCGCCCAGCTCGCCGGCTCCCTCAAGCACTTCGGGCACGAGACCGAGGTCTTCGACCTCAGCATCGAGCTGTACCGCGAGCGCGGGGAGAAATACAAGAACGCCTGGGCCTGGGAGCAGTTCGCGTTCTGGCAGGACGCCGCGTGGATGGCCGACTGCTTCCGCGACCACGCCGCCTTCTGGGACCGCGCCGTGACGAGAATCCTGGAGTCCGACAGCCCCGTGATCGGCTTCGCGGTGTTCCTCGGCTCGCTGCGGACGACGCTGGAGGTCGCGCGCCGGCTCAAGGCGGCTGCTCCCGACCGCGTCATTGTGCTGGGAGGCGAGTACTTCTTCCTCGGCGGCAAGGCCGAGGAGCTCATCCGCCATCCCTCCGTCGACGCGATCGTGACCGGAGCCGCCGACTTCGCCTTTCCCGAGCTCGTGAAGAAGCTGCAGGACTCGGGGCGCCTCGAACCCTGCCCTGGCGCCGTCGTCAAACGCGACGGGGAGATCCTGAGCGGCGGAGAGCGCCCGCCGCAGGACAGCCTCGATGAGCTGCCGTTCGCCGACTACGAGCCGTTCCCGCTCGCGCTGTACGAGGACGCCAACCGCATCCCGATGACGGCCAGCCGCGGCTGCGTGCGGCGCTGCGCGTTCTGCAGCACGCGCGAGTTCTGGAAGGGCTACAGCTACATGAGCGGGGAGCGCATCTACGCCGAGGTCGCCCACCACGCCAAGCGCCATCCCGGCCGCCGCCACGTCGAGTTCTACGACATCACGGCCAACGGGAGCGTGCCGTCGCTGGAGCGCTTCGCGGAGCTCGTGATCGAGAAGGGTCCGACCATCGCCTGGAAGATCAACGCGATCATCCGCCCGGAGATGACGCGCGAGGTGCTCGACAAGCTCGCCGCGTCCGGCTGCACCTCGATCATCTACGGGCTCGAATCGGGCTCGGAGCACGTCCTCAAGCTGATGCGCAAGGAGTACGGGCCGGCCGTCGCCGAGCGGGTGCTGAAAGACACGCACGAGGCGGGCATTAAGACCACGGCGAACTTCATGTTCGGTTTCCCCGGGGAAACCGACGCGGACTTCCGCGAGACGCTGGAGTTCCTGCGCCGCAACCATCGCTGGCTCGACCGCGTCTACCCGAGCCGCACGTATACCGCGCTCGAGGAGCACGCCTATCTGTTCGAACATCCGGAGGAGTTCGGCATCAAGGTCGATCCGGCGAAGCCGACCAACCTCTATTGGGAGACACTCGACGGCACCAACGACTTCCTCGTCCGAATGAAGCGCTGCGACGAGTTCTGCGCGCTTGCCGCGGAGCTCGGCATCGACGTGCAGAAGGGGCTGGACGCGGAGCTCGCGCTGGACCGCCAGCTGTCGCTGGCCCAGTATCACGAGTTCAAGAGCAACGACTTGGAGGCGGCGCGCGCGTATCTCGCGTACGCGGAACTGGACCTGCAGAACCCCGCCTCGCTGTCGCGCTTGAAGGACTACGAGATCAAGCTCGCCGGCAAGCATCCGGACGACGTCGCCAGCCGCGACGCGCTGGCGCTCGTGCGGGCGACGCTGTGGCAGGCAGAGCGGGAGAGCCGGACCGGAGCCGTAACGGACCGATCGGCCGAGTTCAGCGGGGCGCGATGATCCAGGAAACGAGGAGCGGGAACGAACGGCTGGCGGAGCTCCGGCGTCGACAGCAGGAGAATACGAGGCTCAACGGGGCGGAGTACGACCGCCGCCAGCTCATCTTGGCCAGCTCGCCGCAGCACGTGTTCTTCCAGCTCAACGCCGTGTGCAACGCGGACTGCATCTTCTGCTCCAAGGGCTACGACTATCCGATCTTCGAGCTGGACCCGTACCTGGAGAAGTTCGGGAAGGAAGTGATCCCGCTGCTCTCGCGCGCGGAGAAGATCCACCTCACGGGCTCAGGGGAGTTCCTGGGGCTGCCGGACTCCAAGAAGATCCTGCGCTTCTTCAACACGGAGTTCCCGCACGTCGAGAAGCTGTTCGCGACGAACGCGTCCTATCTGGGCCCGCAGATCTGCGAGCTGATCGCCAACGGAGGGAGCCGCTACTCGCTGCAGATCTCGCTGCACGCGTCGAACCCGGAGCTGAACCGGACGATGATGCGCTACGACGCGTTCGACAAGGTCATGAGGCAGCTGCGGCATCTCATCGAGCTGCGCGACAAGAACGGGGGGAACCCGCGCATCCGGCTGATGTTCGTGCTGACGACGTTCAACATCGAGGACCTGCCGAACTTCGTGCGCCTGGCCGCGGAGCTCAAGGCCGACGAGGTGGCGGCCGGCTACTTCTACATCTACGAGTCCCAGCAGAAATACCTCTCGCTGTACTTCAAGCCGGACTTGGCCAACCGCTACATCGACGAGGCGCGCAAGGTCGCCGACGAGCTGGGCGTGGTCATGCGCCTGCCGCCGAAGTTCGGCCAGTCGCCGCACGAGTACCAGCGCGCGGACTGCTGCTCGGAGCCATGGACGCAGGTGATGCTCAACGTCGAGGGCAACGTCCTGCCGTGCGACGTATTCGGCGACTTCCCGGAGACGCTGGCCGAGAAGCCGTTCCGGGAGATCTGGAACGGCCCGGCGTACCGGACGATCCGGGCGAACCTGCGGGAGAGCAAGGGCTGCATCCTGACCTGCCCGCGGCACAACCCGAGCAGCGTCAACGACTGGGACTCCCACGTGATCCACCGCTCGAAGGGGGACGCGGCCATCGTCCGAGAGTACAATGAGGCGATGAAACGTCCGTGATTCGACGGATGGCGCTCCTCGCGCTGGGCGTCTGTCTGGTCGAACTGGGCCTGCAGGCCGCCGCCGGTTTTCTCTCGTGGCGGGAGTCGCGCGCTGCCGCCGGAGCCGGCTGGAGCCGGGCGGAGGTCCGCATCCTCTGCCTCGGGGAATCCACCACCGCCCCGAATGAGCATGCATGGCCTCTCCAGCTCCAGCGCCTGCTGGACGAACGCGCCGGCCCCGGCCGCTATGCGGTAATCAACGCGGCGCACGGCTCAACGACCTCGGGCATCCTGCTCGCCCGTCTTCCGAGATTGCTGGAACGCTACCGGCCCCAGGTCGTCATCGCCATGATGGGCGTCAACGATTCGCGCTGGTTCGGAATCTACGAGGAAGGAGCGCTCTCCACCTCCCTCTGGCGTCGATGGCGCGCGCGCCTCAAGCTTCCGAAGCTCCTGGCGTATGCCTACCACGAGCAGTGGCGGCAGCCTGACCCCAAGCGCACCGAAGAGGATCTTCGGCGGCTGAACGAAGCCGACGCCAAGGGCGCCAAGAAACCTGAATCGCAGGCCGTCTACCGCCGAATTCTCGCAAGCGGCGACGGCTCTTCCGCGACCAGCGCGGCAGGCGTGCGCCTCGCGGGAACGCTTCCGCCCGTCGAGGCGGCCAAAATCTACGCGACGCTCGCCGAGAACGAGGGCGCCGAAGACGGAGAGGACGGTCTCGGAGGCGGCGGGCGGTTCGCGGCGGTCGACACGCCCGGAGCCGATGACGGCGAATCGGCCGTGACCGCGGCGAATTTCCGCCGAATGCTCGCGCTGCTCCGGGCGAGGGGCGTCCGGCTGGCCGCGATGCAGTACCCGACTCTCGCGCTCCAGGCGCTCGAGCGCGCGACGGGTAATCCGAACGACGTGCTCTTCATCGGCAACGAGGATAATTTCCGGTCCGCGCTGCGGCATCGGCGCTACGACGACCTCTTCATCGACCGTTTCGGCGGCGAGTGGGGGCACTGCACTGCAGTAGGAGATCACCTGATCGCGGAGAACGTCTTTCGCAGATTAGTCGACTCCGGCCTTTTCCCGGACGAAAAGCGTCAACGAGCGGCACGCAAGTAATCCGCCCCTCCGGAGCGGAGTTGGTCGTCCGGCGAAACGCCGAGGCGATGGAGCAGAGCCGCGGCGACGAGAGCGTGACCTCGCGCAGACCAATGATCATCCAGAACGAATCCGGATCGGGCTTCTTCCGGAAGGTCGACGACCTCGATATGTTTAACCCATGACGGTGACCGGCTCTTCGTTATAGCTGCCCTGAGCGCTGCGATGAATTCCGCATTACCCGTCGAGAAAACGATGATGCGAACATGGGTCAACCGCGCCCGTGCGGCATGCGTGAGCGCATTCAGGAATGCCGCAGCCTCCGCATCTGGACGCACTGGAGATCCGGCGTCCGCTTTCACCGCGGTCACGGGCGATGTCCGTAGAAGCGTGCTCAGCGCCCCTTCGACGACATCGAAGGCGTATTTTCCCAGAAAATACCTGCGGCGTTTGCGATCGTTCTCGAGCATGTTCTCATACTGCGCCCGCGGCATCGGAACATACACGTTTTTTCTCCTAAAATATTCGCCGTTGTCCTCATCGTAGTCGTTCGGACAATATTCCACGATGAGGGTCGAAAGCCGGGAGACGTCGAGACGGTCGAGAAGCCGCATCTCACGCACCGTTCCGTAACCGGCGATGCCCGCATTCAAAACGCGCTCCCCTGTCGAACGTGCGATGACCTGCGGGAATGTCGCCGCCTCGGGGACTCCCCAGCCCATGGCGTAAGAATCCCCGAGGACTATTATCTGCGGGCCGCGCAAAGATTCCTCTGAATCTCGCAGCCCGAGACTGTTGGCGCTGATCGCGATTGAAAACTCGCTGTTGACGAACCGACAGGTGCCCGGCTTCAGCGTCCACCCGAGCTCGTCGTCGTACCGCGAGCAGGATTCATCGTATTGGATGATGTTCCGACTGCGGATGTATGTGTTCCTGAAGACTCTCACGACCGACGCCGGCAAGCGTTCGATTCGCGAAGGATGCGCGAAGCCATAAACGATGAACCCATCAAAGAAGAGAACGCCGAGCATGAATCCAGCCAGGATCGGGACGACGCGGGACGTCCACCGCGGACCTTTCATCGTACGGTGATACGCTCCTTTGACGCGCAGCGCCAAACGGTAAAGACGGGAGTCGAGGCGCTGTCATTGAATCGCCTCGCAACCGTGCAAACGTATCCGAGCGCGCGCGCCTCATCGAACATGACGGAGATGGGAGCATCCTCATTGGGCCAATGATGCACGTAGTCGACCAACTCGACGGACCGGCGCCCAACGAAGTTATCCCGAGTTCGACGGGAGGGCGAGGGGGCGGCATCGGTCGGGAATGATAGCCCCGTTGCCTCGATTCGCCGGCCGCTCAAGAACGAGAGGCTATATTCAACGGGTCGAGAGAGGACCAATACTCTCTCCGCGGGGTTCGCCTTGAGCCAATCGACGAGATCATAAACGGCGCTCGAGAACCGATCCTCGCCGCCGGTCCTCACAAGGTAACGGTCGAATCCCGCCATGCAAGCGGCATCGGCATATAAGTTGCCACCGAAGACCGCGATGGCGGCGAGAATAAAGGCCCGCGACCAGCGCGGCGCAAAGGGTCTCCAGCGCGCCACTGCCATTGCGACGCAAAGTTGGGGAAGAGGGAGCCAGGCAAAAATGTGGATCGGCAAGCCTGCGAACCGAAAGGTCCCGCTCGCAAGAAAGAATATCGCCTGCCACGCGAGCAGATCTCCTTCCTGCAAGGTCTTTGGGCATGCCCGATCCCTTCGTCTCACAAACATGGAAAGCCCCATGAGAAGAAGTGCCCCGCCGACGATCCAAGGGAAAATTCCATTACACGGTCCGAGCTCGGCCCCAACGCGGTACCCGGAGATTAGTCCTGGGAATGCGCTGCCGTCGACGAGTTCACGAAAGCGCTCAAACTGAGCGGGCCAGTGGATCAGCTGAAAGAACGAACCTTCCGCGGCGATGCGGCCGCGCACAAAGAACGCGGCGTTCTGGAAATGGACGAACACGTGGATGGCGATGGGGGCAGCTCCGGCCAGAAGGGCTCCCGTTCCCACGGCGATCGTTCGAGGCGCGAGCTTGGGCGCGCCTCGACTCGACAAGTGATATGCGAGTACACCCGCAGTCGCGGCGAACGAAAATACAAATTGAGCGCCGCAACTCAACCCCAGTCCGAGAAAGAATAGCGATAAAGCCAGATGCGCACCGTCTCCGGACTCGAGCCACAATGAGAGCCAATACAGGCTCGCGACTTCGATGGGAAGAAGAAGCCCGCCCGCGTAAGCGCCTATGCGCATTCCGATGACGAAAGAAGGCGAGGTCGCGAGCAGGCCGGCGGCCAAGAGCGCCTCCTGCCAACGCCCGATGAGTTGGTACGCCAGCCGATAGAACAGCACGAGGGTCAATGCGCCGGCCACGACAAATGTAAGCCGCAACGCGGTCACAGGCAAATAAGGCAGAACGGCAATCAGCGGCAGGCTGGCAATGCTCGGCAGAATGCCGTGATAAGGATGGATTCCGGTCGGGACATCGAGAAGCTTGCCGGAGAGGACAGCCCGGATGATTTCTAGAGAAAAATGACCGACGAGCGATTCGTCATCGAAAATCCCCGGCAAAGCGAGATGGCGGCACGCCAAGAGGACGTAGATCGAGACAGGCAGCAGGCAGAAGCGCATGCGCGGCACGGGGGGGAAAAGCCGCGCGACAGACATGCCTTATAATAACTTTTTACGCCTTATTAGCACCCGCTCCGAACTGAACAGAGCCGTTAACGTCAAGAGGCAATGCAGGGAACGCTGTTTTGATTCCTACGTTGCTAGATGGATCGAGACTCATCACGACTGGGCCCGTACTGACCGTATTTAAATTTAGCGCTCCACCTACCCCTGAGTTGATGCTCAGAGGGAGGCTACCGGTCGCTACAGTCGAAGTTGGCACGCCCTCAGTTGTTCGAATCTGCGCTATAGCACCCGCCGTTGGAGTAAAAGTAATCGCATTCGAAATCCCGGGCCCCGCACTGGTCAAACGCACCGCGGCTCTTGATAGGCAAGGGGCGAAAAGCATCAAAGCAATAATTATCCTTCTCACAATTCTCTCCATTCTTATGACAAAGCCGTCGCAAATACTACTAATAAAGTTAATTGCCCGATAGGAGGCTAAGTGATGGCGCGGTAAGAACGACGCCTCAAACGAGGCGCGTCATCGGGGCGGCAGTTCTGGATAGCCGATCAGAGACTTCTCGAACTCAAACGGCAGCACCGCGTTCAGCGAGGACTTCGCCGTGCACGTCGAGCAGAGGTTCGTCGGGTCGTTCTCGACGCGGCGGCGGTCCCTGATATAGCGGCGCGAGTCGCGGAAGCGCTTCCCGTTCCAGACCCGCCAGAACGCCCGCTTCATCCGCCCGTGATCGTGCTGCGGCTCGTTGCAGCGGCAGCAGGTCTGGACGTTCGAGAGCGGATCGACGCTCAGCGACATCCACGGAAGGTTGCACGTGTCCTCGATCTGCCGGTTTCCGACCGTCTTCTCGAGATTGGCCCCGGCGTCCCCGTACATGCGGTAGCGCGGATCCGCCGGCAGCCATTTCTCCTGCGCGGCATTGAGCGGCGCGTCGCCCACGAACGCCGGGACGAAGCAAAGATCGTCGACGCCGATTTCGGCCGCCATCTTCCGGGCCAGGTCGAGCTCGGCCTCGTTGTGGCTGAACACGATGTACTTCCACTCGACGCGCGGATTGCTCCGGCCGAGCCGCCTCTTCGCCTCGACCACGTGCCTCATGTTGGACAGCGCGAGCTCCAGGTCGCCGCCCTTGCGGTACGCCTCGTAGCTCGCCTGCGTGGCTCCGTCGATGCTGGCCAGGAGGTGGTCCAGTCCGGAGAGGACTATCTTCTCGGCGAGCTCCTTGCTTAGGAACTGCATGTTCGAACTCACGCGCGTGAACACCCGGTATCTCTTGCAGCAGGCGATCATCTCGTAGATGTCCTTGTTCATCAGCGGCTCGCCCTTGATGAACAGCTCCGCGACCAGAAGGTAGGGGCCCAGCTCGCTCATCAGCCGCTTAAAGGCGGCCAGCGGCATGTCCTTCATCGGCTTGGGATAGCTGCGTGTCCCGACCGCGCAGAACGGGCACTGCAGAGTGCACCGGCTCGAGGGATCGATGAAGATCTGGTACGGGTAGCTCCAGAGGAACGTCGAGAGACGCCGGTACTGCACGTTCGTCACGACGTAATTGAGGAGCTTCCGGTACAGCCCCCGGTCCCAAAGGAACTTCATCAGCTCCCGGTCGAGAGGGGAGGCGCTCATTTCCGGCCCCTCAAGCCCTTCGCGCGCTCGGCGTCCTCGCGCGCCTGCGCGAGGTGCCCTTCCTTCGCCTCGAGCGCCGACAGCGAGTCGACAGCGCCGGCTTCCGATTTCCAGTCGCCGCCGCGATCCAGCATCTCGATGGCCCTCCGGTAATGGCTTTCCGCTTCACCGAAGCGGCCGGCGCGCGCTCGCAGCCCGGCCAAGCCCGTCTCCACCCACGCGAGCTCGGGATCGTATGGCGTCGCGCGAAGCTGCGCCTGGAACCGGTCGTAGAGCTCCTCCTCGCGCGCGGCGTCGCCGAGCCGCCCGTAGAGCGGCGCGAGGCCGCGCAGCACGTCGAAACGCTCGGGCGCCGGCGGCCCCGCGCAGAATTTCCCGGCGCGCTCCGCCGCCGCCTCGGCCTCGGCCCGCCGGCCTTGATCGAGGTAGAAGTTCGCGAGGCCTAACAGGGCGCCGCCCGCGTACGTGAACTCGCACACGACCGGAGGCGCGCACGTGTTCGCCGCCTTCACGTAGGCCGCCTCGGCCTGGGAGGTCTTTTTCTGAAAGAGGTAGTCCTGGGCGAGCGACCGCAGGCCGGTGAGCTGGAAGATGTCGCCCGGGGGAGCCTTCGCGACGAGTTCGAGATGGACGGCCTCCGCCTCGGCGAAGCGTCCCTGCGCCTGGATGTCGTCTCCGAGCCATTTCAGGGTGTGCAGGACGTCGTGCTCGTTCGTCTTCGGGTCCGACTCCTCGATTTGCAGGGCCTTGCGGAGCGCCGCCTCCGCCTCGGCGTATTTGCCTTGACTGAAATAGTAGTAGCCGAGATGGTGATAGCCGAATGGACTCGCCGTGTCCACGCGGACCGCCTCCTCGAAGGAGTCCGCGGCCTGCCTGGGGCGATCCGCATGAAGGTAGAAGTAGCCCTCGGCGATGTAGGTCCCGGCGTCGTCGCGAGCGAGCTCCTTGCCCCGGGCGAACGCGGCCCGGGCGTCCTCGAAGCGGCCGAGCCGAGTGTAGGCGCGCGCGAGGCGGGAGTAGAGGAGCATCCCGCGCGGCTTCAACTCGATCGCCGCGCGCAGGACCGCGGCCTCGTCCTCGAAGCGGCCCGCGTCCTCGTCCACCTGCGCCAGCTCCAGGACCGGCCCGCCGGCCTTCGGCCGCAAGGCCAGCGCCTTCTTCAGGGCGTCTTCGGCACGGGACAGCTCCCCGTCGCGGCGATAGAGGCGACCCAAAGCGAACCAAACCGCGAACGTCTTCGGCTCGACGGCGGCCAAGCGAGCCTTGAGCTCGCTCAGCTCCTTCTCGTTCCCGGCCGCCTCCTCGATAGCGCTCAACCGCGCGAGGACCGTGCCCAGCTCCGGAGCGCCCGGCGCCAAGCTCGCCTCCGCCTCGGCCCGCACGCCTCGCGCGGCGTCCGCCGACTCCCGGATTGCTCCTTGATCGGCCAGCGCCTCCGCCCGCTCGAGCCGCTCCCTCCAAGACGGCTCCGCGCCCCGCGCGGGAAGCCCCAAGACGAGAAGGGCGAGCAGGGTCAGCGCGGCGCGCAGCGGCGCGGAGCTAGCGGCCGGCATACTCGGGGCGCGGCGGGCAGGAGCCGGCCAGCGCGCAGGCCGCCCAAGGCCGCAGCAGGCCGGCCAGAAGGGCATGCCCCTTGGCGTTCGGATGGACGAAGTCGCTGAAATACTCGCGGGCGTCGGCAGTCTTCCGGCGCTCGTACTCGGCGGCGAAGTCGACGAGGCCCGCGCCGGTCTCCGCCGCGACCTCGCGCGTGGCGCCGACGTAGGCCTCGTGATCCAAGAACTCGGGCAGGCGGCCGTCCTTGCGCAGCTCCTCGACGGGGGGGCCGTTGCGCGGCTCGATCGGCGCCGTGATCAGCACCGCGACGGCGCCCGCGGCCCGGGCCTCGCGGACGAGCTCGCGAAGGTTGGCCTTGTACTCGCGCAGCGGGACGCGGGAGAAGAAGAGGTGACTCGTGTCGTCGACCTGCCAGAGAGAGCGTTCGTAGCGGAGAAGGATCCACGAGGCCGCGTGCGAGTAGGGCGCCGCCTCGCGCAGCCAGGCGAAGGCGCGCTCGGGAAGGAACGCCCTCCAATGATCGTTCCAGCCGTAATAGATCGTCACGAGCTTCGGGTGGTAATCGAGGATCTTCGAATCCCGGACCCAGGCCGCGCCCTGATAGCTGCTGAAGCCCGGGATCCCCGCGTTCAGCACCTCCACGCCGCCGGCCGCGAGGCGCCCGGCGTAGGTCTCTCGCTCCGGGACGAAGCAGCCGGCCGTGCACGAGTCGCCCAGCGCGATGATCGCGGGGTGGACCGGCTCCGCGCCGCGCAGGGAGAGGCTGTTCTTGCGGAAGTCCGCGGTCCAGCTCTTCTCGACGCGGCCCACCGCTTGGCCGTATTCGAGATGCCGCCAGCCGCCCGCGCGGGAATAGATCTCCCGCGCCGACCAGCGCGTCGGCAGGAGAGCCGCCTCGGCCAGCGCCAGGCCGAGCGCGAAGCTCAAGGCCGTCAACGCGGCGCGCCCGAACCAGCGCCCCGACGAGGAACCGCCGCGTTTCATGGCTTAAAACATAGCAATTAAAATGTAGGATACGCCTCATGGCCGCGAGCCTTCCCTCATCATGAAGGTCGCCCTCATCCAGTGTCCCGGCTGGGGCCGCGAATGCCCGCCTTTTTCGCTCGCCTGCCTGGCCGCCTACGCCCGCCGCCACGGCCACGAAGCCGTCTGCTTCGACCTGAACAACGCCTTCTTCCATAATATCCCCGAGTTCCGGCGGATGTGGGAGGACAAGGACTACTACTCCTTCTGGGAGAACCGCAGCCGGATCTCGGAGCTCGTGCTCAAGTGCGAGGACGCCGTGGAGCGCCACGTCGACGAGATCCTCGCGTCCGGCGCTCCGGTGATCGGGTTCACCACGCACACCACCTCCTATCTCGTCAGCCAAGAGATCGCCAAGCGGATCAAGGCCAAGGACGCGAGCCGCCTCGTCGTGTTCGGCGGGCCTCAATGCTCGCGCGCACAGGCCGGCCGCGTTTTCGCGGAGGAGCCGTTCATCGACGCCGTCGCGGTCGGCGAGGGCGAGGAGACGCTGCGCGAGCTCCTCGACGTCGTCGCGCGCGAGGGCGCCCTGCGGCCGATGCCCGGGCTCATCCTCCGCTGGAACGGCGCCGTCAAGGACTGCGGGGACCGCGAGCTCGCGCCCGATCTCGACGCCCTCCCGTACCCGGACTATTCCGACTTCACGGACGCGATCGCCCGCGGCGAGTACAACGACCCGTCGCGGCTGGAGATCTTCGACAGCCGGGGCTGCGTGCGCACCTGCCATTTCTGCAGCGAGTGGCAGTTCTGGCGCGTGTTCCGGTCCATGTCGGGGGACAGGATGTTCGCCGAGATCGCCCACCAGGTCGAGCGCTATCCCGGCGTGCGCCTCTTTTACTTCGTGGGCTCGCTCGCCAACGGCAACATGAAGGCCCTCGAACGCTTCTGCGACCTGATGATCGTCAGCGGGCTCAAGGTCGCCTGGGAGGCCCAGGCCATCATCAATCCGGGCATGGACGAGCGCATGCTGAGGAAGATGGCGGCGGCCGGCTGCCGCTGGCTCGGCTACGGCGTCGAGACGGGCTCCCAGAGCCTGCGCTACCGGATGAACAAGAAGTTCACCGACGAGAACGCCTACATGACGCTCGAGGCGACGCATCGCGCCGGCATCAAGTCGCAGGTCAACATCATGTTCGGCCAGCCGACAGAGACGCGCGAGGACTTCGCGCTGACGCTCGAGTTCCTCAAGCGCGTCCGCCCGCACATCGACTCGGTGCTCGCCAGCCAGTCCTTCTGCGTCGTCGACAAGAGCACGGTCTTCCACGAGGAGCCCGAGCGCTTCGGCATCGCGGGCGAGGAGCATCACCTGTTCTGGGAGTCCAACGGCGGCGAGAACGACTACCCCGAGCGCTTCCGGCGCTACGAGGAGTTCTGCCGCCTCGCTCTCGAGCTCGGGCTGCCGGAGGACTCGGGCGTGCTGCGCCTCAAGCCCGACAAGTGGCAGCTGCTCGGGACGTACCACGAATACAAGAGGGACTGGCCCCGCGCCGTCGCCGCGTTCCGGCGCTCGCTGAGAATCGAGACCGTCAGCAAGTCGACGCTGGCCCGCCTGGCGCGGTGCTATCGCGAGCTGGGACGCTTCGAGAAGGCGCGGGAGCGCCTGGACGAGGCCCTGCGCCTGACCCCGGCCGGCGCGCGCGATCCGTTCGACGATGAGCTCCGCCGGGAGCGCGCCTCGCTTCCGCCCGCCGCCGCGCCCTCCGCCCTGGGATTTCTGCGTTCATTTATGGGAAGATCGTAGGGCGCCATGCTCACCCCTCTCGACGTGAAGCTGCAGGAGTTCAACGCCGACCTCAACCAGAAGGAGTTCGCGCGAGGCGTGGAGCGCGCCGCCTCCACGCCCCGGCACATCACGCTCGGCACGCACAACGCCTGCAACGCGAAATGCGTCTTTTGCCTGGAGGGGAACTACACCCGGTTCAGCCTCGAGCTCTACCGCGAGTTCTTCGAAGGCAGGATGGGGCATTTCATCCGCAACGCGGAGAGCCTGACGTTCACCGGCTTCGGCGAGATCCTCTATGTGCCGGGCATCGAGAAGTTCCTGGACTACATCAACGAGACGCTGCCGAACACCAAGAAGATCTTCACCACCAACGGCACGCCGTTGACGGAGCCGATCGCGCGGCGCCTGCTGGAAGGCGACCACACGGTGCAGATCTCCCTTCACGCGACGAACGCCGCGCTGCACCAGAAGCTGACGCTGCTGGAGGGGCAGTTCGAGCCCATCCTCCGGAACATCCGCGCGCTCGTCGCCCGGCGCGCCGCCAAGCGCACGTCGACCGGCGCCCACGACTGGCAGACGGTCCCGTTCGTCCGCTTGACGGCGCGCCGGGCGACGAGCGCGCGGATG
>Ga0134128_10004348_pt1 | contig 17346 bp, 9 predicted proteins | sample KB31754_FD_96462 | JGI IMG/M metagenome (GOLD analysis project Ga0134128, IMG submission 96462) | Terrestrial soil microbial communities with excess Nitrogen fertilizer from Kellogg Biological Station, Michigan, USA - KB3-175-4 | ecosystem: Environmental > Terrestrial > Soil > Unclassified ... | reverse complement strand
TGATGGCTACTCGATACAAGGCGTTATCATGATGTTGGACCATACTGATGTACTTGAAACCTGATTGTGTCCCCTAATAGCACCAGAACTAATATGCAGAACAATGGTAATTTCCTTTACAAAACCCTGTGTTAATAAAATTAGGGTGATACTTTTAACTATAAAATACATTATAAATGACCAGCACATAATAATGAATTGTAAAAAAAGAGTCAGTTACTTAAGATGATAGGATAAAATACGTGTGTCAAGGTATATTCGTAATCGTTAAATTTTGTAGGATTCATTCGGTTCCTTTAGCTCAATTGATCAATACTAAAATAAAGGCTGTGGATTCGCCTGCCGTTTCTGTTATTTTCCAACAATACTACCCAGTTTTATAGAAACGACGAAGCCCTTCTAGTAGGGATTTTCCATTGATGCTGCCCCATCCAGTACATGCGTCCCATCCAGCTTTGGCAGGGTAACCCGCCACGCCCGCATTGGAGTTGTCGGTAGGGCCTTCTCCAGGTAAGATATCTCTAAAGACACTTGAACCCAATGAGTAGATCGCCGGATTCACAAATCCGATATTCCCACCAAGAGCTGCATTAATTACGGCGATAAGACCTGCCCAGAGCGGTGAGGAGGCACTTGTACCATTTCCTACGGAGGGTTGACCAGCAACAATCATATCCGCATATCCACTTTTATAACTCGCGTTGGCAGATACATCCGGAACACCCCGACCTGCGTGATTATCGTTAACTGAAGGCGGCACTACTGCTCGGTTTTGATAGGATGGAAGAGCAAAGTAGTCACTAATACCGCCCCCTGTTGTACCCCAGCTATCAGATGAATTAGGATCTGGATCGTTCCAAACATATTCGTCGAAAGTGTTACCATTGACATTGCCAATAGTTGTTCCACCAACTGAGAGAACCCACGGATCACTTGCGGGATATTGTACGTGTGCTTTGCCATCTCTGATTTTTGACATTGACCCAGTGTCACCTGATGCAACGCAGATTGTCACACCTTGTAGAGTGGCATCGCGAAACGCCTCCGAAAGTTGATCTATAAATGCATTGCTAACACCTGCGTGGAGAAGAGCCGTTTGATCATCCCCATCAGAAATGTAGAAGCTGGAGGAGATAACAGAGCACACAGGATCACCAGCCTTGGGATGGGTATCAACAGGGCTTAATTACAAGACAGCTTGTATGTGCCTCCCAATTAAATGTGGTTGGTATTTTAGTCTCTGGTCCCTCTTTCACATTTTCACCAGTACCTGCTAATGTGTATTTTTTAATGTCCACAATTTTAGCTATCGATTCCTGGCCCGTAAAGTTTTGAATTCCTATCAAGACTCGTTTTTCAATAGAACTAGCAGTATTAATGAAGCTAATTCTGCCAGATTTACCATCAAAAGATCCTTTAATTAAACATTGCGTATCTCCATTGCATAGATCTCCACCAGTGATGGTACCATTAATGTTGCCAGCACGACTTGCAGACGTTATATTGAGTATTGCAGGAAGTCCATTGATTGTTGCATCCCAACTTCTAACAGGTAGATTAAATGGAGGTGGTGGCGAACATATAGCTATTCCAGTACGCGGTCCTGGAGGACAAAATGAAGCGTTGACAGTTGGAAGTAGGCTACCTGACGCAGTTAGTGCTGCAACCAAAGTCAAGATTACCATGTATCTCTGAATCTCAGCCATATTGTTGACAGAACAGGTCGAACTTAATAAAGGGTTTGACAAGACTACCTAATAGGATCAAAGAGATGAATTTTAGTATCAAGATCGTTTAGTATCGATTCATCTTTTAGGCACGGTCAATTGCTTAGATAAACGTTGATCTTAAGAACATTAATGCAACTCCTAGACTGCATTAATATATGTGTAAAATGAATCGATGTTATTCTGAAGAGATTAAAAATGCAACTGCTATAGATGATACATTCAAAATAAAAAGTATTATACGTGATATTTATTTATCTCTGAAACTATAAGATTAATTATTAGTTTAACAAGAATAGCTTAATAAGATTTGTATACATCTGCAAGTACTTAGTAAAGATAGTTGTCACGAAGCGTCGGCTCTGTGCTCAAGGAACTACATTATAGTAGCAAAATACAAAATACAACACACAACTAACCTAACAATACTTTCTCTTCCTAATTATAAAGTCACATTGACCATTTGTCAAAAACAGAAATGAATTGAAGTATTACGGAACTAGCAATTATAGACTAATTTAGTCTAGAACATCTATATCTGTATAATGGCTGATACTAACATTAATATCACTATAGTATAACATAACTCTTTTACATCACCTGGTGATGATCCCATAATGATACCGAGATTATTAGTGACACGGTAACTATGCTAAATATTACTTTAGCTTGTATACGTGACTCGATTGGCTTTAGTATACTATATATTCTTGGTAACTAATTTATCAAGATCGATCAAGAAGGTTCATCAATGTGCACTTTAATCTGGACATTCATCATTATTCATAATGTGAAAGATAGAGATATTAATATTATATCACAGATTGAATATTAAAAAAATAATTATTATACAAATTAACCTACAAGTGAAAAATCCTTAAAGCACTCCGCTAGATAAAGCAAAGAGATGCGAAAAGATATAAATAAAAAGTCAGAAATACAGGGTATGACTAGAGCAACTACTAGTTCTTATAAGGACGATCCATGGCTGCGTAGCATGGAAAGCAATATCGACAAAAAAATAGGTAGTGAGGGCCAGCTATTGGCGAAAAAACGTGTTGCAGCATTAAGACATGCTCATCAAATGTCAGAGGAAATGCAAGAGTCATCCCATACTAATATTAATACTGATGTATGGAATCAATTAGGATCTAGTCAATATGTAATTGCTAATGGACATACATACTCTCCTGATGGCACCCGTGTAAACATATCTGGTAGAATTTCAAGCATAATAACCCATCCCACTGAAGCTAATATTATATACATAGGTGCTGCGCAGGGCGGAATTTGGAAAACTAAGGATGGAGGAAAGACATGGAGTCCAAAATCTGACAACATTCCTGACGGTGTAATTTCCCTTGCAGTAGGAGCATTAGCAATAGATGAAACTAATCCAGAAATCCTTTATGCAGGAACAGGTGAGGGTAACTTTGCATGGGACAGTCATTATGGAGTTGGTATTTTAAAAACTACTGATGGAGGTGAAACGTGGACATTAAAAGCGCATGATATATTTATTAACTCTCGTTTTTGCCATCTTGCAATAAATCCTAAGGAGTCATCTACGATTTTCGCTGCCACAATTTCAGTAGCGAATCCGAATATTGCATCCGGAATTTATCGAAGCACTGATAGTGGACAAAATTGGACAAGAATGGAAGGCGGGCTTCCCTCTCTTCCCAGTGCTGCTGTGGCAGAAACGATAGGTGCAACAGATATAGTTTTTGACCCTGACAATCCAGATACGGCATACGCTGCCTTCTTGGCTCAAGGAATTTTTAAGACTAATGATGCAAATGCAAGTAGTCCAAAATGGGAAAAGCTTTCCATAGGCCTACTCGATGGCAGCTTCGGCCGTATATCTCTTGGAATTTCAAAGTCTTCACCTAAAACACTTTATGCATTGATATCTAATAAAGACGACGTAATAGATAATTTATATGAGACTAATGATGCCGGAGATTCTTGGAAGCAAGTTACTGTAAATGTTTCACCGGGTGTCTCTAACGGGCCCAATGATTTTGGAACTCAAGGCTGGTACAATCTAAACGTGGCAGTTCACCCACAAGATGCCAATATCATCTACTTAAGTGGCATTTCATTATGGAAAGGCATTCGTAACAAAAATACTGATGATTGGCTGTTTTCAGACATAGGTCTTGAAATTCATCCAGATAATCATTCCTTTGCATTTAATACTAAAAATCCAGAAATTATTTATGCTGGAAACGATGGTGGCATATATCAATCTAACGATGGTGGAAAGACCTGGCATGATGATATCAATCAGGGACTCTGTATTACCCAATTTGATTTTATGGAACAGCATCCAACATCTGAGAAAATAATCTTTGCCGGTGCACAGGATAACGGGACCATTCGATCTGAAGATAGCTCAACTTTTTATATGGTCGACTATGGAGATGGCGGCTTCGTTTGTGTTGATCCAAAACAACCGAAGAATATATGGCATACCTACTCCAGACTAACTGCAGCTTTCTCTACTAAGAGAGGAGATTACGGAACTTGGAAAAATATAGGGGATCCACTCTCTGGAAAGCCTTCCAATTTTAATCCACCTCTGGCACTGGACAAAACTAATCCAAACAATATTGCAATTGGAGGCGATACACTTTACCTTGATCATTCAAAAGGAAATGATGGCTGGCCTGAGCAAATTGACTTTAATTTCCGTGATGATGATCTTATTTCTGCAATCAATTATGTTAGCTCTAGTCTTATATTTGTAGGCACGAATTATGGTCGTATCTTTCGTTTGACCAAGCATAGAATAGATTGGAAAATCGAATCACTTCATGCAAAGCCTTTTCCAAGCCGCTACTATGTTTGGGATATGAGCCTTGTTCCTAATGATGATACAAGACTGATTGTGGTCATATCGGGGTTTACAGGAGATGTTAATATAGGACATGTATATAGCTGTTCCCTTCCACAAAATGGAGGAGTAGCAGCTTGGACAGATATAAGTGGAATGGATTCAAGACTTCCGAATACTCCAGTAAATGCTTTAGTAATAGATGATATGAATCCTGATACTTTTTATATAGGTACTGATGTAGGTGTTTTCCGGACTGTTGATAAAGGTAAAAAGTGGACCGGGTTTAGCAAAGGACTGCCAAACTGTCAGGTATATGATATGCGTCTACATTCACCATCTGGTCTTCTACGTATCATAACACATGGCAGGGGGATTTGGCAACGAAAAGTAAGGTAGATTACCGAAGTGAATTGTATTTCTAATCTTGTATGCTGAAAGCACATTTATGATAATAATTAATAATACAGAGTTATTTATTCAGAAGTAGGTCATGAATATCTAATTGTTGTACTTCCAGACATAGGTGGCAATTTAGCTTACAGACATGGGTTACACTTCTGCTGTCAGGAAGTGTATCCATATAGAAATCATCACTAAATTCAAGCTAATACGTGAAAGAGAATGGACTGATGATACTTATTTAATATTTGTAAGAGATACGGTGTATCCAGAAAGACCTACTACAAATGGGATAATAGATACAACATAAAGGGATAGAAGGTCTATCAGATAACTCTTGAAGGCCTCACAATATCAAGTACGAGAAGATAACATAAGAAGTAGAAGAGACAATACTATTTGACCTACGTCTAGGCAAGAGACTTGGATGTAATAGGATCAAGTTTAGATTAAGAAAAGTTGTTGGAATCTCGTTAAGCGTCAGAACTATCTAAGATAATAAAGAGACATTGGCTTAACATCCTCAACTGTCAAACAAAGAAGATAAGAAGATATAAACGGTTAGCCATGAATTATCCAAATGATATGGTGTAGATGGATATCTTGGGCCCTTTCTATCTGAGCAATTCCAGTCAAAGGGAATTATATCATTAGTTGTCTAGACGACTGCACCAGAAAGGTAGCAAGCAAGTGGTCAGAAAGAAAGAGGTCAGTAGATATTCTGAATGTATTAGAGGATTGGATTATCATTAATGGTAAGCCTAAGAAGATAATGCATGATAACGGTAAACAATTTGAATCCAAAATCTTTGGACGCTTTCTTGTACACAATCAGATAAAAGATAAGCAAATATCAATTCGTATCAGTAGATACAGGGCAAAGTAGAAGCATCTCATCTACAAGGTAGTGAAGAATGAATTTCTAGCAATATAAGATGATATACCAAACATAAATGAAAGTAAACAAAGGTATGATATCTTTGTTAAAGCGTACAACGAGACTAGAGAACAAGATATTGTGGGTTTCGGGTCAGCATGGATTTTTTATAAGTTGAAATGGCGAATCAATTATTACGGAATCATTTTAAAAGAATAGATGTAAACCTGTCTGCAACACATGAGATCGTTTTTTATGATACATTTTAGTGATAGAGAATCCATCAATAACTCGTAGAATTAAATACATGTAAATAAGACCGTACTATATTATGGTCGTGGTCGTTCTGTTGTATCCCAGGAATACAATAAAGAACAAGATCATCCATAGTTTTTCAGAAACTAAAATGCCATTTCGGCAGTATTATGTATTTTTATAATCAGCTTAGCTAAATCTTTGCTTTTAAGCATGATCTATCTTCGAATGTTGTATGAGTTCAGTTTCACTCTTGAACTTTTGCCTACCGAACTTGAATTTGTAGATAATAAAATTTCCTTAAAAGTTCTTAAAGAGAATTAATTTTCCAATCTTGAGAGTTAGTAGCTAACTGTCTTTTCATTTTGAAATTCTGCAGTCATAATAAATATCTGCTTCAAAGCATCGATCGAAACCCTTGCCGCCATATATAATATTATAACCAGGGCCACCGTATAGTTCATTGTTACCAGGCCCTCCATAGATGACATCATCCCCTGGATCACCATGAATCGTATAGTTACCATATCCTCCATACAGAACATCGTTACCGAGTCCGCCATACAAAATTCCACTGCCATTGCCCCCATATATCAAGTCATTACCAAGTCCACCAAAAATTGTATCATTACCAAGTCCACCATACATATGATCATTTCCTTCATCTCCGTATATCAAGTCATTACCAAGTCCACCAAAAATTGTATCATTACCAAGTCCACCATCGATTAGATTGTTACCACTGCCGCCATATATTATATCACTACCAGGTCCTCCGTATACTGTGTTATTTCCATTTCCAATGCATATTATGTCGCTTCCACCAAGACCATCTACAACATGATTTCCGTTACCGGTAGATATGATATCTTTTCCGCCAGTTCCTTTTATCACTTTATTTTCAGGACTACCAACGATTGTTGGTTTATTGCAGAGAGGTTTTTCATCTAAAATTCTAGACGTTCTAGTGACTGTGTTATTAGGCAGTATCACAAAGGAAGCTGCTTGAGCAAACGATGGGAGTACAAATGGCTTACTCAATGATCTAGTGATATTTGAAGTACCAATAAATTTACTATTTTTATTAGTTACATTAATTATTAAAGTGCTGCTCTTGTTTTCACAAATTTCTCTATGCTCATCCTTGCATTCACTTATGACCTTTACTTTGTAAGCACCACTGGGTGATGATTTTGGCAGCGCAAGATTGTAAGAAAAGTTGCCAGATGTATCACTTCTTACTAACTTTCTAAGTATTTGATATCCATCAGGGGACTTAACTATGATGTCTGCAAGGACACCAGAGGCAGGAAGCCCAAAATAATCAATCCAACCTGTGATTGGTATAGTCTCATTTGACTTGAAGTCGATTTTATTTATAGTGATAATAGGCTTTGATAGGTGTGTACCATATACACTAGAGGGAAACAGGATTAGAACTAACATGGCAATGATAGTATAAACGGGAACTCTATTCATACGATTATTCAGTTACCCACACAGGTTTTATTTATTAAATCTTGACTTCAGCTCTGGGTATTCAGCCTATCCAAAAGCAGTGTTTTATTCCTATCTGGTAATAATAGAAATTCATTTGTTGGATGGTATTCTATTTTCCAGGTCGTAAACAGAGGACGTCATGCAAACTGCATGAATACTCACATTTTGCTTTGCTTCTTCTATCAACTTAATTGCTTGGGCATTATTGCCATTATGCAATGCCTGTCGAATTTCGTCCAAATTATTATTTAAAGTTCGGGTCCCATTTTGTAGTACAACTAGGGGATCTAGATTCTTTTTCGACCCACTCTTAACCTGCGCAGCTATTGCGTTGTGAGAAAAAGGAATAGTGTTTACATACAATAAAAGTATGGTTACAACTGAGAGCATACTCCATTTTGCCAGGTAATTCATACTCAGCTTCATATTCATACTTGTATAGCAACCTTTGCATATATATTAATTCTTCTTTTCTTTTGAATCAGAATAAATGATGTTCTTATATCTATGAATCAGTCAGAATGACAATGTAGTGTAACTGAATATCCAATATAAAATAGGTTTGAAAAATCCCCCTTCTGCCCTATGAGATCAAATAGGCAATTTAAACAGTTAAATAACGATTTTTAACCACTAATATCAAGTCTTTCTTTCCTATACATGGTATTACCATATGACTGGAACGTAAATACTATATTGTACCCATATGAAAGATTTCAAGAGATTGATCTTTCAGGAAATAGATCTTGCCAATTTTACAACTATTGTCTGACCAATATATTTTTGAATCTAAATAGTCAACTGGGCATAATCACATACACAGCATTGAGATGATAATCCTCACGTCTTCCAATCCCTGTATCAAAAGTCTTTACTATGCCTTATTCCAAGTAGGTGAATTGATCAATGAACATTACATGACTTACTAAGTAGTAACTAGCTAAGGATTAACATCTTATCTTGATAAAGATTTTTATATATCGATTTATTATGACTTCGTTATCTTGGTACTTGGTATATTTTTGATAGTTTTTTCCTTAGCCGGATTATTTATTTTACTATACGTTACTAACGTTGCCTTGAAACATGAATATTTGGTTATAGCTCCATTGAATGCCATGGCTCAGAAATTGACTGGTAACACTTTGCATTCTGCCAATACTATAAAAAGTAATCTACTTTCTTATCAGAATTCTACTGCAGGACTAAAAATACTTTATCCTGATAATTGGATAGTAAAATCAGGACATGGCAATGTAAGTGCTATTTTTTCGAATAATGATTCTCGCTATACTGGACTTAAAGTTATTGTTGATAGATTGTCAAAAAATCTAACATTAGATGACTATCTCGCCTCACGTTTGGATCAATTAAAAAATCACTTTGAGCCATCTATGGGAACATTTAGTGTTATTAAATCAGGGCCTATTATTACTAATCAAGGTTATCCCTCCGATATGATCCAATATCGATATGCTTGTGCGCCAGATCTTTCCACATGTGAGGCATTTGAAGTATGGATAATAAAGAATAACAAGATTTATGGGTTTAAGGTTGAAACATCTTACCTTTCAGGAGTCAACAAGTTTGACCAACAATTTTTAGCCAGCGTACAAAAAATTATAGACTCTATTCAAATAGATTGAGTTTACTGGGATATATCTAAACCCCCTTAGTCCAATGATAGTGCTTACGTGTACATATCGTCTTCCTACATTTTGAACTGTCTTTAATTTTTCTGACAGCAGCAGAGAATATAGTTATCTAATTGAGGGTCGCTTCTCCAAGGAATTTAGCAAAGGCAAAAATCTGCTAACTCTTTCCAAATTATATCTATATTTTGTCTTGGATGAACACTTTCGCTACAGCCAGCTCTTATTAAAGTCGACGACGATGCTATGTGCGTATCTCCAGACTGAATTATTATTTGAATATTTCACTGCAATAGTTGATATCTATATTTGTGGAATTTGCTTTTCCCCATTATGTTCCTATCTGATGTACTTGACGTATCTGATGATTTTACTTCTAGTTTTCCTTCAAATATAAAGAATCGAAATTCACTATAAGAAAAACCTATAATTACGTATTCTTAGTTGTAGTCGGATATCTTCAAAATTGAGTCTTATTACTAAGCAACATTCTTGAAGAATTTAAATCATGGTATAAAAAATTTTAAATCTAACATTACCAACGCTATGGTATGGACAATACACAGAAGTATGTTGTAGCTCCTAGACTTTCTGTAATTGGTAAAACACCTTCAGCATCACGAGCTACTGCATTAGTTAGTAACTTTTCTATGGTAAGTGACTCCAAAAAAATTAACGAAAATGACCCTGTTGTAGTAGAAATGACTCGAGAGAAAGCTAGAGAATCTATAAAGTCTCATGGGGAAGACGTAATCATTACTCGATTTGTTAAATATGATCTGGCACTGGCTCCAATATATCCTCCTCATGTACGTCTGCATCGCTCGATACAGACTTTATTAGAAGCTTCCTCTAGCTCCAAACACATCAAATTCAAAGTTACTGGCTCAAACAATGAGCCTGTGCCTGAGACAAAAGTAGTCGCCTTTCTTGATTTTCGTCAAAGGTGGGGAGCAGAAGGAACGACGAACGGTCAAGGAGAAGTTACACTCGAAATACCCTCTGGCACTATACCAAACACCTTCGAAGCTACTTATGTTTATGCTCCTCATTCATATTGGAGTGTCCGCAAGGTCGGACTGGCAGTCACTGATCAACAGATCCAGCTTACTCAACTTCCTGAAACTAGTCAAGACGAATGGTGGTCTGAAATAATCAATGTGCCAGAAGCCCATAACAATGGAAACCTTGGAAAAGATGTAAAAGTTGCCATAGTCGATACTGGGGTTGGCCCACATCGAGATCTGAACGTTATTAAAGGTCAAAATTTTACCACCGATGGTACTGGTACAGATTATAAAGATGTGGAAGGACATGGAAGTCATGTTGCAGGTATAATTGCTGCAAATGGCAAGCTACATGGAATTGCTCCAGATGCCCAGATCCATGCAGCACGAGTTTTTCCCAAACAAGATCCCTCAAGTGAAGATCATGGTGCCAGTAATGCAGATATTGCAGCTGCAATTCAGTATGCAATTGATCAATGGCAATGCGATGTCCTTAACCTAAGTCTAGGAGGCCAATACGATCCATTAACTGAAGATAGAATAAACTATGCTACTGCGAGAGGAGCTTTATGTGTAGCCGCAGCGGGCAATTCTGCGGGTCCAGTAGAATTTCCCGGAGCGCTAGATAATTCCTTTTGTGTCGCGGCTGTAGGCCAATCAGGAAGATATCCACAAGGAACTGTTCATCAAGAAGCCGAACCTGAATCTCGAGGCCTCTTTGGAAAAGATAATCTATTTGCTGCATCCTTTAGCTGTAGGGGTCCGCAGGTTGATATATGTGCGCCAGGAGTATCTGTAATATCTACTGTTCCCGTAGACAAATATGCCGCGTTGGATGGAACTTCCATGGCTGCTCCAGTAGTTTCTGGATTAGCTGCGCTCGTCATAGGACGTGATAGCCAAATTCGTATCTCTCCAAAGAATGGACAAAAGATAAATCTCACCCGGTCTAGAATAGCTTCTCTACTTGAAGATATTCACCTACCAACAGAAATAGAGGGAAGTGGTTTTACATTTACCTAGACTTGTATTGAAATACGTGAAATCTGTTCACTATAACTACTAATATCAAATCAAAACTTTTTCAATTTCGATAAACTACCTTATATTACGTATTTAAAAAGCTAAGTTATGGTACGTTAGGTTAGGCTATGATGAAGACTGTACCGTATGATATTTTTTTTCAAGAGTTACTTCAATCTCCGGATGTTCCTTCTGAAAGGAAGCAATTGTTTCCGGAGATCCCTCTACGGTAGCTACTGAAGACGTATTTTTTGCTATCTTGAGGTCATACTGTTTAGCTAACGATTCCCAATTAGGATTATCACGGCGTATATTTTGACCGCTAAGTTTAATATATAGTATATATCTCGGCATTATACTTGATATAGTCGTTATACTAGTTTAACTTTATTCTTTGGATATTAGCACGCGTCACTCAATTTCTTATAAGGAAATATGTTATTAGTTCATTGGCATTCTGAAAAAATTTTTAGTCGAATTTTCATATGGAAACCTGATCATTTGCAATTACTTGCAGAGGTTTGTAAGTCGATGGTGACTAGAGCTAAAAACAGAGTATGCAACTATGGATTGGCAACTAACAAACCAATTAGTCATAATAAGTTCAAGAAATCGTTACGTCATGGTAGCAGCTTCCAAGCACTTGGCCGATCCCTTCAACACAAGTTTTCATTTACTGTTTATACACCCTTTGAGTTAGGGCATACATACAAGTAAACTTCAGATAGGTTAAAAGCTTTACCAGATTGTACGGTCAAATGAGGGATACTCCTGGTACTGCTCTAGCGGGATATACCCAAAATATTTTAAGGTAAAGAGCTGCGTATGAAGTGGAAAGTCGACCACCTGTTCTATAATATTTTGGCCGCGACTAAATCTGATTGACATTTTAATTAGAATTGAAAGTTCACTTTGATAACAATTTATTAATGATTAACCCGTTTCAAAACTGGTTTCTATCCACCGACCTTTGCAGATCGCATTCTGGATGGACTTTATAAAACCTGATCGCAGCGAGTTCCACTTAACTTCTAACAAAAACAAAAACAAAAACAAAACAAATTCAAATCAAAGCACTACATTCAATAGGGTTATTCGAGATCCCAAATATTTTATAAGATGTTATGCAATTTTTGAAGGAAATGAAGAATGATGATTAATCTAGATAAGCCTATACTGATTTGTTATCATGAATGTAGAATAAATGAGCCGACACCTTCTCAGCGATTGATAGAGATCCTCATAACGATACATACGATGTAGAAAATGAAGCTTGTAAAGTCGAGTAATAGTAATTGTTCCTATTTGAGCAAAGATCAAATCAATATGATACTCTGTACGGTTTACTAAATGCAAGTACAAGAGAAGTATAAAAACATAGTTAGTGCACAGAATATAAAGAGATAAGATACTAGCAGAAGCGACTTTCTAATTATTTTATTAATCATCTCTTCTCTTTATCACAATGAATTATTTGCACGTATAGAATATCTGTGTTCTTAAATCACTCTATACAGGAAATACTGTTTGTTATTCTCTATTATATAACACTTAAATAATTTCATCAATAATCTACATTTTATGGACTTTACTGAACTCAGGGATTTTGATTCATTAGTAGAGAAAACTTTGCCAACTGTTAAAAGCAAAGATGATTTTAAGAATATGAACTATTTCGGTACAAAGCAAAAACTTTTGAGCCATATTTATGAAGGTTATACTATTCTTCCACTTGTCTATCACAAAACATTTCTTGATCCGTTGAAATACATAGCGACAAATTTTTATGAGGAACTCAGAGGTTATACAAAACGCTACCCAAATTCCAATGCAGGGCCGTTTAGAGAGTGGTTGGACTCCATATATCAACACAAAAGTGGTTATCTACTCAAATACACGCGAGCATTCGAGGAAAGTATAGCAGATCTTTATGATGGTTTTCTATCAATGGAGGAAAGAATAAACATAAAGCCACCAGACTATGAAAAATTTTCACCTCTTGTTAGATGGGGTGGGCGAGATGCAGGTCCATATACATATCCTGCAACCGGGCCTCCTATCTACCCTGATACACCTGAAATGAATGTAGCAGTAGTTAGTATGCCTCCGGCATACGCTCAAAATATAGCATTATGGGCAGCAATAGGACATGAAACAGGTGGGCATGACGTTTTGCACGCAGACAAAGGGTTGTTAAATGAATTAGAAGATGTAACAACCAAACAAATAATGAAAGAAGAAAAGTTGAAAGGACATCAAGTCATGTACAATGGAAGACAGTTACCACTCGCAGATTTTGCAGCAGGTTATTGGAAATATACTATGGATGAAACAGCTTCAGATGTTTGTGGTCTTCTAAACCTAGGACCTGCTGCCGGAATAGGCCTGGCGGTTTTACTGATATCCATAACAGAAATGCGTACCGGAAAACGCAACTTGGTAAGCTCAGGTCGACTAAGCGATGTACATCCTATCCATGCAATTAGGGTCTTACTTGCTGCCGATGTTATTCGCAATATACCAGATCTAGATGCTCATGTGGCTGGAATGTGGGCTGATGCACTGGAAGGAATTGTCGACAAATACATAGATAACAAAAATGAATATGTGCTATATACACAAACAGAGTCAGGGAAAGAAAAGAATACGGAGATACCATACGATGATATGAGGAACACTGTCAAGATTGTGGCTAAAACTTTGGCATTTACACCGTTAATGTCGTTGGAAGGGCATTCATTATCCGAAATAAATACATGGGCTAACTCAGACGAAACCATTGCCCTGCGCATAGCCAATGAGCTACTGGATAAAAAAGAGCCATCTATAATATCTGGAAAATATGAAGATACAATATATGCCGCTCACATAATCTCTGGTGCTGTAATAGCATTAGCAAATATGGCTGATCTCCAAACAACGACAGATCTTGCGATTAATGCATTGAATAAGATGTACGATACCAACCACGTATTCCATGGCTTTCCATTCCGCTTTAGAAGTGATGTGTATGTACACAATTTGGTCTCTAGTTTCAAAGAAGATTAGCTGGACTAAATGGACATTACCTAGTGAGCAATAGTTTCTTGTACAAAGTTGAGATGACTTTGGTACTATCATGAAATAGCGCAAGTCTACAGGCATATGAATAATAGTTATAACAATATGTCTAGCCTTCCTATTTAGGCCCTGGAGACTATTCGACAAATCTCTATATGATTTTGACCAAATCAATCAATTATGTTAAATTCACGTAGTATGACACAAAGTATCTATTTTTTCATCATGGTTTGTTATATCATTAAAGAATATATCATGTCTCCGATCGTTGACTAGGTCTTTGCCGTTATCATGATCCTTTCCAAGAGATGGATGCGAAATGACTAGAACCTCCCCCAGGAAAGAATCCTTATTTCTAGAATTTGATTTAGATCAATGTTATTATCGTTATCTTTTACTTAATAATATCTATGGGGTTAGTATCTTAGCGATTCTAGTCAAGGGAATTATTGGATCATCATCTATGTTGATGACTGTTTAGGAAAACGACAAGCTGATGGTCTTAAAAAAAGAGGTCAAGTGATGTGCTGAACATATTAGAGGATTGTATAATAAGCAATGGTAAGAGCAAGTGGGTAACGCATAATAATCGAAAACAGTTTAAATCTCCTTGTATATTAGTAATAAGAAATAAACAGATACCAAGTTCCTACCCACAGTAACAGGACAAGGTGGAAGCAAATAACAAAATAGTAACTAATTAATTCACAGCAGCTGGAGAGATATACAATAAAGACAACGGAGAGCTGTTAGGAATGTATTAATCTATTTAATGACACTAGAGGAAGTAGAGGAATGTATTGTCTAACTCCAGCATAGATGTTTCTACAATGAATGATTGCATCCACTGTAAATACAAGAACCAATCAGTAAAGTGTAACCTAAGAAGGTGATTAAAAATGGGACCTATCTGTTCAAATTTAACGATTAGTGATGGACGTATATATGAGAAATAAATAACCTATATATCAGCCCATCTATGTTGCAAGTTAAACCAAGTCTGCCAAACTCAAATATGTAAGATCGGGAATAATATAAGATATTTGTCGCTAGTTTGCAATATTTCGAAAAATTATTAAGGGCCTGTTATGATAGTAAGGTTTAGATGGCAGTTAGGAAAATGAAAAGAGGTTTCAAATGAGCTTTACTTTTGAAATAATGGATCACATGACTTGTTATTGATCCGTATGACAATGGCTGATATTCTCGACAGTTTTTATACATCTTGTTGAGGTCAACAGAAGCGGTTTCAAATGGTCTGTGGTTCAGCTGTACATGGTTGTTGTCGACGTCATCTTGTCCAGGAAAAGGAAGAACAATGCCAAAAGTCAGCGCTAGTACTAGTATTATGCATCCTGCTCCTCCAATGCAAAAGCCCGAATAGCCTAGTAATTTATTCTTTGCAATCTCGGAAATACCTGTCGAGCCTGCAGCGACAATGAAAAGTATATTACAAGTTCGTAATAAAATACTAGTGTCTTCTGCTTTACTGTCATTAGTGAAATTTTCAAACTCAGCCTAAATATGATATTTCAAGTATGCTTTTGAGCTAAGGGACTAGGAAATTCATTTCTGGCAAGAATAGGATTTTTCATTAATACTCATCCACATAAATCAAGTGATCTACTCTTCTTTTATCCACTCTTTAAGCTTTGTAATTCCAAACACTTCCGATTGCTTGATAAAAACAGGACCTTTTATCTTTCATTGATTTTGAATAATAGAATCAAAAGAACTCATGCATGTATAGAGTAAGAGCGTAAATTCCTTGGATTTTCAATTATTCTATAACAAGATAAGATATCAACAATCTTTCCAAATACGTAAATACGACATCATGGGCTCTTTTAAATGAAGGCATTTGAAGGATACATAGTACAGCCATCAATCACACGTAATTTCGACGTATCTAGTTATAATTTGTGTGTCTACTAGCGTAGTATTGGTATCGCCAGCATATCGTATTTAGCATGGCTCATATTTGGATCTTAGACCCACCTGGGCTATCGTCTTTAAGGTAGGCGAGTCTAAATTTAATCTAGATCGCATCGCTGAAGAAATATGTATTCTGGTTTTAATATGCCATTTGACGCATTTGACAAGGCTATTTGACGGCGTATTTGACCTATTTGACTGTTTATTTGACACGTCTAAATAAAAGATATTTTATATATTGTTAATGCATTTTCTTATGTAGCAGACATTAATTATGCCAGCAGCTATTCCTGAAACAGTAAAATCGAAAGTAATAAGTCAATGGCTTCGAGGCCTTAGCAGAGACACAATAGCACAGGACAATAACATTAGTGCAGGAGCAGTTAGCAACATTACTAACGAATGGAGTATTGCTCTTGGAAAACCTGAAGCGGATGCATTCCGCGAGTTAGCAAAAACACTGACTATTGCTGGTATTACTCCGGCTCAATGTGCGATTGGCTTTCGGACTATGACATTGCTAAGCGAGCAGAATATCGACGAAGATGTAGCAGCACAATTGATCATCGAAACATACAAAAAATGTAAAGAATTTGAAATTACATCAAGTAAATTCGCTACATGTATAAAAGAACTTGTCAAAGTTTCAGATGATCATCAAATTCCACTACTTAAAGTTGAAGAGTACATTAACGAAAAGCTAGCTAAAAAGAAAGAGTTGGAGAATGAACTTGAAAATTTAAAGAGCGAGATATCAACTTTCAAGAATCAAAAGTCAGAAATCGAAAATGCCCTGGACTTAGCCTTGCAGCAAAAGAAAATGGCAGATTTAGAGATCAAGTCATATACTAATGCAAAGCAAGTACTGGATAGACATAATATATCTATCAACGAAGATCTTCCCAAATTTGCCAACATTATTAATCGCATTGAAGCATATGGATACGATTCCAAGAGGCTAATTGCAGAACTTAAAGATATACAGTATTTAGGTGGCAAAAAACGAGCGTTAGAGATAGCTACAAAAGAGTTGGAAGAGAGTATTGCTAAACTTCGTCAGCATGAATCT
>Ga0134128_10004347_pt1 | contig 17348 bp, 14 predicted proteins | sample KB31754_FD_96462 | JGI IMG/M metagenome (GOLD analysis project Ga0134128, IMG submission 96462) | Terrestrial soil microbial communities with excess Nitrogen fertilizer from Kellogg Biological Station, Michigan, USA - KB3-175-4 | ecosystem: Environmental > Terrestrial > Soil > Unclassified ... | reverse complement strand
TTCCGGGGACGCAGCCGCACAATGCATCACTCCTGAAACCGGAAGAAGCCTATTCAAAGTCTGGAGATCCTTACCTCAACCGTTCTGCTTCGGCACCTTTCGGCACTGTTCCCCCGGATTTCGATCCGTTTGCCGAGATGGCGCCGCCAGTGCCCAAACAGCCTCCTTCGCCGCCACACACCCCGACAGCGGACGATATACTAGGCCTCGGACTCAACGTTGGGGCATCAAACCAGAGCATAAACGATCTGTTTGGCCTGAATGGTGAAGACGGCTCAGATCCATTTGCCCCCGGTACTCCGCTTGCGCCGGCAATAAACGCCCCGAATACATCGAGTGTTGATCCCTTGATTGCGATGGGAGCCAGGCTGGAGAAAACACCGTCTCACGGTCCTGCGCAGCGTGATGACGTTCCTTCATTGCATGAGTCGTTTCGTCCTCCGCAGCCAGCACATGATACGGATATGCGAGGTGAGCTGCCGGTTGCGCCCCAGAAAGGCAATGTGTCGTTGTCCGAGCCCTATGGCATGGTGCTTTCGTGGAAGGAACCGGCTCAAGATACTGAAAGAAAAAGCGTGATTGTGCCGTCACCCAAGCCTGAACGGCGGATGGCAGGGCGCCGTCAGACGGATCAGTTGCGGGTTGGCCAAGGGGAGACGGCTTCCGGGAATGTTATTGCCGCAGCGTCGAGTGGCGCGCCTGCAACAGCCGAACGTGCCGAGGTTCCCGCCGATGCTCCGCCTGGCCGGGACACTGCCAGCCATGACGAATTGCTGCGTGCGTTTCTCGCCGGTGCCGGTGTGCCTGACCTTGTCACGAGAATGGAACTGAACCCGCAATTCATGCATGTACTTGGCGAGCTGTTGCGTGAATCCACGCAATGTACGCTCGACCTGCTGCTTGCCAGGACGCTGACCAAGCGCGAGGTGAGAGCGGACCTTACCATCATTGCTCCACGGGAAAATAACCCCTTGAAATTTTCTCCCAGCGTGGAGGTTGCGCTGGCTCATTTGCTTGCTCCGCAAGGGCGCGGCTTTATGACGCCGCTGCAAGCGATGAAGGATGCCCACGAGGACTTGCGGTCTCACCAGTTTGGCTTTATGGCTGGGATGCGAGCTGCCTTGGCCGGAGTGCTGGAGCGCTTCCAGCCTGAAGTGCTGGAGCGGCGGCTTGCTCAAAAATCGGTGATCGACAACCTTTTGCCGAGCAAACGCAAAGCCAAGCTCTGGAATATGTTTGCTGAACGTTACAAAGATATCTCTCATGATGCGGAGGAAGATTTTCATGTTCTATTTGGCAAGGAATTCTTGCGGGCATACGAGGCGCAGATTGCCAAGCTCGAGCAAAGTGACAGGAACATCACGCATTGAATATCACCCGATATCCGGGTGACCGGGTCTGCCATGCAACTTGAAATAATCGTGATGTCTAAAGCCGGAGGGCGCGCGGTAAATGAAGATGCGTGTGGGTTCTGGACGACTCCGGAAGCCTGTTTCTGCGCGTTGTCCGATGGACTGGGCGGGCACTTCGGCGGCGATGTGGCCTCTAAACTCGCAGTGCAGCATGCGCTTGACTGGTTTCGTGAAACGCCGGAATGCAGTATACGCGCAGTCGAGGCATCGTTGCGGGCCAGCAATTCGGCGATTATGAATGAACAGCAGCGCGACGCCCGGTTGAAGCATATGCGTGCCACGGCTGTTATTCTCTCGATCGATACCCAACATAGCGAGGCGGTTTGGGGACATATCGGCGATTCACGTTTATATTGTTTTCGCGAAGGCCGGATCGTAGAGCAAACGCGCGATCACAGTGTTCTACAGAGCATGGTGGATGCTGGCTACCTCCAACCCAGCGAACTGCGTACTTCCCCAAATCGAAGTAAATTGCTCGCCGCGTTGGGCAATGACGAGCGGTTCAATGCGGATATTCTGCCTGTCGCGTTTCCGCTGCTGCCTGGAGACGTTTTTCTGCTGTGCACCGACGGACTCTGGGAATATGTGGAAGAGGAAGACATGGAGCGAACACTCGGCGCATCGGTCTCGGCATCGGATTGGTTGAAGGCGCTGGAAAGTTGCGTACTCTCACGGGGACACGAGGGCCAGGACAATTATTCCGCAATTGCGGTTTGGTGCAGTAATCCGGTTTAACGCCGCCATTTCCAAGCCGGCATGTTGTGCCAAGCACGATGAGACTTGCACTTCGGATTTCACGAAAAGGGTAGGTCAAGTTCGAACCATTTAAGGAAACTATTATGAAACTCAAATCAATACTGGCTTCGATCGTATTAATCATGTTGGCAATGCCCGCCAATGCGCAGACAACGAGGGTCCTGAAGGATACGGAAATCACCGAGTCCGCGCTGATCGAAGCGCTTACGCCGGAACGAGGCATTCGGACGAGGAGCATAAAAGTGCTGCGCGATCAACCTGGGCCGGCGTATAAGGCGGCAAGTGCGTCCATGTTGATTACATTCCACACCAACTCAGCGGATCTTACGCCTGAAGCCATGCAATCCCTTGACGTGGTTGGACGTGCACTTAAAATGGACAAGCTCGCAGCATATAAATTTGCCATAGAGGGGCACGCGGATCCACGCGGCGGCCCCGATTTCAATCAGCGGCTATCGCAAGCGCGAGCAGAAACAGTCAAGAATTATCTTGTGCAGCATCACGATATTGACGAGGCCCGATTGACCGCAATCGGCAAAGGGGACCATGACCTGCTGGATAAGAAAAATCCCATTGCTCCGGAGAATCGCCGTGTGACAATAATAACGGAGCCAAAGTAGCGGTGCTGGACGCTACGCTGTTGATATGCTGAAGAAAGCTGGCTCAGTGGGGTTTTCGATCTTCGATTTCTTCTATGGAAAACACTGCCGCACCGTAGGATTCCGAACAGCCAGAGGTCAAATTGGGAGTGCAAATTGCTTTGCCGGCAAATAGTGGCGTAGTTCCCGTGTAGGCATGGTACAACCCGCTGGCCTGGCTTACCGGAAATTCTGCAAATGGATCAATAATTGTCAGCCCGGCGGCTCCAAAATCGCGTGGACGATCGGAGACAATGGCAACAAACTGGTCCGTACCGGGAGGGCCGTCAGCAATCATTTTCCATTCTGGGCGCGGTAGATCAAGTTGTTCACCGGCCTTGACCCGGTTGTTTTTGTCCACCGCGTTCGGAAAAAGCAAAAAGAAATCGGAGCGATTCGTGCCGACCATCAGAAGATACACGTAGCCAGTCTTTGCGGAGCGGATCCTGAAGCGCAGAGGGTCTTTTCCGATACGTGCCTGCGCTTTCTCAGTCGAAACCGTCACGGCATAATTACGATCGCGCCCCTCGAATATTTCATCCAGTGCTTTTAGCGGATCAAACTGCCTCTTTTCATCGAGGGGGCGGGTGGCGGGGATGGGGGAAAGCGTATTCTCCGTCACCGAAGGTATTTCGCCTGGCTTCTCACGCACCAGGAAAATACCTGTTGCTGATGCTGCAAGAAGTACGGCAACGGCAGCGATATAAAGCACCGCTGGTCGTTTATTTTCGATGGCAACAGACTTCCTGCCGGTTTCAGATGGAACGAATACCGTTTGTTCATCTGATACAGGCTGCTCAGCCAAGCCGAGTACCGCACGCAATTCAGCGACGTTCTGCGGGCGATCTTCTGGCCTGACCGAAAGGGCGCGGTCAATCCCTTTTAGGAAACTGGCGCTGTACCGTCCTGCAGCGACTTCGCCCAAAGGCATGAGCGAATCCGATATCATTCGACCCACCGATGGCAGGGGAGCATGGCCGGTAATCGCAAAATAAACCACGGCTGCAAGTGCGTAGATATCTGTCCATGGGCCCTGCTTCATTGCCGCAACGTCAGCATACTGTTCCACCGGCGCATACCCGGGTTTCAGAATTACGGTCAATGCCTGCGTCATGTTGCCGATGACGCGCCGTGCCGCGCCAAAATCCAGCAACAGCGGGCGACCGTCAGGCAAAATCAATATGTTGTCCGGCGCAATGTCGCGGTGGAAACACTGCTCATTGTGGATGACGCTCAACGCTTCAAGGAGCTGCGCGAGCAACCGTTTCAGCCATGCCTCATCGGGTGGGCTCTTCATAACCCTTAGCGTTTCTTTGAGCGTCACGCCTTGGTAGAACGGCATGACCATGTACGCAGTGCCATTGCTTTCCCAGAAACGGTAAACTTTTACCAGCGAAGGATGATCGAATTGCGCCAGTAACCTGGCTTCATTGATGAAGCTGCGCAGTCCTGCCTGAAAGGTATCCGCGTGCCGTTCCGACTTTATGGCGACCGCTGCGCCGGTGCTTCGCCCGGCAAGGGACGACGGCATATATTCCTTGAGTGCAATGCGACGCTGTAGTGAGTGGTCGTATGCAAGATAGACAATACCGAACCCGCCCTCGCCAATGAGCCCCGTGATTTCAAATTCGCCAAGCGTGGTTCCGGTAGGTAGCGCATTCTGGCCGGGTGTCATAACGGTCTGCCTGGTAGGTAGCGTTACCGTTGCGGCGTGCTCCGGCATAACGGTAGGGCTGCTGTCACCAGGTGGCTGAGCTGGGTTCATGTGCTTCACGTGTTTATGGCTTTAACGCCACAACGGGAAAATCCCGGGCGCTCTCAAAAGGAAGAATGACTCCCAGCATGGCGGAAAAATAATTTTCAGGGGGAAGCCCGGTAAAACAGCGTAATTGTGCCGGTCCCTCTTCCGGTGAGACAGCCCACCAGAAACTTTTACCCGACCCGGTGCTATTAAGAAGACCTTCTGCAGTCGCATCGAACAGGTCAGCCAGCGAATGGGCTGTTGGCAATGCAAGTGCTTTGGGAGTATTGCCCCCGGCTTGCCACCACGCCACAAGTTCCTGCGCATTGCTACGCTGGCCGCCTGCTTCCAGTGCCGGAAACGGATTTTCGGCCAGCCTCCGATCGAGCTCCTCGGGCAGTACATTAATGTCAAGCGTGGCGAGTGCGAGCCGCTCAAGGGCAGCAAACCAGGACTGAGCGGAAAAGACCATCAACATTGCACCGGGCCGCGCGTCGACACGTAACGCGATAGTTAGCGGGAAATAACGTCCTACCTTATCGACACTCGGCATAAGAACACCTGCCCATAGGCCGGTTTCATTATCGAAGGCGCCGGGCATGACGACGAAACGCCAGATGGGCCCGGTGAGGTAGAAGTTGAGCCAGCGCTCACCCAGTTGTGCACGGCTCGCCGCCATGGCATGCTGCAACCAGAGGTCCCATGTCTTGATAAAGCTGGCTGGCAGTCGGCGCGAGGCAAAATCACCAAGGGATGGAATCTTTCCATACCAGCCGGCTACGAGTAGCTTGTCAGGTTCCACTAGAGATGCCCGGGGCAGTTGAATTCTTTAAGTTCATGTAAACGGAAGGGGTTCTGCACACTGCTGGTGACGACCTCGAACCGTACTTTTCGTCCATCGATATTGAACGTGGCGATGAATTTTTCCGGTTGCGAAGTAGGACTGATTTGCACGCCGTCCAGCATGCGGAATAATGCCCACGGACCCTCAAATACCTGGCCCGACGTGCCACTGGCGCTGGCTGGAGAGACTTGTAAACGTACCTGCGAGCTGCCTCGCGGGCCAGGCCATTGCAGGGTCATTGGGACTTGAGGGCCATGGCTGTACTTAACCAACTGTCCGTCGACGTCGAGAATGAACTGGGTAATCGAGGCATCCATTTCAACGGGCTTGAAAGTGAGGTTCATTCCTGCCGCACGGCCTCCGCCACGAAAAAATACATCGCGGATTATCTGTGCACGGTGAAACTCTTGCAATGCCCCGGAAGCACGGCCCATATTCGCATCCCCGACTTTGCGGAAGGTCCATGGCTGTGTTGAGGTGTCAACGTATTGAGCCAGATTTTTCTGGAAAAATTCATCCAGCAGGCCTCCGGGAGCAAACAGTCGTGCAAAGTCGTCTTGCGTCACGTCGCGTGCGCTCTCTTTCGCGAAGGGATAGCGTCCCGCAATTGCCTTATTGCAGAATTCGCTGATCGTCGCTTTGAGGGACTGATCCAGGTTTGTCCGCGTTTTTCCCAGAGCTTGGCTGATACCCCCCGTCGAGAGGGTAATAAGCATGGAGCGTATGGGTTCCGGCATACGGCCGGCATCCGCCTTGATTTTAGTAGGCACATCGCTGGGAGGCGGTGTACCACCTCCTTTTAGCGCAGCTTCAGTTGCGGTGAGCAGCGTATATAGCTCATTGATTTGCGCGGGGATTGCGTCGATAGGCGCCGGTTGGCCGGGGGCGGCAGAGCGCACCAGGCTGCGCAGGTCCTTGAAGCGGTCATCGACGATACTCTCCGGCCGCGATCCAATTGCCTTTGCAGGTACTATACCCGTATCTCCAAAAAGCTTCTCCAACTTTTCCCGGGCACTCTTCACCTTATCTGTTGCCTTGTCTACAACGTCTTTGTCTCCCTCGTCGACATCAACCAGTGTTACTTCTTTCACTATAGCCCGCATCAGCGAGATCAAGGGTGAATCGTTAGCGGAAAGCAACCGCGCCACCTGAATGCTCTTTTCCAGGGTATCGGCGCGGATCAGCCTGATATCGTTAACGAATGCCGACCAAACCGCAGCATAATCCTCAAGATAAAGCCTGCGCACTTCATCGAGTAAGCGTGCTTGTGCATCGGGACTGGCCCATCGACTGCGATCCTTTTCCTTAAGACCCAGTACCCAAACCTCCTCATCCGCGAGCTGCCGGGTGACCTCCCTTGCCGCGTGGGAGAACGCCTTGTGGTAGCCGTCGTAGCTGAAAAGGCCCGGCACACCCCGGGTGAGAGGCTGTCCGCTTGCCCGTGTGAAAACGAGGGGAGCGGAGGGCCCGGCAGCCTTTACGATTGTAAACTCGGGTATTTCGGAACCTACACCTTGCTGTTTCAGCCGGTTGTAGCTGCGCTGTGCAATGGGTGTCTGCGCCACGGTGTACCGTACATTGGCAATCAATTGTGCGTTGACAGGAATGGGCGACGATAAATGACCGCGCGACAGAAGATTGTCCAGATGAGTTTCGAGTTCCTTGCGTTGTTCGATAGGGAAGTCCCGCGGAAGACTCATTTCCCAATCCGTCACAATAAAAGCCTTTAGGGCGACGGGATCGAAATGCTCGGCATCATTCAGCATGATATAGGTTTTAAGCCCTTCATATAAAAGCTCCCGGTTGGCCTGACTGCCGCTGCCGAGCAGGCGTTCGATGCGTAACACAAGCTGCGGCAGAAACGCATCCTGCAGTAACCGCTGGTACGCGGCATTGGACGCGGCTGCCAGCTTCCGACCCTGATACAGGCCGAAACCCATGGATAATGGTGCGGAGTCTTCCTCCCCCTTGGTGGCGCTGGCGAGTTCCCGCACAGATTTAAGAATGGGCAGCAAACTGACGATATCCATGCGTTGCAGCACGGGCAGTTCTTCGACTTGCTTCAGAATTGAAGGTATTTTTTCTCTTACCTCGTCAACATACATTTTGTTGCGTGAATAACTGACGGCCCATGCAGCGACAACGCCGGAAGTAATCAGCGCGGCAAGGATAAAAATTCCCCATTGCAACGCATTCCGTTTGCGCTCCCAGCGAAGATTCGTGCCGGCGAGCCCAGCTTCCGTGAAGATTACGCCCTTTACCAGCCGGGTAAGGAAGAAACTTTTACCGCTCGGCCTGTTAGGGGCAAGGAGCTTCCTGTCGAGGTGCAGTGCACGGGCAAGCGTACCCATTACGCGGTCGATCGGATTACCTTCCTGCGTTCCACTGGTGAAGTAGAAGCCTCGCAATAATGGCTGTTGCTCAAAACGCGAGGGGGAGAACACCTGATTAAAAAACTCGCCAAGCACTGTTTTAAGGCTGCTGAATTGCTGCGGGAAGGTATAAATCAATGCACGCTTTTGAATATCCCGTTCCTGCTGCAAGCGGTCGATCAGCCGTTCGTTCAGGCGTCGTTCCAATGCCGAAAATTCCGCATCGAAGCTGGCGAGCGGCGAGGAATTCTGCGTTTCAGTAAGAGCGAACGTCGTACCCCATACCTGGGCCCGGTCCTCCTTACCGTATTCGCTAAAGAATTCCATGAAGCCTGCCAGCAGATCGGCTTTGGTAACAAGCACATAAAGCGGAAACCGGATGTTGAGTTCTTCGTGCAGTTCCTGAATGCGTTTGCGGATCGCGTTCGCTTGCGCTTCCCGCTGCGCCGCATTCTGTTGCAACAGATCCGTGATGCTGACTGTAACGATGACGCCGTTAATAGGCCGGCGCGGACGGTATTTTTTTAAAAGTTGCAGAAAGCCTGTCCACGCCGCACTATCGGCTTCCCGGTTGCTTTCCTGGGTGGTATAGCGGCCGGCGGTATCAAGCAGCACTGCGTCGTTAGTGAACCACCAATCGCAATTACGCGTCCCGCCAATGCCGCGAATGACTTCCTGGCCGAAATGTTCGGCAAGTGGAAACTGAAGTCCCGAGTTGACGAGAGCGGTGGTTTTTCCGGATCCCGGCGGGCCAATGAAGATATACCAGGGAAGCTCGTAAACATAAAGTCGGTGAGTAAGAGAGGCGAACAGGGATTTTTTAGTTTGATCGCCGAGATTGGCCTGTTTCAGTACGGCTACGGCCTCCTCGAAACGCTTGCGCAAAATCGCCACTTCTTCGGCACCCGCCTTGTCACCTGGTGATGAGGCCGCAGGCGGTTCATGTCGCAGGAGGCCATCCATGAGCCGCGCATTCAGGTTCCGCGCCTTGACCAGCCTCCAAATCAGCTTGCCGATATAGAAACCGATGATGAGGGCAATCATAACAAGCCGCACCGTATCCGATTCCAGCGGGCGATATTCCGCGACCGCGACCATCGGTCCAACGAACCAGATCAGCAGGCTGATGGCAGCCAGGCCGAGGATGGTCATCGTCCATTGATTGAATAAAAATCCGAACAACCTTTTCATCTACCCTTTCCTTTATTTTGGAAGTGCGGCATTGCGCAAGGGTTTATTCGGCGGTGCACCGGCATACAGCGTGATTTCCACCCGGCGATTGCGTGCCCGATCTGCGGCAGTGCTATTTGAAGCGATGGGTTCAGCATCGGCGCGTCCTTCTGCGGTGAGGCGGCTCGCAAGGGTTCCTCTTTCGATGAGAATCTGCATCACGGAATTGGCGCGTTCTTGCGACAGGTGCCAATTCGAAGGAAATCGTACCGATCGTATGGGTTGATCATCGGTATGCCCGGTGATTTTGACTTGTCCCGGCACGGCATTCAACGCGTTCGCAATCCGAACCAGGACTGGCACAAAGCTCTGAGAAATGGTAGCGCTGCCTGACGTGAATAGACCATCTCCCCTGAGCGTGATTATGCTGCGTCCATCCTCGTCGCGTACCGTTACCAGGCCTTCCCGGATTTCCCGGGCAAGAAACTCCGCGAGACGTGGTTCCGCCACCGGTAATGGCGCAGGTTTGGGGATGGGGGTGTTGACGCGGATTGATTGGATCTGGCTAAAGACCGGATCGGATTTATCGTTGAGCTGGAAACTGAAGGCAAAATACGCAGTTAACATGATTAGCCCACATAGCGCGGCTAAAACCCAAACCGGCAGGAGCGCAAGAATTTTTGCGCGCTTGATCAGGGCAGCTTGCCAGTGAGGTGACAGGTCGCGTTCGTATTCGCCTCGCTCTTTGCCCAACAATTGTGCAAGCCGCTCGCGCAGCGCGTCGAGGTGAGCCCTCCCGTTTTCGATAACGCGATAGCGGCCTTCGAAACCCAAGGTAAGGCATACATACATGAATTCCAGAAGATCACGATTGGCTTCGGGATTTTCAGCCAGTTTCGAAAGCAACTGAAAGAATTTCTCGCCCCCCCACGCTTCGCTGTGAAACATGACAAGCAGGCTGTGCTTGGCCCAAATGCCGCTGCCCCAAGGAGTGGAGGCCGCGGTTTCATCCAGAAGCGTACAAAGCGCATAGCGGGCGGCAATAATTTTTTCGGACGCCACCCCTGCTGTCCTGGCCCGAGTTTCAAATATTTTTATGTTCTGCGCGATATAATCCCGTAGATCAGAGGGATCAGGATGCTGCAATGTGGCGCGCAACTGCAACACAATGTTCAGCAAGGGGTTTGCGGCTGCAATTAACGGATTCATGCCTGCAGGAATTGCCGTTGTGCTTTCCGGCATTTCAGTTGTGAAAGCACCTGCGGCAGGTTGTCGCGGTGGAGGCGCAACTCTTCCTCCGGGCGAAGGCATGATTACCGTTTTGTCGGGGTCTGCGAACGGGTCATCTTGACTCATGTTACGGTTCCGTTTTAAGTTCGCTCATGCACAGCAACAAAATTGGTTGGAGCAGTCAAACCTGACTGCTTCTATCCTCTTACCGCCCAGAGTTCAAGTTCGAGGCCGGGAAAATCCCCTGCAATATGCATGGCCAGTCCCCCGGAGCGCTCAAGGTGCTTCCACATTTCACTTCCGCGTTCGAGCTCGAAGTAATTGAACCCTGCGTGAAAAGGGATTTGCCGTGGCGCAACGGGCAAGGAATTCAACGGGATGCCCGGCAAAGCTGAATTGACCAAATTACGGATGTGCTCAACAGAGCCGATCTTCACCTGTGCGGGAAAATGCATTCGTAATTTTTCTGCTGGCAGCTGCGCATTCACCGCGATGACGAATTGTGCGCTCTTGAGCAACTCCGGGTCGGGAATTTTCGCAAGCCGATAGCCCTGAGTACGGTCCTGCAGCTCAATGGAAATGGCGTTCTGGTCCAATATCGTTTTCAAAAAACTGCGTAGATCAGCCATGAGCGGAGCGAAGCATTGAATCAGCGCATCATGCTGGTATTCCGGATATACAGGCGGCCGGCGATTGCTGCTGCTGAACGTTGCCAGATCGCCCGCGAGGCCAAGACACGTGCTATACAGACGCTCGGGATGCAGCAGGGAGTGAGCTGCGAAGTGGGCAATGAGCGGTTCATAGCGGTTAACCGTCTGCAACAGAAGAAAATCAGCAATCTCCGCGACCCCACCGCGGCCTGGCTGAGCAACCCGCGCCGCAAGCGTCTCGCCCCGCTGGTGAAGCAGGCCGTATAATTCACTTACGTACCCCGCCAGGATAATGTCGGTGTTCACATGCAGCATGGGCGGAATAAACCCTTTCTGCAGAACCAACTGGTTGTCGGCCCGGCGTTCTATGACTTGTACGACACCAAGTGTCGTATAGGCGTTTGTTACGTCACGCTTGCGCATGAGCCTCAGGCGAAGTTGTCCCACCTGCAGGAATGCGCTGTTATCCGAGTTTGCATTGGAATCGCCGACCTCCCGTTCTTCCACTCGAAAACGTGTCAAGTTGCCTTCGTGGCCGCTGGCAGAATCAGCTTCGTCCGTTCCTGCACGCCGCATCGGTAGGGCCAGCACGACAGATTCATTCCTGATATCAACGTCGATATCGAGAGGCATGGGCGGTGTGTCCTCATGGGGGAAGTCGAACGGTGTACCGTCAGGAAAAATTCCACGTGCCGCAGTCAGGTGCACCTTGCCAAGTGCAAATGCAGTTGCATTGAGCTCCAGGCTGGTGAATCCCCAGCCATAGCCAAGCAAGGGTGCCGTCCGGCCTTCCAGCAGCCTTTCCAAATAACGATCATGTTGTTGAAAATGTTGTGGTTGAAGAAATAAACCTTCAGACCATACGATTTTGTTATTCCAGGACATCCTGTCTGCTCCAGTGCCGTAATTCTACAAGCGGGTTCCGTCCAGATATTCCGAATTTATTTCTGGCTGGGTGCCGTATTTTTTTCATTGCTGCCAATCGGCGGTGGCTTCTGAAACATAATTTCACACCAGAATGAGCATTCCCGTTCCGCGCCAAGCAGGATTCTTTTCCCGTCGAGCTGAATGAGTACTCGAGATATCTTCTCTTTCGGAGGAAGAGCCAGCGTTGTCCGCCACTGCGAGTGCTCGAGATCACGGAATGCAGCTATCGCAGCCAGGTAGCGCGTATCGGCGTTCAAAGGCCTGTCAAACTCCATATTTCCCCCCGGCTGGAGCTGAAGTACTTCGCTGTTGAGCAACTCAGCACCGAGCGTTTTTTGTTCACTGTCAAAGATGGAGAAGAAATCTGAAGCATCAAATGCAGCGGCGGATTTGAGTTCATAAAGTTTCACCACCACCGGCGACGCCCTGCCATTGGAGTCGGGATTTATGCTTGGCTGGGCCTGAAGCGAGATTTTGACTACCATAGGCTTGGGCGCACTGGCACACCCGACGAGGAGAAGAACGATAGTTACAGAAATAATTTCAGTGAGGCGCGATAGAGGCTTCATCTTTTTCCTATTTATAACAAACGCATTAACGTAAATATGAACGCGATATCTCTTCAATAAATTACATTCCGTTAACCCCATCTGCCGTGCATATGAGAACGAATTAATATATAAGCCGCTCCTTCTTTAGCCGGCCTGCCCCAATATTCTTCTCCGAGAACAAATTTATTTTTTTATTATTTAGCTGCAGGATTAACTCCGCGAGTCCTTTGTCTTTCAAGTACTCGGCTAATGCTTTGGTGCTATCGATATACCTAATATTAGCTGAATTCTGTGACGTTAGCAGGAGCTAACTACTGAATATGCGATTCTCGTAAGTTTTAATACGGAGAATATGCCAAAAATAGATGGGATCGCCTGGAACAACACGGAACACGCCGCTATAAATGGGCGCCGAGCCCGCTTTGCGGCCACGACATCGAAAAGCCCGGCAGGTCGAGTTCCAGCGTTCTATGATATCAAAACAGCAACGCCGACTTGGCTCGTGACTGGGATAGAAGGAGAAACCTGCCGATCGACTGCTCAGTAGGTCAAAAATGTTTTGATCCCTGTTTTGCCCATTCGAGCCGGATGATGTCTGGCGTGGAACAGGATGAAGCATCTGATTCAGTTAACGTATGTTCCTCTATGCAGATGTTATAGTGTCACATGAATCTTGGCGCTCTGATCGAGCAATTTTGGGGATCTATAGGCCATAACGTATTTCCGTAGGTTTAGAAGTAAGAATTTCAAAAATATATATAAAAAATCATTTGTATTGATCTTATACATTCAGGCGTTATGCTCAGGAAAAAATTGCGTCGCTTTTGAGGTCTGCATTAGTTGGGCGCCGAGGATTCTCGCGTCAGATTACGCTCATTACCATCGATCTGTGAAGAATCGCGGCGATCTTTTGCGAAATAAAAGAGGGAATTATCATGGCGTGGAGATTATTAGGGAATGGTTGCGACAAAAGGTTCTACATCGAAGAAAGCGGCAACGGTGGCTACGGCGCTATACTTTGCAGCGACGCGGTGGCAGCAAGAGAGACAAAGGCCTACATTGATCTTAAAACTATTGATGTAACATTGCTACCAACAATACTTCCATGGACGGAGCGCGCGGGTATATTGACAGAAAAGGGTATAGAGAAGCCCCAGTATCAGATGCAGAGGCTATACCTCGACAAAACATTCAAGCCTCAGATGTGTGCTATGGGAGTTCCACCCCGTACAGCGAATTTATTAAAAGGAGGTAACAAAATCCTTATTAAAGCCGGTCTTGAAGAGATTGCATCAAAAATTGAGCCTATCTGTCGAATCGTCGGAGAACTAACCCTCGCTGTTGATAAAACAAGTGGTCGGTTATACATGCTAGATTTTAGTCCTGCGGAAAATGGTAATCGGGCTTTTTGTCAACTAGAGACCATCATAAAAGGACTTAATAATCTCATGAATTCGCTGGATTGAAATTTTTCAAGCTTTGGTTAACATCAGAATCAATAGGAATCAATAGGAATCAATAGGAATCAATAGGAATCAATAGGAATCAATAGGAATCAATAGGGTCAGATTCCCCATTGATTTACGTGGAATATCAATGGTTGGGAACAACTGACGAAGAACGCCGGGCTGCGTATCGACAGCTACTCAAGTATGCAATATCCGCAAAGAACATCAGTGAAATCAGAGAGCGACAAATAAAGCCTGGGTATTGGGGAATGCGGAGTTCAAACAGCATATTCAAAGAAGATAAAGAGACGGGTAGAGCCAGCGGCCCGGGGCGGGGATAGGCGGTCTGAGCAATTCAGGATCAATCGAGTCTGACCCTGAGCTATCACCAACGCACCGGTCCCTTATGGGAAGGGCGCTACAAAGCTACCTTGATTGATACCGAAGCTTACTTGCTGATCTGCATCCGCTATATAAACTGAACCCCATACGTGCGGGCATGGTGGCGCATCCATCCGAATATCCCTGGTCAAGCTATGGTTACAACGCCTTGGGTCAGACGAATGATTTGATAACGCCCTATCTGGAATATCAACGTTTGGGAACAACTGACGAAGAACGTCGGGCTGCGTATCGACAGCTATTCAAGCACGCAATATCTGCAAAGAATATCAGTGAAATCAGAGAGGCGACAAATAAAGCTTGGGTATTGGGAAATGCGGAGTTCAAACAGGATATTCAAAAAAGATTAACGAGACGGGTAGAGCCCGCTGCCAAGGGTGGGGATAGGCGGTCTGAACAATTCAAAATCGATCGAGTCTGACCCTATCGATTCTATCGATTTCGTGACCCTATTGATTTTCCTGCACTGTGTCAATTTACATCCGCTGGTGACACTTGACGAGTCTAAGTTAGCAATAGCATACTGTTGCGTATTTCGGTTCTGCTGGAGAGGCGCATGTCAACCCCATCAAAAGTTATGAGTACGTTGTCCCGGTCGTACTCCACGGCAACAAACGCAGTGACGAGAGTTGCGAGCGTCTTTTACTGGCCGAGCGGTCAGAGTGGTATAGAAGGAGGCAAGGGAGTGGGTCATATTTCACTTCAATTGCCGAACGGAGCCTATTTATCGCATGTACCGACTGCTGAAGTGGGAACGAAGGTGGGTACCCGGGCATCAATACCCGGTCTGAGCATGAAAAACGTTCCTATCTATCAGAGGTCAAGTTGTCGACATAGGACACTGGATCAAGATGTAAATAAGTTTGGGAAAAATTATATGTCGCTTACATTGCCCCCAGAATTTATAGAGTTCTCTATGGAGAGCTGGGCCAAAGGTTTCCTGTTGGCATCCCCCCCTAACAAACCGCCATTACATGGTCCTTTACCATATTACCAATTGGCTGACAGCAAAGAAGGTGCTGGTGATGCTTCGCAGTGCGCTAAGACCACTGCGAAATGCTTGGCATCAGGGCTAACTCTTGAGAAGCAAGATAAAATCAAGGAAATTGGATCTCATTTCAAGCCGGACGATCTGTGGGCTTGCATAAAAAAAATGGCTGAGAAATTCACAGGGCAACTGTAGATTTGACTTAATCCTGTAGCAAATCCAAGTTGGATAAATAAGAATAAATAAAAAACCCGCCGAAGCGCGCCCCGGCCGGATCGACAGCGGCTTGTCCTACTCGCGCGTGGTTGGGAAGCCGCTGGTCTCCGTAATTCTTCCGTCATACAATCACGCCGATTACGTCGGCAGAGCTGTTCAGAGCGTTCTCGATCAGACTTTCCGCGACCTTGAACTGATTGTCGTTGACGACGGCTCCACGGACAGAACCGCGGGTGTAGTCGCATCGATTCGCGACCCTTGCTTGACGTTGATCCGTTTATCCGAAAATCGGGCCGTGCATGCCCGCAATCTCGCGCTGAACCACGCGTGCGGAAAGTATATCGCTTTCCAGAACTCCGATGACATCTGGATGCCAGGCAAGCTTGCCGCGCAACTCGATGTCATTGAAGGCGGGGATCAATATGTTGCAGGTTTCACTTCAGCCGAAATCATCGATGAGAGGGGCTTGCCCACGCGTGGTGCCTGGGCAAACGGTATTTTTACCACCGCTAATCGCACGGCCGCGAACTGGCTTCGACACTTCTTCGATGTCGGAAATTGCCTTCCGCTGCCTTCCGCCATAGTGCGTCGATCGGATCTCATCCAGGCAGGGGCTTTTCGTGCAAGCCTTGTACAACTTGGAGATTTTGATCTGTGGATTCGGCTTGCTGCACTCGGCGAGTTTTTTGTTCTACCCGAACAACTGACAGAAATACGCATCATAGAAGGCACCAATCTTATTATAGCTGAATTCTGTGACGTTAGCAGAAGCTAATGTAGTGCTTCGTAATTAACGGAACCAATAGGCGGGCCTGTTGTCTGAAACTCAGATGACAGAGAGGAGCCCTCCGATGCGTGTAGCGCCGAAGATCATGCTGACAATCGAAGAAGAAAAAACCCTTGCGCGACTGTCGCGCTCCAATACCGCGAGCGTGCGACTGGCGCGGCGTGCGCAGATTGTTTTGCTCGCTGCGGCAGGACTGGACAATAAGGTGATTGCCGCCGAATTGAGTGTGGGTCGAGTTCAGGTGGGGCGCTGGCGGGAACGCTACGCCGAAAGCGGATTGGCGAGCATTGAGCGTGATTTGCCGCGCTCTGGGCGCAAACCCATCATTGATGCTGCCGAGATCGTTCGGCTTACGACCAGACCACGCCGAAAGCGGCGACCCACTGGAGCACACGAACACTTGCCAAAGAGGCAGGTGTCAGCGATACCTCGGTACTGCGGGTGTGGCAGTCTCACGGTTTGAAGCCCCATCGGGTCGATGCGTTCAAAGTTTCCCGCAACCCGAAGTTCGTCGAGAAGCTGGAAGACATTGTCGGGCTCTATCTCTCCCCGCCAGAGCACGCGCTTGTGCTGTGCTGTGACGAAAAGAGCCAGGTTCAGGCGCTGGACCGCACCCAACCCGGATTGCCTCTGAAAAAGGGCCGGGCCGCGACCATGACCCATGACCCATGACCCATGACTACAAGCGCCATGGCACGACCAGGCTGTTCGCTGCCCTGAGCACCCTGGATGGCCAAGTCATCGCCTCCTGCCAGCAGCGTCACCGCCACAGCGAGTGGCTCGATTTCCTGAAGAAGATCGACCGGGAAACGCCCAGGGAGAAGGCACTGCATCTGGTGTGTGACAACTACGCAACCCACAAGCACCCCAAGGTCAAAGCATGGCTGGAGAAACACCCGCGTTTCCATATTCACTTCACACCCACTTCGGCATCCTGGCTGAACATGGTCGAGCGCTTCTTTCGCGACATTACCACCGAGCGTCTGCGCCGCGGTGTCTTTACCAGCGTCCCGGCCCTCACCGCCGCCATTCATGAGTACGTTGTTCACCATAACCACAATCCCAAACCTTTCATCTGGACCGCCAAGGTCAAACGATATCCTGCAGAAAGTCGAGTTATAGTCAAATGTTGTGTATGGCGGCATGATCAAGCGGCGATTCGTTGATGATTTTCTGCTTTGGTTATGACCCCGTTTTTGAACTGAATGCCAGCAAT
>Ga0134128_10004343_pt1 | contig 17355 bp, 9 predicted proteins | sample KB31754_FD_96462 | JGI IMG/M metagenome (GOLD analysis project Ga0134128, IMG submission 96462) | Terrestrial soil microbial communities with excess Nitrogen fertilizer from Kellogg Biological Station, Michigan, USA - KB3-175-4 | ecosystem: Environmental > Terrestrial > Soil > Unclassified ... | reverse complement strand
GCGTGCGAGGCGCACGACCTCGTCGGCGATCATGTCGCGTGGCTTGCACGTCACCGGTCGATACGCGCCGTCGACCACGTCGATCCGGCCATCTCGGCGGCGCACGGCGATCGCTGGATGGCGCGGCATCTGCGCGTCGATGGCGACACGTTGCCGCGCGGACCATGCGTGTTCGTCGGGTTTCATTACGGGACCGGCTTCTGGTCGCTGCGATATCTGCGACGCCTCGGACACCGCGTGTCGTTCGTGTCGGCGCCGATCGAGGCTGCGCAGGTCCACGGCGATCCGCTTCGGAAGCGTTTCCTGCGCTGGCGACAACGACGCGTCGAGGCCGCTGGAGGTGCGCCAATCATCTACGTCGGCGGCAGCAGCGACCGGATTCGGAGTGCGCTGCGCAACGGCGTGTCGATCCTCGCGCTGATCGATGTTCCGGAGGCGACGACGTCGACGCTCGCCGTCCCGCTGCTCGGCCATCGCGTGCAGTTTCCGGATGGGATTCTCCGGATCGCCGCGTCCGAAGGCATCTCGCTCGTCGGGTACGTCGCGTCGCTCGATCCGCGAACGGGGGCGCGGCAGCTGCAATTCACGCGGCTTTCAGACGATCCGCAGGATGCGCTGCATACGCTCGCCGCGATGCTCGACGCCGCGATACGCGAGGATCCGGCGTCGTGGCATTTCTGGGCCGAATGGCCCCGGTTCTCGGCGCGTACGTTGGCATCGCCGACGGCGGGCGCCGGCGCGGCCGTTCGGTAAAATCGACGATCCGGCGTCGTTGGGACGCCGCGTTCGCGGTCACTCGACCAGGCCCACGTTGAGCGCAACGGAAGAATTCACCGGCGAACGATACCTGCCGGGCGTCGTCGGCGAGATCGCCTACGAGCACTGCCATCGCTACGCGTTCGCGCGCCGATTCGTGGGCGGCCGGCGCGTGCTCGACGCCGCGTGCGGCGAAGGCTACGGGTCCGCGTTGCTGGCAGACACGGCCCGGAACGTCGTCGGCGTCGACATCGACCCGGCGGTCGTCGCCGCAGCGTCGCAGCGATATGGCGCTTGCGCGAACCTGCAGTTCCAGGCGGCGTCCGTCACGAAGCTGCCGCTCGCCGACGCAAGCATCGACGTCGTCGTGTCGTTCGAAACGATCGAGCATCTGGAAGCGGACGATCAGCCGCCGATGCTCGACGAATTCGCGCGCGTGCTCGCACCGGACGGGATCCTGATCCTGTCGTCGCCGAACCGGCCCGAATACAGCGATGCCCGCCGCTACGCCAATCCGTTTCACCGCTGCGAGCTCGACCGCGACGAGCTCGCAGCCCGGCTCGATCACGCCTTTCCGGCGCGCTTCTGGTTCGGCCAGCGACGCTATCTCGGCTCCGCCATTCGGGCCGAGGCGGACGGCGATCGGTACGAGGCGCTTTCGGGGTCCGCCGTTCGCGTGCACGCAGCCGCCGCGCCGACGCCGCTCTATTTCATCGTGATCGCCGCGCGCCATGCCGCTGCGCTGCCGCCGGATGCGCCTGCGCTGTCGCTTTATGCGGACGGCGACGACAGCGAATGGGCGCGCATCGACCGCGAGGCGCGCGAGGTGCTGCGGCTCGACACCGATCTGCGCGAGCAGCATCGCGAGGCGCAGGAGCTCCGCGCGATGGTCGACTATCGGGACCGCGTGCTCGCCGAGCGCGAGCGCGCGTTCGCGCAGCTCGAGCAGGCAACCGCGCGGGAGTGCGCGGCACACGCGGCCGAGCGCGACCGGCTCGCGCGGCAGATCGAGGCACAGGCGCGCCTGGTTGCGTACCGTGGCAGCGTCCGCTGGTGGTTCCTGCTTCCGTTCGACCGCGCGCGGCGCGTCTGGACCAGGATTCGCGCTGCATGACGGATCTGCCGTCGCCGGTCGACATCGTCGTACCGGTCTACAACGCGCCCGACGATTTGCACCGCTGCATCGAAAGCGTGCTCGACTGCACGCATCGGCCGTTCGCGCTCGTGCTGATCGACGACGCCTCGACCGATCCGGCCATCGCTGCATTTTTCGACACGCTCGCGCGAAACGGCGATCCGTGGGTCGTGCTGATGCGCAATGCCCGCAATCTGGGCTTCACCGCGACTGCGAATCGCGGCCTGACGCGTTCGCGCGCCGACGTCGTGCTGCTCAATTCGGACACGATCGTCACGCGCGGCTGGCTCGACGCGTTGGTGCGCTGCGCCGAATCGGATCCGCGCATCGCGACGGTGACGCCGTTCTCGAACAACGCCGAGATCTGCTCGTTTCCCCGCTTCTGCGAGAACAACGTCATCGACGGGTCCGGCGATCCCGAGCGCATCCGTGCGGCGGTCACGGCTGCCGCAGTGCCAACCTACCCGGACCTTCCGACCGGCGTCGGCTTCTGCATGCTGGTGCGACGGGCGGCGCTCGATGCGATCGGAACCTTCGACGTTGCCTTCGGGGCCGGTTACGGCGAGGAGAACGACTTCTGTCTTCGTGCAGCGCGCGCCGGCTTTCGTAACGTCCTGGCCGACGACGCATTCGTCGTGCACACGGGCGGCCGATCGTTCGCAGGCCGCAAGGACGAGCTCGGCGCGCGCAACCTCGCGCTGCTCGAGCGGCTGCATCCGCATTACAGCGAGATGGTGCGCGCGTACATCGCCTCCGACCCGCTGCGGCCGCTGCGCGAAGCCGCGCAATTGCGTCTCGATCTGGAACGGCTGGCGCGGCGCGTGCTGCACGTCGTTCACGATCGCGGCGGCGGCACTGAGGCGTACGTGCGCACGCTGATCGGCGCGGCGCGCGACGGATGGGTGCATTACGTCGCGATCGCGGTCGGCGACCGTTGGCGGATCGAGGCGCGCCCCGGCGACGGCCTTCTGCAGTCGTTCCTGTTCACGCGTCGCGACGACGAGTCGTGGACAGCGTTTCTCGGGAGCATCGTCGCGACGTTCGACATCGCGCTCCTCCACGTGCATCACCTGTCGCGCTCGCGCGACGGCGTGCTCGCGGCATTGCCCGCGCTCGGCGTGCCGTACGGCATGACGATTCACGACCTTTGGCTCGCGTGCCCGACGGTGACGCTGACGCGGGCGGACGACCGCTACTGCGGAGGCGTCACCGACGCCGCGGCTTGCAACCGCTGCCTTGCCGACTTTCCTGCCTTTCGGCACGTCGACATCGCGTCGTGGCGCGAGGCGCACGCGCGGCTGCTCGCGTCGGCTGCGTTCCTGATCGCGCCGTCGCGATGGGCGGCCGACATGCTGCAGCGCTACTTTCCGCAAGCGAGCGCGCGCGTCGACGTGATCGCGCACGCGACGATGGACAAGCGCGCCGACGCGGCAGACGGCTCGTCGGGACGCGCAATCACCGCGGTGCTGATGCCGCGCGACGACATTCCGACGATCGCCGTCGTCGGCGCCATCGGCCGCGACAAGGGTGCGCGGCGCGTCGAACGGCTGGCCGACCGCGTGCGCGTCCGCGGCGACGCGGCTCGATTCGTCGTCATCGGCTATCTCGACGTGCAGTACGAGCCGTGGCAAAGCGACGACTGCGTGCTCACCGTGCATGGGCCTTACGATCGCGCCGACCTGCGGCCGCTGTTCGCGCACTACGGCGCGCGCCTCGTGCTGTATCCGTCCGAGGGTCCGGAAAGCTTCAGCTACACGCTGTCCGAAGCGTGGGCTGCCGGAATGCCGGCGCTCGTGCCGCCGATCGGCGCGCTGGCCGAGCGCGTCGTGCAGACGCAGGCAGGCTGGATATTGACCGATGACGAATGGCGTGACGACGACCGGATGCTCGATCGAATCGTCGCGCTGCTGTCGCCCGGGCAATCGGAGGTGTGGCAGGCTGCATCGCGGCGGGCCGCCGCGGCGGCGCAGATGACGCCGCGCGCGATGTCGGACGCGACGGTCGAACTTTACGAGCGCGCACTGTGCGCACCCGTGCCGGAACGGGCGCAAGCCGTGTTCTCGAACGCGCGTATCCGCGACGCGGCCGGCTATCGCGCCTGGTCGCCGCCGTCGCCCGAGCCCGTCGCGGTGCCCGCGGCCGACGAGGCGCCGCGCGGTATCTGGCATCGCGTCGCGCTGCGCGCACTCGCGATGCGGCGAACGCCGATGGGACGTCTGCTCTATCGGGTGACGCCCGACACGCTGATCGACGCGCTCAAGTCGCGGCTGCACGGATAACGCACGTGACGTTCGACCGGTACGCGCAATGGCTTTCGCGCGGGCGCTCGCATCAGGCGGCGGGGCGGGCGATCGATGCGCTGCTTTGCTATCGGCATGCGCTGCGCGAGTCGCCGCAGGGTGTCGAGGCGCAGTTCCACGCCGGCGAGATCGCGTGGCACATGGGCAATCGCGCGGAGGCGATCGCCGCCTGGCGCCGCTCGAGCGCGGCATCGCCGCGTCACTTGCCAAGCTGGCATGCGCTTGCCGACGCGCTGGCGGCGAACGGTGAGTTCGATGCAAGCCGCGACGCGGTGATGCACGTGCTCGCGCTTTCACCCGACGAGCCGCGCGCCAAGAAGTTGCGGTCGCTGCTCGATGCGGCGACCGGGGTCGCCGGCGAGCGCTCGCTCGAGCGCGCGGTGTCGCGGGTTTCGTGGCCGCTCCCGCTGCTCGCCGCCGTCGTCGAGCGGCGCCTGGGCATCGGCGACGACGGCGAAACGCTGCCCGCGCTGCTCGACGCTTCGCTGCGGGCACCGGTCACGCGCGACGATACCGATGCGCTGCGCCGCGTCGCGCTCGCGTTGTCGGCTGCGGGACAGCCCGAAGGCGCGCGACGTTTTTCCGATCGATACGCGAGCGCGTGCCGCGCGCTGCAGAAAGCCACCGTTCCGCTCCTTTGGCCCATGCGAACGGCGGGCGCCGCGCTGCGCGTCGGCGTGCTCGTCGCGGACGATGCTCGACTGGACGCGTTTCGCGCCGCGCTCGAGGCAGCGGGTCTTTGCGAAAGCGTCGAATGCACGTCGCTCGCGACGACGGAGGCAACGGCCGCGTTCTTCACGCCCGATGCGCTCGCCGCGGTGCCCGAGGCCGCGGCGCGCGCCGCGGCGGCGCTCGATTTCGACGTACTGATCGATGCAGGCGGGCTCGCGCTCGCGTCCGGTCCGCTGCTTGCGCTGCGTCCGGCGCGGGCGGTGTGGACGATCGAGCAGCCGTCGACCCCCGTTGCACACGCGCTCGCCGACCGCTCGTTCGGTACGGACGCCGCGTGCGCGAGCGCGCTACGCGAGATGCATGCGGCACTTGCGTCGGACGGATCGGCATCGACGACCGCCGCAGCGCTTGCGTCGTCGTGGGAGCGAGCCGTTCGCGCCCACCAGGCGGGCGACCTCGCGACGGCGCGCGCCGGATACGAACGCATTGTCGCCGGGCAACCGGCGCACGCGCCGGCGCTCTACCTGCTCGGCGCCGTCGCGCGCAGCGAAATGGACGCAGAGGCCGCGCAGTCGCGCTTTCGCGCGGCGATCGACGCCGCGCCTCGTTACGCGGATGCCCGCGTCGCGCTCGCCACGTCGCTGATCGATGCGGGAAAAGTGGACGAGGCGGTCGCGATCGCGCGCGCCGGACTCGACCTCGACGGCGAGGCGACAGCGCTTTGGCGCGCGCTCGGCCAGGCGGAGCTCGCACGCGGCGATCCGAAGGCAGCGGCAGCGGCGTTCGAGCACGCGCTCGCGCGCGATCCGACCGACGCCGATGCGCATTACAACCATGGCGTTGCGCTGCAAACCCTGCGCAACACGGCCGACGCGGCGCGCGCGTATCAGCGCGCGCTCGCATTCAAGCCCGACCTGTTCGCCGCCGACTTCAATCTCGGCGTCATCTTCGATCAGCAGGGCAATGCAAAGGCTGCCGCGGCCGCGTTCTCGAACGTGCTCGCGCACGCGCCGTCGCACGCCGCGGCGTACAAGGCGCTCGCGGAGACGTCGCTCGCGTCCGGTCGCATCGACGCGTGGTACGCGAACTTCGACCGGTTCGAAGGGAACTGCCCGAACCGTCTCGCGCTTGCCGTGCACGCGCTCGAGGTGTGCGCGTATCGCGGCGACTTCGAGAAGCTCGAACGTTATCTCGACGGTTTGCGGCAGGGCCGCTTCGGCGCCGACACGGCGGACGAGACGCTCGACGCGCTGCAGCAACTGCTCTATCTGCTGCACTTCTTCGACGTCGAGCCGGAGCTTTTCGGCCGCTACGCGCGCACGCATGACGCGCTCGCGCAGAAGCTCTACGGCGAGCCGTTGCCGCGCCGGATCGAGCGGCGGCCGGGGAAGCTGCGTGTCGGCTATCTGTCGGGCGATTTTCGCAATCACGTAATGGGCAAGATGATGCTCGAGGCGCTGCGCCGTCACGATGCGACGCGATTCGAGATCCTCGGGTACGCGACGACGAGCGCCTTCGACGACTGGACGCCGCGTTTCGAGGCGACCTTCGCGCGCTTCGTGTCGCTCGGCGCTTTGACGGATGTGGCGGCGGCACGACGCATCGCTGACGACGACCTCGACGTGCTGGTCGATCTGTCGACGCATACGAAGGGCGCGCGGCCCGGCATCCTCGCGAGAAGGCCTGCGCGCGTGCAGATCACGCACGTCGCGAGCGCGGGCACGCTGGCCATGTCGGCGATCGATTTCAAGCTGACCGACGCGTTCGCCGACATCGGCCACGACGAGACGATGCAGATCGAGCGGCCGCTCGCGATGGCCGGCTGCGTCTATCCGTACCGTCATGTCGAGCCCGCGCCGGGGTCGGCGTTCACGCGCAAGGCGCTGCGCATTCCCGGCGATGCGGTCGTCGTCGGCGCGTTCGTGACGCCGCTCAAGCTGTCGCAGCGGTGCCTCACGCTGTGGCGCGAATTATTTGTCCGCCTGCCGAATGCGCGTCTCGCGTTCTCGCCGCTGCATCCGTGCCTTGGTCCCGTCTTCGAGCGGCTCGCCGGGATCGCGGGCATCGAGCCTTCGCGCCTCGTCTTCGTGCCGCAGGGGCGCGACGACGCGGAAAACCAGGCGCGCTACCGGCTCGTCGACTTCGTGCTCGATCCGATGCCGTACGGCGGCGTCAACGGAACGCTCGAGGCGCTCGACATGAACGTTCCCGTCGTGACGCTGGTCGGGCGCCGGCATGCCGAGCGAGCGTCGTTCTCGATTCTCACGAACCTCGGCGTGACGGACACGATCGCAAACACGGGCGGCGATTACGTCGACGTCGCGGTCCGGCTGGCGACGGACAGCGCGTTCATGGCATCGGTACGCGCGCGCATAGCCGCGGGCCTCCGCGATTCGGCGCTGACCGACATGGCCGCGCATGCGCGTCATCTCGAAGCCGCGTACGTCACCGCGCTCGAGCTTCGCGCGCCCGGCCTGCTTTCGGCATCGTGACCGAACGTGAACTCGCTCACGCACGCGCGCGACTCGCGGCGGGCGACGTCGCGACCGCGCGAAAAGAGGCCCGGCGTCTCGCCCGCGCAGGAAGTGCCACGGGCAGGGCCGATGCGCACTTGCTGCTGTCGGCCTGCGCGAAACGCACCGGCGACGACGCGTCCGCACGCCAGCACGTGGCGACCGCGCTGTCGCTCGATCCGGACAACGCGCTCGCGCACTATGCCGCAGCCGAATTCGCCGAGCGTGATCGCGACGTCGAACGAGCGATCGTGAGCCTCGAGCGCGCGGTCGCGCTCTCGTCGAGGTTCGTTTCGGCGCACCAGCTCCTCGGAATCCTGTACGGCGAGCGCGGCGATGCCGAGCGCGCCATCGCCGCCTTCTCGCGCGTCGTCGCGCTCGATCCGCGCAACGCCCGCGGCTACAACAATCTCGGCAATGCGCTGCGCATGCTCGACCGCATGAAGGAGGCGCGGGCGGCATTCGAGCGCGCAATGGCGTTAAGCCCCGACTACGACCTGGCCATCGCGAACGTCGCCGTCGCCTGGCGCGACGCGGGCGAAGTGCTGCGCGCCGAGACGCTTCTCAAGGGGGCGCTCGCACGCCGAGGCGGCAAGCCGCCGCTCCGCGCAATGGTCGTCGCGCTCGCGGGTTTGTTGCGCGAGCGGGGCGCGCTCGACGACGCACTGCCGCTCTACGAGCAGGCGATCGCGATGGCGCCCGCGAAGAGCGCGGGCGAGTGGTTCAACCTCGGGCGTCTTTTCGCCGAGCGCGACGAGGTCGTGCGCGCCTGTGACGCGTATCGGCGTTCGCATGCGCTGGACCGCAAGGACCTTCGCGGCGCGATCGGCGCGCGGCTTTCGCTGCCGATGATCCCGGCCGGCACCGACGACGTGGCGCGTGCCCGCGAGTGCTACGCGCAAGGCCTCGCCCAATTGCATCACGATGTCGATGCGCTTGTCGCGGGCCTCGGCGAAGCGCAGGTGCTGGACGGATTGCGATGGACGAATTTCTTCCTCGCCTACCAGGGCCGCGACGACCGCGAGTTGCAGGCGTCGTACGCGTCCTTCGCGGCGCGCGCGATCGATGTCGGTGCGCCGTCGTGGCGCGCGCCGATCGCACCGCGGGCTCGTGAAGCGGGAGCAAAACTGCGCGTCGGCTTCGCGTCGGCGTTCTTCCATGTCGGCACCGCCGGCCGCTATTTCCGTAGCTGGCTGACCGACCTCGATCGCGAACGTTTCGAGGTCTTCGTCTATCACCTGTACCCGGGCCTCGACGCGATCGCGAGCGAGATCGCCGCGCGCGCCGACCGCTTCGTCGAATTCGGCGGCAGCCGCGCGCGGCCGTCGGTGATCGCGCCGGCCATCCGCGACGACGCGCTCGACGTGCTCGTCTATCCCGAGCTTGGAATGGATCACACCTCGTTCGCGCTCGCCGCGCTGCGCCTTGCGCCGCGCCAGCTCGCCGGATGGGGCCATCCGGTGACGACGGGCCACGCGACGATCGACGCCTTCATCAGTTGCGATGAAATGGAGCCGGAGGGGGCCGACGCGCACTATGCCGAGCGGCTGTTGCGGCTCCCCGGGATCGGCACGTCGTACCGTCGACTGCCGATTCCCGTGGATGCGTCGCGCGCGCGCTTCGGGCTTCCCGAGGATCGCGCGCTGCTGCTGTGCCCGCAGTCGCTCTTCAAGGTGCATCCCGACAACGACGCCCTGTTCGCGCGCATGCTCGCGGCGAATCCGCGGGCCTCGCTCGTCATGTTCGACGGCCGGCATCCGCGCGTGACCGAACTCTTCATGCGGCGCATCGGCCGCGCGTTCGACGCGCACGGCGTGTCGGTCCGCGAACGCCTGATCGTGCTGCCGCCGTTCCCGCACGAGGATTACCTGCGCATCAACCTCGTCTGCGACGCGATGGTCGACACGCTGCACTGGTCCGGCGGCAACACGAGCCTCGACGCGCTCGCCTGTGGCCTGCCGGTGGTCACGCTGCCCGGGCGCTACATGCGCGGCCGCCAGAGCGCGGCGATGCTGCGGATCGCGGGAGCGGGCGAGCTCGTTGCGCACGATGCCGACGACTACGTGCGCATCGCGGCGCGCCTCGTCGACGACGCCGCGTGGCGCGCATCGCTGCGCGAAACGATTCGCGGCGGCCTCGATCGGATCTTCGAGACGCGGGCGCCCGTCGACGCGTTCGCCGAGTTCCTGATGGCCGGCTGATCAGCCGATCGGCAGCGCGTCGCGCAGCGCGACGACGACGCTTGTCCAGTCGCCGACCGACGGCTGGCGGAAGAGGCGCGCCGTCGGATACCACGGCGTTCGATCCCCGGCGATGCCCCAGCGCCAGTCGGGTGCGAACGGCAGCAGCACGCACGACGGCTTGCCGAGCGCGCCGGCGAGATGCGCGATGCTCGTGTCGACGGTGACGATGGTGTCGAGCAGGTCGACGAGCGCGGCCGTATGCGCGAAATCGGCATCGGCGGCGAGCGGAACGACATCGCGCGCTTCGCGCACCTGCGCGAGCTGCGATGTGGCCGGACCTTTCTGCAGCGAATGCCAGCGCGTGCCCGGCAGCGAAAAGAGCGGCGCCAAGGCGGAGAGAGGCAGCGAACGGCGCCGGTCGTTGCGGTGATGGGGTGCGCCCGCCCACGCGATGCCGATGCGCTTAATCGGTGGACCGGCGCGCGCCAACATCGGCGCGAGCGTCGCGCGTCGCGCCGGGTCGCTTTGCAGATAGCGTGGCGTGACGTCCGCGTCCGGCATCGCGAATCCGAGGCGATGCGGCAACGACAGCAGCGGCAGCTCGAAGTCGAATGACGATACGTCCGCGTCCCCGCCGATCGTTGCCGCGACTCCAGGCCCGGTCGCCAGGAGTTCCCGAAGCTCGCCGCGTGCCTGGACGATCACGCGCGCGCCGCACTCGGCGAGACGCGACGCGAAGCGGACGAACTGCAGCGCGTCGCCGATGCCTTGCTCGGCCGTGAGCAGCAGCGTTTTCCCGCGCAGGTCCTCACCTTGCCAACGCGGCACGGTCAAGCGCGGCGCACGGCCGCCGAGCTCGGAAAGCCGCAGCCGCCATTCGTACTCGCGAAAGCCTTCCGCGTACTCGCCTTGCGCGAGGAGCGCGAGCGCGAGATTCCAGTGCGCTTGCGCGAACGCCGGCGACAGCGCGAGCGCGCGGCGAAACGCGGCGACGGCGTCGGACAGCCGGTTCATCGCCTGCCACGCGAGGCCGAGATTGTTCCAGGCCGTCGCATGGTCGGGCTTGCGCGCGATCGCGCGCCGGTACGCAGCGATGGCCTCGTCATTGCGATCGAGCGCGGCGAAGACGAGGCCCAGGTTGTTGTGAAATTCGGGCTCGTGCGCCGCAAGCGCCACGGCGCGCTCGAGCAACGGCAGCGCATCGCCGTGCCTGCCGCGCTGGTGGAGGACGACGCCGAGATAGTGCAGCGCGAGCGGGTGCTCGCGGTCGATCGCCAGCGCCGCGCGATACGCGCGCTCGGCGGTATCGACGTCACCGCGCTGATGCGCCGCGAAGCCCTGCTGCGCAAGCGTTGCCGCGCACGCGACCGGCGACGCCGCCGTCGACGCGTGCGTTGCGTCGGCCGTTCGCGATGCTGCGGGCCGCGGCGACGCGTTCGTCACGCTCGCCGCGAGCGCGCCATGGCATTGCTTGTAGCGCTTCCCGCTGCCGCACGGGCACGGATCGTTGCGTCCGACGATCGGGCCGCTCGCGAGCCCGGCCTCGGCGCGCGCGAGCAAGGCTTGCGCCTCACGATCGCCGGGTGTTGCGGCGAGCCTGCGCCGCGCAAGCGCGGCGGCCGCGTCCCAGTGACCGAGGGCGATGCAGTTGCGCAGAAGCTGCCCGAGCTGGATCGAGCGCGCGATCGCGTCGCTGAAATCGGCGGCGAGCGCGGCAAGGTCGGCCGGCGGCACGACGCGGCAGAAGTTGTAGAGGCCGTGAAAGCCGAACGGCAGCCCCGCCGGATACGCCGCCTCGAAGGCGAAGCGGTCGGCGAGCGCCTCGCTCGCGTAGCGGATGCCGAACTCGCGCTCGAGCAACGGCCGGCACGCGCGGCCGATCGTGATGTCCTCGGCTTCGGCGAGCTCGATCCGCGGATCCTCGAGGGCCGTCAGCAGTTTGCGCGAGCGCAGCGAGAAGCCGCCGTTGCCGACGCGCATCCCGTCGTCGAACCAGTACCACTTCGCGCCGATGTAATCGCAATCGAGGAACGCCGGATCGAACGCCGCCGGATTGACCACGTAGCCGTCCCACTGGACGAGCAGCACGTGCGGCGTGTCGACGTGGCGCCCGAGCGACTTCAGCACGAAGTGCGAGTAGTCGTCGCGGGAGGCGAGTGGCGCGATCGGTTCGACGTCGACGCCGGGCGGAACGTCGACGCCCGCAGGAATCGCATCGGTAAAGAGGAGCGTCCTCGCAAACTGCAGGCCGCGCTGCGAATGGGCGAGCGCGCGCAGCGCGAGCGCGTGGTTCACGGTGTCGATGCAGGCGAGCGTCACGCTCGAAAGCGGGCGTCGCTCCGAAGCTTTCATCCGGCAACCGGCGCCGCGGCGGCATTCGCGCCGATTCGTCGGCGCCAGCCGTCGACGACCAGCATCATCCACACGAGGGCAAGCGGGGCGAGGTGCAGCGTCGCGCGATTGATCGTCGTTTGATCCGTGACCCAGTCGCGCGCGTTCGTGAACGCGAAGACGACGGCAAGGAACAGCACGCCGGCCGCGACGATGGCCGAGAGCGCTTCGAGCGGCGGCGCGCGCAGCGTGTTCCAGCCGACGATTATTGTGGCGATAACCGCGTACCACAACAGGTTCCAGTTGCCGAGCAGGAAGAAGCTGTCGAGCAGCGAATTCCATGCGGGCGCGAAATCGAAATGCAGCCGGTAGCCGAGAACGACCGGGTGCGTTTGCGCGAGCACGAGCAAGGCGAAGACGGTGAGCGCCGCGCCGCCTCCGAGGAGCCGCGTCGCGTAGCGCGGCGCGACGGCGACGACCATGCCGGGAACGAGCGTCAGCGCCCAGACGAGCCCCGGCTTCTTGATCGTCAGGCACGCGACGGCGAACAGCAGCGCGAGCACGGCATCAGCGCGCGCGCGGGTCGTTGCGAAGCGCCAGACGCAGATCGCGGCGACCGCGTAATAGACGGCCATCGGCAGGTCCGCGTATCCGGCAAGCGCGACGTGCACGTTCGCGAGCGGCAGCGACGAGACGAGCCAGGCGCCGACGATTGCGCCGAGCGCGGAAATGCCGGCGTCGCGCAGCGCACCGTAGACGGCCAGCGCGAGCGCGAGCGCGACGAGCCACCATGGCAGGTTCATCAGCGCGTCGTCCCAGCGACCGAGCGCGACGCTCGACCAGACCTGCCAGAGCGGCGCCGTCGCGGGATAGTCGGGCGACGCGTCGAAGAACAGCGCGCCGTTCGCGGCAAACCACGCGTCGCTGCGACCGAACGGCACGATCTGACCGAGGGCATACCAGACGCGCGCTTTCGTCGCCCATTGGATCCATGCGTCCCACGGATAAAGCGGCGTCCAGACGATGTCGAGCAAAAGCAATGCGAAGCGCAACGCGAGCCACAGCAGGATCGCGAAGAAGAGATAGCGCATCGGACCCGAGGAGGAGGGCGCAAGCACGGACGGCCGGAACTTCACGAGTTCGGCGAGCCGTCGCCGATTCCACCAGCCGATCGCAATCGTGGCGATCGCGAGCGGAACCGCGATCGCGCCAATCGAGAAACGAAGCCCCGCGTACGACAACAGACGCATCCAGACGGTGACTCCGAACGCGCCGACCAGCAATCCGCAACCGAGCGTCCAGCCGGGATGCGGAGCCGGCGCGTTGCGCCCGTTGGCCGCGCGCGCGATGACCGCGAGCGTCGCGATGCCGAAGAGCCAGACGAGAATCCAGGCCGCCGCGAGGCGAAGCGCGTCGATCATTGGATCTCGAACAGCGCGTTCCCGTGATCGAGCAGCTTGAGCTCGGCGGGCACCGTCACGTCGCCGGCCCAGCGCACGCGGTGCAATGCCGCGTCGTATTGAACGCCGCGGCGCTGGAAGACGACGAGCCAGTCACCGGCGTGCAGCTTGTCGGCCGGCGGAAACGCGTTGTGATAGGGGTCGAACCAGACGTTGTGCGGGTAGAGGTGGTACGCCGCGCGGCCGCGAAAGAAATCGGCGTCGGCGACGACGAAGACGCGCGCGCGTTCGTTCGGCATGACGCGCAGCGCCTTGTCGATGAACGCATACAGCGGGCCGTCGTCGGCCGCGAGATGCTTGTCGCGCTCGTCCTTGCCGGCGTACCGCTGCGCGGTGTCGTCGGTGTGGCGCACGACGTTGGCGAGCCACCGCGCGTCGAGGATGAACCAGCTCGCAAGCGCGAGCGCGATCGCGACCCCGGCGATCGCCGGCAGCGCGTCGCGAACGCGACGACGGACCGCAATCGTGGATGCGCCGACCGCGACGGCGATCCCGCACGCGAGCAAAAGCGGCAGCGGGAGCGATTGCGGCTCGGCGCCGCCGCTCACCGTGTTGATCGTCGCGCCGTTCCACGGTTCGGGTGCGAACCATTCGCGCACGCGGTCACGCAGCGTCTCGAATGCGTCGGAGGGCTTCGCGGCGACACCCTGGACGCGAATCGGTGCATCCAGCGGGCCCTGGATCACCAGCGCGAGACCGAGAATGCGTCCGACCCAATGCGGATCGGCGTGCACGTCCAGCGGCAATATGCGCCCGGAGCCGACGTCGAGTTGCCGTGTGTTGAGCCGCGCCGGCTCGACGTCCGTGCGCCACAGCAGCGCGACCTTGGCCTTGTCGGAAACGTCGGAAGCGAACCACGCGACGACCGGATAGTCGACGGCGCGAAGATCCGTGTTCACCGAGATCACGGCGTTGCCGTCCTGCGCGGGGTGCGCGACGACGAGGTCGTCGCCGTGGCGCTCCGCGGCGCCGCGCGACACCGTGAGCTGCGGCACGCGGTACGTCTGATCGCGCGCCGGCGAGAACCAGCGGCCGGGCAGCGCGAGGATGAGATACACGGCGAGGCACGCGACGAGGCTGCCCGCGAAGATCAGCGCGATGCGGGCCGGCGAGAACTTCGTTGGCGGCGACACGGACGCCGGCGGTGTTGCGGGTGCCGACTCGGACAGCGAAAAGCTCAATGCGCGTTGCGAGTCGTCAGGATGTGCCAAAGGGTGAGCGCAAGGATGCGCAGGTCGAACCACGGCGACCAGTGTTCGACATAGAAGAGGTCGTATTGTATCCGCTGCGCGAGATCGCTCGCGCCGCGCAGATCGTTGACCTGTGCCCAACCGGTGATGCCGGCCTTCACGAGATGCTTCTGCATGTAACCTGGCACGCGATCGCGAAACTGGGCGACGAATTCGGGGCGCTCGGGCCGCGGACCGACGAGCGACATCTCGCCGCGCAGCACGTTCACGAGCTGCGGCAGCTCGTCGAGGCTGAAGCGGCGCAGGAAGCTGCCGAAGCCCGTCGCCCGGGATTCGCCGTGCGACGACCAGACCGGGCCCGTCTCGTCCTCGGCGTCCAGCGGCATCGTGCGGAACTTGTACATCGGGAACGGTCGTCCGTTCCATGTCACGCGCACCTGGCGATAGATGACGGGTCCGGGCGACGAGGCCTTGACGCCGACCGCGATCGCGAGCATGAGCGGTGACAGGACCAGCGCGAGCAGCGCCGCGAGCACGTAGTCCTCGATCGCCTTCCATGCGCCGCCGGCGTCGCCGAACGGCGTGTCGGTGAGATTCAGCACCGGCATGCCGGCGACTTCGCTGACCGAATGGTTGAGCAGGTGGAAGCCGTAGATGTCGGGGACGAAGCGGACGACGGTCGGTGTCGCGCGAAGACCCTCGACGCATTCCCGGATGCGCGCCTCGTCGCGCAACGGCAGCGCGACGAACACCTGGTCGACCGGCGCAGCGAGCAGGTCCGGGGGCAGGCGCTCGAGCGGACCGAAGACGGGAATGCCATCGAGCGCGCCGCTGATGAGCGCCTTGTCGTCGGTGTAGAAACCGCGGATCGCGAGGCCGCTCCATGGCGCGGAACGCAGGCGTGCGGCGACTTCGCGCGCATGCACGCCGGTACCGACGATGACGACGTGGCGCAGGTTGCGTCCGCGCCGGCGCAACGCGCGCAGCGTGATACGGATTGCCGCGCGCCAGGCGACGTGGACGAAAAAGCCGGTGGTAACGAAGAGCAGTGCCCATCCGCGCGAGAACTGCGCGCCCGTTTTCGTGAAGAACAGGAACGCGACGCCGATCGTCGCAATCGCGAGCCATGCGAAGAAGAGACCGGCGATCTCGTCGACGAAACTCGCGCCGCGCTGCGACTGGTAAAGGCCTGCGGCCGGAAACACGGCGAAGCCGATGAACGCTGCGGCGCCCATGGCGACGACGTAATGCGCCGGAGGGTTCCAGTTGCCGAGGTAGATCCGGTAGCAGACGTACATGATCGCGACGATGAACAGCGGATCGACGAGACGCAGCGTGAAATCGAGGGCCGTCGAGTTATCCTTGAGCAGGCTGCGCATCGTTTGCCGGCGTTCAGTTCGTGGTTGTGCTGCGCGCGAGCAGCGCGTCGATGTGCGCGGCGATCTCGGCGCGAAAGCGCGGCGCCGCGAAGCGCGCGGCATTGATCCGGCAGGCGTCGCTGTCGATCGTCGTCGCCTCGAAGCGCGCGATCGCGTCGACGATTGCGGCAGGCGTTTGCGCGTCGAAGAACACGCCGGTCGGCGACGGCTCGTCGAGCCCGCGGATCGTTTCGGAAGAGCCGCCCTCGCGATACGCGATCACCGGAGTGCCCGCTGCCTGCGCCTCGACCGGCGCGATGCCGAAATCCTCGCACGCTGCGAACACGAACGCACGGGCGGCGCTCACGGCGGCCGCGGTCTGCGCGTCGTCGAGGCGGCCCGCGAGCACGACGTTCGCCGGCGCGTGCCGCTCGAGGCGCGTTCGTTCGGGTCCGTCGCCGATGATCGTGAGCCGCCGCGCTGGAAGGCGCCGGAACGCTTCGATCACGGTATCGAGTCGCTTGTAGGGAACGAGCCGGGAAACGGTCACGTAATCGTCGCCGCGCGCGCCTCGTCCGGCACGTTCGAAGCGATCGATCTCGACGGGCGGGTAGACGACGGCCGCTTCACGTCCGTAGCAGCGCGCGATGACGTCGGCAATATGGCGCGAGATTGCGACGAAGTGGTCGACGCGGCTGGCCGCCCGACGGTCCCACTCGCGGAAGCGGCGTTGCGCGCCGCGCGCGAGCCAGTCGCGTACCCGATTGCCGGCGGCTGCACGGTCGCGGTAGATCGGCGCCATCGTCCATGCGAAACGCGCCGGGGTGTAGCAATAGCAGATGTGGACCTGCCCCGGATGTTTGCGTACGCCCTTCGCGATTGCGTGCGAATCCGAAATGATGACGTCGAAGGCGGATGTGTCCAGCCGCTCGATGACGCGGGGAAACAGAGCGGCGGCGTAGCGGAACCAATGGCGTGCCGCCGGCATGCCTTGCAGCGGCGACGTTTTCACGACCGGATTGCCGAGGCGCTCCCGCACCTCGCCCGTCAGGAAATCGACGAGCGTGAACACCGGCGCGTCGGGGAACAGTTTCCGCAGCGAAGACAATACGACTTCCCCGCCGCCCGGCGCCTCCAGCCAATCGTGAACCAACGCGACGCGCGTGCGCTGCAAACCGGAGTCCGGGAAAAGGCGCAAGGATACCGGGCCGGTGCAACCAACTCATGCGCGTCGCTGCGCCGGAAACGTACGAAGGGGTGTTGACGGACCACGTTTTCGCGCTATAATCGCGCCTCTTTGCTGCTCGAAAACGCACGCCTTGCATTGGAGGCGTTCTTCCGAGCGGCGCGCTCTTTAACAATTGGCAATCGATAGGTGTGGGTACTGAGGCGGGGAGCCTTGGCGGCCGGTGCCGAGAGGCGCGGGTTGCCGGGGGTTTCCAAGGCTAGAAGTGCTC
>Ga0134128_10004342_pt1 | contig 17355 bp, 15 predicted proteins | sample KB31754_FD_96462 | JGI IMG/M metagenome (GOLD analysis project Ga0134128, IMG submission 96462) | Terrestrial soil microbial communities with excess Nitrogen fertilizer from Kellogg Biological Station, Michigan, USA - KB3-175-4 | ecosystem: Environmental > Terrestrial > Soil > Unclassified ... | reverse complement strand
TGGCTTTTGATGCGGAAAGCTTCGATCAAATATTGCAAAAACAATCGGGTCAATTGCCTGCTCGTTTGCTGGGACAGATAGATTCGCCCGATATTCCTAAAGAGTTAGAACTGGTGATCTTCAAGTGTTTGCAAAAAAAACCGGAGAGTCGCTTTCAATCCGCCGAGGCATTCGGCGAGGCGCTCGACCTGGTGCTGAAAGAGCGTTGGCGCGAACTTGATCTGTCCGGCGTGCAAATGGTCGGTGGAAAGTCGACGGCAGCGAGGTCATACAAGCTGGCATGGACAGCGGCTCTTGCCGTTCTCATCATTGGCGCACTGATGGCGGTGGCATTCATGAGCATCTCGAATCAGCGTGCCATCAAACCTCGCGCGCCGGTGGTCGCTGTCGATCCGGCGCTCGAGGACAGGATAGCCGATTGCCGGCGTGCGCGCAGCTTGTTGGATGAGGCGAAAGTCGATGTCGCCAGAGGGAATTATGGACAGGCTGATTCCTTAGCAAGAGCGGCACTGATGTGTATTGGGCACCAATATCCGGATGCGGCCTCATCTCCTTCCATGTCCTCTGACGATCTCGAGATTCTCGAGCGCATAGCGCAAATTTACGGCAATGGTGGCAAAGTCGGCACTCTTGTTCCCAAGCCAATGCCGAAGATCCGCGAGCCCTGCGCCAGTATCATTCTGCCACGCGACGTGAAGAGCGGATCGCCTAACCAGCAGGCTAGGCTTTATATCGTATTGGCGACCATTTGCTCCATATTTGGCGACTATAGCAGTGCTGCTGACTTGACTTACCAGGGCGTGCAAGGACAGATCGCCGCAAAGCGACCCGAAAATGCTCGCGAAATATATAGGGAAGGCTTGATTTTGCTTGGCCCGAGCCGAGCATCTTCGCCTGCGGTTGATTACTTCATGAATGTGTCCGAAGGCATAATTGCACTGGTTGAAGGAAACAAGACAGAAGCACGCGCCGCAGTCGACCGTGCCACCACTGATGTCGCCCATCTGGGCGAAAGCAGGGGCAACGAAAGATTTCATTTGGATCTTCCACTTTTGGCCATCCGACAAGGCTTGCACGACGAAGTGGCTTCCAAAAGGCTATTCGACGAGGCTGAGAAGTCTGCGTTCGAAACTGCAGACGGTTTCAGCTTCAATATGTACGGCACTTATTTGGAACGCGGTAAGGGACTAGAGCTGTTCGATCGATTGCAGAGAACGGTGATTGATCCAAAGTTGAAAGCACGGGCGGAGGACGACATTCGCCGATTGACCGTCCATTTACATCAATCTCAGTAGCATAATCATTAAGTTCGGTATTCGTCTACAATGGAGTCATGAACTCAAAAAACTCGACAATCGGTTTTTCTCTTTGTCTGGTGGTCGTTTCCACACTGTTGGTCGCCTGCGGCGGCAATTTGGCTCACAAGCTGCCTGTCCGACCTTCGGTGATGCAATTGCGGAATGGTGATTGCGAAGCGATCAACGACAATCACCCGGGCGAACAGCTGGACGTGACTCGCCACTTGCGGCGCGGTAAATACACGGTAGTTGAATTCACGAGTGATTATTGACCAACGTGCCAGGAGATCTCGCCCAGGTTGGTCGAGTGGACAAAGCAGCGACCGGACATAGCGGTGCGGATGGTCGATATCAATAGACCGAGCGTACGCGGAATAGATTGGACATCACCTGTGGCCAAACAGTATCAGGTTCGTTGGGTGCCATTTTTCCGAGTATACGGTGGCGACGGCAAGATCATTCTGGAAGGACACGCTGCTTCCGAGCAGGTTAAGGGAACTCTGCACGCCGACATAGAGTAAGGCCGAAGCCGTGGTTATTAATCGTCAGCGCCTAAGAGCAACTACCCGCGCTGTGCCCAGATAACCACGCCTTTGCGTGTTTGAATGGGCGCCGGTGCATTGCCCTCGGGAGTGTGGATGTATTTCTTGTACGGATTCTCGGGCTTCTGTTGCTCGGGATCGTCGGCAACGCTGTCGTCGCCTTGCATGTGGCGCGCTGTCAGCTCCGGCAAAATCGACGGCATAACCGCCGGCGGTGGAGGCACGAACATGGTCTTATAGTGATACCGCGTAGCTATGCGGGGGTGATGATGGCTTCTTTGCGTCGCCGGCTTAGCGGCGGTTGCCGCCGATTTGCCGTGCGCTGCGGCAGTCGCCGGTGCTGCTTGCGCGGCGCTAACGCCCATCAGCACAACCAGCGATAGAAGCGACAAACTGCTCACCATTTGTATTTTGCGCGACATAATCCATGCCTTGCTAAGTGGTTGAAGGTAATTTACCACGCAGGGCGGGCTTTTCCTCATGGCGTGACTTTTTTCTACAGGTTGGCAGAGGCACAGAGCGGGGTTTGAGGGCTGCTGACAGCTGTCCCAAGCTGCCGCCGCACGAGCGAATGGAAGTAAGCGACGCCGTTTTCGCGCTTTTCATTAAGCCTGGTCTGTTCACATAATCCCGATGCCAGATTTCTCTGCACTGCTTCGCATATAGCAATATCCTCGCCGGTAATCTGGTCGACGAAGCTACGAAAATCGTTGAGGATCGAAGGGTCTGCTCCACGCCTGGCGTGAAAGGTATAGGTGAGGGTCGTTTCATTGACCGATAGAGGATTAACCTGCAGCGTGTAAAAGCACGGCTCATAAACCGGCATTCCCAGATTCGGATAAATCCACAACCACAGCCCGTTGAATCTGCCTGACGAGGATGGCACTTTGCGCTCGCAGCTATGCAAGGAAAAACGCTCACGATTTTCAACTCTGTATTTTGGTAGTTGAAAATCCTTGTTGAATACGGGGTGGATGGTGGGGCAGTGATAGCATTCCTGGTAGCCCTCCACCCAGACTTTCCAATTGAATTTTCCGCTGCGCACCATTTTCGAATGGAAGGCATATTCTTCCAATTGGCAGTCAGATTCATCGATAGTCTTGATCAACTCTGCAAAGCTATCTTCGAATGCTGTTTGATTACCGTCGTCCGTCGCCAGATTGACAAAAATCAAGCCTCGGTAAACGCCCGTACGTACAGGTATAAGCGAAAGCTGCTCTTGCGTGCACGAAGACAAACAATCCAGATGCGGGACAGCCGTCAATTTCCCGGTGCAACCGTAGGACCATCCATGATACTTGCAGGTAATGGTGCCGCTGGGCAGAACGCCCTCGGCAGCCGAAACAAGCGGTGCGCCACGGTGCCGGCAAATATTCTGAAAGCAGGAAATCGTTGCGTCTTGCTGCTTGATCAACAGCAGGGGTAATCCGGCAATCTCGCAGGCGAGGAAGCTTCCCGCTTCGCGCAGCTCGTCGACGTGAGCTGCATACAGCCAATTGTTGGCGAAGATTAGTCGACGCTCCGCCTGGTAGATAGCGGCGTCCGTGTAATAAGCGGCAGGCAGCCCGTCGATAATTCCGTCCATGATGATCCCAGCCCTTCAATGACATGCGTATTTTATGGTCTGTTAATAAAACCAGCCTGAAACTTTTCCAATTTGCATGCTATAACTCGGCTCGACGACAAGGACTGAGGGCTTCACCATGAGCACTTTATTGATTCCCGATGCCAGAAAGTCAAACCTTGAGCGCCCCTGGCGGCTTTTTATCGACGGGCAATTCGAAGACGGCGGAGGCGAACGCAGCCTTTTTGACCCGGCTACCGGAGCGCCCCTTTGCAAAGTCATGGAAGCCAGCTCAGATCAGGTGGAAAGAGCTTTGCAAGCGGCTCGCCGGGCATTTGATCAAGGACCCTGGCCGCGTACCAGTGCTCAGCAGCGCGCTCAATTTTTGTTTCGTCTTGCTGATGCGATAGAGGCAAGAGCGGAGCAGTTGGCTTTCGTCGAAACATGCAACTCTGGAAAGCCGCTACGCGAGGCTCGCTTCGACGTGGCAGAGTCCGCCAATTGCTTGCGCTATTTTGCCGGCTTGATTACCAAGCCGCTGGGGCAAACGGTTGATGTTCCTGCGCCTTCGGTCAGTCAGATTGTCCGTGAACCGGTGGGAGTGGTTGCACAAATTGTTCCGTGGAACTACCCGCTTCTCACCGCGGTTTGGAAGCTGGCACCAGCTCTGGCGGCAGGCAATACCTGCGTTCTCAAGCCGAGTGAATTCACTCCGCTGAGCGTATTGATGCTGGCGGAAATAATGCAAGAACTAGAACTGCCGGCTGGCACCGTCAACATAGTAAACGGCGATGGTCTGATGGTCGGTCAGCCGCTTGCCGAGAGCGCCCTCGTCGATAAGATATCCTTTACAGGCAGCGGCAAGACCGGACGGGCGGTGACTGCGGCTGCGATCGGCAGCAACCTCAAGAAAGTTACTCTCGAGCTTGGTGGCAAGTCGCCAATGGTGGTTTTCGACGACGTCGATGTTGACCTCGCCGTCGACTGGGCTCTGTACGCGATTTTCGTGCATGCCGGGCAGGTTTGCTCCGCCGGGTCGCGCTTCATCGTGAACGAGCGAATCTACGATCGATTTGTAGAGACGTTTGCCGCTCGCGCTCGCAAGATAAAAGTCGGTCCTGGACTGGATACTGACACACAGATGGGCCCGCTGGTGAGCAAGCAGCATTTGCAAAAGGTGCTCGAATACATCGAAATCGGACAGCAGGAAGGAGCCGCGCTTTTGTGCGGTGGTGACCGCCCGCGAGGCACCATATACGGTGATGGCTATTACGTGAATCCGACCTTGTTAGCAGCCGATAAATCTTCCATGCGCATTGTGCAGGAAGAAATCTTCGGACCGGTTGCCGTCATTGAAAAGTTCAGCAGCGAAGATCAGGCCGTGGCGCTCGCCAATGCCACCATATACGGTTTAGCTGCCGCCGTGTGGACCAAAGACGTCACCCGTGCCTACCGGGTTGTGAAAGCAATCAAAGCCGGGGTAGTTTGGATCAATGGCTATCACTCGACGTACAACGAATGTCCTTTCGGTGGCTACAAGCAAAGCGGTTGGGGACGCGAGTGCGGACCGTGGGGACTCCATCCGTACACTGAAGTGAAGCAGATCAATCTCAATCTTGATCCGTCGCCTGTCGGATGGTTCAACGCTGACGCCGCATTTAATCAATGAGGACGTTGCTTCGGCGTATCCACGAAAAAGATGGTGTGCAATCCGGCGCCCGCCTTATGAGCAATTTTTCTGGTAGCTGCGCCGAACTCAGCAGCCAGCTCAGATGCATACGTGGAGACGGCGGGATAGATTCGCTCTTTCAATGACGGCTGCGGCATCGCGATGTCAGCTTCCGAATAGCTCGTACCGCCGCATGTCAAACAGTACCAGTTGCCTTTCGGCACTCTGAAGGAACAGCGGTCGCAAACTCGTGTTTTCATACTTTAGCCCTGCTTGGACGCATGACTAACCGGACAGGACTTCCGTGACTTCGGTTCCCTGTTGACTCAAAATCAAGCCAATGGACGGGGCTTTATGGACTATACGCGAGCAGCTCTTCTGTGCGTGTAAAACTCAGCATTTACAGGCTCAAGCGGAGTATTGCCGAGAATAATATCGGCCGCCTTTTCAGCGATCATCATCACAGGCGCGTAGAGATTGCCGTTGGTTATGTAAGGCATTATCGAAGCGTCGACTACGCGCAATCCTTCGATGCCGTGCACGCGCATCGTTTGTGGATCGACGACGGACATTTCATCAATGCCCATTTTGCAAGTGCATGACGGGTGCAATGCCGTTTCCGCATCGCGCGCCACCCAATTGAGGATTTGCTCATCGGTTTGCACACTCGGTCCGGGAGAAATTTCTCCGCCGTTGAACTCAGACATTGCTGATGTGTTCAAAATTCTGCGCGCGCAACGGATGGCTTCCACCCATTCGCGGCGGTCTTTCTGCGTGGAAAGATAATTGAATCGCAATGCCGGATAGCGGTGCGGATCGCGGGATTTGAGTTTAACCGTTCCGCGCGCGTCGGAGTTCATCGGTCCCACGTGCACCTGATAGCCATGACCACCGGCCGGCGAAGTGCCGTCGTAGCGCACGGCAAGCGGCAAGAAGTGGAATTGCAAGTTTGGATATTCGACGTCTTCATTGCTGCGAATGAAACCACCCGCTTCGAAATGATTGGTGGCAGCCGGCCCCTTGCGCAAGAATAACCATTGGAAGCCAATCCATGGGCGGTTGTACCACTGCAGTGCCGGATACATGCTCACCGGTTGCTTGCAGGCATATTGAACGTAGACTTCCAGGTGATCCTGCAGATTCTCTCCCACTCCCGGCAGATGCTCAACAACGGGAATGCCCAGCGCGTCGAGGTCCTGTTTGTTGCCCACGCCCGAAAGCTGCAGCAACTGCGGCGAGTTGATGGCACCGCCGCATAATACAATTTCTTTGGCTCTGGCGATGTGTGTGCGGCCGTTTTTCTCGTACTCAATGCCGACTGCCTTGCGTCCGTCAAAAATTATGCGCGTGGTCAAAGCATTGCATATGACGCTCAGGTTGCGACGTTGTCCGAGCACCGGATGCAGATAAGCGCGGGCGGCCGACAGACGGCGCCCGCGTCGGATGTTGCGATCGAAATGACCGAAGCCTTCCTGCTTGGCGCCATTAACGTCAGAGGTAAGCGGATATCCCGCTTCTTGCACGGATTTGAAAAACGCGGCGAAAAGCGGGTTGCTGCATGGTCCCCGTTCTAATACTAAGGGACCGTGATACCCGTGATATTGGTCGGCACCGGCAAGTCGCGTTTCACTGCGAATAAAATACGGCAAGCAATGCGCATAATCCCAAGAGCGCATGCCCGGGTCGGCCGACCATTTTTGGTAATCGAGCGCGTTGCCGCGAATGAAGATCATGCCGTTGATAGAGCTCGATCCGCCGAGCAACTTGCCACGGGCGTGCGCCACGCGGCGACCGTTCATGAATGGTTCTGGCTCGGATTGATAGCACCAGTCGTAAAATTTATTGCCGAGAGGAATCATTAGGCCGGCGGGCATGTGGATAAAGATGTCCCACAAGGAGTCCGGGCGACCGGCCTCGACTACCAGGACTTTGTGGCTGGACTCCTCGCTCAATCGATTGGCTAAAACGCAACCGGCCGAACCGCCGCCAACAATGATCGTGTCGTAGATCGCCTCTTTCATCTGCTTCCTTCATAGCGCCGGGCGGAAGCCCGCTGATCTGTTCTTTTGTAGCAGGAACGGATGAGCTTATGGCGCGAGGAAAGATGAAAATGCCGTTATCAATGCCAGATCTTCAAGCGGTCCAATTCTTGCGAGGCAAGTTGTTGTCCGGCGAAACCGAATCCAGGAAAAGGCGCAGGTTGTCCAGCTTGGCGATTGCTTTGGCGTGTCCGTGGTTGGCCGCAATGCGCAGCCAGCGAAGCGATTCGTCGGGATCCATTTTTACGCCCATGCCCGATTCGTATAAAAGAGCCAATTGATACTCGCCCTCAGCGCTGCCCTGAGTCGCCGCTTTTTGGAACCAGAAAAAAGCGTCCCTCTGTACGCTGGAGTCTGACTTCAAACAGAGCAACCCGGCAAGGATCGCGGCCTCGGAGTGACCCTGTATGGCGGCTTTCTTGTACCACCCGAGGGCGACATCGGCTTGACCCTCCGTCTCCAGCGATTTGGCCAGCTCGACCTGGGCGTTTACGTCGCCGGACAGCGCCTTGGACAAGGCGGCGGAAGAATTGGAGTTATCGTCTGAAGACATGGAAGTACCCGAAGCGCTAACCACAGCCTAACACTGCCCCGTTTCAGAAATGTTTCAGACAATTATCAGCGTGTCGAATAGCAGAGCGGGCTGAAGCCCGCCGGTACCAAACATCGTCAACCGACCGGTGTGCCGACGATATGCGGATTGATCAATAAGATCTCCTGGGAGCTCGTTTGCGGCAGTTCAAGCTTGAGCTGAAATTCTTGCGGGGGCTCGAAGCAATCAATGCAGCGCGCTTCGTATTCGGCATCGCCTACCAGGATTTGCTCGTTGGATTGGACGGTGCGCTGCGTTCGCGAAGCGAAATCGGAGCCGCATTTCCGGCAAACGGCCAGCAATTTGTCTACGCGGTCTGCCAGGGCGATGAGGTGGGGTAGCGGGCCGAATGGCTTGCCGCGGTAATCCAAATCGAGTCCAGAGGCAATGATCTTCTTTCTCTGTCGCAACAAAGTGAGCACGACTTCGACGATCTCATCGCCAAAGAACTGTGACTCGTCTATGCCGATCACTACTGCATGAGATGAGTACTTCAATATATCTTTCGCGCAATCGACCACGATTGCTTGCGAGGCCAAGCCGTTGCGCGATTCAACGTGATTAGGCTTGGAGCGGGTGTCTGTAGCCGGCCTGAAGATGATGGTTGGCAGGTAGGCCAGGCGCGCGCGTTCGACACGACGGATGAGCTCGCTGGACTTGCCAGCGCTCATGCATCCGATGATCATCTCGAATCGATATCCAGTAAGCATGCGGCAACTCGAAGAGGAATCCTGAAGCCACCATGGTAAACAACAAGCCGTCAAAACCGCGCCCATTAAATGCTGAATATTTTTTTAGCGAGCTTGCAGTGCAGCATTGGTTGGCGTCTGCAGCAGTTCAGCAAATTCTCGCTTGATCTTTTTAGCCGCTTCGTCGCCGCCCGGCAATTTTGAAAGCGCAAATTGCACTTGCGCGCGCGCGTCGTCCTTGCGTCCGGCAAGCAGTAGCGCTTTTGCCTGGTAATAAGCCAACTGCGGGGGCTGAAAGTGCAAATCCGTACAACGCTGAAAGCATTTGAGGGCGCCTTGGCTGTCGCCCAGTTGGATGAGAGCCCGTCCCAGGTTCAATTGCACGATGCCGAGTGCGGGATCAATGGCTGCCGCCCTTTTGTACTGTTCGATCGCGGCTTGCGTTTTGCCTTGCTTCAGCAGCACATTGCCGGTGTTCATGCGGAGTTCGGCCGAATCCATTCCCGCTTTCAGAACCTGCTCGATGGCTTTTGTATATGCCTTGAGCGCCTGATCCGGTTCGTTTAGATTGTCGAATGCCACGGCTTGCCAAAAGTAGCCTTCCGGCTCGAGCGGCTGCTGCGCTATGAATGCTTCAATCGCTGCCAGCGCCTGGCGCGGGTGTCCCTGACGAACCAATTGCTGTCCAGTCGCCAGTTGCTCCCAGCAAGCATCGACAGGGACATGCGCTTGTGCAGTCGGCACCGTATTTGGTGCCGGGCTTTCTTGGAACTGCAGCACCGATTGCGGCTGCGGACCAGCAACCGGTGCTGCCGGCTCTGCCTGTGTTGCCGGTTGGGGGCCGGCGACCTCGGCGGCAGGCGGGTTGACGGGCGGCTGCTGCGCGCCGATGGGACGGCTAAGTGACAGCACGATTAAACCGGCGCAGAGGATCGCTCGCGCGTGGCGACCGCTTATGAAGATCGGCTTTTGGGTGAGTTCGCCCATCGAAACAATAATAACGGCATTCGCCGGCGCGGAGCACCGTATACTTTGCAACGTGTTAGAGTTGTCGTTTATGACTGACCCTCCTTCTGTGCCTTGCCGTTTTCCTTTGGATGATCCGCAGCATCCCCTGGTCGACGGCGCGCCTAAGCAGTGTCATCGCTGCCGACAGGCTCTTTGTTTGCGTCAACAGGTAATTAATCTGGCGCTTGGCGATACTGACGAGATGCTGTGCCTGAGCTGTTTGGCGACGGAAAACAACCAATCCCAAGATGCTCTTTTAACCCGGGTAAAGCATTACATTCAAAAACGAGATTGCTTCGCCAAACAATGGTCGCGCTATCCTTCTCAACAGTATTGCCCCTATCCGCAAAACTGCGTACCGGGCGCCTGTTTTTCCGATTGACACCAAAATAGGGTGAGAGGCTGCTCATGAGTGAACCGCATTTGCTTGATTTACGAGGCGTGGCTTGTCCGATGAATTTCGTAAAGACCAAGCTGTTGTTGGACAAGCTGGAGCCCGACGACTTGCTGAGCGTCTTGCTCGACGACGGAGAGCCGCGTGAAAGCGTCTCGCAAAGCGTGGTCGCCGAGGGGCACGACCTCGTGGAATCCGTACGCCAGGACGACGGACATTACCGCTTGCTCATTCGCAAAAACCTATCATAGGGCGGCGCGCCACCCGGGCTGTGAAGTATGAGCGCTTCCCTGTTGACAAAAGGGGCAAATTTTAAGACCATACCCCACTGATTGATCGCAGGAGACTCTCAATTGTTCGCTTGTCGCCGAGCTGCGCCGAACCCCCAGCGGTTTCGCGGGCATCTTGCCCCCGTCGGTGCGCTGGTATTGCTGATTGCGCTTTCGCTGAATCAGACGGCACAATCGATGGTGCAAGTAAGAGACCTCGACAATGCCCCGACAGGCGCGTCCGCGCTCGAGCAGCAGGCACAAGCCTTGAAAACGGCAAGAGAAGCCGTTAATGACGATCCAGACAATGCGGACGCCCACGTTCGCCTGGGCGATCTCTTGCGCAAGGCCGGCCGCAACCGCGAAGCCGCTCAGCAATATCTCATGGCGACGAATCTGCGGCACGACCTTTACGTTGTTTATCACCAGCTTGCGTCCGTCAGCGACGATCAACAGGTATTGGATGAGGCGATAACCAGGCTCACCGCCGATAAAGAAACGAATCCTAAAGACTTGATGCTGCGGGTTGCGCTGTCCGAGCTTCTGGAAAAACGCAAAAAATACCACGAGGCAGCCAAGGCGCTGATCGATTTGCAATACGACAATGCCGTGCCTGTGAAATACGTGGCGCGCGTCGAGGCCCGGGTTCATTTCCTTTTGACAAAGGCCAAGGAAGTCCAGCAGAAAGAAGTGGAACAACCAGTGGCCACCGACGAAGAACTAGACATAGTGCCTTCACCTTTGCCCGATGCCGGTTTGCGCAAAGGGCTGACAGCCTCTAAAATCAAAGATTCGAAAGAGCTTAAGGGCATGGGGCACGTGCCTCTGCTTCCCTGATGCAATAGCTCTACCGTAAGGAGCAGCATGAAGAAAGAGAACAACGCGCGTATAGCGGCGTTAATACTGGCTTGCAGCGCGGCCATTGCAGCCGGTGGTTGCTCGGTAAAAACGCCGCAGAATCTTTCCGGCGTGTCTGTGAGCACCGAAAGTGGTGGCAAGCAACAGCCGGCCTCCGACATGCAACAGCTCGGTGTTAACAGCCCGCAAACCGAGTCCGGCGAGCGCTATGATGCCGAGTCGCAGGCGCAGGTAGATGACGAATCGCTGAAAGCCTGGCGCGTCGCGCTTGCCCATCAGAAGAAAACTGAACAGCAGTCCGAGAGCCAATGGCAATCTCAACGGCTGCAGGACGAACAAAAGGCCATGGATATGCTCAACAAATTGGCCCAGCGCTATCCACATAACAGCACGATTTACATGATGATGGGACAGGTAGAGGAAAACTGCGGCAAGCTCAAAGAAGCGGCCGAATGTTTTCAGAAGTCGCAGACTAAGAACACTTTCAATCCACTCTCGCTTTTCAAGCTGGCTGAAACTCAGCGGCAAGCGGGACAAACTAAAAGTGCCATTCAGCACTACAAGGAGTTGATCGCGGCCGACCCTTCGTTCTACGCCGCCAAATTGGGATTGGCCGAATGTTTGCGCAAGGACGACCCCCGGCAAGCTGCTCAGTTGGCGCAAAGCGTGCTGGACGCCAAGCCCGACGACGCGGACGCCATGAGCAAAGCTGAGCAGATTGTAAGTGAAGCCAAAGGCGGAAAAAGCGGGTCCTGATGTCGTAAAATGTGAGCAGAGCGCTGCGCATGCCGGCCCGGTTACCCTGCAGTGGCCATCCGAGGTGGAAATTTGTCATGGTCAAAGAAAGTGTCGAACTAAAAACAAAACCCCAATCGGCAGTAGAAGAGATTGCCATTGAAGGTTTCGATCACATTGAATTTTTCGTGGGCAATGCATTGCAAGCCTGCTACTACTATCACCGCGGATTCGGATTTGACGTTGTGGCTTACAAAGGGCTTGAAACCGGCAGCCGCGATCATTGCTCTTACGTTTTGCGCCAGGGCAAAGTGCAAATCGTTTTGACCAGTGCGCTTAATTCGTCCAGTCCGATCGCCGAGCACGTGCACAAGCACGGTGATGGCGTGAAGAACATTGCGTTGCGTGTCAAAGATGCGCGCAAGGCATATGAGACTGCCATCGCCCGTGGTGGCGTCAGCGTCGAGAAGCCCGTCACTCAAGAATCTCCAGAAGGAATTTACGTCACCGCGTCCGTGAAAAGTTATGGTGATACCATTCACACCTTCATCGAGCGTCACGGCTACTCGGGCGCCTTTGCTCCCGGCTACAGAGCCATGGACAAGCAAGCCGGCAATGCCGGCTTGCTCATCGTCGATCATGTGGTGGGCAATGTCGAGACCGAGCGCATGGAGCACTGGGTAGATTTTTATCAGAAAGTTTTCGGCTTCTACGTCTACCAGTATTTCGACGCCAAGGACATCAGCACTCAATATTCTGCGCTGGTCTCGAAAGTAATGGCCAACAAATCCGGCAGCATCAAGCTGCCGATCAACGAGCCGGCCCAGGGCAAACGCAAGTCGCAGATTCAGGAATATCTCGACTATTACACAGCCGGTGGCGTGCAGCACATCGCCATTTCCACCGCCGACATCATTAAGACAGTAGCGCAGCTCAAAGAACGCGGCATCGAGTTTCTCACGGTACCGCGCTCGTATTACGATGCGCTGCCCGAACGCGTGGGCAAAATCGACGAAGACATCGAAGAGCTCTACAAGCTGGGCATTCTCGTCGATCGCGAATCGGAAGGCTATCTGCTGCAAATCTTCACCAAGCCGGTAGAAGATCGCCCGACGCTCTTCTTCGAAGTCATTCAGCGCAAGGGAGCCAAAGGATTCGGCAAGGGCAACTTCAAGGCGCTTTTCGAATCAATCGAACGCGAGCAAGAATTGCGCGGCAATCTGTAGATGAAAACGGCGCGAGAGCAGAAAAAGACGGACGGCGCCCGCTCGACACTCACCTATATGAGCGGCTTCGGCAACCATTTTGAGTCGGAAGCTGTCGCCGGTTGTTTGCCTCAAGGTCAAAACTCTCCGCAGAAGGTGCCGCACGGACTTTATGCCGAGCAGCTCAGCGGCAGTGCTTTCAGCGCGCTCAGGGACGAAAACCGGCGGAGTTGGCTGTATCGCATTCGCCCTTCCGTGTTGCAGGCGGAATTTCAGCAAATGAAAAATGGCGCGCTGCGCAGCCGTCCCTTCGATGAGTTGCCGCCGACGCCGAATCAATTGCGATGGGACCCTTTGCCGATCCCCAAGAAGCCAACTGACTTCATTGACGGGTTGATCACCATGGCCGGCAACGGCAACGCCGGCAGTTGGCGCGGTTGCGCCGCGCACATTTACGCAATCAATCAGTCTATGGGCCGGCGCTTCTTCTATAACTCCGACGGGGAATTTTTATTCGTCCCGGAGAAAGGCGGATTGCGCTTGCGCACCGAATTCGGTGCCCTTGATGTTGCTCCCGGCGAGATTGCAGTAATTCAGCGAGGCATCCGCTACCAAGTCGACGTTTTGGACAGCAGTGCCCGTGGTTATATTTTGGAGAATTACGGATCGCCGTTACGCCTGCCCTATTTGGGCATGATCGGCTCCAATGGGTTGGCGAACCCTCGCGATTTTTTAACGCCGACGGCAGCTTTCGAGAAACTCGAAGGCGACTTCGAGCTGATTTGCAAATTCGAGGGAAAACTCTGGCGTTGTGAATTGGACCATAGCCCACTGGATGTGGTGGCGTGGCACGGTAACTATGCACCATATAAGTACGATCTGCGTCGCTTTAATGTCATCAACACGGTCAGCTTCGACCACTGCGACCCATCGATTTTCACCGTTTTGACTTCTCCTTCAGAGTTACCGGGCATCGCCAACGTCGACTTCGTCATCTTCCCGCCGCGGTGGATGGTAGCCGAGCACACATTCCGCCCGCCTTACTTTCATCGCAATTGCATGAGCGAGTTTATGGGCTTAATATTCGGCACCTACGACGCGAAGGCAGAAGGCTTCGAACCGGGAGGCTCCAGTCTGCACAATACGATGTCGGCGCACGGCCCGGATGCGGAAACCTACCAGAAGGCCATCGCTGCAGAGCTCAAGCCTGCCTACATTTCCGACACGTTGGCGTTCATGTTCGAATCGTCGCTGGTGTTTAATCCAACCGAATTTGCCATGGAAACAGAAGCACGGCAGCGTGATTATCTCGGCTGCTGGCGCGGGCTTAAACCAGGATTTGATATCTAACTTGATCTGAAATTGATCGGGATTTGTTGTTGATCAACTACAAAGTTCGTCATAATTGGCGGGGTCGAGTGCCGGAAACGGTCACCGCTGCGTAGTTTTCGCCATCCGATCGAAAGTGCGGTTGACGCCATTACAGTTGGGCTTCCAATTGCGTTGTTGGAAGTTCGGGAAGAACAATCAATATGGGAATGCGTTCGTCATCCGGGTTAGGCGCCCCGCCGGGGCGTTGAGCGTAGCTAAGCTCCAACATCTATAGCTTCTATCAGGCGAACGAGTGCCTTGGATTCCGCAAGGAGTTGAACATGTCGACCACGCGTACGGCGATTCTCACACTCGGGCTCAGTCTGCAATTGTTGTTTCCCTGGACGGCGCTGGCAAATCCAGTAAGCATGAATTTGGGATCGACGGGCAAGACGATCAGCGCCCCCGTCTCAGGGACGATTCATGAGGCTGGCAAGACGCTGAACATCGGCGTCAATCAAATGATCACGCCGGCCGAGAACATTGCGCTCATGCAGGTCTTGAATGGTGGACACCAAACTCTGGTTCTCGGAAGTTTGGGCAACGCTGTGCGCGGCTCGCTGGTGCTCACGTCAGGTAATACTGCCGGTGGTATCGCTGATTTTGTGTTGCCGAAGGCGGTGACGGCGGTCGATACTCTCGCTGCTCTATCTTTAACCGGTATTCTTACTAACTCCGGCAAATTCTATGCTCTTTCCACAAGCGCCTCGCAAACTATGGATTCCATAGGAGCCGTCGGCATCAACAATATGCAAGGCGGGCTGATTTCGAGCGTACTGCCCAAAGGCAACCTCGGATTCAGCAATACAATCTCAGGACTGAGTCTCAGTCTGAGCGCCATTAACGACATCGTCAACGCCGGCACCATCAAGAGCGCCGGCGCTCTTGCACTGACTGCCGGCGGCAGCATCACCAATGCTCTGCCCTCGGGCGCCAGCGGCACCGCGACCATTCAGTCGGTTGGTGATTTGACTCTTCTGAGCAACGCCGGCAGCATCATAAACTCCGGATTGATGGCCAGCACCGCCGGCAGTATCAATATGGGATCGCAAATTGCCACCGACTTGATCGTGGACAACACTAACGGAAAGATACGAGCCTTCGGCGATATCAATGTTCGCGACGCCAGTTTTACCGGGAATAACAACCTGACAATGATAGGCGGAGCGTGGACCGCCAAGTCCTACAATCTATTTTCCGGCGACGGCAGCGTCAATTTCAGCGCGGATTGCATTAAAGGTATCGTCAACGCCAGCGGCGGCTCCGCGGAAGTCATCAACAACAGCGGCGCTCTCAACCTCGGCGTCATGAATCTCAGCGGCGACCCGACATTCTACAACACCGGCGGCGACATCGTTCTCAACGGTGATCTTTCGTTCCCAGCCCAGGATCTAGCGATCATCGCTTCCGGCAACATCATCAACAATACCTGCCAGGTGATAACAACCGGCTCGCTGAACAACGGCGGTCAGATCACGATGATTGCCGGTGCCAGTATCACCGTCTCCGGCGGACCGACGAGCGCGAACGACAACACTACAGCCACTGTCACCGTGGTCGGCCCATCGAGTACTGGTGGCAAGATTAATCTGTCCGCTCCAGCTATCACGACTCTGTCTTCCGTGGGAGGCAGCAATGCCGGCGGCAACATAACCATGGTCGCATACGGCGGCGGTGCAGCGGGCTCAGGTACCGTATCGCTGCCCACGACGCTTACGGTGCAAACCGGCAGCGCGGGCTCGGACGTCAACGGTAACGTGACTATATTTGCCGGCGCGCCAAGCGGCGCCGGCATCACTGTAGGCAATATCGATACTCATGGATCGGGTCTCGGCAGCAACGGCGGCACGGGCAACGTCTACATGTCGACGGCCAATCCGAGTATGTCCGGTTGCGCAAGCTGCAACGGAGCTCTGAAAATTGTTAACGGAACCATTCTGTCCGGTGCTTTCAACGTCAATACCAATCAGTTTCCGGCCCCAGGCAATTCCGGAGCAATCTTAGCCGGCAACATTACCTCGACCGGCGGTTCCATACAAATGTTGGCTGGTGGCACGATTACGGCGGGAGCCGTAAACAGTGCGGGCTCGAGTGCCACGGGAGTCAACGGCGGCATTGCGATGGTAGCGGGGGCACCCTCAGGAGTGGCAATTAACGCCACCTCAGTCACTACTTCAGGCAGCTCGGGAAATTCGGGCGGAATCTTGGTGATGACTGTCAACTCCACCAATCCGCTATGTGCGACATGCTCCTATAGAAATCTGTCGGCCAACACGAATGCGTCGATCAGCACTAACACCATCAGCGCATCAGGCAACGTCGACCTGCGTGCCGGCGGCGACTTGAGCGTAGGCACCATCACCGCGCTGGGCACCGGCAGCGCCAATGGCGGACAAGTGGGAATCATTGTCGACAATGCAAACATCAGTACAAATACGTTTCAGATTGGTAGTTCAAGTAGCGATGGGGTGGGCACTGTCACTGTCGGCTTCGGCAGCAGCGGAGAAGGTGGCATCGGCATTACGAGCGCCGGCAAGGGCGGAATCAACGTCGTCAATCAAAACGCACTGGTTGTCACGCCGATCGCTTCAGGACACGGCGGTCAAATCGGATTGAATGCCGAAAATGGTGCTCTGACCACCCCTGGCACGTGGAATTTGAGCGGAGTCATTGAGGGTGGGGGCGGCTTTCTCAACCTGTCGGCACAAAGCATTACTTTTACCAATAACCTCAACGTCAATGTGAGCGGTAGCGGACAGAACAGCGGAGACAGCGGCGGCCGCTGCAACATCACTGCCACCAATCTGGTGTTGCCCTCGAGTGCCGGCATGGTCACGGCCTCCGGCAGCGGATCCGGCGGACAAGGCGGTAGTATCCTGATATCCAGCAACAACAATACGACGCTGGGATCCGGGCTGACTCTGACTGCCAGCGGTTCCGGAACCGGACAAGGCGGGCTCGTCAGCCTGGGCGCTCAGAACACTCTCGACATGAGCGCCGGAAATGTCAGCATCAGCGTGGGCTCAGCCGCATTCGGCGGGCGTGCCAACATCTTCGCTGCCACGACTTTGCAGGGCACGTCCAACTTGACCGTGGATGCCAGCGGCAGCGGCGTCGGTGGT
>Ga0134128_10004341_pt1 | contig 17359 bp, 15 predicted proteins | sample KB31754_FD_96462 | JGI IMG/M metagenome (GOLD analysis project Ga0134128, IMG submission 96462) | Terrestrial soil microbial communities with excess Nitrogen fertilizer from Kellogg Biological Station, Michigan, USA - KB3-175-4 | ecosystem: Environmental > Terrestrial > Soil > Unclassified ... | reverse complement strand
GGTATGGGTTGCACAGAGACGTGAAGTAGGGGCACTGTTGGCACTCACACGCATTGAGTGCTAAACAGCAAGTGTAGCACGCCCTTGCCCAAAGGTCAAGCGACGGAGAGCAGTAAGTGGACCAGATAACGCTGCAATTTTCGGTGACTTACGGCGCCCACCTGCGCCAGAATGGCACATCGAAACCAAGGCAGCGCCGACTTGGCAGCGGCACTGCTTCAGGCGCGAGCGGCCAGCAGGTCGTGAGCGATGCGGAGACCCTGAAGGGTGAGATAGGGCTCCACCGTGTTCACCTCCGCGCAGAGAGGCGCGACGAGTTCCGCCAGTCCGCCGGTCGCGATGACCAGGGGATTGTGATCCGTGGGCCACTCGCGCTTGATCCGTCGCACGATGCCGTCAATCGCGTCCGCCGTACCGAACATGACGCCAGCGCGTATGCAGTCCTCCGTACGTTTGCCGATCACGCGCGCGGGGGGCACGAGCTCGGTGGCCGGCAGCTTGGAGGTTCGCCGCGTGAGCGTATCGGCGGCCGTGCGCAGCCCCGGCGCAATCACCCCGCCCAGGAACACCCCCTGGGCGGTGATGCAGTCGTACGTCGTGGCCGTGCCGAAATCCACCACGATGGTATCGCTGTGGTGAAGCTGACTCGCCGCGAGCGTGTTGATGATGCGGTCCGCCCCGACGGTGAGCGGTTCCTCCACGTCGAGCGTGATGGGCAGCGGGGCGCGCGCGTCCACGATCACGGGCTCGACGCCAAGCCACGTGCTGCACGCGACCGTGAGTGGAGCCGTCACTGGGGGCACGACCGAGCCGATGGCCGCACCGCGGATTCGTTCTGGCGTCACGTGCCGCGAGCGCAGCAGCCCGTCCACGAGCAGCCCGAATTCGTCCGCGCTGCGCGCGACCTCGGTCATCAGGCGCCAGTGCGCACACAACGCGCCCTCTTCATCGAAGAGGCCAATCGTGGTTTCGGTATTGCCGACGTCGAACGCAACGATCACGACTCCTCCTGAAAGACAAGTGACCCGGATCGGCAGGCGCGCACCCCATCGGGCGCGCGAACGAGGAGCGATCCGGCCCGGTCGATGCCCATGACTTCGCCCGCGATGGGCTCGCGACAGCGCCGTCCCCGTCCGGCGTCGCGTGCGTGCCACGCCGCGAGTTCGTCGGGCGTGAGCATGCCAGGCGCCTGCGCTGCAGCCCGAATCGCGGGGATGAGATCACTGAGAATCTCCACCCGCGAGCACCCGGGGCGCAACGCTGACGCCCCGGGGACGTCGCCGGGGCGGCGCACGTTGAGTCCCATCCCAATGGCGACCCAGTCCAGGCGCTCATCCTGCCAGCGCGACTCAACGAGAATGCCGCCAATCTTGCCGCGCCCGTCCAGCAGATCGTTCGGCCATTTGAGCCGGATCGGGCTGTCAGCCCACTGGTCCAGAACCGGTGCGGCCCGGAGACCAAGACGGATGGCCAGCACGTCAATGGCGTCGCGATGCGCTGGGCGCTCGATGATGGTGAGCCAGATCCCTGCGCCGGCGGCCGACGACCAGCGGTTGCCGCTGCGTCCTCGTCCCGCCGTCTGCTGATCGGCAAGAATGAGCGTTCCCGCCGGCATGCGCGATCGGGCCGCGTCGTGCGCAGCGTCGAGGGTCGAGCCGACCTGGTCGAACACGAGGACGCAGGGCACGCCGAAGCGCGCACGCAGTTCTCCGCTGGACAGGCCATCGTAGCGCGCGTCAGCCACGCAGATACACCACCGCGAGCACGGCCACACCAATCACGATGCGGTACACGGCAAAGACGCCATAGCTGTGGCGTGCTACGAAGCGCAGCAGCACCGAAATGGCCAGCCAGCCGCTCACCGCCGACGCAATCACACCAACGACGAGCGCAAGGCTCAGCCCATAGGTGCGCAACGCGTGAGGCACCTCGAGCACTGCGGCGGCGCCGATGATCGGCATGCTCATGAGAAAGCTGAACACGGCCGCGCTCTCGCGGTCGAGCCGGTCCGCACGACCCATCGTGATCGTCGAGCCGGATCGCGACACGCCCGGAATGAGCGCGAAAATCTGCGCGATGCCCATGAGCAACGCGTCCTGCCAGCGCATCGCGTCAAGCGAACGGGTTTGCGACGCGTAGCGATCCGCCAGCCAGAGCACGACGCCCAGCACGATCATGGCCGTGGCGATCAGCCAGGGCGCGCGGAACGTCGTCTCGGCGTACTTGTTGAGCGCAAGACCGGCAATGCCGCCAGGAATGGTCGCAATGATGAGCAGCACGACGCGACGTTCCGACTCGGTACTCACCTGCCGCGTGCGCACGATGTTCCACGCGGCCCGGAGGAGACGAACCCACTCCAGACGAAAGTACCAGAGCACGGCGACGAGCGTGCCGGCATGCAGTGCCACGTCGAACGCCAAGCCGGGTTCGTCCCAGTGCAGCAGCCAGGGAATAAGCGCGAGATGCGCGGAACTGCTGATGGGCAGGAATTCGGACAGACCCTGCACCACGCCGAGGACCAGCGCCTGAAAGATGGTCATGTACTGAGGGACGTTCGGATGGAAAAGGAGATGCTACGGACGAATGATGACGACGGCGGCCATGGCGCATACCATGGCCATCTTGAAGACGAGCGGGCTGCCGCGAAGTCCGCGGACGGCTCGGGCTGCACCCAGAGTGACGAGCAGGATGGCGGGAAGGACGGCGAGTCCGAAGCGGGGAGCGGAGCTGGCCCACGGAAGCAACGCGAGCACGAACGTCGCCGCCGCCACGAGCATCACCCCGCGCGTGAGGCGAACGCCGGAGCGAATGGGGAGCGTGCGACGCTGCACGGTGACATCGGCGGACGCGTCGTCGAGGTCCTTGGCCAGTTCGCGCGCGAAGTGCAGCGGAACCGCGAGGGCCACAAGCGGGAGGGCGGCGAGAGCGCGACCGGCGCTCCATCCGCCGTACAGAAACGGAAGCGATGCGAGCACGGCGACGACGATGTTTCCCGGGAGGCCGGCGCGCTTGAGCCACGGGCTGTAGGCGTACATCAACGCGACAACGGCGACGGTCAGCAGCGCGAGCGCGAGCGAGATGAACGCCACCAACAGGACGGCGGCCATCGCGCAGCGCCACGCAACGCGCCCCGCCGCGGACGCGTCCAGCGTTCCACTCGGAATGGGACGTGCGGGGTGGGCCTCGCGGTCGATCACTGCATCCGCGCGATCATTCCAGGCATTGGCCGCCGCCGTCAGCAGGAATGCCGCGCACGCAGCGAGCGCGACGGCGCCTGCTGCTCCGCCCCACCCTACCCACCAGGCGCCGAAGAGCACCCCGCCCGCCGCGATGCAGCCGTTCTCCCATCGGGCCAGTGTGAGGTACGCGCTAGCCGAGCGTACGCTCATAGAACGCTTCGTATTGTGTGACGATGTCGCTCCGGGAGAAACGCCGCCGTGCATCGGCTGCGGCGGCGGCGCTCATGGTGCGCCAGCGTTCACGCTCGCAGAGGATGTTCAGCGCCGCATGGGCCATGGCGTCCACATCGCCTACCGGACACAGCACGCCCGTGACGCCATTGTCCACGACTTCGGGCAGGCCGCCCGCGTCCGATGCCACGACGGGAACGCCGCAGGCGAGCGCCTCGAGCGCACTGAGCCCGAAGGACTCGCTCTGACTCGGGAGGAGAAAGAGATCCGCGTTCGCGAGCAGCGGCGCGACCGCGTCCAGCTTGCCCAGGAAGTACGTGGAATCCTGCACGCCAAGGTCACGCGCTTCCTGCTCGGCGGCGACCCGCTCCGGTCCGTCGCCCACCATGACCAGCACGCTGGGGATGGTACGCTGCACTTGAGCGAAAATGCGAATGACGTCACCGATGCGCTTGACCGGCCGGAAGTTGGAGACGTGCATCAGCACCGCTCTGTCCGGCCCGACCTGGTCGCGCAGCCGGGTGTCATACGCCGTGCGGTCATACACGGAGGGATCAATGAAGTTGTGGATGACTTCCACGGCGCAGCCCGTGCAGCCGAACGCCTTGTACGTCTCCGTCTTGAGGAATCGGGACACCGCGGTCAACCCATCGGAGCGCTCGATGGAAAAGCGCGTAATCGGCCGGAAGGATGGCTCCTGCCCGATCAGGGTGATGTCCGTGCCGTGGAGCGTCGTGATGATCCGGGTCGTCAATCCGCCGTCCTCGAGCATCTCGCGGGCGATCCAGGCGCTGGTGGCATGCGGAATCGCGTAGTGCGCGTGCAGCAGGTCGAGGCCGTGTTCACGCACCACTTCATGCATGCGCACCGCAAGCGCGAGATCGTAGGGTGGGTATTCGAAGAGCGGGTAGCGAACGACGTCCACTTCGTGGCAGAAGACGCCCGGCAGGAAGGCCGGCAGGCGGAACGGTTGCTGGTAGGTGATGAAGTGCACCTCGTGGCCGCGCTCGGCGAGCGCAATTCCGAGCTCGGTGGCCACCGCGCCCGATCCGCCGTACGTCGGATAACAGGTGATGCCGATCTTCATGGCCCTATCTCGTCGCCTGCGTTCCACCAGCGCAACAGTCGGGCGTGCGCGTCAGGGCGCGTCGGATCCAGCAGAGTCACGTCGTCACCAGGGAGTTGATGCCGGAACCAGGTGCGCTGCCGTTTGGCGTACTGGCGCGTGTGTATCATGATGCGCTCCACCGCCTCCGTGCGACTCAGCGCGCCGCGCACGAACTCGCGGATGCTGCGGTAGCCGGTGGCGTTCCACGCGGGCGCGGTGTCATCCACCACCTGCTCGAGCCCGCGAACCTCCGCTTCCCAGCCGGCAGCGAGCATGGCGTCGAGGCGACTGGCAATCTGCCGGTGCAGCGTCGCACCGGGATCGACTACAAGATATCGCGCCGGCACGTCGGGCGCGCGACCGGCCCGCTCGTGCCAGGTAGAGATCGGTACGCCCGTCAGCAGCGCGACTTCAATGGTGCGCAACAACTGGGTCCGGCCGAGGTGCGCGCGCGGGCGATCCAGTTGCACGCACCAGCGCCGGAGCGTTTCGGTGGAGCACGTCGCGAGATGACGCTGCAGTGCGCCGCGCGCCGCGTCATCCAGCGGAGGCGCGTCGAAGAGCGGCATGGTGAGCGCTCGGATGTAGAATCCGGTCCCGCCAACCACGACCGGCTCACGCCGCAGCGCACGCGCCTCCCGGATCCAGTCGCGCGCTGCGGCGGCCCAGCGCGCGGCCGAGTAGCGCTCGGCCGGCTCGGCCACGTCCACGCCGAAATGCGGGACGGCATCCCGGTCCGTGCGCCCGGGCTTCGCGGTACCGATGTCGAAGCCGCGATAGATCTGGCGGGAGTCCGCGCTGAGAATGGCGAGCGGTACGTCGGCCGCGAGCGCCATGACCAGGGTCGATTTCCCCGCGGCGGTAGGCCCGACGATGATGCGGAGCCTAGCGCCGGCCAAAGCGACGATCGACCTCGTCCCAGGTGAGCTGCACGATGGTGGAACGTCCATGCACATCGTGCGCGGCCAGGGTGGTGCCGGCGAGCGCCGTGTACAGGGCGCGCATTTCCTCGGGCGAGAGGACCTCGCCGCCCTTGATGGCTGCCTTGCAGGCGAGCGTCGCCGCCAGCCGCTCATGACGCGCCGCCGTACCTGCCTCCCGATCACCGGTCAGTGCATCGAGCGTCTCACGAAGGCAGCGGGGCGCATCGAAGCGTGGGTGCGGCATGGGCACGGCGCTCACCATGAGCGTGTGTCCGCCGAACCCATCGATCTCGAAGCCCAGGCGCTCGAAGAGATCGCGGTGCGCCTCGAACGCATCGCCTTCGGCCGGACCCAGGTGCAGCGTAATGGGAAAGAGCAGTCGCTGCGCGGGCGCGTCGCCGCGCTCGAGTGTGCGCATGAACCGCTCGTACAGCACGCGCTCGTGGGCGGAATGCTGATCAATGAGCACGAGTCCGGATTCGCCCTCGAACGTAAGGTAGGTCCGATGAAACTGCGTGAGCGCGGGCACGGCGGTGGCTGCACCAGCGTCAGAGCTGCCGCCGCCGTTCGGGTGCATGGCGGCCGCGGGTGCGAGCGGTGCGTCCCCTTCCGGTCGCTCGGTTGGGTGCAGCACCTCGACGTCCACCGCCGCCGGCGTCACGCCCGGAGTGGACGGCCAGGCCGCGTGTCCGCCGAAGGCAGCGGCGCTCGCCGTACCGCCGAGTGCCTGACGCACGGCGCGCTCCACCGCGCGTTCGAGCGCCCAGCGCTCGCGGAAGCGCACCTCGGCTTTCATCGGGTGGACGTTGACGTCCACCGAGTCGGCGGGCAGCACGAGGTCGAGCAGCACCGTGGGACGCACGCCCGCGGGGATCGTCGACCGGAACGCCGCTTCGGCAGCGCGTACCACGCCCGCATCACGGATGGCGCGACCATTGATCGACACGAACACCCGCCGGCTCGCGGTGCCCGCGTCCGCCGGGCGCTCGACCAGCCCGCTGACACGCACCTCGCCACTCACCGCATCCACCGGCACGAGCCGCTCGGCGAGCGCCGCGCTCCACAGTCCCGCCACGCGCGCGCGCAGCGATGCCGCCGGCGGGAGCACGAGCACGGAGCGCGCATCGTGCGTCACCTGCAGCCGCACCTCGCGTCGCGTGAGCGCCAGCGCAGTCACCACCTCGAGAATGGCGCGCCATTCGGAGCGCACGGAGCGAAGAAAGCGCTCGCGCGACGGCGCATTGAAGAAGAGCCGCGACACCGTGACCGTCGTGCCGCGCTGCCGCGCGGCATCGTCCATGCGCTCCGGAGCGCCCGCCACGGTCAGGATGCGGGTCCCGAGTCCACGCGCGGGCGCCGTCTCCAGCTCGAGCTGCGACACCGATGCGATGGCGGGCAGCGCCTCGCCGCGAAAACCGAAACTGCCGACGCCAACGAGGTCGCCGGTGTCCCGGATCTTGCTGGTGGCGTGGCGCTGGAGCGCAAGCAGCGCGTCGTCGCGCTCCATGCCGCACCCGTCATCCGCAACGCGAATCCGTGTCCGTCCACCGTCGTCCACCGTGATGTCAATGGCGGTGGCGCCGGCATCCAGCGAGTTCTCGACGAGTTCCTTGACGACGGACGCAGGGCGCTCGACGACTTCGCCCGCCGCGATCTGATCCACGACGGTGCTCTCGAGCACAGCGATGCGGGGCATGCGGAAAGCTATCCAGCACGCCGGATGAGCGTCAATCGCGCGCGATCGAGGTCAGTGCCGTGGCTTCCATCCATCCGGTTCTGCCGCCATCGGCCTCGACGTGCACCCAGAGGCCGCTCCGATCGATGATGCGCGCCAGGTCGCCGGCGTGCATCGTCGCGCGCGCCTGCGCGCCGAGCGAAGGAAGGAGGCGCAGCGGCGTCTCGCGCGTCATGACACCGAGGTCCCGCGCGGCGAGTCGCGCATCGAGCAGGGCGGCAGCGCCAGCCAGAGCGAGCGCCGCACCAAGTACGCCAGTCACGAGTGCCACGCGGCTGCGCACACGATGTCGTGCGACGCACCATGCGAGGACCAGCCATCCCCCGAGCCAGAGCGCCGCGGCGAGGAGGGCCAGCGGCGCAACCGGTATGGCCGGAACCGCGGCGGCGCCGCTCCCGGGGGCAGCGCCGATGTATTCGAGGCGCTCGCGCGCATCCGCCGCGAGCGGTTCCAGACGCAGGGCGCGCTGCCAGCCAATCACCGCCTCGCCGGTGTCCGACGCGGCGTAGGCGGCCGTACCCGCGTTTGCCCATGCATCGGCGGCGCGCGGCACGCGCCGGGCGAGCGTGAGGAATTCATGCTCGGCCACCGCGAACCGTCCCTGATCGTACGCCTGCACGCCGCGCGCGAACTGCGCGCCATCGGCATCAGGCGCGAGGGCGGTGGCGCGCGCCGTCAAAGCCGTGAGGAGGAGGAACATCACGATCGCGGAGACGATCCGCGCACGAAACGTCCGCGCTTCATCGTCGACCCGGCGATACAGTGTCCGCGCGCGCCGCGACACATCCCGCACCGGCTTCGGCTGCGGGCCGAACGCGGCGCCGTTCATCTCCTCGAGCAGTGCCGCGGCGGCGGCCGCTGTTTCGGAAGACGTGCCCGCGCGACGCGCGGCGCGTTCCAGCGCACGCGGCTCCGCGAGCTGCGTCGCGGGCACGCGAATGCGAGCCGCCACCGCGCTGAGGAATGCCCGGCGCACGGCACGCACGTCTCCCGGCTGCGCGCGAGTCTGCAGACTCAGCGCGCGATCCGGCGACACGGCTCGCGGCGCCCGCCGCTGCCACCGCGACGCGAACAGCACCAGCGCCGGAACGGGCGCCAGCAGCATCACGAACCAGAACGACGGCGCACGGTACGGAGGTCGCGACAGCGCGCCGCGATACACGCTCCGCACCGCCCAGTGCGGGCCCGCTGGCACCGAGTCCGCCGCCAGCGTCCCCGGCAGCGCATGCAGCACGAGCCCTCCCGTCGTGGCCACATCGTAGCGCGCCGTGCCCGGATCGAAATACGAGTAGCGGATCACCGGCAGTACGAGACGTCCGGGTACGGTCGGCGTGAGGAGCCAGTCAAACTCCTTCGTGCCATGAATGTCGAGCGAGTCCGCCGAGAGCGCGACACGTTCGCCCGCCGGGACGATTCTGGCCCAACTGATGGAAAGCGCGGGTCGCGCGAACAACTTCACATTGCCACGGCCGGTCACGCTGACCGTGAGCAGCAGCGGATCGCCAACGCGTCCGACCGTGGTGTCGAGTCGCGCGCTCAGGCGTATCTGCCCGACCGTGCCGGTCCAATCCGCGGGACGACCGGCCAGCGGTGGTTCGCGCACGATCAGGATCGCGCTGTCCGTGTGGACTTCGTAACTCTCCTCGCGACTGAAGAAGCTATAGGACAGCGGCAGCGCGTAGACGAGATGCGCCGGCGGAATGGACAGGCGCCCCGAGGTGAGGGGAAAGATGGGACCCTGATAGACGTGCACTTCGTAGCGGCGTCCGCCCTCGGTTCGCGATGGGAAGCTGCCGGCCGGCGCGGGCGGTTCATACGCCATCACACCCGGCATCTCCGGCGCGTTCGCCTCCATGCGCCGCAAGCGATCCTTTACCGAGTTGTCCAGGAAGACGCCAAGCTGGTACATGGCCTGCTGGCCGACGTACACGGTGTCAGGCACGACCAGCACGCGAAAATTGACCGGCGCGCGCGCATCGAGCCGGGCGCGCTGTACGATGACGGGTGGACGCGTGGCGCTGTCCGGCCGCGGCTGCTGCGGCACGAGCATCATCAACACGGCGAGCGCGGCGATCACCAGTCCTTTCCTCCCGGCGGCTGCGTGGGCTGATTGGCCCGCTGCTTCGCCGCCTGCACATCACGTTCCTCGCGTGCGGCGCTGTTCAGAATCGCTTCCGCTTCGCGCTGGTCCAGACCACCGGTTGGCCGCGGCGATGGTTGCGCGGCACTGGAGGGATTCGGCCGTTGCGGCTCGGGCCGCCCCGTGCCGCCACCACCACCGCCGCCACCCGTACTCTCCTTCTTTCGCCGATTGGCGAGCTCATAGTTCCACTTCGCGTCCAATTCGTCGGGGCGCAGGCGCAGCGCGCTCTTGTACGCGTCGACAGCAGCGGTGAACTCCTGGCTTGCCGTGTCTCCCTTCGTCGCGAGGCCGGCACGCAAATGGAGGAGTCCCAGATTGAAGAGCGCACGATAGCGCAGATCCGCATCCTGGGCGAGCGATGCCGCCCGGTCCAGCGCCGCGGCGGCCGATGCGGTCCGGCCGGCGGCAAGCAGCGCCGTGCCGTAGTTGTACAGCGTGCGCGGCGACGTGTCACCGTTGCGGATTGCCGTGCCGTACGCGGTCACCGCTTCGGCGTACCGTCCGGCCCGATAGAGACGATCACCATCCGAACCGCCTTCCGCCAGCAGCGCATGGGGCAGCACCAGCATCAGGAGCACCGCTGCCGCCGCCGTCCGGGCCGCGGCGGGTGCTGCACGGCGCCGGCCGCGGCGCTCCGCGAGAACGGTGTCCGCCAGGAGGAGAAGCAGCGCGGGAATGAGAAAGAGCTGGAAGCGCGGCTTGCGATCGCGGCCGGCGGACGTGGCGCCTCCCTGCCCCCGCAGCCCCGCCAGCGCATTGCGCACGCGCGCGCCCTTGTCCGTTGCGCTGGCGGCGATGAAGACGCCACCCGCGGCGTCCGCGGCGGCCTGCAGCGTGGCCGGTGTGTAGCGCGTCACGACAATCTGCCCCGCGACATCGCGCTTGAACGTCGTGCCCTGAGCGCCGGCTATCGGAATCGTGCTCCCTGCCGTGGTGCCGAAACCCACGGTGATGAGCCGGATGCCCGCGTCGCTGGCGCGCTTCGCCGCCGCGACAATGTCCTCCTGCGGTTCGAAGGCCTCTCCATCACTCATGATGACCAGCGCCTTGTCCGCCCCGGTTTGTGATGCGGCGAGCAGATCGGTGCCCTGCCGGATCGCGCGGGCCATCGAGCTGCCCGCTTCACCTACCACGGACGGGTCGAGATTATCGAGAAAGAGATTGAGGCCGCCCTGATCCACGGTGATGGGAGACAGAATGTAGCTCCGGCCCGCGAAGGCAATGAGACCGAACCGGTCACCGTTCGCCAGATCGAGCAGACGGCGCGTGTCTTCCTTCATTCTCGTGAGACGATTGGGCCGCACGTCCGTCGCGAGCATCGAGAGCGACGCGTCGAGCGCAAGCACGACGTCCACACCGTTGGCCCGCTGCGTGAGCTGTTCCGTGCCCCAGCGCGGGCCCGCAAAGCCCACGCCCGCGCACGCCACCGCCAGACCCAGCAGCGTCGCGCGGTGCCACCACGCGCGGCTGGCGGCAGGGAGCAGGCGCGCCACCACCGGATCCGAACCCAGTCGGTGCAGGCGGCGCGCCCGGCGCCGCGCGGCCAGGAATACCAGCAGCACGACCGCCACGACCAGCACCGGCACGACGGCCAGTATCCAGGGATACTCCACGAAGGGTGTCACGGCAGCGGTCCCCGCCAGGCCACGAGCAGCACTTCCACGGCCAGCGCCACGAGCGCCGCGCCCAGCGGCCAGCGAAAGCGCTCGGTGAACCGAACGTAGGTGCGCGTGTGCACCGGCTCACGCTCGAGCTGGTTGATCTGCTCGTAGATGTTCTGGAGCGCTTCGGCATCCACGGCACGGAAATAGCGCCCGCCGGTGTACTTCGCCACATCGCGCAGCAGCGCTTCATCGATCTCCACGGGACGATACTCGAAGCGCAGTCCCATGAGGCCGCGTCCCACCGGCACGGGGGCCATGCCCTGCGACCCGACGCCGATCGTGTAGATCTTCACGCCGATGGCCGCCGCCGCCTGCGCGGCCGTCCGCGGATCGATGGCGCCGCGATTGTTCTCGCCGTCGGTGAGCAGAATCATCACGCGAGACTTCCCCGGCGCATCCCGGAGGCGGTTCGCCGCGGTGGCAATGGCCGTTCCGATCGCCGTACCATCTTCGAGCTGTCCCGCCTGAAGATTGTCCACCGCGGCGAGCAGCACGGGATAGTCCACGGTGAGCGGCACCTGCGTGAGCGCCTCGCCGGCGAACGCCACGAGCCCGATGCGATCGCTGCGGCGGCCCAGGATGAACTGCTTGACCTTTTCCTTGGCGACCTCGAGCCGGTTCTGCGGCTGGAAATCCTCGGAGAGCATCGAGCTCGAGAGATCGATGGCCAGCACGATGTTGATGCCCTCGCTCGTGATGTTCTCCGCCGCCGCACCCGTACGCGGGCGGGCCAGCGCGACGATGAGCGCGGCGAGTACCAGATTGCGCAGCGCGAAGAGCGCGCGTGCCCAGCGGCGGCCGGCGCGCGGCCCGTGCGCGAGGACATCCGCTCGCGAAAAGACGATTGCCGCCGGACGCCGCCGGCGCCGCCAGATCCACCAGGCCGGGAGGACCACGAGGGCCAGCAGCACCCAGGGTGCGCCGAACGTGAGGCCGGCGAGCGACATCACGCCGCCGCCTCACGCGCTGCCGCGGCGGCGTGCGCCGCCTGCACGGCGCGCTCGGTGTCGTCCACGACGGCGTGCGCGTCCCGGGCGAGTTCCGCGGCACGCACGTTCGTGATCGGGCGACGCGCGAATTTCACGAGATCGGATTCCTCGAGCACCGGCGCGAGCTGTTCCCGAGGGACCACGCTCACGTCCTGCAGCGCCTGCAGCAGTTCCCCGCTCGTGAGCGAGCGATCGGCGGCCGGCACGCGGGCCGCGAGATAGTCGCGCACGGTGTCCACCGTGAGCGCGACGTAGCGGCCGCGCTCACCGGCGTCGAGCAACGCCATGGCCTCGATGCGGGCGAACTCGCGGCGCGCCTCGTCGTATGCGTCCACATCCGGCGGCGTGCCGGGGCGGCGGCGGCGGCGCCACCACCAGATGAGCAGTCCCAGGGCGGCGAGCGCCGCCAGGGCGACCAGCAACCAGATCCACCAGGGCCGCACGGCTGGTACGATGTCGCGCGCGGGTTTCGGCTTCTGCAACGCGGTGTCCGCGGGCAGCACGCTGCGGACGTAGACGCGATCACCAGCGATGGCGACGCGGTGGTCCGTGCCGGCGACGCTCACGACGACCGTCCCCAGGTGCGCCACCTGCATGCCGGTGTCCCACGCCACGAGACGGTAGAACGCGGTCTCATCCACTGCCGTCGTATCCGCCGCGCGCTGGACCACGCGCGGATCCACGGCCTCCACAGCGAGCCCGCTGTCGGGTCCAACCGGAAAGCCAATGGCGGCGCCGCGAGGCGCGCGCACGCGCACCACGAGACGAAACGGCTCGCCCACCGTGACCGTGTCCGGGCTTGCCCGCACACCGATCTGCATGCCGGTCACCGACGGCGCCGGCTGCTGTAGCGCCGGCGGCGGCGGCGCAGGCTGCGGCGTCTGCTGCGACGTGCCCCGAGCGGCCAGCAGCGCGAGAGCCAGCAGCGCGATCATCGTCCCCTGCCCCGAGTCTCGCGCAGCCGGAAGAAGTGGAGCAGCGGCTCCACGTAGCTGCGGTCGGTGCGCACCGCGATCTCGTCGATGGCGAGACGGTGGAAGAGATGCGTGCGCGCATCACGTTCGGCCCGTACGGACCGTTCGAAGCTCGTGCGCACGCCTGAATCGCCCGTGTCCACATCCACCGTGGCACCGGTTTCGGGATCGGTGAAGCGCGCGAGTCCCAGATCGGGAAGGAGGCGCTCGCGCGGATCCTCGATGGTCACGGCGACCACGTCGTGCCGTCGCGCCAGGAGCTTGAGCGGTTGCTCGATGCTCGTGTCCACGAAGTCGGAGATGAGGAAGACAATCGCGCGGTGCGACAGCATGTGCGCCAGATAGTCCAGCGCGCCCGCGATGTCGGTGCCGCGGCCCTGCGGCTCGCGCACGAGGAGATCACGCACGAGGCGCAGGACGTGGCGGCGTCCCTTTCCCGGGGGAACCACGTACTCCACGCGATCCGTGAAGGTGAGCGCACCCACGCGGTCGTTGTTGCGGATCGCGGACATCGCCAGCACCGCGCTCAGCTCCGTTGCCAGCTCGCTCTTGAAGCGCGACACGGTGCCAAAACGCTCGGAGCCCGACAGGTCCACCGCGAGCATCACCGTGAGCTCCCGCTCCTCGATGAAGCGCTTGACGTACGGGTGGCCCATGCGCGCGGTCACGTTCCAGTCAATGGCGCGCACTTCGTCGCCGGGCTGATACTCGCGGACTTCGGAGAACTCCATGCCCTGCCCCTTGAATACCGAATGGTACTCGCCAGTGAACAGCGAGTTCACCAGCCCGCGGGTGCGCAACTCGAGCAGCTTGACCTGGCGGAGTACCTCCGGCGGAATGGGGAAGCGACCGGCCGCCTGCGTCACGGGCTCTCGATCGCGGCCAGGATCCGCGTGATGATGGCGTCGCTGGTGACTTCTTCGGCCTCGGCCTCATACGTCGTGAGGACGCGATGGCGCAGAATGTCCGGCGCGACGGCCTTCACGTCATCAGGCGTGACGAAACTGCGACCGCGCAGGAATGCGTAGGCCCGCGCGCCCTGCGCCAGGAAGATCGTGGCACGCGGGCTCGCGCCATACTCGATGAGGGGCGCGAGATCCTTGAGGCCCGCCGCGCCGGGCTCCCGCGTGGCGTGCACGATGTCCACGATGTAATCCACCACCCGGTCGTCCACGTAGAGGTCAGCGATGCGCCGGCGCGCCTCGAGGATTTCCTGCGGCGTCGCGACCGCATCCACGGGAATCGCCTGGCCGCCAGCCATGCGCCGCATGATCTCCTTTTCCTCGGCACGCGACGGATACCCCACGCGAAGCTTGAGCATGAAGCGGTCCACCTGCGCCTCGGGAAGCGGGTAGGTTCCCTCCTGCTCGATGGGATTCTGCGTGGCCAGGACGAGGAAAGGCTCCTCCAGCGTAAACGTCGTCCCGCCGATCGTCACCTGCTTCTCCTGCATGGCCTCGAGCAGCGCGCTCTGCACCTTGGCTGGCGCGCGATTGATCTCGTCGGCAAGAATGATGTTGGCGAAGATGGGCCCATGCTTGGGACGGAACTCGCCGGTATGCTGATCGAAGATCTGCGTGCCGATCACATCGGCCGGCAGCAGATCGGGGGTGAACTGGATGCGCTGGAAGGTGGTGTGGATCGTCTCGGCGAGCGTCTTGACGGTGAGCGTCTTCGCGAGCCCCGGCACGCCCTCCAGCAGCACGTGCCCTCCAGTGAGCAGTCCGATGAGCAGGCGCTCGATCATGTACTCCTGTCCGACGACGCGGCGTGCGACCTGGTCCAGAATATTCTGAATGAGCGCGGCGTCGGCCGCAGGCATGGTTCGAGTGGCCACTCGGGATTCTCCGTCAGGGCGGAAGATGATTGATACCGCTGCGTCCGCGATTGGTTCTGCGGGTGAACGAGGTGCCGCCCCGCCGGTCAGCGCTTGACCCGGAATCCCCCGTCTTCGTGTTCAAACACCCACACAGCCATCCGGGACGGCTCGATGGGCCCGTCGGCATTCACCGCGTTCCATCGGGCGCCGGAGCCGGTGCTCGCATCGCGAACCTCCGCCGCAATGGACGCCGCACGGCGGATCCAGAGATCGAGATTCGAGGGTCGCAGGTCCACCCAGCCGCGGGGCGCAATGTCCGCGCCGCGTCCATCCGGAGGGACGACCACGGCGGGACCACGCAAAACCGACGCGCCATCGCTGAGGACAATGGGCAGGCCCACGGAAAGAATCTGCCGCCGCAAGGCATGCTCGCGTTCCCGCAGCAGTTCTTCCGCATCGCGCGCCACGCGCGTCGCATCGGCGTGGGACAGTGCGCGCACCGATGGGAACAGCAGGCTCAACACGTGTCCCTCGTACAGCAGCTTGGTGAGGCGCGGCGGCCCCAGCATCTCGAACGCGATGGACCGCACGCCGCGCTGTGCCTCCAGCTCCCGCAGTCCCGCCACCGCCACCGATCGCAGATACCCGCCGCGGTAGGTGGGGCCGAGCGTGGCGCCATCCAGTGCGGCCACGATGTCACGTCCCGTGGGTCTGCCCTGCACCTCCATCACGAGCGTCTCGGCGATCTCCTCGGGCGTGACGAGCTCCATCTGCCCAAGCGCGCTCACCGTTTCAAATTCATCACGCGCGAAGACGCCATTTTCTCCTACGTTGATGAAGACGTTCTCCAGTGGCTCGCCGCTGCACGTCCACCCCGAGGCACCCGCGCCGAACGCGGTGGCCAGCGGCAGCGGCGTCTCGCAGTCCACGACCTCGATGGTGCGGCCGCCGCGCCGAATGGCGCCGAACCCGATTTCCTTCCAGGCAATGGCCGCCGTCGGCTTGATCTCGATGGTCGCGGGCGCTCCCGGCGTGCGCCCGAGCAGAAAGAGGAAAATGCTCTGCGCGCCGGCGACGGCTGATTTCGACATGAGCGTGCGCGAGGGCTTCTGCTCGCTGTGCGTGTACGGAATGTTGAGCCCCATGCCGCCCGTTCCGCTCGTGCCGATCTTGACGTAGGCCTGCGTCCGGGCACGCCGCATGCCCTCGAACACGACCTCCATGTGGCGAATGAGCTGCGGCAGCGGCAGCGTGAGGAGATGGCGCTCGACCTGCTCCCGATTCACGCTGCCTGCGTCGGCGGCGTGCAGCAGCGACAGCGCGCTCGCGTGACCATCCTGATACGCCACCGCGGTTGCCGTGTTGACGCAGTCCACGACGAGATCGGGCGCGAACCGCACGAGCCAGGTATAGAGGAGATTCTCCTCGAGCGGTGTCTGGGCGAATGGTCCCAGATAGTCGTCCACGATGCGGCGGCGCGCCACCGGATCGGCGAGCAACGCGGCACGCGGCTGCTCGGCGAGATCGGCGGGCAGGAAGATGTTTCCCCAGACCCCCTCAATGGTGACGTCGCCGGCGACCGCTTCCAGTTCGCGCAGCGCCGCCACCACTTCCTCGCGCGCGAGGCCGCTCACGACAATCTGTCTGGGCGCGAAATCGAGCAGCCGGCGCGCCACCGCCATCCCGACCAGACCGCTTCCGCCCAGCAACAACACCGTCGAATTTCGCAGTTCCATAAAATGCCTTGTCAGAGCGCCTCACGGCGCGTCTCTCCCCGAGGGCTCAGGGCACGTCCGCCACCAGTGCCGCAATGATCGTCCGCTCGCGTGACGTGAGCGCGCGGGTCTCGCCCGGCGCGAGCCGGCCCAGCGAGACGGGCCCGAATCGCGTGCGGACCAGGCGATCTACGAACAATCCCAGCGCCTTGCACAGCCGGCGCACTTCCCGATTCCGTCCTTCCGTAATCGTCACCGTGAGCGCCCACTGTCCGGCTGCCAGCGGCGTCGCAATGATTTCCGCGGGCACGACGATCCCATCGTCGAGCGCCACGCCGCGTCGGGCCGCGCGCACCGCCGCCGGCGCATCGCCGCGAACCGTCGCCACGTACGTCCGCTCCACACCGCCACTGGGGTGCGTGAGGCGATGCGCGGCCTGGCCATCCGTCGTGAACAGCAGCACGCCTTCCGTCAGGAGATCCAGGCGGCCGACGTAGGTGAGCCCTGCCACGTCGGGTGTGAAATCGAAGACCGTCCGGCGTCCGGATGGATCGCGCCGCGTGGTCATCACGCCAGCTGGCTTGTTCAGCACGAGCCACCGCTCGGGGGCCGGCGCTCCCACGACTGCGTCGTCCACGTGAATGACGTCGGCAGCGGGGTCCACCACCTGACCAATGTGCGCCGGCGATCCGTTCACCGTGACGCGCCCCGCGAGGATGAGCGCTTCGGCATGCCGGCGGGACGCGACGCCGGCACGCGCGATGGCGCGCTGAATGCGCATCGACATGGCGGTCAGAGCGCGCGCGGCTCGGATCGCAGCGCGACCGCCAGCTCATCCGCGCGCGGCAGCTCGCCCAGGTGGCGCAAGGCAAACTGCTC
>Ga0134128_10004339_pt1 | contig 17362 bp, 17 predicted proteins | sample KB31754_FD_96462 | JGI IMG/M metagenome (GOLD analysis project Ga0134128, IMG submission 96462) | Terrestrial soil microbial communities with excess Nitrogen fertilizer from Kellogg Biological Station, Michigan, USA - KB3-175-4 | ecosystem: Environmental > Terrestrial > Soil > Unclassified ... | reverse complement strand
GATCGCCTTTCGAGTGAGCACGTCCACGACCGCCTCCTGGAACGAGGCCGCCACGTCCGCGATCGGCACCGGCTCACCGGCTCGCTCCCGCGCCTCGACCCAGCGCGCGACCGCCGTCTTGAGACCGGAGAAGGAGAAGTCGAACGGCGCGTCGTTGGGCCCGGTCAGGCCGCGCGGGAAGGCGATCGCGGCGCCGTCGCCCTCGCGGGCCGCCCGGTCGATCAGCGGGCCGCCGGGGAAGCCAAGGCCGAGCACCCGGGCGACCTTGTCGAAGGCCTCGCCCGCCGCGTCGTCCACGGTGCTGCCCAGCGGCCGGATGTCCGACGTGACGTCAGGTACCAGCAGCAGCGAGGAATGCCCGCCGGAGACGAGCAGCGCCAGGCACGGCTCGGGCAGCGGCCCGTGCTCCAGCTGGTCCACGGCCACGTGCGCGGCCAGGTGGTTCACGCCGTAGAGCGGCTTGTCCAGCGCGAGCGCATATCCCTTGGCCGCCGCCACGCCCACGAGCAGCGCCCCGGCGAGACCCGGTCCGGCCGTCACCGCGATCGCGTCGATATCGGAAAGCTTCAGGCCCGCGGTCTCCAGCGCGCGGTGCACGGTCGGGACCATCGCTTCCAGATGCGCGCGCGAGGCGACTTCCGGCACCACGCCGCCGAACCTGGCGTGCTCGTCCACGCTGGTGGCCACCGCGTCGGCGAGCAGCTCGGTGCCGCGCACGATGCCGATCCCGGTCTCGTCGCACGAGGTCTCGAAGCCGAGCACGATCGGCAGGCCGGCACTCCCCGAGCCGAGCGTCGCAGTCCCTTGAGTCACAGAACTCAGTCTTCCTCTCCGAATCGTTCAATGACGCCCGACGCGCGCATCACCAGCGCGTCCACGTTCGCCGGCTGGTAGTAGCCCCGGCGCAGCCCGATCTGCACGAACCCGAACCTGCGGTACAGCTCCTGCGCCCGCGGGTTGTCCTCGCGTACTTCAAGCACCACGTCGCCGCAATCGCGCCGGGCCGCCTCCCGCAGCAGCTCCGTGAGCAGCGCGGTGCCCAGGCCGCGGCCCTCGCGGTTCGGGTCGACCGCGATGGTCTGCACCTCGGCCTCGCCGATCCCGGCCAGCAGTCCCGCATAGCCGACTATGCGCGGACCCTGCCCGTCTGGATGGGCCGGGTCGGAGCCGTACTCCTCCGCGACCAGGTAATAGCGCGACGCGACCTCGGCGAGCTCCGACCAGAACATCCCGACCGACCAGGCATCCTCAGGGAACGCCATGTGTTCGAGCACGGTGACCGCCGGAATGTCCCACCACCGCATCGGCCGCAGCACCGTGCGCGGCGGCAGTTCGGCGCGGGGTGGGCCAGGCTGCGTCGGCGCGCTCACCGTAATGCCGGCTGGCTCACCGGCTTGCGTGCGCCAGGCTCCACCGCGTCGGGTCGACGCAAGTACAGCGGCAGCGGTTCGAGCAGCGCGGCGCCGGCGGCCAGCTGACGGGCAGCCAGTTCGGCAAGGTCGGCCGCATTCGGATACACCGGCTCGATCGCGTCAGAGAACGCGTCCGGGTACTTCACCGCGCCCTCGCCGGCCACCGGCAGCCCGGTGACTTCTGGCGCGACGACGTGCGGCCAGTCCACCGCCGGATCGGTGATCCGCTGGTCGGCGGCGGCGTATCGCGCCCAGTAGACCTCGCGGCGGCGCGCGTCGGTGGCGACGGCGAACGGGCCGTCGTGCCGCACCGCCGAGGCGAGGATGTCCAGCGTGCACACGCCGTGTACCGCGATGCCGAGGGCGTCGCCGAGGGCGCGCGCGGTCACCAGGCCGACCCGCAGGCCGGTGAACGGGCCGGGGCCGACGCCGACCGCGATGTCGGTCAGTTCGCGCCGGTCGCGTCCGGCCTCGGCCAGCACGGTGCGGATGCCGGGCGCAAGCAGTTCCCCATGGCGGCGCGCGTCGAGCTCGGTGTGCGCGGCGAGTACCTGGGTCCCATCGTGCAACGCGACGGTCACGGCCGGGGTCGCTGTGTCAAAAGCCAGGAGGAGCACGGGAGCCATTATTGCCCTACCGGCCGACTGATCCGGCATGCGCGGCGCGGCGACCGCCCGATCGTGCCCTCTCCTCTCCGTCGGCGGGTTACGGCATGATGGGTCCCCGGCGCGTGTACGAACGTGGAGGAGCAATCGCGATGGGCAGACGCGGAGTCGGCGGGCGTGGCTCGTCTGAGCAGGCCTCTGCGCCCCGGTACAGCGGCGGCTCGATGGCTCACCGCGGCTCGGACTCCCGCCAGGAGTCATGGGAGACCCTCTCTTCCGCCAACCCGCCCTCCGCGCCGCCCTCGGGTCCGGTGTCCCGGCCGGTCCGGAAGAAGCCCGGCCGCGGTGCGACGTACTCGGTTGTGGTGATGACGATCGCCTCGTTGTTCGGCATCGGAGTGCTGGCGGTTCAGGCCGCGGCGACCGCTCCGAAGGTGTCGAACACCTCGAATAAGGGCACGAGCACGGCCTCCGGGCAGCCGACGGCGAACGCGTCCGCGGGCTCGGCCGGCGGTGGCGGCGCGGCGAATGCGGCCGCGCTTCCCGCGAACTCCGGCTCCGGCGCGCGCATCGTCTACGGCGAGGGCGCCAAGCGGGTCTGGCTGGTTTCGTCGAGCAACGCGGTCGCGCGCACGATGATCGTCGTGCCGGGCACGGTTCCCGCGCCGACCGGCAGCTTCAGCGTGACGAACAAGCTGTCCCAGGTGACGGGAACCGACGGCACGCCGGTGCAGTATGTCGTGCTGTTCAACAAGGCCTTCGGCTTCGACGCGGTGGCCAACGTCACCGGCATGCCCCCGGCGCCGAGTTCCCGAACCGGAGGCGTCCGGATGGCTCAGGCGGACGCGCAGGCGCTGTTCACCTTCGCCAGCGTCGGCACCACGGTTGTCGTCGTGCCCTGAGCTGGGCGGTCCAGTTCAACTGGACAAGTCAGACCTGGGATTCGGCGACGAACCGGTGCGCGATCGCATCCCCGTACGCGACGACGGTGATCACGCGGCGATCGTCGCCTTCAGGAGCATCGTCCGCGACGGCACGCTCGATCCGAACCTCGAGCCGCTGCCCGGAAAGCACCTCGGCCTTCCCCTCGCCCCACTCCACCACGGTCACTGAGTCCTCGACCGACGCGTCCAAGTCGAGATCGTCTAGTTCCGCCAGTGAGCCGAGCCGATAGGCGTCCACGTGCACCAGCGGCACGCCGCCGTCGAGCGACGGATGTACCCGCGCGATCACGAAGGTCGGCGACGTGATCGGCCCGCGCACCTTCAGGCCCTCCGCGAGCCCCTGCGTGAAGGTCGTTTTCCCGGCGCCTAGCTCGCCGGAAAGGATGACAAGATCGCCCGGTCGCAGCCGGCGGCCGAGGCTCCGGCCGACCTCCTGCGTGTCCCGCGCGGCGTCCGCCTCAACCCGCTCGACCGTCACCGCGGCGCTGCCCGCACCCTCGACTCCGCCGTCCACCGTGCTTGCTCCCGCCTCTGCCCGTTCTGCTGCGTCCGACCGACTACGAGGCGTTCGACGACTTTCCCAGCCGCGTCTCGACTCGGTCCACCAGCCTACGCAGTGCGGCGTTCACCTCGTGCGGATGCTCAAGAATCACGACGTGTCCGGCGTGCGGCACGATCACGAACTCGGCGCTCGGGATCGCGTCGGCCAGCGCGCGGCTGAATTTGAGCGGCAGCAGCAGGTCCTTGTCGGCCGCGAGCACCAGCGACGGCACCTTGTCGAAGACCGGAAGCGCGTCCGCCTTGTCGTGTTCCCGCAGCACCGTGAAGAAGCGCGCGATGACGTCGATGGGCGTCGACTGGATCAGTTCCTGCACGAAGCGCACCGCCGATTCCGGCGCGTCGGAACCGAAGGCGTAACGCTTCGTCAGCACCAAGCCGAGGTCGCCGCCGGCCCGCCGCCCGCGCTCTACCAGCGCGCGCTGCTTCGTCAGCAGGTCGAACAGGCTCGGCGCCGCGGTGTGGAACACCTTCGCGGCCGCCCTGGGCAACCCGAACTCCAGGTCGGCGAACTCTCCAGCGGAGGTCGCCATGAGCGCCGCGCCGACGACCCGATCGCCGAAAAGCTCCGGGTGCGCCTCGGCCAGCGCCATCATCGTCATTCCGCCCATCGAGTGACCGATGAGGATGATCGGACCGGTCGGGCAAGTCGCCTCGATGACCGCGTACAGGTCCTCGCCGGTGACGTTGATCGACAGGTCGGCCCCGGCCTTGAGCGGGTCGGAGCGACCGTGCCCGCGCTGATCCCAGAACACCATCCGGTACTCGCCGGAGAACTCGGAGCGCTGGTAGTGCCAGCAGTCCTGATGCAGGCAGAACCCGTGCGTGAACAGCAGCGTCGGGCGCTCCTGCGACTGCGACCTGGTCTGGCGCTGCTGGCGGGTCGCTGACCGTCCGATGCGCTGCCAGTCCACGCTGCGCGGCCAACCGAACGGGTCGTCCACCTCGACGTACAGCTCCGTGCCGTCCGCGGCCATCACGGTCTGCGGGACGCCGCGCAGCGTGCCGTACGCCTCGCCGGGGTCGTGGATCTGGGCCATGCGGCGCACGGCCCGGCCGATGGTGTACCGCTCGACGGCGATGCTTACCGCCGTTCCGGCCGCGACCACACCGAGTGCAGCGCCGACTATGCCCGCGCCGCGTGGTAAGCCGCGCTGGACGCCGCCCCGCGCACCACCTGACGCACTCTCAACCACGGGTAACGCACCTTTCGACCGTTCCTGTACCGCTCTTCTACTCAGTTGTTACCCCGCAGTAGCGGTTCATGCCTGGCCTGGAGCGTTACACACCGCCGCCGGTGTTGAAGTAGACGCGCGGAACGCGCGGGCCGATGCGTGTGACGATCTCGTACGCAATCGTCCCGGTTTGCTCGGCCCAGTCCTGCGCGGTGGGTTCGCCGCGATCGCCGGGACCGAAGAGCACGACCTCGTCGCCGACGCCGGCCTCCTGGTCGCCGAGGTCGACGATGAACTGGTCCATCGCGACGCGGCCGGCGATTGTGTGCCGCGCGCCGTCGATCCAGACCGGGCCGCAGTTCGATGCGGCGCGGGGAATGCCGTCCGCGTATCCGGCGGGTACGAGTCCCAGCCGCGTCGGCCGGGCCGTGCGGTACATGTGACCGTATGAAACACCGTGCCCGGCCTCGACCTGCTTGACCAGCGCCAGTCGCCCGACCAGCGTCATCGCGGGATGCAGCCCGAAGTCTGCGGCGCTGCCCTCCTCCGGAGCCGGTGAGACGCCGTATGTGGCGATCCCGCTGCGTACGAGGTCGAAGCGGCTGTCGGGCAGCAGCAGCGCGGCTGGCGAGTTCGCGATGTGCCGCAGCTCTGGGCGCAGTCCCGCCCGCTCGGCGGCCTCCAGCGCGTGCCGATACGCCGTCAGTTGCGCGGCCACGGACGGGTGCCTGGGCTCGTCAGCGCACGCGAAGTGCGACCACAGACCGGTGACGGTCACCAGACCGTCTTCCTGGGCCTTGACCGCCTCCTCGACCAGCAGCGGCCAGTCGTGCGGCTGCGCTCCGTTGCGACCGAGCCCGGTGTCCGCCTTGAGCTGAATCCGCGCGGACCGGCCGGATGAGCGCACGGCCTCGGTGACCTCGCGCAGCGCCCACAGCCCCGAGATCGAGACGTCGATGCCGGCTTCGATCAGGTCCCGGAATGGATCGCCGGGCGCGTGCAGCCACGTCAGTATCGGCACGTTCAGGCCGGCCGCGCGCAGCGCCAGCGCCTCCTCGGGCAACGCGGTACCGAGCCACGTCGCCCCGGCTTCAACCGCGGCTCGGGCGCACGCCACCATCCCGTGCCCGTATGCGTCGGCCTTCACCACGGCCATCACCTGCGCCGGACCGGCCACCTCACGCATCCGGCGGACGTTGGAGCGGACCGCGGCGAGATCGATCCTGGCTTCCAAACGTGCCTGCTCACCGGTACTCATCACTGGAGATTGTGCCAGGCGTGTGGAAGGGCGGCGAGCAGGTCACCGGCCGCGATCGGGCCCTCGCCGCGTGCGATCCTTCCGGCGAGGCCGTGCAGATACGCACCGACGCTCGCGGCATCCAGCGGCCGCAGGCCGGCCGCGAGCAGCCCGCCAATGAGGCCGGCGAGCACGTCGCCGCTTCCGGCCGTCGCCAGCGCCGCGGTGCCGGTCGGATTAGCACGTACCGTCTCCCCGCCCGGCTCCGCGATCAGCGTCGTCGAACCCTTCAACAGCACTGTCGCGCCGCGCTCGCCAGCAAGCCGCCGCACGAACTCCAGCCGCCGCGCCTCGACGTCCGAGCGCTCCACGCCAAGCAACCGCGCCGCCTCGCCCGCGTGCGGAGTGAGCACGACCCGCTCACTCAGTTCCGCCCCGTCGAGGTACCCAAGCGCTCCAGCATCGAGCACCGCAGGATGCCCACTCGCAATGACCTGTTTTGTCCGCTCTGCCGCGAAATCGTCGTCGACCGGGAATCCGCTGCCGCACACCCATGCCTGCACGCGGCCCGCATCTCCCGGCAGCTCTTTCTCAATCAGGATCTCCGGCCACCGCCGCGAAACCTCGTCGCCGACTCGGCGCGGCCCTGAGTACCGCACCGCTCCGACGCCGGCCTTCAGCGCACCACCGACCGCGAGCATCCCAGCCCCCGGATAATCGACCGAACCGCAGGCGACACCGACGACGCCACGCGCATACTTGTCCGACTCACGGCCCGGCCGCGGCAACAGGTCGGCTACGTCGGCGGCCTGCAACGCTTCCACGGCCGCGCGCTCGGGCAACGCGGTCAGTCCGATATCGACGAACTCCACCACGCCGGCTCGCTCGGCCGCCGGATCGATCAACAGGCCTGGTTTGTACGCCCCGAACGTCACTGTGACGTCCGCCTTGACGCAGACCCCTGCGACTTGCCCGCTGTCGACATCGATTCCGCTCGGCAGATCAACCGCGAGAATCGGCGCGCCCGAAGCTTCGGCGGCCTTGCCCAGTTCCGCTGCCCGCCCACGCAGCCCGCCCTTGCCACCGATCCCCAACAACCCGTCGAGGATCAGATCAGCGTCTTCAAGCGTCTCCGCGCCGCCGATTCGTCCGCCGGCTTCGCGCAACGCCGCGAGCCCGCCTGCGTGTACACGCACCTCGTCGGTGAGCACTGCCGTGACTTTCGCTCCGCGCCGCGCGAGCATCGCTCCTGCGTAAAGCGCGTCGCCACCGTTGTCCCCGACGCCGACTAGGAGCACGACCCGCGCCCCATAGACGCCGCCGTCCTCACGCAGAATCCGAGTGGCCACGGTCGCCAGCCCCGCGGCCGCGCGCTGCATCAACGCGCCGGGCGGGAGCTTCGCCATGAGGTCGGCTTCGGCATGCCTGATCGCTTCAACGTGATACGCACGACGCATACACAGACTTTAGAGCGACCGGTCCGTCATCGCTCTGCGACAACCACCGCTGACGCGATCCCCGCATCGTGGCTGAGCGACAGGTGCATGTTGACCACGCCCAGTTCTGCCGCCCGAGCGGCCACCGTCCCACGCACGACCAGCAGCGGCCTACCGGTCGGCTCGCTGATCACCTCGGCGTCGTGCCAGTGCATGTTTCCGGGCGCGCCGAGCGCCTTAGCCAGCGCCTCCTTCGCCGCGAACCTGGCCGCCAGCGAAGCCGGCTTCAATCGGCGCTCACCGACGGTGAAAAGCCGTTCGGCCATGCCCGGCGTGCGCTCCAACGTGGCCTCGAATCGTGCGATATCGACCACGTCGATGCCGACGCCGACGATCACTCCACCGTCACCGACTTGGCCAGGTTGCGCGGCTGGTCCACGTCCAGGCCCTTCGCGTCGGCCAGCGCGCAGGCGAAGACCTGTAGCGGCACTGTGGCCACCAGCGGCTGCAACAGCGTCGGCAGTTCCGGCACCCAGATCAACGTGTCCGCGTATGCCTCCACGGCGCTGTCGCCGTCCTGCGCGATCACGATGGTCTTCGCGCCGCGCGCCCGGATCTCCTGGATGTTGGAGACGATCTTGTCGTGCAGCAGCGGCCGGGACGGCGGCGGCACCACGACCACGACCGGCAGGTCCTGCTCGATCAGCGCGATCGGCCCGTGCTTCAACTCGCCGGCCGCGAAGCCCTCCGCGTGCACGTACGCAAGCTCCTTGAGCTTGAGCGCCCCCTCCAGCGCCACCGGGAATCCGACGTGCCGGCCGAGGAACAGCACCCGGCCCTCGTCCTTGAGCGCCCGGCCCAGCTCACGTACCGGCTCCATGCGCCCCAGCGTCTCGGCGATCTTCTCCGGCGCCGAGGCCAACTGCGCGAGCAGTGCCTTGATCTCGTCCTCGTACTTCTCCCCGCGCACCTGCGCCAGGTAAAGGCCGACGAGGTAACACGCGATCAGCTGCGTGAGGAAAGCCTTCGTCGAGGCGACCGCGATCTCCGGTCCGCCGTGCGTATACACAACCGCGTCCGACTCACGCGGAATCGTCGCGCCGTTCGTGTTGCAGATAGCGAGCACCCGCGCGTGCTGCTCGCGAGCGTGCCGCAGCGCCATCAGCGTGTCCGCGGTCTCGCCGCTCTGCGAGATCGCGATGACCAGCGTGTCCCTGGTCAGGATCGGGTCCCGGTAGCGGAACTCGGAGGCCAGCTCGACCTCGACCGGGATCCGGGTCCAGTGCTCGACCGCGTACTTCGCGATCAGCCCGGCATGGAACGCGGTGCCCGCCGCGATCACCACGATCTTGTCGACGCTGCGCAGCTCGTCTTCGCTCATCCGCATCTCGTCGAGCACGAGCTTCCCGCTCGCCGAGACCCGGCCGAGCAGCGTGTCCGCCACCGCCTGCGGCTGCTCGTCGATCTCCTTGAGCATGAAGTGCTCATAGCCGCTCTTCTCGGCGGCCTTCACGTCCCAGTCCACGTGGAAGTGCCGCGCTTCCTGCTGCACGCCCGCGAAGTCGGTGACCGTGACCCCGTCCCGGCGCACCTCCACCACCTGCGCCTGACCGAGCTCGATCGCCTCGCGGGTGTGGCCGATGAACCCGGCGACATCGCTGCACAGGAAGGCCTCGCCGTCCCCGACGCCGACGACCAGCGGCGAGTTCAGCCGCGCGCCGACCACCACATCAGGTGCGTCCGCGTGCACGGCCACCAGCGTGAACGCCCCGCGCAGCCGCCCGCAGACACGCCGCATCGCCTCGGCCAGATCGCGGCCGCTCGGCTCGAATTGCGCGGCAAGCAGATGCGCGACGACTTCCGTGTCCGTTTCGCTGCGCAGTTCCACGCCCGCCGCGGTCAGCTCGGCGCGCAGCACCGCGTAATTCTCGATGATCCCGTTGTGCACCACCGCGACCCGGCCCGCCGAATCGAAGTGCGGATGCGCGTTGCCGTCCGTCGGACCGCCGTGCGTCGCCCACCGCGTGTGCCCCAGCCCCACGGTCGCCGCGGGCAACGGCCGCTCGGACAGCTCCTTCTCCAAGTTGGCCAGCTTGCCGGCCTTCTTGCGCCCGTCCAGGCGGTATCCGTCGGCGCCGACGTGCACCACGGCGACTCCTGCCGAGTCGTAGCCGCGGTATTCCAGCCGCCGCAGGCCTTCCATGACGACATCGAGCGCCGGCTTGCCACCCACGTAACCCACGATTCCGCACATGCCAGCCACCCTACCGGGCCGCTGTCCGGGCGAACCCCTACTCCCGGTAAGGGACCGTCATCCCCCAGGCTGAGCCCGGAAACCAGTCCCGGAACTGACGCCGTCCGGTGCCGCTACGCACTACGGTGTCCGCGTGTCAGTCATCGAGACGCAAGACCTCGGCAAACGCTACCCGGGCGGCGTGACCGCGCTGACCGGGCTCACGCTGGCCGTCGAGCCCGGCATCACCGGCCTGGTCGGGGCGAATGGAGCCGGCAAGTCGACGCTTATCAAGATCCTGCTCGGTCTGCTCGCGCCGACCGACGGGACCGCGCGGGTGCTCGGCCACGACACCCGCACCGACGGGGAGCTGATCCGCGCGCGGGTCGGTTACATGCCGGAGCACGACTGCCTGCCCCCGGACGTGACCGCCACCGAGTTCGTCACGCACCTGGGCCGGATGAGCGGGCTGCCGGCGACCGCCGCGAAAGAACAGGCCGCGGAGGCGCTTCGCCACGTCGGTCTGCACGAGGAGCGCTACCGGCAGATCGGTACCTTCTCCACCGGCATGAAGCAGCGCGTGAAGCTGGCCCAAGCCCTCGTCGGCGACCCCGGGCTGCTGCTGCTCGACGAGCCCACCAACGGCCTGGACCCGTCCGGCCGCGACGCGATGCTGGCGCTGATCCACCGGATCGGCACCGAGTTCGGCATCGCGGTCGTGGTGGCCTCGCATCTGCTCAGCGAGATCGAGCGGATCTGCGATCAGCTGGTGGCGATCGAGGGCGGCCGGCTGCTGCGCGCCGCGACGTTGTCCTCCATGACGCAGAACGTGCCGTGGCTCGCGCTTGAGGTGGAGGAAGGGACCGACGCCCTCGCCGCGCACCTGACCTCCCTCGGCTTGGTGGTGCGCACGGAGAACCGCGCTCTGCTCGTGCCGGTCGGCGACGACGCCGTCTTCGACCTCATCCGGGACGCGATCGCCGACCTCGGCCTGCCGCTGAACCGGATGGAGCACCGGCGTCACCACGTCGAAGAGCTCTTCTCAACCGCCCCCGCGCCCGCCCTCGTACACGCAGCGGAGCCCCAGCCGTGACCACGCCAGCAATGACCACAGACAGCGTCATCCACGACATCGGTTACAAGCCGTACACCGGCCCGCGGCTCGGCCGCGGCCACATCCTGCGCTCGCTCTACTGGTTCAGCCTGCGCTCGGCGTTCGGTTTCGGCCGGGGAGCGAAGGCCAGGATCATCCCGCTGGGCGGCTTCGCGGCGATGCTGCTTCCGGCGGCCATCTCGATCTACAAGGTCGCGTCGGTCGGCGGCGATCCGGTGCTGACGTACTCGCACTACGCGTACAGCATGTCGCTGTTCCTGATCGTGTTCGTCGCGGTCGCCGCGCCCGAATTGGTCTCCCGCGATCTACGGCACCACACGCTGCCGCTCTACTTCTCGCGGCCGTTGCGCCGGTCGGACTATCCGCTCGCGAAGCTGCTCGCCCTCGCCACCGCGATCTTCCTGTTCGAAGCGCTGCCGCTGATCGTCATGTACCTGGGCACCGTCGCGTCGAGCACGTCCGGATCAGGGGTCTGGGGTCAGACCAAGGCGCTCGTCCCCGGCCTGCTCGTCGCCCTCGCCTATGGGGTCGCGTTCGCGCCGCTCACGCTGCTCATCGCGTCCTCGACCGGCCGCCGCGCGATCGCCACCGGCGCCATCGCGATCCTGTTCCTGGCCACCACCGCGATCTCGCACGTGTTCGAGTCCGTGGGCCAGCACGAAGTCGGCCCGCCGCCGGCTCCGCCTTCCTCGTCCAGCGCTCAGCCCGACCAGACCGGTCAGGTGCAGCAGTCGGACGACGGGCCGCCGTTCCGCCCCACCTTCGCGTACGACTCGGTGGCCCGCTACGGCGGCCTGGTGGACCCGCTGCGGCTCGTCGAGGGCACCCGGATCTGGGCGCTGCACGCGACGGACGCCAACATGCCCGACCCCAAGGGCGCCGGTCCGCTGTACGGCGCCGAACTGCTTCTCCTGACCGGGCTGACCACTGGCGGCCTGTTCCTGCGCTACCGGAAGGTTGGCGTCGCATGAGCGCCCCGTCCCCGAACGGCGCCGCTGCTGGCGCCGCAGCCCTCGTCGAACTGCGCAACACCACCCGCTGGTACGGGAACGTGGTCGCGGTCAACGACATCAGCATGACCCTCGGCCCCGGCGTGACCGGCCTGCTGGGCCCCAACGGCGCCGGCAAGTCAACGCTCTTGCACATGATCTCCGGTTTCCTCGAGCCGTCCCGAGGCACCGTCACCATCGGCGGAGTCGCGCCTTGGCGCAACGCGGACATCTTCCGCACGGTGGGCCTGGTGCCGGAACGCGACTCGGTCTACGCGTTTCTCACCGCGCGCGAGTTCGTCACCGCCTCCGCGAAGTTGCACAAGCTTCCGGACCCCACCGCCGCGGCCGACCGGGCCCTCAACATGGTCGAGCTGACCGAATCCGCCGACCGCCCGATCGACACGTACTCCAAGGGCATGCGGCAGCGCGCCAAGGTCGCGGCGGCGCTCGTGCACGACCCGCACGTCCTGCTGCTCGACGAGCCGTTCAACGGTATGGACCCACGCCAGCGCCTGCACATGATGGACCTGCTGCGCGGTCTTGGCCGGTCCGGTCGCACGATCCTGTTCTCCTCGCACATCCTGGAAGAGGTCGAACGCCTCGCCGACACGGTCCAAGTCGTCGTCGCGGGACGCCTCGCCGCGTCGGGCGACTACCGCAGTATCAGGCGTCTGATGACCAACCGGCCGCACGTCTTCGTCGTGCGCACCACCGACGATCGCACGCTCGCCAAGGCCCTCATCGCCTCCCGGGCCGTGCAGGGCGTCGCCCTCACCACCACCGGGCTTGAGGTCCACGCGAGCGACCACGGCACGTTCACCCGTCAGCTCGCCGGCGTCAGCCGGGAAGCCGGGGTCGGGCTGCGCGAGGTCATCCCGGCCGACGAATCGCTTGAATCAGTCTTCGCATATCTCGTGGGGGCCTAGGCATGTTCAACCCGACCATCGCCGGAATCACGCTGCGCGCGCTGCTCGGCCGCAAGCGGGTCTTCCTGTTGGCGATTCCCGGAGCGGTGCTGCTGATCATCACGATCGCGCTGAAGGCGGACCACAACGCGTCGACCAGCTGGCCGGCCGAGGTGCTCGGCAGGGTGGGATTCAGCGCTCTGCTACCGCTCACGGCGCTGATCGTGGGCACGTCGGTCCTCGGCGCGGAGATCGACGACAGCTCGATCCTGCACCTGCTGGCCACGCCGGTGTCACGCGCGTCGATCATCTTCACCAAGACGTTGATCGCGGCCGCAGTGACGCTGCTGTTCGCCGCGCTCCCCGAATTCGTCGCCGGCGTCATCGCCACGGGTAAAGCGGGTTCGTTCGCAGTGGGGCTCGGGGTGGGCGCGGTCCTCGGTTCGATCGTCTACACCGCGGTTTTCGTGCTGATCTCCACGATCACCAGGCACCCGGTAGCGTTCGCGCTCGCGTATGTCGCGGTATGGGAGGGCCTGGTCACGAACTTGGTGTCGGGCGCGAAGTACCTGTCCGTCGAGCAGTATTCGCTTGGCTTGGCCAACGCGATCGCCAAGAACGGCGCCCTGGACGCGCATCTCACGGCGACGACCGCGGTGATCCTCGCCGCGATCGCGACCGCCGCCGCCGTCAGCTACGCCGGCACACGGCTGCGCTCCTTCCGGCTCACCGGGGACGCCTGATTGCGCGAGGTCTGACCATGCACGCGGCCAGCCATGTTTCACCGCCGCAGGTGCCGTGAAATGGTGGTCTCCATGATCGCAAAGCTGCAGTGCATCGTGTTGGACTGTGCAGACGTTGCTGAGCTGTCCCGGTTCTAGCAATCGCTTCTCGGTGGCGTGGTGGACCAGCCGGATCGACGATGGTCGCTCAGTGAGGGCTGCGCGACTCTTCACCTCGACGGTGGGTTCGTGCTGGCCTTCCAATGCGTGGAGGATTATCAGCCGCCACAGTGGCCGGATCCCGCTCGCCCGCAGCAGTTCCACCCGCAGGCGTCCGGGTGGAGCGCGGCGGAGCCCCGACCAGCGCAGTGTGTGTCCAGGCGAGCTTCGGCAAAGGCTCCCCGGAACGGATTCGTTATGGCAAAGTTCGTAGAGCGTACGCGTGGCCGCCGGGCGCGCCGCGAAGGGGGAGGAATCCGACATGGCAGCGCTGCACCGCGCCGTCCAGACTCTGCGAGCTGTCGGCGGGGCGGTTTCGCAACCGCCGTTCGTGCCGAACGGGCACTTCTACTCGCCGGTCAACGGGCCTGCCGACGTGGCGCGGGCGCTGTCGCCGATCGAGGATTTGCCCGGCGTCGAACTGCGGGAGGCCGAGCAGCTCGAGCTTTTCGCATCGCTGCTCGCGCTGTTCGAGGGCGCGCCGAATAAGCGCTACCGCGCGGGGGCCGGGTCGGGCAACAGCATGTATGACACGTCGGACGCGCTGGTCTATCGCGCGTTCGTGCGGCGGCTCAAGCCCCGGCGCATCATCGAAGTCGGCTCCGGGTTCTCCACGGCGATGCTGCTGGACACCGCGGACCAATATCTGCCCGACCTGTCGGTGACCTGCGTTGAGCCGTATCCGGACCGGCTCAATTCGCTGCTGCTGCCCGAGGACAAGATCGACCTCATCGCGGCGCCGGTGCAGGACGTGCCGGTCGAGACGTTCGCGGCGCTTGAGGCCGACGACATCCTGTTCATCGACTCCACGCACGTCGCCAAGGCCGGCTCGGACGTGCTGTGGCTTTTCCTGCACGTACTGCCGCGTCTCGCGCCGGGCGTCGTCGTACACGTACACGACATGTTCTGGCCCTTCGAGTACCCGGCGCAGTGGCTGAAGGAAGGGCGCAGCTGGAACGAGGACTACCTCGTGCACGCCTTCCTCTGCCACAACCAGGCCTGGCGGATCGAGCTGTTCAGCTCATGGCTATGGCACCGGCACCCGGACTCGGTGCCGGAGCAGCTCCGGGGACAGGAGCCCGGCGCGCTCTGGTTGCGCCGGGTTTGAGCGGGGACTTCAGCAGGCGGCTAGCCGGTCGAGCCGACGTAGCTTCGTCAGACTACTGACAGGGTCTCGCGCACGACGCCGGCCAGGCGGTGCGCGATGGATTCGGCCAGGTCGTGCGACTCGGCCTCGACCATGACGCGTACCATCGGCTCAGTGCCGGAAGGGCGAAGAAGTACGCGGCCTGATTCACCGAGTTCGCGCTCCGCCGCGGCGACCGCATCAGAGATCTGCATGGCCGAGTGGACGCGCGACTTGTCCACGCCCTTCACATTGATCAGGATCTGCGGGAGGCGACGCATCACGGCCGCGAGTTCGCCGAGCGGCTTGCCGGTTTCCGCGACGCGCGCGAGCAGGTGCAAGCCGGTCAGGACGCCGTCGCCGGTGTTCGCGTGATCGAGCAGGATCACGTGGCCCGACTGCTCTCCGCCGATGGACAGTCCATCGGCGCGCATGGCCTCCAGGACATAGCGGTCACCGACCGCGGTTTCGATGACGGTCAGGCCCTCGCGCTCCATCGCGATCTTGAAGCCGAGATTGGCCATCACGGTCGCGACCACGGTGTCCTTGGCCAGCTTGCCGTGCTCGCGCAGGGTGAGCGCCAGGATGGCGATGATCTGGTCACCGTCGACGACCTCGCCTGACGCGTCGACAGCCAGGCATCGGTCCGCGTCGCCGTCGTGTGCGATGCCGGCGTCCGCCTGGTGTTCGAGCACTGCTTCGCGCAGCAGGTCCAGGTGCGTGCTGCCGCAGCCTTCGTTGATGTTGAGGCCGTCGGGCTGCACACCGATCTCGACGACCTCGGCGCCGAGCCTGCGCAGCGCTTCGGGGGAAACCCGGAACGCGGCGCCGTGCGCTTCGTCGACGACGATTTTGAGGCCGTCGAGCCGATTCGGCACGGTGGAGACCAGGTAGTCGATGTACTGCGCGCCGCCGTCCGGCAGGTCGGTGATCCGGCCGACTCCCACGCCGACCGGGCGGTCCCACTGCTCGCCGATCCGCGCCTCGATCGCCTCTTCCACCTCGTCGGCCAGCTTCAGGCCGCCGCGGGAGAAGAACTTGATTCCGTTGTCCGGCGCGGGATTGTGGCTTGCCGAGAGCATCACGCCCAGGTCCACGCCCAGCGACTCGGTCAGGTGCGCCACGGCCGGGGTGGGCAGCACGCCGACCCGGATCACATCGACTCCGGCCGAGGCCAGTCCGGCCGAGACCGCCGCTTCGAGGAATTCACCGGAGGCCCGCGGGTCGCGCCCGACCACGGCCCGCGGCCGGTGCCCGGCGAAAGTGCCCAGTTCGGCCAGGACGTGCGCCGCGGCGATCGACAGGTCAAGCGCCAGTTCCGCGGTCAGCTCGCGATTGGCGAGGCCGCGCACGCCGTCGGTGCCGAAAAGTCGGGCCATGGTCCGAACCCCCAAGTGTTGGACGTGTGGGAAATTCCAATTACCGGCGGGACAAACGAACAACCCCACCGTACGCGAGACGCGCACGGCGGGGTTGCACGTAAAGCATTCAGCAAAGCCGCGCCAGGGTAGCGGAGACTACCGCTTGCTGTACTGCGGGGCCTTACGGGCCTTCTTGAGACCGGCCTTCTTGCGCTCCTTCACCCGGGCGTCCCGGGTCAGGAAGCCGGCCTTCTTCAGCGTCGGGCGGTTCGTCTCGGTGTCCGCCTCGTTCAGCGCGCGGGCGATGCCCAGACGCAGCGCACCGGCCTGGCCGGAGATGCCGCCGCCGTCGATGCGGGCGATCACGTCGTAGCGGCCGTCGAGCTCCAGCACGTGGAAGGGCTCGTTGACCTCCTGCTGGTGCACCTTGTTCGGGAAGTACGAGTCGAGCGAGCGACCGTTGATCTTCCACTGGCCGGAACCGGGGATGATCCGGACCCGGGCCACGGCCTCCTTGCGGCGGCCGGTGCCGCCTGCGGCGACGGTGGCGACAAGCTGGCGGGCGGGGGCCGAGGCCGGGGCGGACTCGGTGGTGTAGCTTTCGGGGGCGTCGTCCTCGTCGAAGACCTCGGCCTCGACGTCGGCGGTCAATTCAGACACAGCCGCGAACTCCTTTTTCGATCGGAAAGATTGTTAGCGGCAGTGGTTACTGCGCGACCTGGGACAGCGCGAACGGCTCGGGCTTCTGCGCCGCGTGCGGGTGCTCGGCACCGCCGTAGACCTTGAGCTTCTTCAGCATCTGGCGGCCGAGGCTGTTCTTCGGCAGCATGCCGCGCACGGCCTTCTCGACGGCCTTGCGGGAGTCCTTGTCGATCAGGTCGCCGTACTTGACGGCGCGCAGACCGCCCGGGTAGCCGGAGTGCCGGTAGGCCATCTTGTCCTGGCGCTTGTTGCCGGACAGGTAGACCTTGTCGGCGTTGACGATGATGACGAAGTCGCCAGTGTCCACGTGCGGTGCGAACTGCGGCTTGTGCTTTCCGCGCAGCAGGATCGCGGTCTGGCTGGCGAGCCGGCCGAGGACGACGTCAGCGGCGTCGATGACGTACCACTTCTGCTCGACCTCGCCGGGCTTGGGGGTGTACGTGGACACGGGTTCGCCTTCGCTTGATGATGAATACCTGGGATGAGGTCCCGTAGGGCGGCACGACCGACACCTACGGCATCAGGCACCGTGCCCTCCCGGTTTCTTCGGTGGCGCGGAGATCCGCTTCCGAAGTCCGGGCGCGCGCCGCGAGAAGGCGGCGAAACGCGGAACACACAACG
>Ga0134128_10004338_pt1 | contig 17367 bp, 15 predicted proteins | sample KB31754_FD_96462 | JGI IMG/M metagenome (GOLD analysis project Ga0134128, IMG submission 96462) | Terrestrial soil microbial communities with excess Nitrogen fertilizer from Kellogg Biological Station, Michigan, USA - KB3-175-4 | ecosystem: Environmental > Terrestrial > Soil > Unclassified ... | reverse complement strand
GGCGTCTGTTCGCAGCGCATCGCGGATGAGGCGAGCGTGCGTGAAAACATGATCGGCAGGAAAGACGTCGCGATACTTGTATTCGGGACGTGCGGGCCATTGGAGATTTTTCGGCGGAATTTTGGAGGCGGCGTAGATGCGCGTGCCCTTATTACGCGCCATGATTTCGCCGAGCAATTTGTCACTGTGACCGTCGCCGTAAGCCCATGCGGTATCGAAGAAATTGCAGCCGTTGTCGATCGCAAGCTGAAGCGCGCCGAGCGATTCTTTGTCGTCCGAGCCGCTCCAGCCTCCCATGCCCCAAAGGCCCTGGGCCATATCACTGACGGAAAAATTCGTGCGGCCAAAACGGCGATATTTCATAAGGGAGGAGTATAGCGAAAAACGGCGACCGTGCGGAGATAAAGGAGGCAGAGGACGTAGAGGAAGCAGAGGAAGAAAAGCTATCCGACGCGGCGCGGAAACGCTTCGGACCGCTTGCTACTCCTGCTAGAATCTGGGGTTATAGTAAAAATTTGCGGTTGGCTTAAAGTAAGTATTGTGTGACGAACACGATGCAAAAGGCCGCGAAACCAGGGCCAGACTTGCAGCGTGAACGAGCAAAACGCGACGGAGGATCGCCTCGATGGCCGACGAAGTGGCGGAAAAAGTGATCGCGACGCTGGCATCCGTGAAACGGATACCGGCTGAGGGCATCAAGCTCGATACGAATTTGCAAGAGATCGGGATCGATTCACTTGATGTCTTCACGCTGCTTTTCGAGCTGGAAAACGCATTTAAAATTTCGATTCCCGATGACGATGTGCGCTCGATTCGCACCGTTAACGATATCGTCGACGGCATTAAGAAGCTGCTCGCCGCCGCGCCGGCAACACCTCCACCGGACGGCTCGACCAGCCCGGCGAATCCGGCGGCTTAGGGATGGCCCGTCGCAGAGTCGTTGTCACAGGCCTCGGCATAATTTCCCCCCTTGGATTGAACGTCGAGGAAAACTGGAAGAACCTGAGCGAAGGGCGCTCCGGCATCGGCCCAATCCAGTCCGTGGACTTCACGAGAGCCCCCATGCGGTTCCAGAATGGCGCGGAAGTGCGCGGATACGATCCACTAAAGCATTTTGAAGGTGGCAAAGAGGCATACATTGATCGGTTCGCCCAATTTTCGGTGGTTGCGGCCCGCCAGGCGATGCGCGATTCAGGCCTTGAGTTGACGCCGTCACTCAAAGAACAGGCAGCGATCGTCTGCGGTTCAGCCGTCGGAGGGCAATCCGCAATCGAGGCCGGTTTCGAAGATTTGTGGGTTTCCGACCGGGGCCGCGTTCATCCGCTAACCATTCCCAAGACGATGGCCAATGCCGGTGCGAGCCACATTTCGATGGATCTTGGGCTGAGCGGGCCAGCATACACCGTTTCGACTGCCTGCTCTTCCGCGAATCATGCGATCGGGCAGGCTTTTCGGCTTGTGCGCGATGGCGAAGCCGAGATGGCCATGACCGGCGGCAGCGAGGCAATGTTTACGATCGGAATGCTGAAAGCGTGGGAAGCGATGCGCGTGATCGCACCCGACACTTGCCGACCGTTCAGCAAAGACCGGCGAGGGATGATCCTTGGCGAAGGCGGCGCGATGATGGTGCTGGAGCCGCTGGAAGCGGCGCAGGCACGCGGTGCAAAGATTTACGCGGAAATTTGCGGCTTCGGGATGACATCTGACGCGCATCATTTGACTCAACCGGCGATGCATGGACCTTCGCGTGCGATGAAGGCTGCTTTGCGGGAGGCGGGGCTTGCGCCCGAGGAAATAGGCTATATCAACGCTCATGGCACAGGCACGCCAGGCAACGATCCCGTTGAAACCGCCGCGATTCATGATGTTTTTGGCGATCATGCAAAGAAGCTGGGCGTGAGTTCGACGAAATCCATGCATGGTCACGCACTCGGAGCGGCTGGAGCAATTGAAGCCGTTGCGACCATTCTGGCGATGAAGCATGGGATTTTGCCCCCCACGGCGAACTTCACCGTCGCCGATCCTGAGTGCGATCTTGACTACATTCCCAACGAGCCGCGCAAACAGCAAGTGAACGCGGCCCTCTCGAATTCGTTTGCGTTCGGCGGATTAAACGCGGTGATCGCCTTCCGCACAATCTAAGACTGCCTTCAGCAATCGCATCGGCCCGCGTCCATGCAATCCCGAGGATCCGAAGCGTTTTTATGAGGGATATGGCTTCATTGTCTCGCTCGCGGAGCCAATGACTCTGATGATCACATTAAACGAGGCGGAGAAAGCACTGCCTGGAAGATAGTGTGCCGCAGTGATGCAAGCCTCAGAAAAACAAGCGCATGATATGGGGAAGATGAGACATGTGCGGAATCAACGCGCTCCAAGGCGCCGGATTCAGCTCCCATTTGCGGGTCAGTTCGTCTGAGAGAGTGAGTGTCATCATGATGCCGAGCCAGAAGAAGGCGCAGAGAATCGCGATCCGCGTCAGCCCCGGCTGATATTTCACGTGCATGAAAAAGAGGATCACGAGCAGCATTTTCATTACTGCTATGGCCAATGCAACCACAGTGTTGAAAACGCCCAAGTCTATATAAGCAACGCCGGTCGTCGCGCCCGTGAGAATCAGCAGAGTAATAAACGTTAACACATACGTTTTGACGGGTACGATGGCTTCAGAATGGTGGCCGTGTTCCTGCGTGCCGTGCTCGTGCATCTTCACTCCCTGAGCAGCCTAATAACGAGCTGCGAAAAAGGCAGAAGCGGTACTTCAGGGCTAAGGCCCCGCCCTTCCATCCAAATCAACTGCGTCAGTAACGCCCGCCGATTAAGTATAAAAGCGGGAAGAGAAATATCCAGACGATATCGACAAAGTGCCAGTAAAGACCGCTGATCTCGAGCGGCGCCACATAATCGGGCGAGAACTTATTGCGGGCCGTCATGATGAGGAGCACCGTGAGAATGCCGAGGCCAACTACCATGTGCAAAGCGTGCAAGCCCGTCATGAAAAAGTAGAAGCACATGAACATCTGCACCTGGCCCATCTGCGACCCGAGAGAGGCCCATTCCGGCCGATATTGGAATCCGAGGCCGGGAACGAAGTGGTGGAGGTAATCCTCATACCATTCGAAACGCAGCTTGATGCCAAGGAACGTCAAGCCGAGGATCATGGTGAGGACCAGCCACATCATCGTGACGCCCTTCTTCTTGCCCGAATGCGCCGAGTGGATCGCCATCGCCATGGTGAGGGAGCTGCAGATTAAGACCGCTGTGTTGGTGGCGCCGAATCTCACTTCGAGAATCTGGCGGCTGCCTACCTCGAATGCGGGCAGATGCAAGGAGCGATAGACGGTGTATGCAGTAAACATCCCCCCGAAAAACAGGATTTCCGTCATCAGGAAGAGCCACATGCCCAGCCGACCGGCGTCCCGCTGCTGCTCAATCGTCTCGAACTGATGAGCGAACCCGGGCGGGTGGGCGTGAGCCTCGTGAGTTACGGCGGCGTCAGACACTATGATGCGCTCCCTTGAGTGGTTGATAGTTGTAAGCGTCCTCGGTGACGACGGGCATCACGTCGAAGTTTTCCGTCGGCGGCGGAGTGGGCGCAGCTTCCCATTCCAGGCCCTTTGCTCCCCACGGATTCTGCGGCGCGATAGGGCCGTAGCGTATCGACCAGAAGAGATAGATCAGGGGAATCGCGTAGCCGACGGCAAGGATCGAAGCACCTGCCGAAGACAGAACGTTGAGTACCTGGAATTCGGGCGGATAGACCGCATAGCGGCGCGGCATGCCAAGATAGCCCAGCACAAACTGCGGGAAGAACGTGAGGTTAAAGCCCAGGAAAATCAGAGCCGCAGCGATGCGCGCCCACATGTCCGGATACAAGCGGCCCGTTATCTTCGGCCACCAGAAGTGAATGCCACCCAAGTAAGCCATGACAGCGCCGCCCACCATGATGTAGTGGAAGTGGGCGATCACGAAATACGTTCCGTTCAGATGAACGTCGACTGCCAACGATGCGAGGAACAGGCCGGTAAGCCCGCCCATCGTAAAGAGGCCGATAAAGCCGAGCGCGTAAAGCATCGGCGCTTCGTAGGAGATCGAACCCTTATAGAGAGTTGCGGTCCAGTTGAAGACTTTGACGGCCGAAGGAATCGCGACCAAGAAGCTCAGCACCGAGAAAATCAGTCCGGCATAGACTGACTGACCGGTGACGAACATGTGATGGCCCCACACGATGAAGCTGATCACCGCAATCGCAATGCTGGAAAAAGCGACGAAGCTATAGCCGAAAATCTTTTTGCGCGAAAACGCCGTGATCAATTCGCTGATCACGCCCATGCCGGGCAAAATCATGATGTAAACGGCCGGGTGCGAGTAAAACCAGAACATGTGCTGGAAAAGGAGCGGATCGCCGCCAAGGGCCGGATCGAAGATTCCGACATGCAACGTTCTTTCGAGCGCCAACAGAAAGAGAGTGATGGCGATGACGGGCGTGCCCAGAATGAAGATGACGCTCGTTGCATACATCGACCAAATAAACAGCGGCAAACGGAACCAAGTCATGCCCGGTGCACGCATCTTGTGAATCGTGACAAGGAAATTCAGCCCGGTGAGGATCGACGAGAACCCGGCAACGAAAATTCCCATTGCCATCCAGGTGACGGCCGAATGGGAGTACGTGCTGCTGTAAGGCGTGTAGAACGTCCACCCGGTGTCGACTCCGCCGGAAAAAATCGCGATAAGCGCCAGCAGGCAGCCGGTAACGAAGACGTACCAACTGAGCAGGTTCAGTTTCGGGAACGCGACATCTCGCGCCCCAATCATTAGAGGGATGAGGAAATTACCCAAGGTTGCCGGAATCGACGGCACCAGAAAGAAGAAAACCATGATGATGCCGTGGATGCTGAACAGCTTATTGTACGTCTCCGGCTCGACCAGCGCTCCCTGAGGTTCGATCAGCTGCAGGCGCATAAAGAACGCCGCCAAGCCGCCAATCATGAACATCAGTGTGATGGTGGCGAGATAGAGCAGCCCGATTCTCTTGTGATCCTTTGTCAGCAGCCACGACTTGATGCCAGTAGTGGCGTTCAAGTAGGTGACGCGAGATTCGGCCGGTACTGCCGGTGGTAGATCTAGGGTGGCCGTACTCATTGCCCGTTCTTCCTTTCTTGCGGTCCCAACGACTTCACATACGCGACCAACTGGAGCATCTGCTCTTCATCAAGTTGACCCTTGAATGTGGGCATGACGTTTTTGTAGTTCGGAAGCTGGACAGAATCCGGCTGGATAATGGCTTGCCGAATCAGGGTGTCGTCGACTACGTGCGTGGAGCCATCCGCAAACTTTTCGGTTTGACCGTATATCCCCTGGAGCGGAGGCCCATCTCCGCCGGCCGTGTGGCAGCTACTACATCCGAGTACGCCGAAGAGATGCTCGCCCGCTTTGGACATCGATTCATTCTGTTCGCCGCCCGCGAGCCACGCCGCATAATCCGATTGCGGCATGACGTAGACCCAACCGATCATGTGCGAATGGTCGGTGCCGCAGTATTCCGTGCAGTACAGATGATACGTTCCTACCTTGGTGGCTTCGAACCAGATCGATGTGTAACGGCCTGGCAAAGCGTCTTTTTTGACACGAAATGCAGGGATATAGAAGCCGTGGATCACATCTTGGGAGGTGATCGTCACCTCAATCGGCTGGTTCACGGGCACGTGAAGTTCGTTGATTTCGCGCGGTCCTTCGGGGTGCTGGATGTGCCACATCCACTGCTTGCCGATGACAAAAATCTCGCTGGAGGCAGCCGGCGGACGCGAATTTCGCACATAGAGGTACGAGGCCCAGAAAAAGATGACCACGCAAATCGCCGAAGGAATCAGAGTCCAAGCAAGCTCAAGGGCGAGAGGCGCGTGGGTTTCCGGCGGAACCTCATCCGGCGCGCGCCGCCGGTATTTGATCATGAAGTAGAAGATGATCGAAAAAATCAGGACCGTGAAGAACAGCGTGATGCCAGTGAGAAAATAATAAAGCTGGTCGACGCCTCCGGCAATCGTGGAGGCGGCAGGCGGCTGAATCGGGAATAAAGCCGCTATTTCGTGCAATCCGGTTTGCGTTAGAACCGTCATCAACATTCCGTCACAATCCTTCGCGGCGCGCGATGCGGGGCGCCTCGATCATGCGTGTCCGCTGCGCGGCGAATAGTTCTCGGCGCGCGATAAACAGAAAATCAAAATGGCCAGTGCAAGCAACGTCACAGCACCACCAACCTGAATGGCGCGCGAGATCACCAGCCCGTATTTACCGGTGTGCGGGTCATAGTGGTAGCAGAAGAGAAGCATCTGATCCACTTTCGATCCGATCTTGCCGCTCGACGCGTCCTCAAGGCTGAAGCGCAGGTCACGCGAGGGGTAGTTCACGCCATATATATATCGCGAAATTCTTCCTTCGCCCGTGAGCACCGTGAGGAGCGCGGCGTGCGCAAACTGCTCGGACTCCGAATCGTATGCGTAGCGGTAACCGATCGCGTCCGCCAGAGCCTTGATCTGCGTGTTTGTTTCGCCTTGAACCGGCTCTTTCGCGCTCGACTTGACGTTGAACTGCGGATCCGCAGTCAAAAAATGCCAACCGGCGACGCCGCTCGGGCGTCCATACATCCCGGTGTATAGCTGATGCTTTGCATCGGCCATGATCGGCTGATCGGAAGGATCGATGCTGATTGTGACGACCTGAAAATCCTTCCCGACCGACATGGGAATCATTTTCAGGGCGCGATCCAAGCCGTTCAACTCTTCGGTGCAAAGCATGGGGCAAGTAAAGTACACGAGCGAAAGCACAACGGGTTTGCCCGGTGCGAAAAACTGCCCCAAAGTGACAGGCGTGCCATGCTCGTCACGAAAAACCAGATTCATCGGAATCTGGCCGTTCAACTTCTGGTCGATCGAGACGTCCTTAAGCAACTCAGGTCGCACACCGATATTCTGCGTCGGGTCCATGAATTGCGCTTTCGCAGGCAGCGCACCCAGAAGCAAAACTGCAAGCGCAGCGAGCGCGCACACACGCACCGTCCGCGATTTGCTGAACACCGAATTGGCGAAAGACAACTTCACAACCGAAAGACTCTCCTAAACTCCGCTAATCCTTGGGCGCTGCCGCAGCCGCCTGAGGCTGCGCCAGATAACCGCACGGTCCCTGCTCGTACGTGGCGTCCGGCTCGCCGGCGGCACCCACCGCAGGAATCGTCCCGCCCGCGGCTTGCATTTCTTGTTCCGAGCGCGCAGGCAATCCGCGCTGCAGCGTCAAGTCCATCGCGCGATCAATTGGAATCTGTACGATGCCGCCCGCCTTATTTAGCCACGCATAGCCATCCACCTGCTGCCTCTGTCCGGCGCAGAACGAAAGCAGATCCTGATGCGGGTTCGCCTGAAGCAGCGGACCAGTGGGAATCTCACGCGCGTTCGCAAACGGAGATGCCGTGGGGCCGAGCGGCGTCAATCTATCAAGATATCCAAAAACAAAGCGCATCGCGATCAACGTCACCGCAAGAAGAACGGCAAGATAGAAGCCGAATTTCAGCAGCGATTTGGCGTCGGCATCGCGAACCTCATATCCCGGGCCTCTGCCGTTGTTTTCATGAGCATTGTTTCGGTGCGGATCGCTCATGTCTCAACCTCCGTTCCGTGCGGACCGAGGTGGTGCAGGAAATCCGATGTCGGCGGGATCGCCGGCGATCTGCCCGGGAAGCGCGGATCATGGAGAGGCAACAACGGAAATCTCTTCAATTGCATGCAGAAAACCCCAACCCAGATGCCACCCAAGCCGATTGCGGCAAAAATGATTCCGAAGTCAGCCCATCGGGGCGATTTTTCATAAGCGGGCGCCGTCTGCCAATAGAGATCCAACAACGTGAGGGCGAATTGCCACGCCGCGACTTTGGCCAGACGCGACAGGCGCCGCTTAATGCTACGCATAAGCAGGCAGAAGAACGCGACGAAAAAGTGAAGGAAGAGAAGCAGTCCACCTACGACGCCCCAACCGCCGAACGCACGCGACGTGTAGTAGGGAATCTCCTGCTTCATATTCCCGGCCCAAATAATCAGGAATTGCGAAAACGCCAAGTAAGCCCAAAGAAGCGTGAAGACCAGGATCAGGTTTCCGACGTCGAGATAACGCGACGGCTCCAAGGCGTCCTTCAGAGGCTCGTTTTCGGCGAGGCGCCTAAGTACAACGACGCCAAAGCTGTAACCCGCCAAAAGGAAAATGACGATATAGAGAAAACCGTAGATCGTCGAAAACCAATGCGGCTCAAGCGACATGATCCAATCGATGGCAGCTACTGTGATGGCACCGGCGCCGATCACGAGCCCTGGCGCGCTTACCTTTTCCATGGCATGCGACAGCGTGGGGTCTCCCGTTGCGTCTTCGCGGGCAGACAAGCGATTCAGCCAAAACGCAAGGATCAACCAGATAGCGAAGTAAACGATCGCCCGGATGACCCAGCCGTGCACGGTCAGGTACCACAGTTTCGACGCAAGGATGCGGTCGTCCGCCGCCGGATGTATCCACGAGGAATACAGCTTGCCCATCGTGAAAAGAGGCACGAGGAAAAACAAAGCGATCAGGGGGATCGTACGCGCGCCAGCTTCAAAGATGCGGCGAAGCGGATAGCCCCACCATCCACCGGTCGTATGGTGGATCATCAGCGCGCCCAGCATCCCAACCGAGACGGCCGCCCAAAAGGCAAATCCAATCAAATATTGATGCAGGAAAGGCAGCCATCCGCCCTCGCCGGAATTGCGCGTGACAAATCCAATAATCACGAAAATAACGAGCCCTGCAAAGCCGATGGCGAAGGCGCGCTTTTGTCCGGCGTCGATCAACGCCAAGTTTGCGCCACGATTTGTTCCCGGTGAACTCATTCCGAATGCCCCGTACCCTGGCCGCCAGCCGGCTGGCCTGTGGAAGTCTGTCCTGTAGATTCGCCGGCAAGAATGGATCGCTCCGCTTCCGGCACGTCGTCGAGCGTGGCGTTGCGGCTCAACTGCAAAACACGAATATAAGCGGCGATTCTCCAGCGGTCGCCGACATCGACGCGATCGGCGTAGCTATACATCGCGCCAAAACCGTTGGTCATCACGCCATAGAAGTGGCCGACAGGTGCTTGGCGCAGCCGATCCGAATGAAACGATGGCGGATGAGGAAAGCCGCGCTGCACAATCATGCCGTTCCCACTGCCGGTATAGTCATGGCACGGCGTGCAGTAAACATTGAAACGCTCGCGGCCACGCTCAAGGTCGGCTTTGGTAATCGGAAACGGGAAGCGGTTCGCCTCGACGCCATTTTCCATACCGGTAAAGAGCAACGTATCGGTTCGAAGCTCGCCACGAGCCACCGTCCCGGGCACCATCGGCCGCTCGGAACGACCGTCCGCAAAAAAACTGCTCGGTTCGTACGGTAGATACTTCGGCTGGATGTGCATGTCGATACGGCACCCGGAGACCAGAAACGCCACGGCGCCAAGCCATACAAGCGAACGAAAACGCGCGAATTTGCGGCTACTCTTCAACTTCAACCACCTCGCTAGGACGCAGGCTCTCCAGAAACGCTCTCGTTCCGGCGCGATCGAATTTCTTGTCGCGAGCCGTGATGCACAAAAAGAAACGATCGGTGGACGCCATCATGAATCGCGGCGCGTTAAACAACGGATGATAGGGCTGCGGCAATCCATTAAGCGCGAGCATGCCGAACACCGCCACCAGAGATGCGCCTAAAATCGTCAGCTCAAAAGTAATCGCAATCCACATCGGCCAGCTATTGGGCGGTTTTCCGCCGATATTCCAAGGGTAACTCACAACATTGGCGTAATAGCACATGCCAAAGCCGGTACAACCACCGAGAATTCCCCCCGCAAGAACCAGCGAAGGGAGCGCAGTCCAATCGAAACCCACCGCCTCGGCAAGCCCCTCGACCGGAATCGGCGTATACGCGTCGAACTTCTTGTAACCCGCCTCGCGAGCCCGATGCGCAGCAGCGAGGATGTCTTCCGGAGTATCGAACTCCGCGAGAAGGCCGTAAATTGGTTTAAGCTCCATGGCGTTCTCTCTCTGCTCTAACTCGTAATTTCCGTGTTCGCATTGCGCACGCGCGCCAGGAAACTCGTGCGAGGCCGCGTGCCCAAATCCGTGAGAATTCGATAATCGCGCGTCTGTGCCTTCAACTTCGCGACTCGACTGTTCGGGTCGTTGATATTCCCGAAGACAATCGCATCGGCCGGACACGTCTGCTGGCACGCCGTGAGGATTTCGCCGTCGCGAATCGCACGATTCTCTTCTTCGGCATTGATTCTGGCCGCATTGATGCGCTGCACGCAATAGGTGCACTTTTCCATCACGCCGCGAGACCGAACGGTGACATTCGGGTTCCGCACGCCGTAAAGGCTCTGCGTCGTGTAATCGGAAAAAAGGTAGAAATTAAAACGTCGCACCTTGTATGGACAGTTGTTTGAGCAATACCGCGTGCCGACGCAGCGGTTGTACACCATGTCGTTCAGCCCTTCCGAGCTGTGCGAAGTGGCACCAACCGGACAAACATACTCGCAGGGCGCGTTTTCGCACTGCATGCATGGCATCGGCTCGTAATACATCTCCGGCGCATCCAAGTCGCCGCGGAAATATGTATCGATGCGAATCCAGTGCATGGCACGGCCGCGCTCAACCTGCTCCTTACCAACCACGGCAATGTTGTTTTCCGCCTGACATGCAATCACGCAGGCATTGCAGCCGACGCAGCGGTTCAGATCGATTGCCATGCCCCATGCATATTCGTTGTATTTCCAACCGGGATACAACGAAAGATTCGCTGTCGCTTCCTCTTCCGGATTTTTCGCAAAATTCGGGTTCTTCTTGAATTCGTCGAGCGTGGCAATCTGAATCAGGTTGCGCCCATGCTCGGGCTGCATCGCAAACGTGCTCTCTTCTTCAGCCGGATGACCGTCGACATCAATTGTGTATTGCTGTTGGGTTGAAGCGAAAGAATACGTTTTGCCCGTTTTCTTGATTTGCAGGCCACCGGCGAAGCCAGGAGCGGTCGTGGTCCTCAGGAAATAGGCGTTGAAACCAGGGCCTGTGCCAATGCTTCCCGCGCGGCGGCGTCCGTATCCCAAATGCAGAGTGACTGAATTATCCGCGTGGCCCGGCACGATATAAACGCCCGCGTCCACATTGCGACCGTCCAGCGAGAGCGTTACGTAATCTCCCTTGCTCAAATTGAGCCGCTGCGCCGTTGCGGGCGACACCATCGCCGCATTGTCCCAAGTGAGTCGCGTGATCGGCTTCGGCAATTCTTGCAACCAGCCGTTGTTCGCGTAATAGCCGTCGCCGATGGCGGGATCGGGCAAAAACACGATTTCAAGAGCGTCCGTTGGGGACGCTGAGGATGGCGCCTGGCTGAGAGATGCAGGATTTAATGTCACTGAAGTAGCCGGGAAAACTGTGCCTGCAATGACGCCTACTTCAAGCGACTTCTCCCAGAGGTCTTCGAAGGCCTGTCCCTTTTCTGGACGCTGGCTCTGCCAATAATTGCGAACCAAGTCGTGGGCGGATGTGCCCGAATCGCCGCTGAGCAGTGCCACCACCTCGAGGGGCGAATGCGCGGCATCGTAAAGGGGCGCAATCAAGGGCTGCACAATTCCAGCGGTACCGTCCAGCGCGCGAGCATCACCCCAGCTTTCGAGGTTGTGCGCCATCGGGATGTGCCAGTGGCTGAGTTCCGCCGTCTCGTCGGCGTACAGACCGCAGTGAATGCGGAGCCGCGCTTTGAAGATCGCGTCGACAAAATTCAGGTCAGCGGGCGCGTCGTATGCGGGATTCACGTCCAGCATCACCACGACCTGCGCCTTACCTGCGTTCAAATCTCCGACAAGCTCTTTCAGGGAAGCCGTCTGATTCGCCGGATTCGCTTCGACAGGGTCGGTGTACTCGACCGTCTTGCCTACGTTGCCGAGCGCAGCATTCATCGCATGCGCGAGAACATGCACAAACGGAGGCTGATGTTCGCCGGCAATCACGATCGAGGCACCGCGATGCGTCGTCAGGTCGCGCACGACGCCGCCGACCCAATCGGCGGGAATCTTTGCCGCACCCGCATTTGCTGCCACAGAGACGCCAACGCCGGCCGCAACCGCACGAGCGTACGCTTCAATATCGCTGGAGCGCATCGCAAGCCGGTGATCAGCCGACCCGCCGGTGCTGCTCGGCATGCTCTCGACGACATACAGCCTGTTGGGATTTGACGATGGTCCGGCCGCCAAATCGCGCCGCGAGCTAAAGTCTTTCGTATGGCGAACGTGTCCGGGGCCTACATTGAAGAAGTCCGCATCGAGCGACAGGACGACATCAGCTTTATCGAAGTGATAGACCGTGTTCACATACTTTCCGAATGCCAAACGACCGCCTTCGCGCGCCGAATCACCGCTCACAGGCTCATACTGGTGCCACTTCGCCGCCGGATACATCGTGAGCAACTTCTTGATTTGCGCGGCTAGCGTCGGAGAGCCGATGGTCCTGGTCAAGATGCGGAGATCCGCACCGTTTGGCCCAATCTGCTGATTAAAATCCGCCATTGCTGCGGCGAAATGGGGCCAATCCGTGATTCGGCCGTCGTGCAATACGGACTGCGAACGATCCGGATCATACATATTCAGGATCGATGCCATCGTGAAGACGTCCGCGGCGCCCAAGCTGCCCGGGTGCTGCGGATTGCCTTCCATTTTTGTGGGTCGCCCTTCGTAACTCCAAACCAAGACGCCCGTGCCGACCCCCTGCTGCACGACGGAGGAGGCGTAGAAGAGAGGACGGCCGGGAATAATCTCCTCCGGCGGCTTTACATAGGGGACGATGTGTTCGGTCGGGAGCTTTGTGCAGGCGCCAAGCCCGGTGAGCGCCGCCGACACGCCGATGAGCTTCAGCATATCGCGGCGGCCGACGCCATCGGAGAAACGCCCGGGCATCGAAAGCGCCGCGTTCGACGGGAATTCGTTTTCTTTAAAGTTTCGGAATTCCTGCGTGTCCGACAGTTCCTCGAGGCTCTGCCAGAAGCGCTTCTCGCCGTCCTGAGCAAGCCGTGCTCGGGCCGCGGCGAGGTCGATGGAATTGTTGGGCTCTGTGCTCATCGTTCCGCTTTCATCGGTGACACGTCGAACAGCTCTGCATAAAGTGCTCGTCGTGAATCTTGTAATCAGTCAGCAGCTTGCGTCCCAACGTAAGTTGGTCTGTATACGCGACGCCATTATACGTAACAGGGTTATCGCGCGAAGGCTGCTGGTAAAACGCGTTGAATACTTCCGACCTGGGCCGCAGATTTTTCTCGGGCTGCCGGTGACAATCCAAACACCATGACATGTACAGCGTGCCCGCGCGGTACGTGAGCGGCATCTCACCCATGGGGCCATGACACGTGGTGCAACCGATGCCCTTGTTGATATGAATGCTGTGATCGAAATAAACGAACTCCGGCAGCGCGTTCACGCGAACCCAGTTCAGCGACGTATTGGTGCGATAGCTTGCGCGCACAGGCTCAAGCATCGAGGCATTTGTCCAGATCTGCGAATGGCACGTCATGCAGGTCTGGGTGGGCGGAATCCCAGCGAAAGACGACTTCTCGACCGTGACATGGCAATAGCGGCAATCGATTCCGAGCTCGCCGACGTGGTGGCGATGGCTGAACGGCACCGGCTGCTGCTCGGTGTAATTTTGCCTCGTGTACCACGAGGAGAGTGCGATCGTATAGAGAGCCCATCCCAGGAACGCGACGAAGACAATGCTGCCGAAGATCGTGAAGCGCGAGATCAGATTCGTGCTGCGGTGAAAGATCTGCATGGTTCGTCCGAAATCCGCCCGCTAATCCGCGGCGGCGTGCGCCCCTTCCTCGCTAGTCTCATGCACCAGCGAACGAACCTCGACAATCGAAATCATGGGCAGGAACCGCAAGAACAGATAGAAAAGTGTAAAGAACAGGCCTACTGTGCCCAGGAATGTCGCCCAGTCCCAACCCGTTGGGTAATACATTCCCCACGCGGATGGAGTGAAATCGCGCGTGAGGCTTACAGCGACGATGACGAACCGCTCCAGCCACATTCCCATGTTGATGATGAGCGAAATAATGAAGACGGCCAGCGTATTCCGGCGCACTTTCCTGCTCCAGAGCGCCTGAGGAATCAGCAAGTTCGTCGCAATCAGCGTCCAGTAAACCACCGCATACGGTCCAAACATGCGGAGATTCATCATGTCCCGCTCGAACGGATCGCCGCTGTAATAAGACATGAACGTCTCGATGGCGTAGCCGTAAGCCACAATCAATCCCGTCGCGAGCATCACCTTGGACATGATGTCCAAGTGCCGAATGGTGACCAAGTCTTCCAGATGGTAGTACTTGCGCAGCGGAATCGCGAGCGTGAGCACCATCGCGAATCCGGAATAAATAGCGCCAGCGACGAAATAGGGCGGGAAGATCGTGCTATGCCAGCCGGGAACGAGAGCAATCGTAAAGTCGAAGCTCACGACGGTATGGACGGAGACGACCAGCGGCGTGCAGAGGCCAGCCAGCAACAACGACGCTGTCTCATAGCGCGACCAATGAACGGCTGAACCGCGCCAGCCCATTGAAAGAATGCCGTAGATGATCTTGGTAGCTTTGGTCTTCGCGCGATCACGCAGCGTGGCAAGATCCGGAATCAAGCCGACAAACCAGAAGAGAAGAGAGACCGTGAAGTATGTGGATACTGCGAACACGTCCCAAACCAGCGGACTGCGGAACTGCGGCCAAAGCCACATCGGGTTTGGATACGGAAGCAGGTAATAAAACAACCAAGGGCGGCCCATATGAAGCAGCGGGAACATGCCCGCGCACATGACGGCGAAAATCGTCATCGCTTCCGCGAAACGATTGATCGACGTACGCCACCGCTGGTGCAGCAACAGAAGGAAGGCGGAAATCAGCGTTCCGGCGTGACCGATTCCGATCCACCAGACGAAGTTGACGATCGCAAAGCCCCAGGCCGCCGGAATGCGAATGCCCCAGATTCCCACACCCTTGATCGCGAGAAGCGTGATCACGGTGTTCAGCAGCATCAGCAGGCCAAGGCTGATGAGGAAACCGAAAGCCCAGCCCGGAGTCGTCCCGTTCTTAAGGACGATAGCGCTGATCTTATCGGTAACTGAAGAAAACGTATGCCCGGGCGAAATCAGCGGCTCAGGCTTATACGACACATCTCTTTTTTGAGAACCCTCAGAATCCACTCGAAGTTCCCCAGACTATTCGGTGCGTCCGAATGAGGATCGGAAGAGACTTTTGACGCCTATCATCGCGTTCGATCGATGATTACTTCCGAACCGTTCTCGAGACCACTTGTGCTTCGTATAATTACGCTCAACCTTCACTTTAGGACGCAACAGATTAAACTTATTGCCGCGTCTACGCAAGCTGATTTCAATAATTTTTTACCGTAGAAATTTCCTGGGCGGCACCGCAAAAAAGATTAATCAGTGCGCTGGCTGGCAGCTTGCGTGCGTAGATTTTGCCGCTGTTTACATTAAAGAATGCCGCCGTTATGCCGTCCGCAAGGCGCGCGCGCCAATTGTTAAGATTGTCCAATGCGATTCCGCCTCACCATCCATGCATCCGGCACGCTGGTGGTATGCGCAATTTTTATTGGGGCCGCTTTCTGCGCGGGAACTTCGCAGGCAGACACAATCGTTCTCAAGAACGGACGGAAAATTGCGGCGGCGGATATTGTTGAATCGGACGGCAAGGTTACTTACCAGACGCCCGCGGGAGAGATGTCGATACCGGAATCGATCGTGGACCATATCGATAAAAATGATTTCGCTTACACGAGCGCCGCGAATGCCGCTGAAAGCGCGGCTGCTTCGGTCCATGTGGATGCGGCGGCGATTTCGCCAGTCTCGGGATACGACGCCATAGCAGCACTCGTAATTCACAGCGATGCAGTTGATTACGAATATCTGGCGCGTCTCGATAATCAAGCGCGGTTCGGCGCTGCGATCGACATTGCCAAGGATGATGTCGCACACCACGCTGCGGCACAGTTTCTCGTTAGGAGAGGAAATACAAATTCCGCAATAGATCAGTACAAACAGGCTCTGTTGTTTGATCCGCAAAATACGGGCCTGCTTCTGAATATCGCGGTTTTGTATTTACGCCAGAGCCGCTTTAAGGAGGCGACGGAAGCGCTGGAGCAAGCGCGGCGCGTTGCGCCAAATTCAGCGGATGTCGCAAAACTTGAGGGTTGGGCTTACTACGGCGCAAATAAACTGGATCAGGCTGTGTCTGAATGGCAGAGAGCGCAAAAGCTGCGGCCCGATCCGGATGTTGCGGAGGCGCTCGAAAAGGCGGAACGGGATAGATCCGAAGAAGAGACGTATCGTGAAGGCGAAACCGCGCACTTCGACCTGAAATATTCAGGCGCGGCGACACCTGACCTCGCTGCTGCGATCCTCGCCGCCCTCGAAGACGATTTCAACGATATTCAGTCGCAACTCGACTACACGCCGCCGGAACAGATCGGCGTGATTCTTTATACGAATCAGGCGTTTGCGGACATCACGCGTGCGCCCGGATGGGTGGGCGCACTTAATGACGGGCGCTTGCGCATTCCGGTGCAGGGACTCACGGGAGTCACGCCGCAACTGGCGCGTGTTCTGCGGCACGAACTCACGCATAGTTTCGTGGGCCAAAAAACTCGTGGACGCGCGCCGACATGGCTACAGGAAGGGATTGCACAATATATGGAAGGACTTCGCAGCGGGCCAACTGCGAGCGCGTTGCTCGAGGCCGTGAATGCGGGCCGATCGCCTCAGTTCAATGGCTTGGAAGGTTCGTGGATGGAACTTTCCGGCGACTCAGCCGCTTATGCTTATGCATGGTCGCTGGCGGCGATTGAATCCATCGTTGATGCAGGCGGGATGGGAGACGTCAGCCGGTTGCTCGATCGCGTGGCTGTGGATCCTTCGCCTGAGCAGGCGCTTGAATCCGCATTGCATGAGAATTATTCCGACCTTACCGCGCAAACCATTCAATATTTGCAACGCCAGTACGCGCACTAATTGAAGAGCGTGCTTCGTTTGGTGAGCAGAAATAATGACAGCTTGAGCGTCAATGGAGTTGACGCAAACGGCGCCATAAAAGCCGCTTAAAAAGCCAAAAAAGAGACAAAATGGCGCGTCTGGCGCCATAGATTCTTGGAAGGGCGTTTGCGCAGTGGAGTAAGCAAACAAATCTGGTCGACGTCAGAATCCGTTCGAACTTTGGCGCGGAGCGGTGGAGTGCTGGGCGACGTAACTCCGCGCGTGGGCAATTTGC
>Ga0134128_10004335_pt1 | contig 17376 bp, 8 predicted proteins | sample KB31754_FD_96462 | JGI IMG/M metagenome (GOLD analysis project Ga0134128, IMG submission 96462) | Terrestrial soil microbial communities with excess Nitrogen fertilizer from Kellogg Biological Station, Michigan, USA - KB3-175-4 | ecosystem: Environmental > Terrestrial > Soil > Unclassified ... | reverse complement strand
CCGCTCGCGCCGCGGTGTGCTATTACTATGGGTTGCGCCATTCGGGAATGGTAATTGCTGGACTCGCCAAGTGCTGCTCACCGATCAAGACATCTATCTCTTTCGCGAAGGCACGCACGTCCGCGCCTACGAGAAGCTGGGGGCGCACGCCGCACCGCGCGGGGCCGACCGCGAGCAGGGCACGCATTTCTCCGTCTGGGCCCCGAACGCCGCCTCCGTGTCAGTGGTCGGCGATTTCAACGGTTGGAATCCTGCGACCCATCCGCTGACGGCGCGCTCCGATTCTTCCGGCATCTGGGAGGGCTTCGTCCCCGGGGTGCGGGCGGGAGCCATCTACAAGTATCACATAGTTTCACGGCAAGGGGGCTACACCGTCGACAAGGCGGATCCCTTCGCCTTCTACTGTGAGACTCCGCCACGGACGGCCTCGGTGGTATGGGACCTCTCGTACGAATGGGGCGACGGGCAATGGATGGCCACGCGCGGCAGAGCGAACGCCCACGACGCCCCCTGGTCGATCTACGAGCTGCACCTCGGCTCCTGGCGGCGGGTACCCGACGAGCACAACCGCTGGCTGACTTATCGGGAGCTCGCGCACGCAGTCGCCGACTACGCGGTGGAGATGGGCTTCACGCACGTCGAGCTGCTGCCCATCATGGAGCATCCTTTCTACGGGTCCTGGGGTTATCAGGTCACCGGCTTTTTCGCGCCGACCGCCCGCTACGGCACTCCGCAGGACTTCATGTACTTCGTCGATCATCTGCACCGCCGCCGGCTCGGCGTCATCCTCGATTTGGTGCCGTCGCATTTCCCGAGCGACGAGCACGGACTCGCCTATTTCGACGGTACGCACCTCTACGAGCATGCCGATCCGCGCCAGGGCTTCCATCCGGAGTGGAACAGCTCGATCTTCAACTACGGCCGCGCCGAGGTGCGCAATTTCCTCGCGAGCAGCGCGCTCTTCTGGCTCGATACCTATCACATCGATGCGCTGCGCGTGGACGCGGTCGCCTCGATGCTCTATCTCGACTACGGCCGGCGCGGAGGCGAGTGGATCCCCAACCGCTTCGGCGGCAACGAGAACCTTGATGCGGTGGAGTTCATCAAGCAGATGAATCTCGCCGTCTACCGCGACCATCACGACACTCAGACCATCGCCGAGGAGTCCACCGCCTGGCCGATGGTCTCGCGGCCGACGTACATCGGCGGCCTCGGGTTCGGCCTCAAATGGAACATGGGCTGGATGCATGACACGCTGAACTACCTGCAGACCGACCCGGTGTTCCGCAAGTACGCGCAGAACCAGCTCACCTTCAGCATCTGGTACGCCTTCAGCGAAAACTTCGTGCTGCCGCTCTCTCACGATGAGGTGGTGCACGGCAAGGGCTCGCTCGTCGGCAAGATGTCGGGTGACGAGTGGCGGCAGTTCGCCTCGCTGCGGCTCCTCTTCGGCTACATGTGGACCCATCCGGGCAAGAAGCTCCTCTTCATGGGCGGAGAGTTCGGGCAGAAGCGCGAGTGGCAGCACGACGAGAGCCTGGAATGGCACGTGCTCCAGCATCCGCTGCACGAAGGGGTTCGCCGCTGGGTGCGGGATCTCAACCATGTCTATCGTGTGACTCCGGCTCTCTTCCAGCGCGATTTCACCGCGGACGGCTTTCAGTGGGTCGATTGCAACAATGCCGACCAGAGCGTGATCGTTTATCTGCGCAAGGGACAGCGGCCCGAGGATGTGGCCCTGGTCGCATGCAACTTCACGCCGGTACCCCGGGACAACTACCGGGTCGGCGTGCCCCGCGGCGGCTGGTGGCGCGAGCGCCTGAACAGCGACGCGTCGGATTACGGCGGCAGCGGCATCGGTAACTTCGGTGCCGTGGAAGCTTCGCCGCTGTCGTCGCACGGGATGACCCACTCCCTGGCATTGCGCTTGCCGCCACTTTCCGCTCTCGTCCTGACACCCGACTGACATCGCGGGTTGGGAGACTGATGACCAAGGCGCGCGTCGTCATCGAGGGATTGACTCCGCAGGTGGACTGCGGTCGCTTTCCGGCGCGTCGCATCGTGGGCGACAGCGTCGTCGTGGAAGCGGACGTGTTCGCCGACGGCCACGATGCCGTCGCCGCGTCATTGTTGTACCGGCACGAAAGCGAGGCGCAGTGGCATGGAGTGCCGATGAGCTTCCTCGGCAACGACCGCTGGCAGGGCCGGTTCACCGCGCAGGCCCTCGGCCGGTATCTCTTCACCGTCGAGGCCTGGGTCGATCACCTCGAGAGCTGGCGGCGGGGGCTCAAGAAGAAACACCAGGCAGGCCAGGACGTCGAGGTCGAGCTGCAGCAGGGCGCGGGCCTTGCCCTGGCGCACGCCGGCCGCATGGCCGAGGCCGATGCGCGCCGGCTGCGCGAATGGGCCAACGCGCTGGCCGATCCGGTGCGCGACCGCGAGGAGCGGGCGCTGCTTGCGCAAAGCGATGCGCTGCACGAGCTCGCCCGCCGCAGCCCCGACCCGCAATTCATCGTGCGTCACGAGTCGCCCCTCGCCGTCGATATCGACCGGGAGCGCGCACGGTTCTCAAGCTGGTACGAGATGTTCCCACGCTCGGCCGCATCCCGCCCCGGCGAGCACGGCACGCTCGCGGATGTCGAGGCGCTCCTGCCCTATGTCGCCTCGATGGGGTTCGATGTCCTTTATCTGCCGCCGATCCATCCGATCGGCGAGGTCGAGCGCAAGGGCCCCAACAATCGCACCGGTGCCTCGCCCGGCGATCCCGGAAGCCCGTGGGGCATCGGCAGCCGCGAAGGCGGACACAAGTCCGTGCATCCGCGCCTCGGCACGCTCGAGGATTTCCGGCGGCTGCTCGCAAGTGCGGGCGCCCTGGGGCTCGAGATCGCGCTCGACATCGCCTTCCAGTGCGCGCCCGATCATCCGTACGTGCGCGAGCACCCGGAATGGTTCCTGAAGCGCCCCGACGGCTCGGTGCAGTACGCGGAGAATCCGCCGAAGAAATACCAGGACATCTATCCCTTCTGGTTCGAGTGCGATGACTGGCGGGCGCTCTGGGCAGAGCTGAAGAGCGTGTTCGAGTTCTGGATCGCGCAGGGCGTGCGCATCTTCCGGGTCGACAATCCCCATACCAAACCCTTCGCCTTCTGGGAGTGGGTGATCGGCGAGATCCGCAGCGCCCATCCGGAGGTGATCTTCCTCTCCGAGGCGTTCACGCGGCCGAAGGTCATGTACCGGCTCGCCAAGGCCGGCTTCACCCAGTCGTACAACTACTTCCCCTGGCGTAACAGCAAGCGGGAGATCATCGAGTACTTCACGGAGCTCACCTCCCGGCCGGTGTGCGAGTTCTTCCGTCCGAGCCTGTGGCCCAATACACCGGACATCCTCACCGAGTATCTGCAGTTCGGCGGCCGGCCGGCCTTCGTGACGCGCCTCGTCCTGGCGGCGACGCTGGGAGCGAGCTATGGCATCTACGGGCCCGCGTTCGAGCTCATGGACAACCGGCCGCGCGAGAGCGGCTCGGAGGAGTACCTCGATTCCGAGAAATACCAGGTGCGCTCCTGGAGCCGCGAGGATCCCACGAGCCTCAAGGAGCTCATCACGCGGGTGAACCGCATCCGGCGCGACAGTCCCGCGCTGCAGAGCGATGCGGGCCTCGAGTTCCATGCCATCGACAACGAGGCGCTGATCGCCTACAGCAAGACGGGCGGCGAGGACTCGGTGCTTACCGTCGTCAACGTCGATCCCCACCACGCGCAGGCCGGCTGGGTGGACCTCGACCTCGCCGCTCTCGGCCTGCCCGCGGATGCGCCGTACCAGATGGACGACCTGCTCTCCGGGGCGCGCTTCCTATGGCGCGGCTCGCGCAACTACGTGGCACTCGAACCCTGGGGCACTGCAGCACATCTCTTCCGGATCCGACGCAAGGTGCGCACCGAGCGCGATTTCGATTATTTTCTATAAATGAACGCCTTGGTCGAGCCGCCGCCCTTCACCGGCGATCCCCTCTGGTACAAGGACGCGGTCATCTACGAAGTACATGTCCGCGCGTTCTTCGACAGCAACGACGACGGCATCGGCGACTTCGCGGGTCTCACGCGCAAGCTCGACTACATCGAGGAGCTTGGCGTCAACACCATCTGGCTGCTGCCCTTCTATCCCTCCCCCGGCCGCGATGACGGATATGACATCGCCGACTACCACAACATCCATCCGCAGTACGGCACGCGCCGGGAATTCCGCACCTTCGTCCGCGAGGCGCACCGCAGAGGGCTGCGCGTCATCACGGAGCTGGTGATCAACCACACCTCCGAGGCGCATCCCTGGTTCCAGGCCGCGCGCCGCGCGCCGCCGGACTCGGCGAAACGCGACTTCTACGTCTGGAGCGAGACGTCGGACCGATATGCCGGCACGCGGATCATCTTCCGCGACACGGAGAGCTCCAACTGGAGCTGGGATCCGCTCGCCAAGGCGTACTACTGGCACCGGTTCTTCAGCCACCAGCCCGATCTCAATTTCGACAACCCCCACGTCGTCCGCGCGGTCACCCGCATCATGGAGTTCTGGCTGGCGCACGGGGTCGACGGCTTCCGGCTCGACGCCATTCCCTACCTGGTGGAGCGGGAGGGCACGAACAACGAGAACCTGCGCGAAACGCACGAGATCATCAAGCGCATCCGCAAGGTGATCTCGGCCCGCCACCCCGAAGGCATGCTGCTCGCCGAGGCCAATCAGTGGCCCGAGGACGTGCGCGATTATTTCGGCGACGGTGACGAGTGCCACATGGCCTATCACTTTCCGCTGATGCCGCGCATGTACATGGCAATCGCACAGGAGGACCGGCATCCGATCGTCGAGATCATGGACCAGACCCCCGACATTCCCGACACCTGCCAATGGGCGGTCTTCCTGCGCAACCACGACGAGCTGACGCTCGAGATGGTGACCAGCCGCGAGCGCGACTACATGTACCAGGCGTACGCGGCCGATACGCGCGCGCGGCTCAACCTCGGTATCCGCCGGCGCCTCGCGCCTCTCATGGAGAACGATCCCGAGCGCATCAAGCTCATGAACAGCCTCCTGCTCTCGATGCCGGGCTCGCCGATCATTTACTACGGCGATGAGATCGGCATGGGGGACAACTTCTATCTCGGCGACCGCAACGGTGTGCGCACCCCCATGCAGTGGAGCCCGGACCGCAACGCCGGGTTCTCGCGTGCGGATCCGCAGCAGCTCTATCTGCCGCCCATCATGGACCCGATCTACGGCTACGAGGCCGTCAACGTCGAGGCGCAGACCCGCGACCGCTCCTCGCTCCTCAACTGGATGCGGCGCATGCTCGCGGTGCGCAAGACCTCGCAGGCCTTCGGCCGCGGCACGCTGCGCTTCATCCGGCCCGGCAACCGCAAGGTGCTGGTGTATCTGCGCCGGTACGCCGAGGACACGATCCTCTGCGTCGTGAATCTCTCGCGGTCCGCGCAGCCGGTGGAGATCGATCTCTCCGAGCACAAGGGCGCCATCCCCATCGAGCTTCTCGGCCGCACGCCGTTCCCGCCGGTGGGGGAGCTGCCCTATTTCCTCACACTGCCGGCGTACGGCTTTTACTGGTTCCGCCTCAGCCGCGAGGCGGCCCCGCCGCCCTGGCACGACGAGCGCCTGCCGCGCGAGGACCTGCCGGTGCTGGTATTGGTGGAAGGCTGGAACAGCTTCTTCCCGGACAAGGTGGCCGCCTGGCGCGCCGGCCTCGCGCAGCGGCTGCGCGCGCAGCTGGAAGAGCGCATCGTGCCGCAGTTCGTCGCTGCGCAGCGCTGGTTCGCGGGCAAGGGTGCGCCCATCGCGAGCGCCCGGCTCCTTGACCACACCGACCGCCAGGATCCGCTGCCCCGATGGTTTGCCGGCATCTACAACGTGGAGAGCCAGGGCACGAACGAGCGTTATTTCGTACCGCTCGCCATCGCCTTCGAGGACACCGAAGAAGCCCGCTGGCGCAGGCTGCAACCGGCCGCCCTGGCGCGCGTGCGCCAGCAGGCAACCGTCGGCGTCCTCGCGGACGCATGCGCCGACGATGGATTCGCCCGCGCGATCATCGATGCAATCGGCGCCTCCGCGGAGCTTCCTACTCAGCACGGCCGCGTGCGTTTCACGCCGACCGCGCTCTACGCGGAGCTGCGCGGCGATCCGGCCGCGGAGCTGGCCGTCAATCCGACGGGCGCCCAGAGCAGCAACACCACACTCCGGGTCGGCGACGGGCTCTTCCTCAAGATCTACCGCAAGCTGCAGCCCGGGCTCAACCCGGAGGTCGAGATCGGCCGCTATCTCACCGAGGTCGCCCACTTCCCCAACATCGTGCCGGTGGCCGGAGCCGCCGAATACACGGATCACGAGTCGCTCGGCTACACCATGGCATTGCTGCAGGCATTCGTGGCCAATCAGGGTGACGGTTGGACCTATACCCTCGATTATCTGGTGCGATTCCTCGAGGACCGTCGCAGCGGCGTGCCGATGCTCGATGACGCCCACGGCCTGTACCTCTCGCAGGTGAGAACGCTCGCCATCCGTACGGCGGAGCTGCACCGCGCGCTCGCCAGGCCGACCGACGATCCGGCCTTCGCGCCGGAGCCGATTACCGCCGAGGACGTAGCCGCATGGGTTGCGGCCACGAGCGCGGCGACGGAGGCCACCATGACGTTGTTGTCCGGCCGGCTGCCGCAGCTTTCAGCAGCGGTGGCGCCGGACGCGCAAGCGCTCCTGGCGCGATCCGCGGCCCTGTTGCAGCGCATCGGGAGTTGCAAAACCTCCGTGCATCGGGGCCTGAAGACACGGCGTCACGGCGACTACCACCTCGGGCAGGTGCTGCTGAAGCGCAACGACTTCATCATCGTGGACTTCGAGGGTGAGCCCGGGCGGACGCTCGCGGAGCGCCGCCTGAAGCATTCCCCGCTGACGGACGTGGCGGGCATGCTGCGCTCCTTCGCCTATGCCCGCCACGCCGCGCTCGAGCGCTGCGCCGTGCAGGGGGGCGATGACTGCTCGCGTTGGGAGCCGCAGCTGCACGCCTGGGAACAGGAAGCCCGCCGTACCTTCATCGCCTCCTACGATCAGGTTGCGGGCACCGCCGGCCTCTATGAGTCGCTGCAGCAGGCCCGGCCGCTCCTCACTCTGTTCGAAATCGACAAGGCGCTCTACGAGGTGCGCTACGAGCTCGGGAACCGCCCGGACTGGACCCGCATTCCCCTCCATAGCCTGCTCGGGCTCGCCGAGTGAGGACATGGGAGGCTCCTGTGGACCAACCATCGACCCGGCGCCGCACCGCCGTCAACCCGGAGGAAGGGCAACGGATCAGCGCCGTGTGGCCCGGTCAACCCTATCCCCGCGGCGCCACCTGGGACGGCGAGGGTGTCAACTTCTCACTGTTCTCCGCCGGCGGCGAGAAGGTGGAGCTGTGCCTCTTCGACCCTGCCGGCCGGCACGAGGTGCAGCGGATCGAGCTGCGCGAGCGCACGGATGAGATCTGGCACTGCTACCTTCCCGAGGCCCGCCCGGGGCTCCTCTACGGCTATCGGGTCTACGGCCCGTACCGGCCGGAGCGGGGGCAGCGCTTCAATCCCAACAAGCTGCTGATCGAGCCCTACGCCAAGCGTTTCGAAGGCGCCCTCGTCTGGAGCGATGCGCACTTCGGCTACCGCCTGGGACAGGCCAAGGCGGATCTCTCCTTCGACAAGCGCGACAGCGCCGCCGGCACGCCGAAGACGCGGGTGATCGACCCGGCGTTCACCTGGGGTGACGACCGGCCGCCGCGCATCCCCTGGCACGACACAGTGATTTACGAGGCGCACGTGCGAGGACTGACGATGCGCCACCCGGAAGTGCCGCCGCAGCTGCGGGGCACGTACGCCGGGCTCGCGACGGCCCCCGTGATCGAGCACTTCCTGCGGCTCGGGATCACCACCGTCGAGCTCATGCCCGTGCATGCCTTCGTCGACGACCGGACGCTGCTCGAAAAGGGGCTGCGCAACTACTGGGGTTACAACACCATCGGCTTCTTCGCGCCGGAGCGGCGCTATTCGGCCACCGGACAGATCAGTGAATTCAAGACGATGGTGAAGACGCTGCACTCGGCCGGCATCGAGGTGATCCTGGACGTGGTCTACAACCACACGGCCGAAGGCAACGAGCTCGGGCCGACGCTGTCGATGCGCGGCATCGACAATGCCGCCTACTATCGCCTCAGCCCGGAAAATCCCCGCTACTACATGGATTTCACCGGTACGGGCAACACGCTCAACATGCAGCACCCGCGGGTGCTGCAGCTCATCATGGACAGCCTGCGCTATTGGGTACAGGAGATGCACGTCGACGGCTTCCGCTTCGACCTCGCCTCCGCGCTCGCGCGCGAGCTGTACGACGTCGACCGGCTGGGCTCCTTCTTCGACACCATCGGCCAGGACCCGGTGCTCTCGCAGGTGAAGCTCATCGCCGAGCCGTGGGACATCGGCAGCGGCGGCTACCAGGTCGGCAACTTCCCTCCCGGTTGGAACGAATGGAACGACAAGTACCGCGACAGCATGCGCGCCTATTGGAAGGGCGACAGCGCGCTGATCGGCGAGTTCGCGCGCCGCTTCACCGGCTCCGCCGACCTCTACGAGGCGAGCGGCAGGAAGCCGCATGCCAGCATCAACTTCATCACCGCCCACGACGGCTTCACGCTCGACGACCTGGTCAGCTACAACGAGAAGCACAACGAGGCGAACGGCGAGGAAAACCGCGACGGCGCGAACGAGAACCGCTCGTGGAATTGCGGCGCGGAGGGGCCGACCGGGGATGAGTCGGTTCGCGCGCTGCGATCGCAGCAGAAGCGCAATCTGATGGCGACGCTGCTGCTCTCGCAGGGCGCCCCCATGGTGCTCGGCGGCGATGAGCTCGGCCACACCCAGCATGGCAACAACAACGCCTATTGCCAGGACAACGAGCTCTCGTGGCTCGACTGGGAGCTCGATGGCGACCGACAGGCGTTCCTCGAGTTCGCCTGCGGGCTGATCGCGCTGCGCCGCCGTCACCCGGTGTTCAGCCGCCGGCGCTTCCTCCAGGGCGACAGCGTCGCCGCGGACGGTATGCGGGAGATCATCTGGCTGAACCCCGACGGTCACGAAATGACCGAAGCGGAATGGGGCGTGCCGTTCGCGCGCTGCCTGGGTCTCTATGTCGCGGGGGCGGCCATCGAGCGCCGGGACCGCCGTGGACGACTCGTGACGGACAGCAATTTCGTGCTGCTCTGCAACGCGCATCACGAGACCATCCCGTTCCAGCTTCCCGAGTCGCTCGCGGAAAAGATCTGGTGGACCGTGCTCGACACCTCTGCGGCAGACGCGCCGTTTGCGCAACACCGTATCGAGGCGGGAGCGCGCTACGGCCTGAAGGGGCGCTCGCTGGCGCTCCTGCGCGAGACCGCGTATCGATGAGCAAGCGGCGGCATGAAATGCCCTTCGGGGCGCAGCTCCTGCCGGATGGACGGGTGCGCTTTCGGCTGTGGGCGCCCGCTGCAAGACGCGTGGAGCTGGTGTTGGAGCCGGGCTCCGGAGCAGCGCCGTCCATCACCCCTCTGAGATCCTCCGCCGCCGGTGCAGGCGCCGCGGGAGACGGTTGGCTCGAGCTCATCACCGGCGAGGCGCATGCAGGCAGCCGCTACAGCTATCGGATCGACGGCGGGACGCTGGTACCCGATCCCGCCTCGCGGCGCAACCCGCAGGGGGTCCATGGTCCAAGCGAGGTCGTCGACCCGGACGCGTTCGACTGGACGGACGACGGTTGGCGCGCGCCGCCGTGGCGCGAGTCGGTCATCTACGAGCTGCACGTCGGCACTTTCACGCCCGAGGGCACCTTCGCGGGCGTCGCGCGCAAACTCGAGCATCTGCAGCGGCTCGGGGTAACGGCGATCGAGATCATGCCCATCGGGGAATTCCCGGGCTCGCGCGGCTGGGGATACGATGGTGTGTTGCCGTACGCGCCGGCGTCGGCGTATGGCTCGCCGGAGGACTTGAAGTCGTTGGTATGCGCGGCGCACGCGCACGGCATCGCAGTGATGCTCGATGTCGTCTACAACCACTTCGGCCCCGAGGGCAACTTCCTCCACCTCTACGCGCCGCAGTTCTTCACCGGGCGCCACTCGACCCCTTGGGGAGCGGCCATGAGCTTCGAGGGAGCCCAAAGCCGCGCCGTGCGCGATTTCTTCGTGCACAACGCGCTCTACTGGCTGGAGGAGTATCACCTCGACGGGCTGAGATTCGATGCGGTGCATGCGATCTTCGATGGCACCGAGCCGCACATCCTCACCGAGATCGCGCGCGCCGCGCGTGAGGGACCCGGACGGGAGCGGCCGGTGTATCTGGTGCTCGAGAACCTCGCCAACGAGGCGCGGCGGCTCGGCGCTCCCGGCGCCGCGGACACGTTCGATGCGCAGTGGAATGACGACGTCCATCACTGCCTGCACGTGCTCCTCACCGGCGAATCCGCCAGCTACTACCAGGATTATCAGGAGCGGCCACACAAGCTCCTCTGCCGCTCGCTGGCGGAGGGGTTCGCATACCAGGGCGAGACCTCACAACATCTCGGCAGCCCGCGCGGCGAGCAGAGCGCCCATCTGCCGCCATCGGCATTCGTCAACTTCCTGCAGAATCACGACCAGGTGGGAAACCGCGCCCGCGGCGACCGCCTGGCGCAACTCGCACGCGCGGACGCGGTGCGAGGCGCCGCGGCAGTACTGCTGCTCGCGCCGTCGCCGCCCATGCTCTTCATGGGCGAGGAATGGGCGGCAGCCGAGCCCTTCCCCTACTTCTGCGACTTCGAGCCGGAGCTGGCCGGCAAAGTGCGGGAGGGACGGCTGCGTGAGTTCGCGCACTTCCAAGGCAGCGTACCCGACCCGTGTGACGCGGCGACATTCGCAGCGGCGCATCTCGATTGGAGCCGGCTGGAGAAACCCCCTCACGTCCGGATGTTCGACCACTACCGCCGGCTCCTCGCCATTCGCCGGCGCGACATAGTGCCCCTCCTGCCGCGCATTCTCGGCGGCGCCTGTGTCGCCTTCGATCCAGGCGGCGCCTTCGCGGTGGACTGGAGGCTGCGCGATGACGGAGTGCTGCACCTCCTCGCCAACCTCAAGGACACCTCGGCACCGGTCATCGGCCGGCCGGCCGGCCGCATGATCTTCGCGACCCATCCCGGCATCCGTGCGGCCCTGACCCGCAATGAGCTCGCACCGTGGAGCGTGACCTGGCTCCTGGAGCGAAGCCGTGCCCGATAGTTTCAAGCGCGGGGGACCTCCCCGTGCCTGACCCGGAAAGTGCCGGCGCGCCCGCGGCGGCGCGGATTCCACGCGCCACCTATCGCGTGCAGCTCAATGCCGGGTTCACCTTCAAGGACCTCACGGCGATCGTCCCATACCTGGCGGCCCTGGGGATCAGTCACGTCTACTGCTCGCCCTATTTCCGCGCGCGCGCGGGCAGCGCCCACGGTTATGACGTGGTCGATCACAACTCGCTCAATCCGGAGATCGGCAGCCGCCAGGATTTCGATCGGCTGATAACGGAGCTGCGCGCGCAAGGCATGGGCCATGTCCTCGACATCGTTCCGAATCACGTCGGTGTCATGGGATCCGACAATGCCTGGTGGATGGATGTGCTCGAGAACGGGCAGGCCTCGATCTACGCGGACTATTTCGACATCGACTGGAACCCGGTGAACGCGGCCCTCGCCGACAAGGTACTGGTGCCGGTGCTCGCCGACCCCTATGGAGAGGTGCTCGAGCGTGGCGATCTCGAGCTGCGATTCGAGCGGGAGCTCGGCTCCTTCGCGATCCATTATCACGAGCATCGCATGCCCCTCGACCCGCGCACCTACCCCCGAATCCTCGACGCGGTGCTCGAGATCGAGCGCAATGAGGAGCTCGAAAAACTGCGGCGTCTGTTCGGAGCGCTGCCGGACCGGCGCGGATCGACGCCGGATCGGCTGGCCGAGCGCAACCGCGACAAGGAGGCTCACAAGAAAGCGCTCAGGGAGCTCGTCGCCGCGAGCTCCGGGCTTGCCGGCGCGTTCGACCGGACTCTCGACCAGCTCGCCGGTACCCCGGGCGATCCCGCGAGCTTCGATCCGCTGCACGAGCTGCTCGAGTCGCAGGCGTTTCGGCTGGCCTACTGGCGAGTCGCCTCGGATGACATCAATTACCGTCGCTTTTTCGACGTCAATGACCTCGCGGCGCTGCGCGTGGAGAACGAGGCCGTGTTCGAAGCGACGCATCGCCTCGTGCTCGAGCTCATCGGGTCAGGTGCGCTCGATGGGCTGCGAATCGACCATGCGGATGGTCTCTACGATCCGCTGGGTTACTTTCGGCGACTGACGGACAGAATCGCGCAGACGACAGCCGCGACCGGCGGCAGCCGGGCCGTTTATCTCGTGGTGGAGAAGATCACAGCCTCCTTCGAGCGCCTGCCCGCGGACTGGCCGGTGCACGGCGAGACCGGCTATCACTTCGCCAACGTCGTGAACCGGCTGCTGGTCGATGCGGCGGGCAAGGGTCGCATGGACAGGACCTATCGGTCCTTCATCGGCGAGCCGCGGCAATGGCCCGACATCGCTTATGATTGCCAGCATCGGGTGCTGCGGATGTCGCTCGCGTCCGAGCTCAACACCGCTGCAAACCTCCTCGCGCGCATCGCACAGGACGACCGGCGGACGCGCGATTTCACGCTGGGCACCCTGTGGCGGGCACTCGCGGAGGTCATAGCGTGTTTCCCCGTCTACCGGACTTACGTGACGGAGACCGTCGCGGAGAGCGACCGGCGCTACATCGATTGGGCGGTGGCCGCGGCGCGGCGGCGCGGCTCCTCGATCCAACAGCCGGTGTTCGATTTCGTACGCAGCGCGCTGCTCCTCGAGCTGCCCGCCCCGACCGAGAGCGCACGCGCGCGCATGCGCCGCTTCGCGATGAAGTTTCAGCAGATCACCGCACCCATTACTGCCAAGGGCATAGAGGACACGGCACTCTACCGGTTCAACCGCCTGGTGTCGCTCAACGAGGTCGGCGGCGAGCCGGCTATCTTCGGCTCCACCGTCGCCGCGTTCCACACCGACGCCAAGTATCGCGCCAAGCACTGGCCGCACGAGATGCTCACGACCTCGACGCACGACACCAAGCGCTCGGAGGACGTGCGTGCGCGGATCAGCGTGCTATCGGAAGTGCCCGCAGTGTGGCGCCAGGCCGTGAATCGGTGGCGGCGCATGAACCGTACGCGGCGGCGGGAAGTCGGCGGCATGCCGGCGCCCTCGCCCGATGACGAGTACCTCCTCTATCAGACCCTGATCGGCACCTGGCCACTCGAGGAGCCGGACGAGGCCGGCCTCGATGCCTACCGCCAGCGCATCGAGGCCTACATGCTCAAAGCCGCGCGCGAAGCCAAGGCGCATACGAGCTGGGCGGCCGCCAACCCGGAGTACGAGGATGCGCTGGTTCAATTCATCCGCGCCACAATCGAGCACCGCGAGGGCAATCTCTTCCTCGCCGACTTCACTGCGCTCAACCGGCGCATCGTCCGCTTCGGGCTGTTGAACGGCCTTTCGCAGACACTGCTGAAGCTCACCGCGCCCGGCGTACCCGATGTCTACCAGGGTAACGAGCTGTGGGATTTCTCGCTGGTCGATCCGGATAATCGCCGACCGGTCGACTATGACGTGCGCCGCCGGCTGCTCGGCTCGCTCGCGGCCGATGCGGCCGAAGGCGCACCGCTCGCCCGCACACTTGCCGGCAACGTGGTCGACCCGCGCTGCAAACTCTTTCTGCACGTCAGGATACTGGAGCTCAGGCGGCGCGATCCTGAACTTTTCCAGCGCGGCGAGTACTTACCGTTGAAGGTGACAGGACGGCGCGCGGCGCATCTTTGCGCGTTTGCGCGCCGGCTGGAGGGAAGGCTGGCGCTCGTGTTGGCGCCGCGCCTCTATCTCAAGCTCATGGGTGCTGCAGGCGTCGACGAAAACCGGCAGGACCTTCCGCTTGGCGCCGAGGTTTGGGCCGACACCGCTGTGCAGCTGCCGTCCGGACCCGACGTGCCGCTGCGAGGCATACTGGATGGAGCGGAAGTGCCCCGGACGGGGGGCAACGAACGGCCGGCGATCGCAGCGGCAACGGCCTTGCGGTCGTTTCCGGTCGCGTTGTTGACGGGCCGGCTATGATGCCGACCCGTTGCCGCGCATGGCTTGGGGCCGGGCGCAGGCCGTCGGGCGAGGGCCGCCGGGGGTAAACCCCGGGGCCGGCGATGCGTTCTATACTCTGACGGGACCGATGGAGCCGATCTCATGCCATGCTCTAGATCTTACCTTCGGGGCGCCTGGCTGCTCGTTGCGGCGGCACTCCTCGCCTCCTGCTCGGGCATTCCGCTCAAGCAGCGCGAGGCGGCCGAGCGCGACCGCTTCGAAGCTTATGCCGGCAAGCCGGTCGACCATTTCACCTGGTTCACCCGCTACGAGGGCTGGGAGCCGATCTCGAAGAATCAGCTCGTGGTCTGGACGGATATCAACCAGGCTTATCTCGTAACGGTCTTCCAGCCGTGCACTGATCTCATGTTCGCGCGCAGGATCGGGCTCAGCTCGACCGCCGACACCGTCTATGCACACTTCGATTCCGTCAGAGCGGAAGGCTGGCGGTGCATCATCGACACCATCCAACCGGTAGATTACCGTAGGATGGAGCAGGATATGCGGCGGCAACACCAGGCCGAGGAGCAGGCCAGGAAGCCCGCCGGTTGAGCGGCTTCAGCCCGACAGGTCGAGGAGGCAATCAGATGTCACGCGCTAAATCACTTCTCACGGGCTTCTCGGTGCTGGCGGCGGCGCTGCTCGCCGGCTGTGCGAGCGCCCCCGCTGCGCAGGGCGGCTCGGCGGATCGCGCCAGCTACGTGGCGCACGCCGGCCCACCGGTCGACCACCTCGCATTCCATACGACCTACAAGCGGTTGGCCGCGATATCGGCCGATCAGCTCGTGGTCTGGACCAACCTCCAGCAGCCTTATCTCGTCACGGTGCGGCGCCCCTGCGCCAATCTCTGGTTCGCCCGGCACATCGGGGTCACGCAGACGGGGGACAACGTTTATGCGGGTGCCAACCTCGTCAAGGCGGACGGCTGGTCGTGCGCGATCAAGACCATCCAACCCGTCGATTACCGGCAGATGCAACAGGACCAGCGCCGGCAACACGAGGCAAGTGCCAGCGGCGGCTGAACGCTTCTTCAGCGATAGCCGCGCGCCTGGAGTGTGAAGAGGCGCGCGTAGACGCCGTCGAGGCGCATCAGCTCCTCGTGGCTGCCGCGCTCCCGGATGCGGCCGCCATCGAGGACCACTATCTGATCGGCCATGCGCACCGTCGAAAAGCGGTGCGAGATCAGGATGGTGATGCGCTCGCGCGCGAGCTGGCGGAAATGCTCGAAGACCTCGGTCTCCGCCTGCGCGTCGATCGCCGAGGTGGGCTCGTCCAACACCAGCACGTCCGCACGCGTGCGCATGAAGGCGCGCGACAGCGCCACCTTCTGCCATTGGCCACCGGAAAGCTCGCGGCCCTCCTGGAACCACTTGCCGAGCTGCGTGTGATATCCCTTGGGCAGCGTCTCGATGAAGGCGCTTGCCCGGCCCTTGGCCGCGGCATCGCGCCAGCGCTCCTCGTCCTCGAAATAGCGCTCATCGCCGGCCCCCACGTTCTCGCCGACGCGCATCTGGTAGCGGGTGAAGTCCTGGAAGATCACTCCGATCCGCTCCCGGAGCGCAGTCTCGTCGAAGCTCGCGAGATCCTCGCCATCGAGCAGGATCCTGCCGCTCGTCGGTGAATAGAGCCGTGTCAGCAGCTTGATGAGCGTGGTCTTGCCGGAGCCGTTCTCGCCGACGAGCGCGAGACTCGTGCCGGGCTTCAGCTGCAGTGTGACGTCCTCGAGCGCCGGGCTCTGCTCACCGGGATAGGTAAAGCTGACATTCTCGAAGCGGACACCGTCTTCCGGGTGCGGACCGCGCACGACGGTGCCGGTGGGCGGCGGCACCTCTGTCTCCAGGTATTCATACAGCGTCGAGAGATAGAGGTTGTCCTCATACATGCCGCTGACGGCGGACAATATCGCCGTTACGGCCGATTGGCCCTGTCGGAAGAAGGACAGGTAGATCGTCATCTGGCCCACGGTGATCACCCGCCTGACGGCGCTCACCGCGATCCAGGCGTAGGCCGCATACGAGGTCAGGGTCGCGATGAGGCCGAGGCCGAAACCCCAGGCGTCGCGCCGCATGGTGAGTGCACGGTCTTCCTCGTAAAGCGTATGGAAGATGTCGCGGTATCTCTGCAGCAGCCGCGGCCCGAGCCCGTAGAGCTTCACCTCCTTGGCGTGATCCTCGCGCGCGAGCACCGTCTCGAGATAAGTCTGCATGCGCGTCTCGGGCGAGCGCCAGCGGAAGAGGCGGAACGCATCTCCCGAGAACTTCGTCTCGGCGATGAACGCAGGCAGGCCCGCGAGCAGCAGGATTGCGACCGCCCACGGCGAGAAGCGCGCGAGCCCCACCGCGTAGGTGGCGAGAGTGATGCCGTTCTGTGCGAGGCCGAAGGTCCGCGTGACGAGGCTGAGCGGGCGGCTGGAGGCTTCGCGCCGTGCGCGTGTCAGCTTGTCGTAGAACTCCGAGTCCTCGAAGTGGCGCAGCTCGAGGGTGAGGGCCTTCTCGAGGATGAGCTCGTTGATCCGTTGCCCGAGCTGCACGCGCAGCAGCGACTGGCAGAGCGAGATGCCGCGCTGCGCGCCGGCGATGGCGGCTCCCAGGATACCTTCGAGAATTACGAGCTCGACTACGCGGCGGGTATCGGTGCCTCCGGCTCGGATCGCGGAGACGACCGCATCGACGATGAGGCCGCCGATGTAGAAGACCGAGGCGGGCAGCAGGCCGGCAATGACGGTGAGGCAGGCGAGAGAGACGGTCAGCGGGCGGTTCGTGCGCCAGACGAGCTCGATGGCGCGGCGGCTGTAGCGGAAGACGCCGAAGAAGCCCCGGATGGTGAGCTTTTCGGGAGCGGTGGGCGGGGTGTGGCGGGGGCGTCCTGGAGAGGCTACTGACATTCGGGGTCAGTTTGGGGACGATTCAGGTGGAATCCAATAGCTGCGTTGGTCGCGATCAGCTGGGTTTGGCCGCATTCGATCTCCGAGCACATCGCAAAAATGCCCCCTGGCCAGAACGCCGTGGATCCGTCCATGGAGGCTAGCGGATCGCCGTCCTGGCGATCAGCTTCTGGCCAGGGGGCATTTTTGCGCTGCGCTCTCTACGGCATTACGAGCTGATCGTGCAGGACGTCGGGCTTATGGGAGCAGGACGT
>Ga0134128_10004334_pt1 | contig 17377 bp, 14 predicted proteins | sample KB31754_FD_96462 | JGI IMG/M metagenome (GOLD analysis project Ga0134128, IMG submission 96462) | Terrestrial soil microbial communities with excess Nitrogen fertilizer from Kellogg Biological Station, Michigan, USA - KB3-175-4 | ecosystem: Environmental > Terrestrial > Soil > Unclassified ... | reverse complement strand
TTGCGGCCGTTCTCCATGTTGATCGAGTTCACGATCGCGCGACCCGGCACGTGCTCCAGCGCTGCAGCAACGACGTTCGCTTCGGTGGAGTCGATCATGAGCGGCGCTTCGACACCCATCGACAGCAACTTCACCACCTGCGACATCTGCTCCGCTTCGTCCGACCGCTCCGTCACCGCGACGCATACGTCGAGTACGTGCGCACCGGAATCCACCTGCTCGCGTCCAACTTCCACGATCGACTCGTAGTCGTCTGCCAGTAGAAAGCGCTTGACGCGACGCGAGCCCTGAGCGTTCACGCGCTCGCCGACTATCAATGGCGGCGGCGTCTGACGCAGGGACGTGGCGCGCATCGCCGAGGAGACCATCGGAAGGCGCGGCTCCTCGCGCTCGCGCGTCGAGGACTTCGCTCCCGACGCGCGCAGCTCGTTCACGCGTGTAACGATCGCGGCGAGGTGCTCAGGAGTCGTTCCGCAACAACCGCCGACAATGCGCACGCCGAAATCACGCACGAATTCCCCGAGCGCGTCGGCCATCGGCGCCGGCTCGAGTGGATAGATCGCATCGCCGGTGCCGGTGTTGAGCGGCAGTCCGGCATTCGGAATGACCGACAACGGAAGCGTCGCGTTCTCGGCGAGAAACCGTATCGGCTCGCGCATGTGCTCCGGACCGGTCGAACAATTCAGGCCGATCACATCAACGTGGAGCGATTCGAGCGTCGTCATCGCGCTCGCGATGTCCGTACCGAGCAGCATGCGGCCGCTGACGTCGAGCGTCACCTGCGCCTGCAGCGCGACGCGTTTGCCCATGTCGTCGAATGCGCGTTCGATTCCGACCACAGCAGCCTTCACTTCAAGGATGTCCTGCGACGTCTCGATCAGCAGCACGTCGACGCCGCCCTCGATGAGCGCTTTTGCCTGCGCGCAGTAGTTCGACGCAAGCTCCTCGAAGGTGACTTTGGAGAGAACCGGATCCGTGCTGGACGGAAGCATACCGGTCGGTCCCATGGATCCGGCCACGAAGCGTGGCCGATCCGGCGTCGCGAACTTGTTGCAAGCGGCGCGGGCAAGCTGCGCGGCCTTGACGTTCAGCTCATGCGCCTTGTCCAGCAGTCCCCATTCTTCCAGCCGGCGGGGCGTTGATTGAAAGGTGCACGTCTCCACAACGTCGCAGCCGACGGCGAGAAACGACTCGTGAATCTCCTGAATCACGTCCGGTCGCGTGAGTACCAGGTTGTCGTTGCATCCTTCGAGCGCCCTGCCGCCAAAATCGTCCGGCGTAAGATGATAACGCTGGATGTTGGTCCCCATCGCGCCGTCATAGACGAGTACGCGATCGGCGAGTGCTGCGAGATAGGCTGAGGAGCGGGAACCGTTGGACGAGCTTGAAGTAGTCATACCACCTGGTACAAAAGAGGCCCGGCAGGGAGCGCCGGGCCATGAAGGGCGCTTTAGCGAATGTTTTACGTGGCCGCAATTTGCCTGAAATCGCCACGGGTATCGGTTGTCTCGAACGATAGCGCTGAAAGCCCCGGGGGACAAGGGCCATCCATCCGATGAGCCGGATGGACGGATATAGTTTACATCCCCACCATCCTCAGGAAGGCCCACTCCAGGATTCCGAGGAGGAAATAGGCGACGATCGGCGTGATATCGAACATGGCAATTCGAGGGACGATGTCGCGAAGGGGCCGCAGGATGGGCTCGGTAAGTGCAAACGCCCAGCGCACCCACGCCGAGAATGGCGATATCGGCAGCCACGAGACGAGGACCACGATGATGATCGCGAGCCGCAGGACGTCGAACGTGAGCCGCACGAGCATCACGAAGAGTCCTGCGGGGCCGGATGAGGCCGCGAAGATCATCGTCACGAGCCCCTGGAGCACGAAATCCAGGCCGCTGATGATGACGATTCCGATGAATACCGCCCCTACGAGTGCCCAGATCGGTGCCGAGCTGGGACTGCCCCCAGCTCGCAGGATGCGCCGCTCGATTGGTGTTACCATGGGATCGACGAAGCGCCGGACGACCCGTGCCATTGGATGGAACGGGTTTATCCGTCTGGTACGAACCAGCCAGTCGAGCAGAAAGGCGATTGCAAGGATTACGACGGCGACCGCGACGACTGAACGGACCGCGCTTGCGAAAAGGGCGAGAAATGGAAGCAGGGCCATCATTTAACAGGTGAGGGATTCGCGGCTGTTTCCGAAAAGGGCTGATTGGTCGATCGTTTCACATCGTACATGAACGACTGGACCCTCCCGTCAGACAACTTTATCGTATAAAAGAGTTGCGAGTCGTCGGCGACCGAGTTCATGGCGACGATTGTCGCGCCGGCTGGAAGCGGCAGGTCACTGCGCGGCTGGAGTCGGATGGCCGGCCCGCCTCCCATGAGGCCACGCGGGCCAAGCCCCCGGTCCGACCGGCCATTATTATCGCCATTCTTGTTGCGCGCCTTCTTGAGTGAATCCAGACGGTTGCGCATCTCTTCGCGTAGCACAGATGGATCCTCGGGACCGTAGAGGCGGGCGGTGGTCGTGCCGGTTGCGGACCGATACACCGCGACCAGATATTCATCACCTGCTGTTCTGGCGAACAACAGCGTATCATCGGCCTGCGGAATGAGCGACGGCCAGCGCGTCTCGCGAATCACGTCCGTGTTGGCGAGAACGATTCTGCCGCGCGGTGCGTCGCGGTCAGTTTGCAGAAAGAAGTAGCTGCCCGCGTTGTCCACGAACTCGTAGCGTGAATCGAATGACTGAACCAGCTTCACGACCGGCGCACCGAAATTCGGCTTGCCGGGATCGTCGAGATCGATGAAATAGATGCGCGTGTGCGAATCTGCGGGATAGGAAATGGTGAACACCGCGTAATGCCCGTCGTCGCTTATGCGCGCCGCGTAACGCCATTCGGGGTGATCGAACTGACTGAAGATCAGCGCATCCGTGGCCTCGGTACGTCCCAGGCCGTGGTAGTAGATGCGCTCGCGACCGTTCGCCGAATCCTGACGCACGTACAAGAAGCCCTTTTCATCGTGTGACCACGGCGCCGGAGAAATGCGGGCGTTGTGCAGCACGTCGGAAAGGTCCCTGCCCGTCCGTACGTCGCGGATGCGTACCTGATACGGGCCGGTATCCGTTGCACCGACGCCGTAAGCAACGTAACGGCCATTCGGCGACGGTGCGACGATCGAGAAGCTTCGCGCCGGCAGCAGCACGCGCGCTGCAACGTTCTCTCCGTCGCGCACACGCAGCGCACCGGACGCGTCCACATCGAAATACTCGTTGCCGGCCTTGAACGGGGCGAGCAAGCTCGGCGGAGCAGGTGTCATCTGCGCCGCCATTTGCGTGGCGGCAGCAGCGGTATCCTGCGCCGCAACGCTAGTTGTCGGGACGTAGCCGCCGAGCAGCGCGGCGAGAGCCAGCCAGCGAATGTGTTGGTGCATTGGATGGATTGGTTGCGTCTGAATCTACGGTAACCGGCCGCCGGCCACAGGCGACGTAAATGCGGCGGCGTTCTGCGTGACCGGCGTTTGATACACCGACGACGCCCGTTCAGCACTCATCGAAGGCCATAGATTTCTGGCAGGCACGCGATGCCTGATCTTCGAACCAACAATGGAACGTACCAATGCCCGAGCCCAAAACCCGTCGCTACTGGCTGCTCAAGAGTGAGCCAACCTGCTTCTCGTACGACGACCTGCTGGATTCGCCGCGCCAGACGACCCACTGGAGCGGCGTGCGCAACTATCAGGCGCGCAACTTCATGCGCGACGACATGCAGAAAGGGGACGGGGTGCTGTTCTACTACTCCGGCTCCGACCCAGCCGGGATAGTAGGAACGGCAGAGATCGTGCGTGAGGGCTACCCTGATTATTCCGCCTGGGACCCATCGGACGAACATTATGATCCCAAAAGCAGTGAGTCGAATCCGATCTGGTACATGGTAGATGTCCGTGCCGGCGACCGATTCGAGAATTTCCTCGACCTCCCGGGCCTACGGCACGTCCGCGAGCTGGAGAAGATGGAGCTGCTCCGGAAGGGAAGCCGGCTCTCGGTGCAGCCGGTCAGGCCCGAGGAGTGGAAAACCGTTCTCCGGATCGGCGGCGCAAAATCCCCGAGTGGCCGCTCCAGAGCTCGTTGACGCCGTAGCGCGCCGTGAGTATGTTACTGACTGGTCAGTAACATACTTCAAACGCTTATGTCCGCAGAAGTTACGGAGCCGCGCTGGCGGCGGCTTCCGGAAGAACGCCCACAGCAGATACTCCACGCCGCGCTCGATGTGTTCGGGGAGCACGGCCTTGCCGGAGCACGCCTCGAAGACATCGCCAAACAGGCAGGAGTCTCCAAGGGCACCATATATCTCTACTTTCCAAACAAGGAAGCTCTGTTCCGCGAGATGGTGCGCTCGACTATCGTCGAGGCAATCGTCGCTGGCGAGGGAATTCCGGACACGGGCTCTGCGAGGGAGCAGTTGGTCGCCTTCATGGAGCACTACTGGGATTTCGTGCGCACGCCGGCGTTCTCGGTGATCTATCGAGTCGTCGTGAGCGAGCTGCACCACTTTCCGGATCTGGTCGAGTTCTACAGCGCTGAAGTCATTGCGCGCACTCAGAAGCTGCTCTCCGGCATAATCCGTCGCGGCATCGATGCAGGAGAATTTCGTGCGGTGGACCCGGCGGTCGCTGGGCGCATGCTCATATCGCTGTTCAGCACGAGCGCGATGTGGTGCTGCAAGCGAAAATTCTTCCCGCACCTTCGCAACCGGCCTGACGAACAGATATACAACGAACTGGTCGACTTTTACCTCGCCGCGCTCCGCGCGGTACCTCAAAAATGAAAGGCAACTTCACCACGCGCCTGGCGCTTGTGTCGAGCCTGGGAATTGCATCGGGCATCGCGGTGCGACCACTGGCGGCACAGGACACGACCTCGGCGCCCGTACCATCTGCGTTGTCGATCGGCGATGCGGCTCGCATCGCGGCTCGCAACAGCGCGCCGGCGCAGGGGGCACGGATTCGTGTTACCGAGGCGGAGGCGCGCGTGCGCCAGAGCCGCGCCGATCTGCTGCCGTCGCTGAACGGATCGGCGTCGCAATTCACCCGAACCCTCAACACGGCATCGTTCGGCTTCTCGCTTCCGGGGCTCAATCCAAACGGACAGATCATCGGTCCGTTTCACGTGCTCGACGCTCGCGGGAGCGTGGCTGCACCATTGTTCAATTTCGGCGCGTTCGCGCGTTACCGCGCTGCCGGCGCGGCGGTGAAAGCGAGTGGCGCTGCGGCGACCGTGGCATCGGAGCAGGCCGGAACTCAGGCGGCGCTCGCGTACGTGCAGGCCCTCCGTGCGGAAGACGATTTCCGCGCCCGCGCCGAGGACAGCGTACTGGCTGCGGATCTCGTGAACGTTGCACAGGCCCAGCTCGACGCGGGAACCGGCATTGCGCTCGACGTCACCCGCGCGCAGGCGCAGCTTGCATCTACGCGAGCCGGCCTCATCAACTCGCGCGCCACGCGCGACCGAACGCTCATCGCGCTGGCGCGCGCGCTCAACGTTCCGGCGCATACTCCGCTCGTTCTCACCGATTCACTGGGCGGCATGGACACCACGGCAGTGACCACGGACGAGGCGACGGCCACCGAGCGAGCGCTGCAGAATCGCCCCGACCTTCTCCAGGCACAGGCGCGGATCGCCGCGGCGCAACAGGCAGTGAGCGCGATTCGTGCCGAGTATCTGCCAACCGTTTCACTCGTTGCCGATGATGGAGTCAACGGACTGTCGGTGCATCACATGTTGAACACGTACGAATATGGCCTGCAGGTGTCCGTGCCGATTCTGGACGGTTTCCGGCGCTCCGGCCGTATTCAGGAGCAACAGGGTCTGGTGCATGAAGCGCAGGTTGAACAGCAGGACATACGGGAGCAGGCAGCTGCAGACGTCAGCACGGCGATCCTGGATCTCCACGCCGCCGAGCAGCAGGTGGAGGCGACGCGGGAGCAGCTGAGACTCGCCGATCAGGAGGTATCGCAGGCGCGCGAGCGTTTCCGCGCTGGCGTCGCCGGCAATGCCGACGTCATCACGGCCCTGCTCGGACTCACCACCGCGCGCACGGCAGTCATCGATGCGCAAACGAATTTCCAGACGGCTCGCGTCGCGCTCGCCCGCGCGCAGGGCGTTGTCACGACCCTTCCCTGAGCACTAACTCTCTCGTAAACATGGCAAGCGAATCCGGTAGCAAGCGCAAGATCATCATCCCCATCGTCATCGTCGTTGCGGTTCTCGCGGCGATATGGGGCTTCAGGACGTGGAGCTATTCACAGAGTCACGAGAGCACGGACGACGCGCAGGTGGACGGGCACATTGTTCCGGTGCTTGCCAAGGTCGGTGGCTACGTGACCAGCGTTGCGGCGGATGAGAATCAGCACGTGACGGAGAATCAGATTCTCGTCACGCTGGACGACGCCGAGTATCGTGTTCGGGTCGAGTCTGCGCAGGCCGACCTGGCAGCGGCACAGGGAGTCGCCGGCACCAGGACAACCGAAGGCCAGGCTGAAGGACAGGTGGCCACGGCGGCGGGCCAGCGATCGCAGCTCGACGCACAGGTGATCGCGGCGCAGGCGGCGAACACCAACGCGCAGGCGAATCTGGCGCGGATGAAGGATCTGGCGGCGAAGCAGATCGTATCGAAGCAGCAACTCGACGCGGCGCAGGCCGCTGCTGCGGCCGCCGAGGCGCAGCTGCTTGCTGCGCAGCGCCAGGTAACTACCGCCGGCTCGCAGATATCCACCGCACAGGCTGGCGTGCGGATCGCCGAAGCACGATCGAGCGCCGCGCAGGCCGCGCTCGACAACGCCAAGCTGCAGCTCAGCTACACGCGCATCACGGCGCCAGCGAGTGGTCTCGTTGCTCGCAAGGAGGTCGAAGTCGGTCAGCTGGTAGCCGCCGGCCAGCCTGTAATGAGCATCGTCGCTGATACTGGCGTGTGGGTGACGGCGAACTTCAAGGAGACGCAGCTCAACGACATCAAGGTCGGGCAGCCAGTCGAGTTCGACGTCGATGCGTACGGCGGCTGCACCGCCAGGGGCAAGGTCGAGAGTCTGAGCGGAGCGACAGGGGCGAAATTCGCGCTTCTGCCGCCGGACAACGCGACCGGAAACTTCACGAAAGTGGTCCAGCGCGTACCCATCCGCATCGCGGTGACGAAAGGATGCCCCGACCATCCTCTGCGTCCCGGCCTCTCGGTAAACGTTCACGTGGCGACCCGGTAGCGCGGCGAGTGGTGGCGTTGGCGCGGCGAGCGGTGTCACCGGGTTTAGATTTCCCGGCGGTGTCCCCACCTCCCAGCCCCTCTACTCAACGCGTGAACGAGCCGTCGCGTAATTCTTCTGACGAGCGGATACTGACCGCTGCCGCCCAGCAGGGAGATCAGGCAGCGTTTGGAATGCTCGTGCAGTTGCATTCAAAGCGCGCCTATGCTGTTGCGCGAGCAATTGTCACCGTGCATGAAGATGCTGAGGATGCTGTCCAGGAAGCCTTCGTACGTGCGTATCAGGCGCTTGACAGATTCAATCTGGAGCAGTCGTTTGGGCCGTGGCTCAACCGGATCGTGGCCAACGCGGCACTGGATCTTGCAAGGCGACGGAAGGTACGTACAACTGATGAGCTGCACGAATCGCTCGCGGGAAACTTTCGCGATCCTGGCGAAGCGGATGAGCTGCGGCGCCGGTTGGGTGAAGCACTGGCGCAATTGCCTGAAAGGATGAGATCGGTGCTGGTCTTGCACGATATAGAAGGGTTCGCACACTCCGAGATCGGAAAGACGCTCGGGATACCGGAAGGAACGGCGCGATCAGACCTGCACCATGCTCGACAGAGGCTGCGGGGAATGTTGCGCGACTTGAGGAACGACTGATGACAGACAACCAGATCAGGCTGGACGAGCCGCTGCCGGACGACGTGATCGCGACTGCGCGAGACATGTATGCGCCTCCCGGGGGAGACGCGTACTGGGGCATTCTCGAATCGCGCATCATGGCGCGTATCGGTGACTCTGCCGCGGGACGCTGGTGGATGGTGGTTGGGAGCTGGGCGCGCGGCAGTCTCGTCGCGGCTGCCGCGATCATAGTGGCGACGGTCGTCGGCGCATTGCTGCTTCATGCGCGGGACCAGGAGCTGCGCACCGCGTACGAATCGGCAACGCAGCCGAGTATCACACAGCAGGTCACCGTACCGACTGGCGCGCTGAGCGAGCGCGACGGCCCGGATACACGCGGCGCGACGTTCCGCGACGTCATCTCCTCTCACTAGCACTTGATGCAACAGTCCAAGCTGGTCGCAGCTCTGGTGATCATCGGAGTCTTCGTCGCCGGCGGCGCCATAGGCGTTGCCGGCGACCGCGCGCTGCGGCCATCCAGCTTCAACGGCCCGGTGGATTCGCGCACGTTCTGGGATCGCACCGCGACTGAATGGGGGCTCAGCCCCGCGCAGCGCGCGGTCGTCGATTCCCTGATGGACGCTCAGCGGAAGAAGATATCGGCTCTCTACAAGCCGCTCCGTCCAACCATGGACTCCGTGGACGCGCTGGCGCGCGTCGTCAGCGACAGCACCCAGGACCAGCTTCGCCGCGTCCTCAACCCGGACCAGCAGAAAAAGCTCGACGCCCTTCGCGCCGCAATGCGCAAGCATGACGCCGAGCGCCGCGCGCGGCGGATGAAGATGTAGGGTAGGCACGGGCGCCTGCCGGTACAATCGTCTGTCCTTCCCCGTCGTAAATCATTGACGGCGGCGCGATATTACGGCATGACACAAACTGCGCAGCGGCAGGTTCCACCGTCGAACGGCGCAAAGCCCGACCTCCATACGTTCGAGCACCACTGGCAGGACGAGGCCGACGCGGCCTATCTGTACGACATCCTGGCCACCCTCGAAAAGGATAGTCACAAAAGTGATGTCTTCCGCCGCCTGTCTGCGGTGGAGAGCCGGCACCTCGAAATCTGGGCGAACCTGATCCGCGAGAACGGCGGGGCGACGAAGCCGTTCCGGCCCACGGCGCGCACTCGACTCCTGGCAGTGCTCGGGAGGCTGCTCGGCCCCGGATTTCTGCTCCCGATGCTGCTCGCCGAAGAAGGGCGCGAAGTAAAAGGCTACATGGACATGCACCGCGCGACGCCGCGTGGTGCGCCGGGTGGTCCGGAAGCGCTGTTGCTCGCGCGCGAATCGGCCGAGCATGCGACGGAGCTTTCCGCGATCACCGGGACCAGCGAGGAGCCGTGGCATCGCAAGGAATCGGGCGGATTCCTGCGCAACACCGTTTACGGATTCAATGACGGTCTCACGGCGAACTTCGGACTTGTCGCCGGCGTGCTGGGCGCAGCGGCCGCGTCGCCGCAGCACATGGTGATCGTGGCCGGCGTCGCCGGTCTCATCGCAGATGCACTGTCGATGGGATCGAGCGGTTATCTCGCCGCAAAGAGCGAGCAGGAAGTCTATCAGCACGAGATCGAGATGGAGCGCGACGAGATCGCGCTGATGCCGGAAGTCGAGCGCGACGAGCTGGCGCTCATGTACGAAGCGAAGGGAATGCAGCGCGATGTTGCGGAGCATCTCGCGCGCGAGATCATGCATGACCCCGAGCGCATGCTTCGGGAGCAGGTCCGGGAGGAGCTGGAGATCGGCGAACCCAACATGTCGCCGTTGCGCGAGGCATGGCTGACTGGTGGCACCACTGCGATCGGCGCATTGATACCCGTGCTTCCGTTCTTCTTTCTGACCGGGCGCTCCGCGGTGATAACATCTTTCGTCATCGCGATGGCGAGCCATTTTTTCGTGGGCGGATTGAGGTCGGTCTTCACCGGTCGCGGCTTGTTCCGGTCCGGGTTCGACATGTTCGTCGTCGGGCTCGGCGTCGCGGCTGTCGGCTACTACGCGGGAGAATGGGTGGCACACCTGCTATGATGCGAATCACACGCGCGGGGCTGGCGCTCCTCGCCGTCGCGGCGACAGGATGCGTTTTTGTTGCAGGCAACACGGGAAGTTTTTCAGCGTCTCCGACCGACACGCAGCTCGCCGAGGCACGCGCGGAGATTTCCAGCATGATGGATGCATCCGCGCGCGCCTGGACCAGGGGCGATCTCGATGGCTTCATGGATTCGTACGAGCCTGGAAGCGCGATCACGTACGTGACGCCGTCGGGCGTGGTACATGGGCGCGACGCGATTCGCGCACGATACGCGCCGCGCTTTGCGCGTGGAGCGCGACAGGATTCGCTCTCGTTCGAGAACATGGAAGTGGACCTGCTTGCGCCGGATCTAGCGAACGTCATCGCATATTACAGGTTGAGCCGCGGCGATTCCACTACAGCCCGCGGGCCAACCAGTCTCGTTATGCGGAAGCGCGACGGACAGTGGCGAATAATCCACGATCATTCTTCGTGATGCATGGGCGTCGGGCCCGCTACGCTGTCGGTGATCGCCGAGCTGGTCGAAACTGGTGGATCGTCGTATCTCGACCGATTGCTGGAGACGATCCCGAGTTGCGCGGGATGGGGGCGCGAGGATCGACATAGGGCCGGACGCGCATTCGCCGCGAGGGCTGGATCACACCTGGTTCGGAGTGTTACCTGCGCGGAAGGCGCGGTTATCGGCGGCGGAAGTTCTGAACACTTACTGCTCGGTAGAGATTCTGAAGATCGCGCGGCGGCGTTGAGCTGTGAGCGGTACAATTAACAACGCGCGAAGCTGAAGCGTCGAACTTCAGCATGTGCGCTGATCCAATCCGGAGAACCTGATGCAGAGGATGTTACACAGTCGACCAGCTCGATGCTTCGCACTCGTGCTGGTGTGGGCGGCTGGCGCGTGTAACAACAGCGGCGTACGTGTCGACGTCCGGCCGCTTACCGACGGCCCGCGTGAGATGACTCAGGAGCAACAGGTTCGACAGGTCGTTAACCGGCTCACGTTCGGCGCGCGTCCGGGCGAGTACACTCGTGTGCGCAAGATCGGTGTGGACCGGTGGGTCGGCGAGCAGCTTGCACCGGATGCGATCTCCGACGAACGCGCGGAACAGTTCCTCTCGCGCTATCCGTCGATCTTTCAGGATGAGGCGACCTTGGCACGCATCTACGGCGCGCCCGGCGACCTCCGCAAGGCAGGCGGGGCATCGCCTGATACCGCGGCAATTCGTGCAGCCGACAGGGCATCCAATAATGTGATTACGAACCTTCGTGAAGCGAAGGTTGCGCGCGCCGTTCTGAGCGAACGCCAGCTTCGCGAAGTGATGACCGATTTCTGGGAAAACCACTTCTCCATCTTCGCGGACAAGGGTGCCGATCGGTACATGCTGGTCCAGTTCGATGACTCGGTGCGCGCGCACGCACTCGGCAACTTTCGCGCGCTGCTCGGTGCTGTTGCACATTCGCCAGCGATGCTGTTCTACCTGGATAACTGGACCAGCAGGTCCGACAGCGATCGTGTCACTCTCGCAGAGGTGGACGCGTTTCGCAAGCGTGCCGCCGCCGAAGCAAGATACGAGAAGGGCAGAAGCGAAGTGTTCATCGACCGTGCTGGCCGCATGACGATCGGCGATCCCAACGTACGTCCCCCTGCTCAGTATCACCCGAGCGTTCGGCACGGCAAGGGGCTCAACGAGAATTACGGACGCGAGCTGATGGAGCTGCACACGCTCGGCGTCGACGGCGGATACACACAGGAAGACGTGATCGAGGCAGCGAGGATCCTTACTGGCTGGACGATTCGCGATCCGAATCACGTGGGCGCGTTCTACTTCAATGCGGGAATGCACGACGCCGGTCAAAAGGAATTCCTCGGCTACAATTTTCCAGCAGGTCACGGCGAGGACGAAGGCGAGCGGCTGCTTGACATCGTCGCCGCGCGGCCGGCTACTGCGCACTTCATAGCGCTCAAGCTGTGCCGGCGATTCGTGAGCGATTCACCGTCGACGGATCTCGTGGATCGCGCTGCGGCAACGTTCACGCGAACGAACGGAAACATCGCGGAAGTCATGCGCACCATCATAGGATCGCCGGAGTTCTTCGCAACATCCGCGTATCGCGCAAAGGTCAAGTCACCGTTTGAAATGGTCGTCGGTGCACTGCGGGCGCTGGACGCGACACCGGACACACTTCAGCGCGCCGTGCAGGCAATCTCGCGCCTCGGAGAGCCGTTGTGGGGGCACATCGCGCCAGACGGTTATCCCGAGACGGGAGACGCATGGATCAACACGGGATCGATCCTCAATCGGATCAACTTCGGGATACAGGTCGCTGCTGGTCAGATCCCCGGCGCATCACTCAAGACCTGGCCACCCGCGACGGCACTTGCGAGCGCGCCCCGTCACGTGCAGGTGGATAGTGTCGTGTCGATTCTGTTCGGTGGTGACGTGTCGCCGCAAACGCGACACATTCTGAACGAAGGCAATAATCCGATGGCAGGGCCCGGATCCAACGCTGCGCGAGCGAATCAGAATCAACTGGCGCAGCTGGTGGGCCTTGCACTTGGTGCGCCGGAGTTTCAGAGGCACTGACCGGCATGGATGCATCCATTCCCCACGGCCGCGGGCCGTGATGGCGCGCGGCCCGTGAGTGGGCGCCGTCACAACGCGCCGCTATGAATGGCTATACCATGACGTTTACCAGTCGCCCCGGCACGAACACTACCTTCTTCGGCGTCGATGCGATGAACTTAGCGATCCTGGAATCCTGCATCGCTGCCGCAAGCGCGGATTCCTGCGTGACGTCGCGCGCAACGCGGATCGTACCTCGCATCTTGCCATTGACCTGCACGACGAGAGTGATCTCGTCCTCCGTGAGCAGCGACGGATCGAACCCGGGCCAGCGTGAGTCAAAAATGCTCGTGTCGTGGCCGAGCTGCTCCCACAGCTCTTCGGCGAGATGCGGAGCGAATGGTGCCACCAGTTGCACGAGCGGCTCGACTTCGGCACGTCGCGGAATGCGATCGGATTTGCGGAGCGCGTTCATGTACTCCATCATGGCGGCGACAGCCGTGTTGTAGCTCAGACGCGGAATATCCTCGCCGACTTTTTTTATTGTCGCGTGCAGCTTGCGCTCGACTTCCGGATCAGGCGTTCCATCGACGGTGCCGTCGCGCACGGAAACCCAGAGACGATCGAGAAAGCGGCGCACGCCGGAGATTCCCTTGTCACGAAAGTCTCCGCCCTCTTCGAACGGTCCGAGGAACATGAGATAGGTGCGGAACGCATCCGCGCCCCACGTGTCGATGTACTCGTCGGGATTCACCACGTTGCCCTTGCTCTTGGACATCTTCGCGCCTTCGCGAATGATGAGACCGTGAGCGCGGAACTTGGTGAACGGCTCCTCGAAATCGATCAAACCCGCGTCGTGCAGCACCATCGTCACGAACCGTGAATACAGCAGATGCAGCACTGCGTGCTCGTTGCCGCCGATGTACGAATCGACCGGCAGCCATTTGCGCGTGATCGCCGGATCGAACGGCTGACTGTCGTCGCCGACGCTCGGATAGCGCAGGAAGTACCAGGCGCTGTCGAGAAACGTATCGGAGACGTCCGTCTCGCGACGCGCCATCTTTCCACAGGTCGGACACGGTACGCGATACCACTCGTCATGCCGCGCGAGTGGTGAGATACCCGAATCGTCAGGCTTGAAGTCGTCGATCATCGGCAGCAGCACCGGGAGATCCTTTTCCGGCACTGGTACGACACCACACTCGTCGCAATAGACGATCGGAATGGGAGGACCCCAGTAACGCTGGCGCGAGATGCACCAGTCGTGCAGCCGGTAATTCGTCACCGGCGTGGCCTTTCCCCGAGCCTCGAGCGATTTGACGATCGCGTGCTTCGCCGCGTGCACCGTCATGCCGCTGAACTCTCCGGAGTCGACCAGCGTCTCATCTTCATGCACGACTTTCCTGACCGGCAGCTCGAATCCGTGCGCAAATTCGAGATCTCGCTCATCGTGCGCAGGCACCGCCATTATTGCGCCGGTGCCGTATTCCATCAGCACGTAATCCGAAATCCACACGGGGATCTGCTCACCTGTCGCCGGATTGGTAACGCTCGTGCCGGTCGCGACTCCGGTCTTGTCCTTTGTGGTCTTGCGCGAGACGAGATCGCGGCGCGATGCACGCTCGCGATACTCGTCCACAGCCGCGCGCTGCGCATCGGCAGTGTGCGCGTCCACAAGTGGATGCTCCGGCGCGAGCACTACGTACGTCGCTCCGTATATCGTGTCCGGGCGCGTGGTGAAGACCTTGATCCCGTCGAACCAGATCTCGGCGCCTTCGGACTTGCCGATCCAGTTGCGCTGAGCCGTCTTGGTTGTCTCCGACCAGTCGAGCGTGTCGAGATTCTTCAGGAGACGATCCGCGTAGCGCGAGATCGCGAAGAACCACTGCTCCAGGAACCGCTGCTCGACCTTGCTGCCGCAACGCTCGCACTCGCCAGCGATCACCTGCTCGTTGGCGAGCACCGTCTTGTCGGTCGGGCACCAGTTGACGGCAGCAGCCTTCCTGTACACAAGTCCCTGCTTGTACAGTTGAAGAAATACCCACTGCGTCCAGCGATAATATTCCGGATCCGTAGTCGATAGCGAGCGAGTCCAGTCGACCATCAGGCCGCCGTTCTCGAGCTGGCGCCGGAAGTTCGCGATGTTACGCGGGATCATCTCCGCCGGATGCACGCCGACCTTGAGCGCGTAATTCTCGGAATGGATTCCGAACGCGTCGTAGCCCAGCGGCTCGAACACGTCGAGCCCCTGCATCCGCTGATAACGCGCAAAGATGTCATTGCCAGTGAACGCGAACATGTTTCCGACGTGCAGGCCTTCTGCAGACGGATACGGAAACATCATCAAGGCATAGTACGGACGCTCGGCGCCACGTATGTCGGCGACGTTCGTTCTGCGTTCGGCCCAACGCGCGCGCCACCGGGCTTCGATTGCGTGTGGATCGTACGGCGGACCGATTTCGGATTGGCGATCGACTGATTCCATTCACTCAAAATAAGGGTGCTGCATAGCCCTGTAGCCGGCAGAAGTCCCGAAAATGGTCCCGTGTGCGTAGCTTTTGCCGATGCCGCAAACACCCACACACCCAACGCCCTCCGACCAGTCGAGCCGGATCGAGCACGATCTGCTCGGCGAGCGCAGCGTTCCTGCAGACGCCCTGTACGGAGTGCAGACGCTCCGTGCACTGGAGAATTTCCCCATTTCCGGTACGTACGTCGGCCAGTTTCCGACGCTAGTAGCGGCGCTTGCCTCGGTCAAGGAGGCCGCGGCTCTGGCGAATGAGGAGCTGGGCCTGCTGGACGGGAAAATCGCGCGAGCCATAGTCGGTGCGGCGGAGACGCTTCGCCGCGGCGAACACGGCGACCAGTTTCCCGTAGACATGATCCAGGGAGGGGCTGGGACCTCGACCAACATGAACGCCAACGAGGTGATCGCCAATCTCGCCCTGGCGTCGCTGGGTCTCCCGCGCGGCTCGTACGACGTGATCCACCCGAACAATCACGTCAACCTGAGCCAGTCGACCAATGACGTCTATCCCACCGCGGTCAAGCTGGCGCTGCACGCGAGTATCACAGAGCTACAGACAGCGATGACCGCGCTCGCCGGGGCGTTTCTGGCCAAGGGCGAGGAGTTCAGCGCATTCATAAAGATGGGCCGCACCCAGCTGCAGGATGCGGTACCGATGACGCTGGGCCAGGAATTCAGCGCCTTTGCCCACACGATTCTCGAAGACGTTGACCGGCTGGGCGAGGCTCAGAAGCTGATCCTCGAGATCAACATGGGCGCGACGGCGATCGGGACCGGGATCAACGCACCGGAAGGGTACGCCGAGGCCGTGCGGCGGGAGCTGTCGAGAGTGACCGGCCTCACGCTGATAACCGCGCCGGATCTGGTCGAGGCGACCGCTGATACAGGTGTTTTTGTTCAGCTGTCGGGTGTGTTAAAGCGTTGCGCCGTAAAGCTTTCCAAAATCTGCAACGACCTCAGACTGCTCTCGTCGGGCCCGCGCGCGGGGTTCGGGGAGATCAATCTCCCGGCGATGCAGCCCGGCTCGTCGATTATGCCCGGGAAGGTCAACCCGGTTATTCCCGAAGTTGTGAATCAGGTGTGCTTCGATGTGATCGGCGGCGATATGACGGTGACGATGGCGGCTGAGGCGGGCCAGCTTCAGCTCAACGTTTTCGAGCCTGTCATAGCGTATCGGCTGCTGCGCGGGATGTCGATGTTGCGCAACGCATGCGACGTGTTGCGCACGCGATGTGTGACAGGCGTCACAGCGAATCCCGAGCGCATGCGTCAGTTTGTTGAACACTCGATCGGGATCGTAACCGCGCTGGTACCAGCGATCGGTTACGAGGCTGCGACGGACATCGCGCGTGTCGCGCTTCAGTCGGGGCGCGGCGTATTCGAGCTCGTACTGGAGCGCCGACTAATGACGCGCGAGGAGCTGGACCAGTTGCTCAATCCGGAAGCGATGACGAAACCGAAGGCACTATAGGAGATTTTTCGAAGGCTGCGCGGGTAGCCTGCCTCGGCAATACTCCCTATCTTATCACTGCTGAACAGATCCACCCTCAACCCACTATCATGATAGGCTCTCATCGCCTGCGCCGGCTCGCCCCGCTCGGAGTGGCAGCGGTGCTCGCGTTGGCGCTCGCGGCCTGCGCTCAAAGCTACCCCAACACCACCTTCACGCCCCACTCGGACCTCGGTCGCTCGATCGACTTCCTGTGGAATCGCCTGATGCTTCTCGGATCGATAGTCTTCGTTCTCGTCGAGGGGGCACTGGTTTACGTAGTCTTCCGCTACCGCCGGCGCAGCGAAGATGTGACACCGCCGCAGACGCACGGCAACGTGGTCCTGGAGATTACGTGGACTCTCATTCCGGCGGCGATTCTCGCATTCATCGCGGTACCGACGGTCAAGACGATCTTCGAGACTCAGGCACCGGCGCCGGCAAACTCGCTCGTGATCGAGGTTACCGGTCACCAGTGGTGGTGGGAATTCCACTATCCGCAGTACAAGTTCACCACCGCCAACGAGATCTACATCCCCAAGGGGCGCACGGTGGATCTCGTGCTTCGCTCGCAGGATGTCATCCACTCATTCTGGGTTCCACAGCTCGCGGGCAAGCGTGATGCGATTCCGAATCACACCAACCATATCTGGTTCACCGCCGACAGCAACATGGCGACGACTGTGTGGAATGGCTTCTGTACCGAGTACTGTGGTGACTCACACGGCGAGATGCACTTCCGTGTAGTGACCGTCAACCCGGACCAGTTCGCGAGCTGGGTCACGCGACAGCAGGCACCGGGATTCTTCAGCCCTCCGCCAGCTCCGGCCGCTCCCGCAGCACC
>Ga0134128_10004332_pt1 | contig 17382 bp, 12 predicted proteins | sample KB31754_FD_96462 | JGI IMG/M metagenome (GOLD analysis project Ga0134128, IMG submission 96462) | Terrestrial soil microbial communities with excess Nitrogen fertilizer from Kellogg Biological Station, Michigan, USA - KB3-175-4 | ecosystem: Environmental > Terrestrial > Soil > Unclassified ... | reverse complement strand
CGTCAGCTGCGCCGAGTAGGTTGCGCCGCTGGCCGGGTAAGTGACCACCGTGTTCGGCGGCGACGAGTCATAGATGAACGTCCGCGTCGTGTAGGTCAGCTGATAGTTCCCGGCGTTGTCCACCGCGCGCGTGATGAAGGTGAAGCTATGGCCGTTCGGGAACGGAATGCCGGTCGCGGTCCACACGCTCCAAGGAACGGACGTCGAGGTCACCGCGACCACCCAGGGGACGACTTGAGGGAAGCCCCCGACGGCGATGAAGCCCGGCCCGGCTTGGGCGTTGCACGGAGCGCCGGGGTTGGCCATGGCCGTGGAAGCCGGATTGCACCAGTAGTTGCCGGTGTTGTTGTCCTGCAGCGTGTACTCCACGTCGTGGATGCCCGCGCCGCCGCCGCCGTCCTGCGCGGTTCCGAACAAAGTGCTGACCGACGACAGCGCGCCGCCGACGTTGTTGCCGAAGGCATTGGGCGAGCCGCCGGTGGTCGGGAAGATCTGGCCCGAGAACGGCGGGACGTTGGAGATATTAAAGAAGTAGACGGCGGCCGGCGGATTGTTGGCTCCGCCGTCGGTGTCGGTGGCCCCGTTGGAGCCGTTATTTCCGGTGCAGCCGGCGTTCGGCACGCCGAGTCCGGCGGAATTGCAGGCGTAGAACGCGATCCGGTAGGAGTGCCCGTTCGTCCAGGGCACTCCGGTGATGTTCTGCGTCCAAGTGCCGAGGCCGTTGACGCCCGCATAGGGGATGTACCAGTAGTTGTCGGCGTTCGTCGCGTTCGTGGCCGTGAACGTGTCCGCGGCGGTCAGGAACTTGTGGGCGCCCGTGATGTCGGTGATCTGGACGTAGACCGTGATCGTGTTCGAGAGGTCCATCACGACGTCGTTGATCGCGCCGGACAGCGACGTCACGGAGTTCAACCAGGTCGGGCTGGCCGGCAGGGAGCTCAGCGTCGTCAAGGCGCCGTTCACCGAGGTCAGCGTGACCGTCGGATTGGAGACGTCGTAGTAGAACGACGCGACGGGGCCGGTGGTGCGGTGGCCAAAGGCGTCCGTGGCCGCCGCCTGCAGGAGGTACTGGGCGCCGTTATGCCAAGTTGGCGTGCTGACGGCGGTGCTGCCGAGCAGGTTCGCGCTGACCGGGGCGGCAGGCGGATTGAACTGCATGACCGGCGATACCGCGCTGGTCAGCCAATACGGACCGCCGACGAACGTCCAAGACGACCCCGTCCAATATCCCGTCGGCGTCGCCGTGTCCTGGATGACGACCTCGAGCTTCGTAACGCCCGGGCCCTCGGCGCCGGTCGCGAGCTGGTCGTCGGCGCTCAGCGACACGATGTTCTGCGCGTCGACGACGGTGCCGCCGACCGGGCTCGTCACCTGTGGAGTCGGAAGGGACTTGGCGATCACGACGGTGAAGCTCGAGATCGGGAACGACCAGCCGTTGTCCTTCGTCTGGGCTCGGACCGCCACGTTATAGGCGACGCCGTCGGACTGGTTGGCGATCGGCCATGCCGAGTAAGTCCAGGGATTGGCCGCCGAGTCCGCGTTGAGCCATTGGTTCTCGGATTGGGGAGAGGCGAAGCTGGCCGGCGCGAGGTAACCCGAGCCGCTCCAAATCTGCCCATCCGAGTTTTGCGTGATCTTCACTTGGGACGAGAGAAGAGCGGTCTGCGTCGACTGCGGCAGGTACCAGGAGTTGCCTTGGAGCTGGACGATGCCGGAGCTGTAGTAGACCTTGCTATTGGTATTAAAGAACGTGTCTTGGACCGTGCTCGGATAGCTCAGCGTCGCGGTCGGCAACGTGACGGTGAACGTGCTCGCCAACAGCGTCGAGGTCAATCCGTCGGAGTTGACCACGCGGATCGCATAGACGCCGGCCGAGGCGCTCGTGCTCACGTTGAGATTCGCGACGAACGTCGTGGAGTTCGTATAGGTCACCGAGGCGACGCTGACGCCGGTCGCCCCGGAAACCGTGATGGACGCGGTGGTTACGCCCCATTTCTCGAAATTCGTGCCGGTCAGGGTGAGCTGGCGGGTCGGACGCGCGGTGCCCTCCGGGATCGCGGGCTCGATGCCGGCCGAGTTCGAGGACGCGCCTACAGTCCAGGCATTGGTTAGGGTCGGCGGATTCACGGTGATCGCGTTTGTCAGGTATTTGTATTTGCCGTCGGGGTTTTCGACTTCCAAGTCGAACGGATTTCCGGTCAAAGAGCCCGGCGTGATGACGACGGATGCGCGCAGCTGCGTGCCGCTGACGAACGTCACGGATGTGATGCTGATCTGCGTCTGCGGCTGGCCCGCGATCAGCAGCTCGACGGAGATGGTCTTCGTGCTGCTCTGGTTGTAGAAGCCCGTGCCGTTAATGACGAGATCGTAGGTGTTCGTCGTGACCGGCGCCGTCGCCGGCGCGGAGCTGATCGAGGTGACGTTGGGCGCCGGAAAAGTCGAGATCGGGATGTAGTCGAACTCCTGGCCGCCGGAGCCGGTCCACGTCAGCGGCACTGGATCGGGAGAGAAGATCGTTCGCGGGACCATGGGGACATCGTTTCCCCCCGTTCCGGTGCCGTCGAAGTTCGTCGTGAACGTGAAGAAGGCGGACGATGTCGCGGTCGCCGGGCCGACCGCGTAGTTGATCGCGCCATAAGAGGAAACGTAGACCAGGACGAGCTCGTCGCAGACAGGCGAGCACATGTTGGAATTCTTGACCAGCGCCAGGCTCGGGTGCGAGCAGCCCAGCGTGGCGCCGGCGGCGCCACAGCCGTCCAACTGATAACTCGCCGCCCACGTGTTGAACGCCGTGCGCCGCATCACGTTGATGCCGCCGGTGCTGTTGATCCAAGCGGCGTAGGCGCTCGGCGTCAGCGGGTCCGAGGTAATCGTCGGGCTCTCGTTGGCGTTGGTGCCCAGCGTCGTCAAGCTCGGCGTCTGCTCCAGCGTATAAGCGCCGCCGCCGGTGTACGAGACGATGCGCGGCGTGTTGTTCGTCTCGTCCGCGCGATCGTTGCTCATGACCAGCATGCGCGGCGTGTTCCCGGCGTCGGTGACGGGCGTGACCGCCGCGTACTGAGGCGGCGCGCCGCTACCTTCGTTGTAAGCGTTGCTCCCGTCCGGCGCGAGAGTCGTGCCGGCTCCAGAAAGGTCCGTGTTCAACCCCGATTGGCCGAGGAAGGAGGTCCGGCTCGTGCGGCCTGCCGTTCCGTCTTCGGCGTCACAGACGAAGCCCACGTTGCCGGTCGCGAAGGTGCCGACGAGGGCGATATCGGATCCCAGACCCGCCATGCAGTCGCCGAGGTTTCCGCCGACAGTGCCGAAAGGATTCTTTTGAACGAGAGTCCCCCAGGTGATGGAGCCGTCGTTGTTGATCGTGCCGGCCTTCATGAACACGCTGTTCTGGGTCGAGGCGGTGTACAGCTGGTCGGCGGCCGGATCGGAACTGATGACCCACACCGTGCTTGAGACCTGGTCGAAGTAGATGCTCGGGTAGGCCGGGTTCACGTTCCCGGCCATTTCCGTCGTCGAGATCGCGACGAGGGGATTGGTCCAATTCGTCCCTTGGCGGCTGATGTACTCAACGCCGTCCGCCGCCTCGAAGAAGACGTAGGTCCGACCAAGGTTGGGATGCGTGAAGATCACGCGGCGTCCCTGGAGGGACGTGTCCGAGGGCCCATTGAGCCCCTCGATCTGAGCGCGCGCTGGGCCCGAGAATGCGAGAAGCCCCGCGGCAGCAGCCGCAAGGGCGAGAAGCGAGCGGCGCATGCCGCTACGGTTCATTCGCGATGCTCCTCACCCGGGGGTCGATGTCGCCCTTGGCGCTCTTCAAGGCGCTCCGCGCCGCCGGCGTGCCATGGCGCTGCAGCGATCTGGCGGCCTGGGCGCGGACGTTCGGGTCCGGGTCGCCGGCCAGAGCCTGCGCCAACGCGGCGCGGGCGGCGGCGATCTTGAACGAGCCCAGCCGGAACACGATCTCGCTCCGCACCCCGCCGTTGGATTCCCCCGCCAACGCGGCGATCAAGTCCGGAACGGATGCCGCGCCGCGCGCCTGCGCCAGGGCGCCGGCGGCCGCCAAGCGGACGACCGGCTGGGGATCCGACAGCGCGGTCTTGGCGAGCGCCGCGCCAGCGACCGGGTCCAGCGCGGCCGCACCGCGCACGAGCCAGGCGCGGATCTCGCTCCGGGGCTCGGCGGCGTAGCTCGTCGCCAGGTCGGCGGCGCCGCGGGGGTCGCGCGCGCGAATAATAGTCATCACGCTGTTCAAGCGGGTCGTCGAAGACGTGTCCACGTCCTGCGCGGCGACGGCCGGGGCGAAGGCCAACAGCGCGCACGCCATGCAGAACGCCGAAAGGATCAGCGTTCTATATCGCGCGCGCGTATAAGAAGCGAACGAGGCGTACCCGGAAAAGGGCATCTGGAACCTCAAGTGTGACGTCATCCTACGAGTCCCGGATTACGGAATAATGAACCGTAAGCCGAAGGAGAGGCCGTCGAAACGTCGTGCGGACGGAGGGGGGGTTGGCGGCGGGTTTAACAGCGAAGGACTTCGAGGCTGCGTCGACACGAGGACAGTGCCGGCAGGGACGCGCGCGGCCGGGAGGCCGACGCGGCTTGGACCAGGACGAGGCCCAGGACGGCGAAGAGCAGGGCGGCGAGCTTGGGACGAGGCAGCGGCAAGGAGGCCAGCTCCGCCGGGCCCGGGACGGTCTCGATCAGGCGGACCAGGGACAGAATCCCCCCCGCCGCGTACTCCAGCGCGGGAAGGACGAGCTTGGCCTTGGGAAGCGCGGACTGGTAGGCGGTCTGGGCGGTGCGGGCGACCTCGGCCTGCTTGAGCTGGTCCAGGACGACCTTGGCGGAGACGGGCCGGCCGAGCTCGTCGCGCACGTCCAGGCCCTGGGCGTTGTCGACGGCGGCCATGGGATCGACGCCGCGCGCGTCGAGGCCGACCGCGGTCTCGGCGCGCGCGCGGCCCCCGAGCAGGAGCGCCAGGGCCAAAAATAGGCCCGGCCCCACCAACCATCGAACCCCTCTGTCCCGTCGATGGTAAGTTGAGACCGGGCGAAAGCGAAGATTAACGCCGTTGGTCAGCATTATTGGTTTCGGTAGCCAGGCGACCTCGGGCATCCGAGGCCCTTCGCTTTGCGCCCCGACCTCGCGATCGGTTTGCCGGTTTATCGCTCCAACTTCCGACTTCGCGAGTATAGCAGACGCCCTTGATTTGTCAAGACCCAGGGAACGCCCAAGGTTTTGACAGAACGAAAGGTCCGCTCGGCCTCGATCAGGTCCCACGCAGAGGGGGTTATACAAAAAAGAGATGCTCCCGTGACAAGACCAAGATAACCGATTCGCCGGGGAATCGCCCGCGGAGCAGGCGAAGAACTTGCGAAGGCGGATGGATATGGGCGCGCGCGAGACGGAAGGTCCGCTCGAACGGATCAGCGGTACTCGTCGGACCACAAGCGCTTGAGGAACAAGCGCCAGGGGAGGATCTCGATGCCGTCGACGACTCGCCGTTCCGTCTCCCGGCTCACGCAGATCTGACGCATCTTCCCCTCTTCGGAGAGAGCCCGCAGCCCCTTGAGGTCCCGCGACGACACGTTGCGCGTCGCCTTGACCTCGATCGCCGTCTTGCCGGAGAGGATGAAATCCACCTCGAACCCGGACTTCGACCGCCAATAATGCAGCATCTCCCCTCGCCGGCCAAGCCGATAGTCCGCGTACGCCCGCAGTTCGTGGAACATGAAGCTCTCAAACGCGATCCCGAACTCCGCCGAGTTCTCCCGCAGCGTCCCGCCCCCCTGAAGCGCACGAGCCACGCCGACGTCGAAAAAGAAGAACTTATGGACTTGGACGGGCTTGCGCTTGGCCGTCTCCTGCCATGCCGGAAGCTCGTAGGCGAGGAGAGTGTCTTTCAATATCTCGAAGTATTCATGAACCGTGGTCCGCGCCACCTGAGCGTCGTTGGCGATATTGGTGAAGTTGATCTGTTGGCCGCTGCACAGCGCCGCGACCTCAAGGAAGCGGCTGAACGCCGGAACGTTCCGCGTCAGGCCTTCCGACGCGATCTCCTCCCGGATGTACGTCCCGACGTAGTCCGCGAGATCGTCCGCGGGCTGGACGGAAAAGTAGACCGCCGGCAGCGAGCCGAACTCGAGAACGCGCGTCAGTTCCAGATCCGGGACCTCCGCCGAGACGAACGGATGCAGCGTCGCCGTGAGCGCACGGCCTCCGAGCAGGTTGACCCCGCCCCGTTTGAGCTTCCGGGCGCTCGATCCCGTGAGCAGGAAGCGCGTTCCCCGCTCCTCGATCAGGAGTTGAACCTCGTCGAGAAGCGGCGGGAGCTTTTGGACCTCGTCGATGACGACCGTCTTGTCGGCCGCGGTCAGTTCTTCGCGCATGCGGGCGGGCCGGCGGCTCAGCTTGAGAAAGACGTCACTGTCGAGCAGGTTGTAGACGCGCGCTCCCTTGAGAGCGTGCCGGATCAGCGAGGATTTTCCCGTCTGGCGAGGTCCCAGGAGCAGAACTGACTTATGCTCAAGGCTTTCGAGGGGATTCCAGACGCGCGGAACGTACTCAGGCGTCGCCATAGTCGTCATTTATCATGATATATGACGACGTTGTTGTCAATAGAAATCCCGTCCTTTCAACTCCAAAGTCTCCGCGCGTCGCGCACGATGGTCTGGTCGCGGTCCTGCCCGATCGAGACGATGGATATCGGGACCGCGAGCAGTTTTTGCACCGCGAGCACGTACTCGCGCGCGCCGCGCGGCAGGGCGTCGAACTTGCGGATGCCCTTGAGATCGCCGGAGAAGCCGGGGAACTCCTCGTACACCGGCTCGACCTCGAGCTGGGCGCGGCGGGAGATCGGGAACTCGAGGATCTTCCTGCCGCCGAGCTTGTAGGCCGTGCAGACCTTGATCGGGTGCACGCCGGAGAGCGTGTCGAGCTTGGTCATCGTGAACGAGGTGAGGCCGTTCATGCGGATGGCCGCCTTGAGCTGAGGGACGTCGAGCCAGCCGATGCGGCGCGGGCGGCCCGTCGTCGTGCCGTACTCGTGGCCGACCTCCCGGATGTAGTGCGCGACGTGTCCCTCGATCTCCGTCGGGAAGGGCCCCAGCCCGACGCGCGTCGTGTAGGCCTTGGTCACGCCGTTGACCGCCGTGATCGTCGTCGGGCCGATGCCGGAGCCCACGCAGGCTCCCCCCGCCACGGGGCTCGAGGACGTGACGAAAGGATAGGTGCCATGGTCCAGGTCGAGCATGGAGCCCTGCGCGCTCTCCAGCAGGAGCTTGGCGCCCTTGCGCTTCGCGGCGTCCAAGAGCAGCCCGGTGTCGGCCGCGAACCCTTCCAGAAAGCGGCGGCGCGCCTCGTAGCCGTCGAACACCTCCTCCTCGATCAGCTTGAGCGACTTCACCCGCGCCAAGTCGGCCGCGCGGACCTTCAGGTTCTGGCGCACCAGATTTCGGAAGGCGTCCGCATCGAGATAGTCCGCGACGCGGATGCCGATGCGCGCGACCTTGTCCTCGTAGCACGGCCCGATCCCCTTCTTCGTGGTGCCGATGCCGCGGCCGCCCTCCTCGCGCAGGGTGTCCAGGTAGATGTGATAGGGCAGGATCACGTGCGCGGCCAAGCTCAGGAACAGGCGCCCGCGGACCTTGATGCGGCGCTTCTCCAGCATCTTGACCTCGTCGACGAACGCGCGCGGGTTGACGACGACGCCGTCGCCGATCACGTTCTTGACGCCGGGCTGCAGGATCCCCGACGGGATCAGGTGCAGGGCGTACTTCTGGCCGTCGAAGACCACCGTGTGGCCGGCGTTGTCGCCGCCCTGATAGCGCACCACCCAGTCCGCGCCCTCGCCGAGGAAATGGACGATCTTCCCCTTTCCCTCGTCGCCCCATTGGGCGCCCACGACCACCAGTGCCGGCATGAAAGTCCCCCTAGCCCTTGAAAAATCTTCGCCACCACGAGCCGTCGCCGCGGCCGTGGCTCCCGCCGCGCGAGGCGCGCACGCGGCGCTCGCCCGGCAACACGCCGTCGCCCGCGACGCCCACGGCGAACCGCGCGCGCACGAGCACTCCCCCGTCGACCGACTCGATCGCCTCGACCGGCGCCTCGATGGGGATCGTCCCCTGCGCCGTCAGCCCGCCGAACAGGCGCGCCAGGTACTGCGCGATGTCGCGCCCGTCGACTATCCGGGCCGAGACCAAGTCCCCCGCGTGCAGCTCCGAGGCCGGGACCCCGTCCGGGTCCTCCTCCAAGGCGATCTTGAGCACGAGCAAGTCCTCCGGCGGCGGCGTGCGCGGCGCGGGCTTGTCGCGCCGCGCGGACGGCGCGGGAGCCTTGCGCAGGGACTGGAATTGGCCGAGGTCGAGGATATCCTTTTTGAGCCGGAGGCTCAAACCGGCGTCGCGGAAGTGCGCGCGCAAAGGGGCGGCCAAGATCTCGGCGGCGTCCGCCGACGGCATCTCGCGCAGGCGGTCGAAGACCTCGGGCGGCGCGGCGCGGAAGTGCGCGGTGAGGGTCTGCTCCATCTCCAGGCTTTCCGACGGCATGCTGCCGTCCCAGAGGCGGCAGCCGTACAGGTGCTTCTCGAAGGCGAACCACTCCTCCTCGAGGCCGATCGCGCAGACGGCGGGATCGTAGGAGAGCACCGCGCGCGCGCGCAGGACCTTGCGCGACTTGAGGTTCAGCACGACGAGCACGAGCCCGTGCTGGTTGGCCTGCGGGATGACGAACTTCCCCTTGAGGGCGCAAATGTCGCGCAGCAGGCGCGGGATCTGCCGGACCGCCTCCTCGACCTCATAGCCGCACATCTCGAGGGCGAGCTCCGCCTCGCCGCGGTCGCAGCCCGTCTCCTCCATCAAGAGTTCGATCTTGTCTTGCATGCGGGGCTCGACGGCTTCAGCCGTTTCTCGGGTGCGCGACCTTATAGACGTCCTGCAGCTGCTTGAGCGACACGTGCGTGTAGATCTGCGTCGTGTTGAGGTCCGCGTGGCCCAGCATCTCCTGGACCTCGCGGATGTTGCAGCCCCGGTTGAGCAGGTGCGTCGCGAAGCTGTGGCGGAAGACGTGCGGGGTGACTTTCTTCAGCAACGACGAGCGCTTGACCCAGCGGCGCACCACGAAGGCCACGCCCTCTTGCGAGAGCCGCGCCCCGCGCAGGTTCGCGAACAAGGGCTCGCCGTCGGCCGGAGCGCCCCGGGAGCGCAGATAGGCGCGCAGGCGCGACAGCGCCTCCTTGCCGACGGGCACGAGCCGCTCCTTGGAGCCTTTTCCGAAGACGCGCAAGGTGCCCGACAGCGGGTCGAGGTCGCCCACGTTGAGGACCGAGACCTCCGCGCGGCGCAGGCCTGACGAGTAGAGCAGCTCGATCATCGCGCGGTCGCGCTCCGAGCCGGTGTCGCCGCTCGACGTCGGAGCGGCGAGGATCTCGTCCATCTCCGCCTCGGTCAGGAACTTGGGCAGCGAGCGCGTCCTCTTTGGCAGGGGGACTCCGAGGAACGGATCGCGCTTGAGCTCGCCCTCGGCGCGCAGGAACTTGACGAAGGAACGCAGGGCCGAGGCCTTGCGCAGGACCGTCGCGCGCGAGATCTCCCCCGACTGCAGCTCGGCCAGGTGCCGGCGCACGTGCGCGCGGTCGAGGTCGGCGGCGGCGAGCTCCGGGAACTTGGCGGAGAAGCCCTCGAGGTCGGCCCGGTAGGCGCGCAAGGTGTGCGGCGAGTAGTTCTTCGCCGCGCGCAGGCGCGTCAGAAACCTTTCAAGCTGCAGCTTCACGGTCCCTCGGAAGGACTATCCCCGGGGATAGTCGGCATGACATCAGGCGGCCGCGGGAGGCTCGCCCGTCGAGGGCGCAGCCGCCGAAGCCGCGGATGCCGCGGCGGCCTCGGCCGCCAGCCGCTTGGCGATCTGCTCGGCGCGCAGCGCCTCGCCCTCGGCCTTCAGCTTCTCGCCCTCCTCCTTGGAGACCGGCTTCAAGTTGCGGCACTTCGGGTAGCCGGGGCACGTGAGGAAGAAGCCGCGCTTGCCGACGCGCAGCCACATGTGCTTCTGGCACTTGTTGCACGGCCGCAGGGTCTGCAGCGGCCGCGAGCCCTCGATCTTCTTGCCGTCGGCGTCGAGCGAGAAGGTGTTCTTGCAGTCCGGATAGCCCGAGCAGGCCATGAAGCGGCCCTTGCGGCCGGTGCGGATCACGATGTCCTTGCCGCACAGGTCGCAGGACTCGCCGGTCTTCTCGAGCACGACCTTCTGTCCCTCGGGCGTGAGCTGGATCTTTCCCTTGCACTTGGGGAAGGTCGAGCACGAGAGGTACTTGCCGAAGCGGCTCTCGCGGATCAGCATGGGCTCCGCGCAGATCGGGCACTTCTCGTCGGACATCTTGGGCTCGATGCGCGACGTCGTCATCTCCGTCGTCGCGATGTCGAGCGCCTTCACGAACGGGTCATAGAACTCCTTGACCACGTGCGCCCAAGCGGCGTCGCCCTCGGCGATCTTGTCGAGCTTCGCCTCGACGTCGGCCGTGTAGGTCAAGCTCACGACCTCGGGGAAGTGCTCCTTGAGCTTCTGGGTGACGAGGATTCCCAGCTCCGACGGGATGAGCTTGCGGTCCTTCATGTTGCGGCGCACGTAGCCGCGGTCGACGATGGTCTTGATCGTCGGCGCGTACGTCGATGGGCGGCCGATGCCGTGCTTTTCCATCGCGCGGATCAGGCTGGCCTCGTTGTAGAACGGAGGCGGGCTGGTGCGGTGCTCCTCGGGCAGCATCTGGTTGAGCTTGAGGACGTCCCCCTCGGCGAGCGGGGGCAGGCGGCTTCCCTCCTCGTCCTCGGGCTCCTCGTCCGGGATCTCGTCCGGATTCTTGGGAGCGTCGCGGTAGACGCGCAGGAATCCATCGTACTTGAGCGTGCGGCCGGTGCAGTGGAAGACGGCGTCGCCGTTTTGCACGTCGGCCGACGCCGTGTCGTAGACGGCCTCGACCATCTGCGAGGCGACAAAGCGCTTCCAGATGAGCTCGTACAGCTTGAGCTGGTCCGGGTTCAGGAACTTCTTGATCTCGTCGGGAGCTCGGAGCACGCTCGTGGGACGGATGGCCTCGTGCGCTTCCTGCGCGCCGCGCGACTTCGTCTGGTACGTGGGCGGCTCGGCGGGCTTGTAGGCCGCGCCGTAGGTCTCGGCGACGTACTGCGCGCACTCCTCGGCCGCGCTCTTCGCGATCGAGAAGGAGTCCGTGCGCATGTAGGTGATCAGACCGGCCGGCTCCTTGCCCTCCATGGCGACGCCTTCGTAGAGCGACTGCGCGACGCGCATGGTGCGCTCGGCGGCGAAGCCCATTTTTTGAGAAGCGGCCTGTTGGAGCGTGGACGTCGAGAACGGGGGCGGCGGGCGGCGGCGGACTTCCTTTTTTTCGACTTTGACCACTTTGAACACGCCGGACTGGAGGACGCGCGTGACCGCATCCACGTCTTCGGCGCCGCGCAAAGTCGTGGCTTTCACGCGGTACGGCTCGGAGAATAAATCGTATGTTTGAGTCGACTCGACCTTCTCCCCCTTCCACAGCGAGAGCTTCGCGTCGAAGGCGGGCCCCTGGCCCGGCTTCTCGAGGTTGGCCGTCAGCGTCCAGTAGCCCTCGGACGCGAACTCCTTGATCTCCCGGTCGCGCTCGGCGAGCAGGCGCACGGCGACCGACTGCACGCGCCCGGCGGACAGGCCGCTCTGGATCTTGGCCCAGAGCAGCGGCGAGAGCTTGTAGCCGACCAGGCGGTCGATCACGCGGCGCGCCTGCTGGGCGTGGACGAGGTTCTCGTCGATGGAGCGCGGCTCGGCGATGGCCGCCTTGATGGCGGTCGGCGTGATCTCGTGGAAGGTGATGCGCTTGACCTGGTCGGGCTTGAGCTTCAGCATGTCCACGAGATGCCACGCGATCGACTCCCCCTCGCGGTCATGGTCGGTCGCCAGGTAGACGAAGGCGGCCTTGGAGACCAGGCTCTTGAACTCCGCCAGAATCTTCTTGGCGCGGGGCAGGACGACGTACTGCGGGGCGAAATCGTCGTCCACGTCGACGCCGATCTTGCGGACCGGCAGGTCGCGGACGTGCCCGAACGACGATTTGACGATGAAATCGTTCTTGAGAAAGCGGGAGATGGTGCGCTCCTTGGCCGGAGACTCGACGACCAGGAGGCTGGGACCCGTGCGCTCCTTTCCCGACTTCTTGGCCTTGGCCGCCTTGGGAGCGGTCGCGGCCTCGACGGCTTCGGGAGCTTCGGCCGGCGTGGGGGCCTTGGCCGCCTTCGGAGCCTTGGCTTTGGAGGCCTTGGCGGCCTTAGGAGAGGGTTTTTTTGGCATAGCGTTGTCCAGGGACGGCGGAGACGAGCTCTTTGATTTCCAGCCCGAACATTATAAGGGAAAGGGCCGGCATGTCAAGAGCCGTCAGCCGCGCCAGTTCTTCTAAGGAAAGAGAATCGCTCCCCAAATGCCGGAGGAGTTGAGCCTCCTCCGCGGTGACCGAAGGCCCTGGCCCGCCCTCGCGCGGAACGGACGGGCAGGCGCCGAATCGGGTCGGAAAGAGGGAGGTGACGTCCTCGACGCGGGTCGCCAAGCGGGCGCCGGACCGAAGGAGCTTATGGGGCCCGTCGCTCAGGGGCGAATCGGCGGGCCCGGGCACCGCGTAGACCTCCCGGCCGTATTGGGCGGCGTCCCCGGCGGTGAGCAGGGAGCCGGAGCGGGCACGGCCCTCGACGACGATCGTCGCCTCGCAGAGCCCGGCGACGATGCGATTGCGCCTCGGGAAATTGGCCCGGTGCGGCGCGACGGCGAGCGGGAACTCGCTGAGCACGCAGCCCCCTTCCTCCGCGATGCGGCGGGCCAGCTCACGATTCTCGGGAGGATAGACCTGTCCCAGTCCCGAGCCGAGCACCGCCCAGGTCGCGCCGCCGGCGTTCAGCGCCGCCTCGTGGGCCTCGGAGTCGATCCCGCGCGCCAAGCCGCTGACGACCGCGACGCGGCGCCGGGCGAAGTCGGCGGCGAGACGCCGCGCCATGCGCCGGCCGTACACCGTCGGCGCGCGGGCGCCCACGACGGCCGCCGCGGGAAGATCGTCGAGGCGGCCCCAGGCGTACAGCACCAGCGGCGCGTCGGGCACGGAGCCCAGGAGCCGCGGGTACTCGGGCTCGCCGCGGACGATCAAGCGCGCGCCGAGCGCCTCCAAGCGCCGCCGCTCTCCGTCAAGATCGAACGCCAGGGCCTCCGCGCGCCAGCGCGCGGCCGGCTCGGGCCGCACCGCCGCGGACGCCGCCCAGTCCGCGGCGACGCCCTTCTCGAGGCCGTCGGGGCCGAGCGTCTCGAGCAGGTCCCACGCCTTGGCGGAGTCGAGGAACGCGACGGCGTTCAGCCGCGCCGCCCAAGCGGCGCGCCGGCTCGGTGCCGTCTGGATCAAAGCAGCTCCTCGGAGAGCCCGCGGCCGGGCGGCGTGAAGACGGCGGGAGCGGGGCCCGCCGCGCGGCGCGGGCGCGGGAAGGCTTCATGGACCGCCGGCGGCGGGGCGGACTCCGCGCGGCGCGCGGGACGGCCGCCGGTGGCCACAGCGTGGACGGCGCGCAGGAGCTCGGCGTCGAAGCGCACGGCGCGCCAGTCCGCCGGGATCAGGCCGGCGGAGACGATGACCTCGACGGGATCGAGATCGAGCGCGGCGGCCAGGCGCCGCAGGGGCTTCTCCTCGGACGGCGGGTTGCGCTTGCCGGCGAGGACTTTCGACAGGAAAGAGGGATCGAGCTCCGCCCGGCGGCACAGCTCCCGCAGGCCCATGCCGCGGCGCGCCATGGCGGCGGCGACGAGGCGGGCGAAGGCGGTCTCGGCGGAGGCGCTCATTTGTTGTACAGGAGCTCCTTGCGCTTCTCGACGATCTGCCGGTCCGGCCCGTCGGGAAAATCCTCGAGATACTTGCTCAACGCTTCCTTCGACGCCTGCCAGTCGCGGTTCTCCTCGGCGGCCTCGGAGAGGCGCAGCAGGCCGTGCGCCTCGTACTGACCCGTCGGGAAGTCGGTCAGCAGCTGGGTGAACGTCTCCTGCGCTTTCGGAAAGTCGCCGCGCTGGTAGTAGGCCATGCCGATCGAGTACTCCACGCCGGGAGCCCACGTCGCCTCGGGATGGTCGTGCGCGTACTTGAACGCGTCCTCGAAGTTGAAGCGGCGGCTGGCGTACCACCAGACCGCGCTGACGATCACGACGAAAAAATAGAACTTCTTCATCCCTTCATCCTCCTACCGCTTGTCCCTCAGATAGGCCCGGATCGTGTCGAGTCCGCGGAACCGCGCGGCGACGACGATGTGCGGCTGTTCGACGCGCTCGCGGCCCTCGAGATCGGCGATGGTCCGGGCGACGCGCAAGACGCGGTCCAAGGCCCGCGCCGAAAGCGCCGCGACGCTCTGCGCGGCCTCCAAGGCGGCGAACGCCTCGGGCGACGCGTCCGCGCGCCGGCGCAGGACGCCGGGCTCCACCAAGCCGTTCAGCGCCGCCGGGCCCTTTCCCCAGCGCCCCGCTTGGCGCGCGCGGGCCGCGACGACGCGCTCGCGGACGGCCGCCGAGGTCTTGGAGCCCGCGTCCGCGCTCGAGGCCCAGTCGCCGAACTCGACGGGGCCGACCTCGACCTGGAGGTCGACGCGGTCCAGCAGCGGTCCGGACAGGCGCCCGAGGTACCGGCGGACGACGTGAGCCGAGCACGTGCAGGACTTTTGCGGATGGCCCAGGTAGCCGCAGGGGCAAGGATTGGTCGCCGCGGCGAGAATGAAGCGCGCCGGGTACTCCAGCGAGTCCTTGGCGCGCGCCACGCGCACGCGGCGCTCCTCGAGCGGCTGGCGCAGGGCCTCGAGCGCGGGCCGCGGGAACTCGGCCAGCTCGTCGAGGAAGAGCACGCCGCCGTGCGCCAAGCTGATCTCGCCCGGACGAGCCGAGGGGCCGCCGCCGACCAGCGCCGCGGCCGAGCAGGCATGGTGCGGGGCGCGGAACGGCCGGACGCGGATCAGGCCGCCGCTGGGCGGGCGGCCGATCGCCGAGAGCGGAGCGATCGCGGACTGGACCTTCGTGACCTCGATGGCCTCGGCCTCGTCGAGCGGCGGCAGGAGCCCCGGCAGGCGGCGAGCGAGCATCGACTTGCCCGTCCCGGGCGGCCCGATCAGGAGCAGGTTGTGGCCGCCCGCCGCGGCGATTTCAAGAGCATGCTTTGCGTGCTCCTGCCCGCGCACGTCGGAGAGGTCGAGGCCGTCGAGCGCCGGCTCGACGTCCTCCGGCGCGGCGCAGGCGCGCGGACGCGCCGCGGCGCCGCCCGCGAGCGCCGCCGCCTCGCGCAGATCGCCGACGGGCAAGGTGATCAAGCCGGAGGAGGCGGCCTCCGCGGCGTTCTCCACGGGCACGACCAGCGTCGTGAAGCCCTCGGCGCGCGCCCGCTCGGCCATGGCGAGCACGCCCGGCACCGGGCGCACGCGCCCGTCCAGCGAGAGCTCGCCGACGAAGCACCAGCGCTCCCAGCCGCCGCCGGACGTTTGGCCGGAGGCGGCCAGCAGGGCGAGCGCGATGGGCAGGTCGTAGTGGCTGCCCTCCTTGCGCGGGCGCGCGGGCGCGAGGTTCACGGTGATGCGCCGGGACGGGAACTTGAAGCCGGAGTTGCGCACCGCCGCGCTGACGCGCTCGCGCGACTCCTTGACGACGTGATCCGGCAGGCCGACCGTCGTGAAGGCGGGCAGGCCGCCCGCGAGATCGAGCTCGACGACGACGGGGAACCCCTCCACGCCGCGCAGGCCCAGGCTGTTGACGCGGGAGAGCACCCTATTGCTCCTGTCCGCGGTCGAGCGAGGCGGGGAGCTCGGGTCCCGCGATCGTCAGGCGGTTGTCCTCGGTCTCGACCGCGGTGATCCGGAGCGTGGGATCGGCGTTGATGAGCTTCGCGGCCAGCGCGTCGGCCGTGTACGCGCCGGCGTACGCGTGGATCAGGGCCATCTCGTCGAGGCCCTTCCAGGCGACCAGCGCGGCCCCATCGACGCCCTCGATCCCGCGCAGGTCCGCGATCAGGCGCCGCAGGAACGCCGGGTCCTTCCAGCCGGAGACCAGCACGCCGATCGTCGCGCGCCCCTCGTGCCGGCGGGCCGCGACCTTCTCGACGCGCATCGCGGCCTCCTGCGCGGCCGCCTCGATGGCGGCGGTCACGGCGGAGCCGGACGACACGTCGAGCGCCTCGCCGTCGGCCTCGACGCGCGCGGGCTCGGTCGAGCGGCCCAGGCCGTACAGCGAAAGGGAGTAGCGCGCCTTGGCGCGCCACGCGCTCGACTGGGTTTCGCGCTGGACGCTCTCGGCCACGCCTCCGGTCGCGACGCCGGACCAGCCGCCCTCGGCCGCCTGGACCGCGACGCCGGGCTCCGTCTTGGCGGTGATTGGATGGCGGAGCTTCACGAGATCGTCGTCGGCGTCCTGCGCCTGCAGGCCGCGGCCGAACAGCGCCGTCTCGAGCGCGTCGGCGGCGAAGTGCTCGGTGGGATTCGGGCCGGCGGCGCGGTTTCCCAGGGCGAGCAGGAGCACCTCGGGGCCGCCGAAGTAGCCGGGCGGGCGCACGAGGCCGGCGCCCTGCAGGGCGGCCGAGAGCGGGTCGACCTTGACCTCCGCCGCGGTCCCGGTCTTGGAGACCTTGAGCGCGCCGATGAAGGCCTTCGCCTTCTTCGGCGGCGTGAACAGCGCCCGGTCGACCGCCGCCGCTTTCTCGCGGCGCGCGTCGGGGGCGAGGTACAGCGGAAGGACCGACTCGACGGCCTGACGCCGGGCGACGGCCTTGTCGCGCGCCGGAACGAGCACGGCGATGCCTTCCTCGGTCGGTCCCGGGCGCGGCGCGGACGCGCACGCCGCGCCGAGCGTCAGCAGAGCCGGCAGAAGAGCGCGCCTCATGACGCTTGCGCCTCCGGCGGCGCGGCGGGCACGACGAAGCGGAAGGTCGAGCCGCGGCCGGTCTCCGAGTCGAACCAGATCTTGCCGCCGTGCTTGGCGACGACCTCGCGCGCGATGGCCAGGCCCAGGCCGGTGCCGGGGGCGTTGACCTCGCCGCGGTTCGACGCGCGGTAGAAGCGCTCGAAGATCTTCTCGCGGTCCTGCGGCGGCACGCCGATGCCGTCGTCGCTGACGGCGACCATCAGGAACTCGCCCTTGTCGCCGGCCTCGACGACCACCCTGCCGCCGGGACGCGTGAACTTGAGCGCGTTGCTGACGAGGTTGTCCACGACGAGGCCCAGCCAGCGCTGGTCGCCGACCGCCTTGGCCAGGCGCCCCGGCGGGGTCCAGACCAGGCTCTTGCCGCCCTCGGCGGCGACAGGCTGGTGGTTCTCGACGCTCTGGCCGATCAGGTCGACCAGGTCGAGCGGG
>Ga0134128_10004330_pt1 | contig 17391 bp, 14 predicted proteins | sample KB31754_FD_96462 | JGI IMG/M metagenome (GOLD analysis project Ga0134128, IMG submission 96462) | Terrestrial soil microbial communities with excess Nitrogen fertilizer from Kellogg Biological Station, Michigan, USA - KB3-175-4 | ecosystem: Environmental > Terrestrial > Soil > Unclassified ... | reverse complement strand
CGGATTCGGGCATGCGGACGGGCCGCCAACAACGGCAGCGGGCCAACGCCGCTGCCATTTCAACAGCAGCGGGCCGACGCTGTCGCTGGAAGCAGGCGCGCGGGGCGCGGACGGGCCCGCGCGGAGCGGCGCGGACGGGCGGCGCGGAGCGGCACGGACGGGCGGCGCGGGCGGCGAAGCGGCGGTTCACTAAGTCCTCGTGGCATCGATCCGGTGAATGGCTGATTATGGTCTACGCGCACATAATGGCCCGTCCGGCGGGAGGACAATGTCTGCGGAAATTGGCGCGATTACCGGCAGTGCGGTACGTCATCCGCCGGGAGCCAGGCGAGCACGCGAGGCAGACCCGGCGCAGCAGCTGGAGGTCAGCGTCTACCTCAAGCCCCAGGGCACCCAGCCGGCCCGGGAAACGCGGGAGCAGATGCGCGCGCGCCGGAGCGCCGAGCACGCCGACGATCTCCAGAACATCAGGGCCTTCGCGGCCGAGCATGGTTTGCGCGTGGTCAGCGTCGCGCCGGAGCGGCGGCTTGCCCGGCTTTCCGGCTCGGCCACGCAATTCGGCGCCGCTTTCCAGACCAGCCTCGGGGTGTACGACGCCGGGCAAGGTGAGTATCGCGGCTACGAAGGCAGCCTGAGCGTCCCCGCGAACCTCGCGTCCAGCATCGAATCGGTCCTGGGTCTCGACACCCGCCCGGTCGCCCGGCCGCACCTGGTCAAGCTGGCCGACTTGTCCGACCTGGCCAAGCCCGCCCTCGAGACCATCCACAGGCCGAACGAAATGGCCGCTCTCTACAATTTCCCCGCGAACGTGAACGGCGCGGGTCAGTGCGTCGCGATCATCGAACTCGGCGGCGGCTACCTGGAAAGCGACTTCGCCGCGGCGTTCGCCGAGATGTCGCTGCCGGTACCGGCGGTGGTGGCGGTGGGCATCGACGGCGGCACGAACAATCCAGGACACGACCCGCAGGCCGACGGCGAGGTCGCGCTGGACATGCAGATTGCCGCCGGAGTTGCCCCGGGTGTGACGCTGGCCGTGTACTTCGCGCCGCCCACGAGCGACGGCTTCGTCGACGCGATCACAGCGGCGGCCAGCGATCCGGCGAACCGGCCCAGCGTGATGTCCATCAGCTGGGGTGACGCGGAGGCGGTCTGGGCCACCGACCCGATGGCGATGGCCTCCATGAACAGCGCGCTGGCCGATGCCGGGATCCTCGGGGTCACCGTGTTCGTGGCCTCCGGTGATCATCTGGCGAACGACGGCCGTGGCGACGGCCTGGCTCACGTGGACTTTCCCGCCGCCAGCCGGTTTGCCATCGGCGTCGGCGGAACGGCCGTAGACACCAGTGGTTCGTCCATCATGGGCGAGGTCGTCTGGAACTCCGGCGGTGTCGGAACCGGCGGCGGAATCAGCGACTACACCTTCGTGCCGGCCTGGCAGTCCGCTACGAAGCTGCCGCCGAGCGTTAACGACGGCGGCCACCGGCGGGGCGTACCGGACGTCGCGGCCAATGCCGACCCGAACAGCGGCTACATCATCGTGGTCGGGGGCGAGACAAGCCTGTGGGGCGGAACGAGCTGCGCCGCCCCGCTGTGGGCCGGCCTGACGGCTCGGCTGAACCAGATGATGCCCGTCTCCGACCGGCTCGGGTTCTTTCTCCCTGGCCTCTACCGATTCCCCTCGGCCGGTCGCGACATCACCGTGGGGAACAACCGGCCGCCGAATGAACCAGCCAAGGGCTATGACGCCGCAGCTGGCTGGGACGCCTGCACCGGCCTCGGTTCTCCCGACGGGAACATGCTCGCCATGATCCTCGTCCCCACGGCGAAGGTAGCGGCCGTGGGCTTGTCCTCCGGCACGCTTCACCTCCGGGTCTACGCCCAGAGCACGCAGAACGTGATCCAGGAGTACAGCTGGGACGGCCAGGGTTGGGCTCCCGGCGTGAGCTTCCCCGGAGCGGCCCTCGACGGCCAGGTAGCCGCCGTGCTGTGGACCGACACCGACGGCGTTCACATCCGGGTCTACTATCAGGACACCCAGGACGACATCGTCGAGCAGTGCTTCGACGGCCAGGCCTGGGGCCAAGGCAACACCTTTACCGGCGTTTCCCACGGAACCGGCATCGCCGCGATGGCGTGGAGCGACGCCGGCGGCCTGCACATCCGCCTGTACTACCAGAACACCCAGAACATGATCGTCGAGCAGAGCTGGGACGGCGGGTGGCGGCAGAGCGCCACCTCCCAGAGCACTGGCCCGGTCACCGGGATCTCCGCCGTGCAATGGACCGACGCCTCTGGCCATCACCAGCGCCTGTACTACCAGAACGCCCAGAACCTGATCGACGAGCTGCGCTGGGACGGAAAGTGGGTCACGGGAATCACCTTTGCCGCCGGGGGCCCGGCGGCCGGGGTCGCGGCCCTGAACTGGACCGACGCCGACGGCCGGCACCAGCGCCTCTACTACCAGGGTGCCGAGAACACCATCGTCGAGCAGCGCTGGGACGGCACCTGGACCCCGGGCAACGTCTTCGCCGGCGTGGCCCCCGGTACCGGCGCAGCCGCGCTGAACTGGACCGACGCCGATGGCCTGCACATCCGGCTCTACTTTCAGGACATCCAGAACGCCGTCATCGAACAGTGCTGGGACGGCAAGGGATGGACGATCGGCGCGACTATCGTGCCGCCCGCCGGCTGAGAGAAAGCCGCGGCCCGTGAGCCGGGCCGCGGCCTAAACGCCTGTATCACCGCCGTGCTGGGGGCGACTCGCCCGCCCCCACCCAGACCCGCCTCAGGCGGGCAGGCCTGACGCCGCGCCAAATTTTCGACCAAAGATTTATTTAGAAAGATTTGCGCGGGCCGCGTCCTGATTTACCCGAGGCCAGCCGCGGCAGGGACTGACCGAGGGCGGCGCGTCCGACGCTGCCGACGAAGACCAGGCGGTTGGCGGCGTGATTCCGGCTCGTAACGACGAGGTAAACCCTCGGCCTCGACGGCAGATACCAATGGTGTTAGCGTGAATACCTTGAAGCCGATGACCCAGGACATAGACGGGCATCAACCAGGCTCATTGGGGCAGGCGCACCTCCATACGATGATTTCCATCGGAGGTGGTGAATTGTGCGCAAAATTCTGATCCGGGATTCGACCCGACACGCTCAGGGTGTAATCCTGCGTGCGCATATTACCTAGCCTCAGCATAACAAGTACGTTTAGGGGGGACAATCGTGTTTCGACGAATACTGTTCCTGCTTCTGGTCCCCTTTGCCATTATCGCGCTCGTAGGGACCACTACGGCAGCCTCGGCCAGCACTACAACGTTCAATCCCGCGAATGCCCCGCAGGGCACGCACGTCCAGACCGGTTCGCCGGGCTGCACGGTGAGCGGTCTCAATGTCTCGTGTCGCTCGTTCGAACTGGCGGGCGTCGGCAACACCAACGCGCAAGCGAATCTGAGCGCCACCTATTCCGCGACGGTCGTCTGCATCAACGGCGGCGGAAATCCCTCAGACTCACAGCACCAGGGGACCTTCACGTCCTCGACCAGCACCGGCCAGCTCTCCCCGAAGAACGGCCGACTGACAGTGCCGTCACTCTCGGTCACCGCGCCTACTGAGCAGCAGTTCCTGGCTCAGCAGACATGCCCGAACCCGAACTGGACACCGACAATTCCGGGAGGCATCAAGCTCTCGAGCTTCACCTACACGGTGTCCTTCGTGGGCTTCGGCGGACCGTACATCACGGTCACCGGCCCGTAGTAACCCAGCGGGCCGGGCCGGTAACCGGCTAACGAAAGGGGCCGGGGCATAGACGCCCCGGCCCCTTCGTGCGCCGCGGTCCCGAGCGATGACGGCGCGGAGCAGGTCGCGAGGCTATTTCTTGTGCTTCTTGACCGTGATGGTGACGGTGTTGCTGTGGCTGTGGCGAAGCTTCGGCGTGGTGCTCGCGTCGCCGGCGAACTTGGCCTCATAGCTCGAGGTCCTGGCCGGCGCCGCGATCGTGAAGCTGAAAGTGCCGTCCGTGCCGGTCGTCGCGGTCAGGCCGGTCGAGACGAGGCTCTTGTGGCTGCGGGACCAGGTGAACAAGGTCACGGTCTCGCCGCTTACGGCCTTGCGGTGGGCCTTGAGTACTCCGCTGATCGTGTCGGTGTGATGCTTGGCGTGCGCGACGACCTTGTTGTTCAGGTGCAGGAACGTCACTTCGACCTTGGCATGGCCCTTGCCGCCGCCCGCGGCGCTGGCAGCGCCGGCGGAGACGAGCATGGCGCTGGCGGCGAGAACGGAGATCGCGGCCGCTGAGCCCATCCGGGCGGCCAGAGATACGCGCATAGGTGGTTCTCCTTCGGTGGGAAACCGCAGTTCCGGACTGGACTGCGTCCGTCACTTACTACAGCGAAACCGGCGACACCCTCGTTACTGAGCCTCAAGGTCCCTTGATCCGGCAAAACGGCCAGCGCGCCCGGCTCGTCGCGAACCAGGCGCGCTGCGCGCGGCGACGGCCGGGAACTACGCTCCCTCGACGACTGGATAGATGTCGTCGGCGACCATCCCGTGAGCCTCGCGGTGGACGGTAGCCGCAGCCTCGGCGTCCGGGGCATCGACCAGGCAGAAGACCTTGCCGTTCTGCTGGTCGACCCAGTAGCGCAGGTAACGCACTCCGTGTGCGTCCTGGGTCTGCAGGTCGGCGGCGTGCGCCTTGGCCACATCCTCGATGTTGACCGGTCCGCCGATCGTGTGCGCGTCCATGAACAGCGCCATGGTGTGAGCCTTTCTCGGAAGTGTTCGCGCGGGCTTTTTCGTCCGCAGGCTCAGCAAACCCTGACCGGCCCGGCCCCGGCATCGGGCAAGTTCCCCATGTTTCCGGCGGCGATGGCGGCAGCGGGTTTCAGGGCCGCCCGAGCTGGCTGCTGTCCCGCTCGACCAGTTCGGTGTCGAGGATGACCCGCTTGCGGGACGGCGCCGCCCGAGATCTCCGCGATCAGCAACCGGGCCAGTTCCCGGCCGATCTGCTCCACCGGCTGATGGATGCTGGTCAGCGGCAACGCGTCGGCATCGCGACGGCGATCTCGACGAACCCGGCCGTGCTGCTGGCCGACGAACCGACGACCGCGCCGGACGTGTGAACTATCCCAGCCAGAAGTCCTGGGTCGGATCGTAAGGGTTGCAGGTCGCAGCGATGAGTGGCGTGCCATTGCTGTCCGAGAAATTGGCAGCGGATAGGCACAAGTTGTTTTCCGAATCTCTCAGCATAAAATTATTATCGCTAATACCGGGATTACCGGGTTCCATAACCCAGTCGATCTCGCGCGGATAGCAGTTGCCGAGCGCCATCGGCTGGCCGTCCCACCGGTCGTCATTATAGTAATGTATGCACATAAAGTCATTAGGGTCATCCCCGCCGGTGGAAAGCGTGTTGGCCAGGTAAATGACGTAAGCGGCAGTGCCGTCCTCGGTAAAAGTAGGATTGAAGAACCACCGCTGCGGGGCGCCGTTGGAGGCGTAGCCATGGCAGTGGAAGAGTTGCAGCCGAGTATTGAAGGTGGTGCTGTGACTGGGATCGTCGACACACATCGTGTTGCCGGCGTGGGCCCACGAGGAGACTAGCTCGTTCCAGTTGGGATCAGGGGTCACCGCGTGGGCAATCCCCGCTGAGGCTGCGCTGATACCGACCGCAAGCGCTCCTGCGGACAGCAGCACAGCCAGACGACGAAAAATCATCGATCTCCTTGATCACTAGCTTGATGGCGGACGACTGTGAGAGCTTTCGTCGGTCATGATGGCGGACACGGCTGAAACGCCGCTGAAGAGGCCCTGAAACGGGTCAGGCGCGCTTGCGCTCAGGGTGGCGATACACGAGGCGTACCAGGTCGCGATCGCAGCGTCGCGGAATGGCTTCGAGCGCGGCCGTCGGCCTATCGTAATCCGCAGCTGACCCGCGCAAAATTTTCACCCTTAATTTATTTAGAAAGATTTGCGCGGGCCTCGTCCAGCGTTTCCCGAGCCAGATCAGGCCGGGCGCTACGGCAATGGCGTTCGCACGCCGCTGTCGTCAGCGGCGGGCGACGAAGTAGATTCGGGGGACGGCGTCCGCGTCGGCCAGTGCGGTGGAGAGATCTTCCAGGTGACAGGGCCGGGCGTCGGAGAACCCGCTCTCCTTAAGCGCGGCCAGCACATCGCTCGCCGGCCAGGCGGTGATCCACGCCTCCTGTTCGAAACGTTCCCAGTAATTCTGCGAATCGTCCACGCGCCGGCATCCGACTACCCGGGCCAGCACCCGGCCTCCCCCGATGTCCGGGGTCGCCTTGAGGATGATCAATACATCCGCGGCTTCCCTGACGATGGAGAAATTCTGCTGACGCAGCCCCAGAACGCTGTGAATGTCGAAAACGAAATATCCGCCCGGCGCCAGGGCCTCGCTGACCGCGCTGAACGCCCGCTTCAGCGCATCGATGTCGGGGAGGTGGTTCAGGGAATCGGAAGTGCAGGTGGCCAGGTCAACGTGCCCATCCACGGTGAATTCCGTGGCTTCGGCCCGAACCAGCCGCACCGTCCCGGCCCTGATCTGGTCACCGCATCTATGTTCAGCCATGGCCAGCATCGCGGCGGAGGAGTCGACGCCGACAACCGTATAGCCGTTGGCGGCGAAGAACTCGGCCAGTTGGCCCGTCCCGCAGCACAGATCGAGGATGCGGGGATTGGTGCCCGGCGACACCTTCTGATGGAACTCGCGGATAACCCTCGATGCGATCGCGACGTTTCCTGAGAAATAGCGGTCATAGACGGCGGCGAAAGGGGCGGTGAAGTAATCAGTCACAGGTGTCGGTCCTCAGGTTGGCATCGGCACAGAACTGGCAGCCCGCGTAAGGCGGGCGATCGGTACGGCTGGCTTGGAGGTTGGAGTCCGCTATCCAGATGTGATTGCTGGTCGCCGGCGCGGCAATGCCAGTGATGACCCTGAGCGTGTCCTGCAGGACTACGGCGGCCGCGGCGGCCGCGACGTGAGGCGCGGAGCCGGGCTGTGATGCCGGGATGCGCTCCTGGCTTTCGAAGACCGCGGCCAGTTCTGGCCGCCGATCAAGGATCTCCGCGTGCTCGCACATGACGCAGGCCGTTCCCGGCCCGAGATAGAAGGGACCGACGCGGAACCCCGAGGGACAGATGAACGGCAGGCCGCGGGTTATGCAGGCCCTGGCGATATTGGCGCGGATTACCCAGGCTGGCTTATCGGCGGTCGATATCACCACGCTGGCGTCGGCCAGGACCCCGGCGGGCAGCAAATCGGACGCGAGGTCGTGGGTGAAAACCTGAACCTGCGTCAGGCTCGTGTGCTCGGCCAGTTGCTGAGCGAGCGCGGCTACCTTAGGCGCACCAATGTCTGCCTCGCGGAACAGCAGCGAGCGATTGAGGTTGGACTCCTCGACGACGTCGCAGTCGACCAGTCGTAGCTGTCCGACCCCGAGACAGCCAAGGCCCGCGGCAATCCAGCTGCCGAGCCCGCCAACGCCCGCGACGACCACGGCGGACTTGCGAAGGCGTTCGAGAAGGTCGTATTCACCTCCCCCGTTCGCGGCGAACTGGGACAGGTACGCCAGGGTGCGCTCGTACCGCTCGGGGACGGCGGGCGCGGGAGGAAGCACACGCACGATGTCGGCCTCGATCAGCCGGCCGAGCATCTCGTGGATCTGGCCAGCGTCGTCGCTCCACGACTCACGGACGCGAGCCTCCAGTTCGGCGGCATCGATCCCGGAGGCGAGCAGCGCAAGCAGCCAGCTTTCTCGCTGGCCGTACGGTTCAATGGCCTCGCGGCGCTCGTTGTGGGTCAGCAGCAGCCGACCGCCGATGAGCACGCGATGCGCGGTTGGCCTCAGCTGGAGAAGGCGAGGCTCTACTGTCCGGGTGACTGCATCCATCGCGTTCCTCCTAAGCATGTCCGGCTGAGCTGGCCAGCAGGACAGATGGCGGCGGCGGGACGACCGGCCCGGACTGAGAATCGCCCGATGCCACCGGGGATGACTCGTTCAAGTACCGTTGCAGGGCCTCGGCGGCTGCCTGAGGCGTGGCGCCCGGCGGCTGGGCGCCCGGCGGCGGGCCTAGCATCGCCGGCCGGTTCGCGCGGCGCCGGTCTCCCAGGCTGGCTGCGGCCGCGATGATCGCGTCAGCCAGCCGCGATCCGGCGAGCTTGTCAGCCTGCGGGCGGTACACCGTGAAGACGGCCAGCTGCCAGTCATCGATGACCCGGCCCTCGACGGCGTAGCAGCCGCTATCGCGCATGGCCTGCCGGACGTAGGGCATGAGGTCACCCCGGCTTAGCGAGCCGGCACCCGGCCAGAACGGCTGGATGGCGTGCACAGTGAGCGGAGCGGTCAGGAGCGGCTGACCAGTGGTATCCAGCCACCAGTGGCCACGGTCGTCCCGCCGAACCCGGATTTGCGGCCGGGTCTGGCTGGTGGCCTCGGCCGACAGCCCGGCAAACGCGGCCTGCACTCGCCCGGCTGCCTCTCGCGCGACGGACCGGAGTTCGTCGGCACTGACCGGCCCGGCACCGGTCACGCCGATTGACATGTAATCATCGGTGGCAGGGGCAGCACCGTGACGAAGGGGTACCTGGCCGGCGATCACGTGTCCGCTCAGCGCCAGCGCGGAACGGGCCTGCGCCGATCCGGCCAGGGAGGCCGCTACCAGGAATGGATCGGGTGCCGATGGCCGGCGGTCGACGGCCGGCCGTTCCCCGAGCGACTCCATGGCGCCGGCCAGACGGGAAAGGGCGGCTCCGATCTGCCCATTGCCGCCTGGCAATACCCATTCGGCGAACGGCCGCTGGCTCTCGTCGTTGCCAGATACGTGCAGCCGGGGTGCCGCGACGGCCGCGCGCGCCGGCCACAGCCCGGGCAGCGCGGCCAGCTTCCGGCAGCCTGTCTCCCCGGCGGCCGGATAGAACCGGATCGAGATTGTCGTCCTGTGTCCTGGCCAGCACCTGCTGTCAGTACCGACGACGAGACCGAATCGCCCGGTGTCTGAGTTCTCGAGATTCTGCGCCGAGCTACGTCGCAGCTGGCCGGCCTGCTCGCGAACCTTTGAGCTGACGTTCGGATTCCTGACGGACGGCACTCGCACCTTAGCCGACGGCGCTCGCACCTCAGCCGACGGCGCTCGCACCGCGAAGGAATCTCGCTGGCGATCGAGCCGGCCGGCCGGACCTGAGCGATCGCTAGCGCACTGTCGGATCGCCGAGCCGACTTCCTCATCGGACGGCTCCTCGCCGGGCAGCCCGCCCGCCAGGCCCGCTGCGAGCGCGAGGACGGCACGGGCCGCCCATGGTTCTGGCACGACCGGCTCCGTCAGGTTCTCCGCCCGTTTCCGCAGCCCGGACAGGCCGGCCTGGTCAAGGGCGACGGAGCGAAGCAGTTCGTTGACGGCCTCACTCGCCGTGGTGCCTGCGCCGCGGGCAGACTCCTTCAGCACCGCGATCACGCACGGATCGGGAAGCGTGGAATCCACGATCGGACCGGCGGCGATGATCCAGCCAGCCTCCGCGAGGCGTTCCCGCAGCTCTCTGCTCCCGAGCGCTGCGCAGATGCAGCGGGCAACGAGGAGATTGCTCTCCCGTCGCGACTGCGGGAATACCCCGGCCCTCCAGCACAGGGCGTGCTCGGCCGGCGAGCCGCCGCCCGGTTCGGTACCTTGCCCGCGCTCGATCGGCACGGCTGCGTGCCTGACCCGTGGCTGCCAGATCCACCGAGGCCGCTCATCACCGCCGCCGAGCTCGAACGGCTCGCCTTCGATGGCGCGGCAGATGATCATGGACTCCGCGGCGTACCAGCGGCGATGGAACGACCGGACATCGTCATCGGTCAGCGCGCGAAGCAGGTCGGACCGCCCGGCCGGGTCGTGTCCCAGCGCGTCATCGGCGTGAACGGCGCCGGTTGCGGCGGACACCGCGTCGCGCAGCCAGTTCCGCCGCAATTCGACTTCATCTTCAACAACTCCCGGCCGCCACTGGTCAGCCGCGAGCCTGCCTCGCTCGACGGCGATCGCAGCCGAGTCCATCGCCGGATTCAGGCATGACTGGCTCACCAGCTCGACCGCCGCCTCCATGGCCATCGCGCCGCCGGTCATCACGTAGCCGGTGAACCCTCGATAGGTCAGGCCGGTAAAGCTGTCAAGCAGTCCGTGGTCGGTCAGCTCGGGCAAGAGGTAACGGGCTCCGCGATCTCGGGGTCCGTGGGCGACCAGATGCTCAACGACGTGCGCGACGCCGGAGGCATCAGGAAGCCGATGCGCGAACGCGATGGCACAGGTATATCGATAGTCCACGATCGCCGCCTCACCTTCGCCGCAGTGACCTCGCGCTGACCAGCAGCGCCACTATGGCAACCCCGATTAGCACAGCGGCTGACTGCAGCACGAGAGCGAGGTCAAGGCCGCCAGGGTTATAGGCGTCTTGCAGCAGCCGGACTCCGTAGTGAAACGGGTTCAGCAGTGCGATCACGCGGATCGGCGTCGCCGTCGCACTGACGTCGAACAGCGCCCCGGAAAGGAAAAACAGCGGGTTGACCACCAGGTTGAGCAGCGCCTGGATGGATCCAGGCCGCCTGGCCATCAGGCCCATCGCATTACAGGTCGCCGCGCACGCGAAGGCGAACGCCACTAGCGCGATGAGGAAGACCAGCCAGTGAGCGGGCACGACGGCGAGTCCGAGCATCGCGGCGAGGGCGAAAACGGCAAGCCCCTGCAGCGTCGCGATCGTGGTCGATGAGAGCGTCTGGGCCAGCACGATGATCCTGACCGTCACCGGCCCGGCGACGATCTCGTCGGTCAGGCCGGACGTGCGATCGGAGAAGACGGCGATGCTTCGCTGCGACGTAGCCAGGACCACGCCCATCCCGACGAGGCCGGGGACGATTACCTTCAGGATCTGATGCTGGGCACCGCCGCCGATGGCCGAGCCGAGACCTATGCCGATGGCTAGCAGCAGAAGCAGCGGACCCGCGAGCATCCCGCCGATGGCCAGCGGAGAGCGCAGGTGCACCCGCCAGTCACGCTGGCAGTAGGCCGACGCGACGTGCCCCGCTCGAATTGCCGGTAGTGCGATCGCGCCTCGATCAGCCATCGATTCTGCCCGCTCCCTGCTTCGCTAGGTGGACCAGCAAGTCGTCCAGGGCGGCCGGCCGCATGCGCACCTCGAAGTCCTGATCGGGACGCAGCTTTTCCACGGTGGACAGCACCTCAGCTGGATTGGTCGTGGTCACCGACACCACGGCGTCGGTCCGGTCGGCCGCTTCTGATCCGAGATGCTGATAGACCGCTTCCGCGTCGCCGGTCCGGTTGAAATCGAACTCGACCACGCTCAGCGACGACTGCCCGACGAGGTCCCTAGGGTGACCAGACGACACCACCCGCCCGTCCGCGAGCACCAGCACCTCGTCGGCGAGATTGGCCTCGTCGATGTGATGCGTCACCATCACCAGGGTCAGGCCGTTGCTGGCCAGCTGCCTGATCACGGCCCAGTAGCCGCGCCGGGCTGACGGATCGAGCCCGGTGGTCGGCTCGTCAAGCAGCAGTACCCGAGGACGTCGGACCAGGCTGCCCCCGAGCTGCAGCCGGCGCGCCTGGCCCCCTGAAAGCTGACCGCCACGGCGGTCGGCAAAGGCGCCGAGGTCCAGTTCGTCAATCACTTCGCTGACCGAACTCCGTGCTGATGCCTTGCTGAATCCTCTGGCCCGACCGGCGAACTCAAGGTATTCACGGCCGCTGAGCTGGCGGTCGATGGCGATGTTCTGGAGCACCAGGGCGACATCGGATGACGTAGTCCGCTGATAGACATCGGCTCCGTTGATCAGCACTCGCCCCGACATCGGGCTCTTCAGGCCGGCCAGAACGCGCAGCAGCGTTGTCTTGCCGGCCCCGTTGAGCCCGACGATCGCGAGCACCTTGCCGCCAGAGACGCCCAGCGAGACATCCTTTATGACCGCGCGGGAGCCATAGCCTGCCGTCAGGGACTCGGCCGCCAGGGTCGCTCCGGTACGGGAACCAGGGACAGTCATCCACCCACCACATCATCGAGCGAGCGCACCAGGGCCTGTCCAACGGGCGTCAGCTGCCCGTTGGACAGGAGTTCGGCGGCGCCGGCCACGACCGACGCCGTGACGCGAGCGGCGACCTCCGATGCGCCGGCGGCTAGCTCGCCGGCCGCCTCGGAACTGACCGCCCGCATGGCTGCCACCACGCGCGCCGACACGACGGTGGCGTGCAGCACGCCGAGTACGGGGCGGCGGTCAGCACGCAGCGGTGAACTGATCAGGAGGGTCCCCGGCGCGTCAGTAAAGCGCAAGACGTCCTGGGCGTCGTATACCTGCAGGTGAGTTGCTTCGTGAACCAGCCGTTCGGCCAGCCGCAGTACATCGCAGGTGGCGTTCACGAAGAGCGTCTGCGGCACGAGCGGAGAGGAGAAGCCGAGCAGGTGCGGGCTCTCGAACAGCACGAGCCTGCGGGCTGTGCTTTCCCGCAGCGCGTCCCACCAGGGGACATACGCGGCGAGCAGGTCGAGCGCCTGCGCCAGCCGGATCTCGGTCTGGGCGACGACCGCCGGCGTAGCGAGAGTCAGCACTCGCGTGGGGTAGCCGGCATCAGCGCGCTGGCTGACCAGATGCCCGATCAGCCCCGCGCTGATCGCGTCGACGGCCGTCAGGCAGCGCGTCGCCGTATCGTAGCCGCACTGCTCGCTTACCTCAGAGCACAGCGGGCATGCCCCGACACCGCAGGTCAAGCCGCCGGCCGGCCCCTCACCGCGAACCGTGCCGGTCAGATGATGCCGCAGCGCCGAGCGCTGCTCGGCTCCGAGCCACGGCGCTAGCCACCCGGCCCGCATCACCAGCACACCTTCGATGCGGCCGATCAGGTCGGCGTTCGCGGTCGCGGCCCCGTCGAGACGGGCGCAGCGCTGCCCGAGGAGCTCGCGGCGCGACTCCTGCACCCGTTCCGACAACGCTCCCTGATGGAGCAGCACTCCGACATCAAGTCCCGTCGCTTCCATCAGAACTGCGCGATTCCGAAGTCGCTGATCAGCGAACGCGCCGTCGTGCGCACGTTCGACGCTATCTCCTGACCGTATTCGTTGAGGTTGCCGTACTCATCGAGCATCAGCAGGCCGCTTGAGATGATCGTCAGGCTCCGCTGCATTCTCCGGACCGCGCTGGCGGGCGACGTCAGCGCTCCCTGTGCTCTTGCCACCGCCGCGGCAGCGCGGGTGAAGACGAAAACGCCGTGGAGTACTCCTTCGATCGGGCGCGGACCGCCGCGGAACGGGGACGGCATGGTCGCGCCGGGCGGGCCGGCGTGACACGGGCGTACTTCCAGCGCGAGGTTGAGCAGGACATGCGCCGCCTCGTGGACGAAGCGGTCCAGTGCGATGGCGTCGTCTTCGAACGGCACCCGGATCAGCAGCGTTCCGTGCATGGACGCGTTGGTGATCGCGGTCTTGGTGCCGCTGCGGAACGGCACCACGGTGCCGATTACCTCGCGGATCTCACGGTCGAGTTCTGGCCAGGATCGTTCGATGAGCGCCAGAAGCTCACGCACGAGGGCGATGTGCTCGGGTGCCTGCGAGATGACCACGTCACCACGCCCGCCCCTGGCCAGGTCCGCCGCGTTGATCCGCTCGATGAAGCTGGCGAGCAAATGGTTGCCGCCGCCGACGACCGGGATCGACGGGAGCGCGCGATCCGCGAGATCCGGCATCATCGGGTCCGCCAGTACGGTCGGCAATGCCGCCTGGCACGCCGCTAGCCCGGCCGGGTCCGGGTTGCCGATGATTCTGATCGCGTCGGCGAGCCAGATCGAGAACGAAGGACCGCACAACAGGCGGCGACGCTGGGGTTCGGGCAGGGCCCTGATCTGATCGGTAGCCGCCGCCAGCTCCTCGGTGCCCGCGGGGCCGGCCACCTGGGACAGACGCGCGTGCAGATGGCCGAGCATGCGGTCGCGCTGGGCGGCCGTGGCGGCCTGGATTTCTATTGCCACCCGCGGATCGGGGGAGACGGAAGGGGCCGGCAACTCCACTTCTCTTCGCGCGGCCGCCCTGACCGGGCTGGCCTTGGACCGGCGGAGAGCGGGATCCAGCTTCTTGGCCGTGTCCAGGTGGAGCGCCGCCCGCTCGGCGTTGCCCATGCGCCGGCAGAGCCTCGCGAGGGTCAGGTGCGCGAGCGGCGCGAGCGGCGGCCCCAGCCTCGTCGCGCGCGTGTAACACGCGTCGGCGTCGTCCAGCCGGCCGATTTCTGAGTACGTGTCTCCCAGCTTCAGGAAGACCCGGGCATCAAATGGGTCAAGCGCCGATAGCGTCCGCAGCTCGTGCAGTGCGTCTTCCGGCCGCCCCGCGGATCGCAGGACGCGGGCGCGGGTCTCGAGCACCGGGTACTTCGTCATCGCCTCCACCGGCCCGGCCTCGTCGCCGCCAGCTGCCTGATCGGCGAAGGCCAGGCTGCGATCGAGCCATTCCATGGTCTGCGCCGTGTCCCCGGCGAGGTAGGGCACGAAGGCTGCCCCGCGCCAGTAGGTCGAAAGGAAGAGGCTGCCGGGCCTGTCCGGGCCTGCCTGCTCCATAGCCAGCGCCGTCGGCTCGGTGTCAGCGAACACCGTGCCGATGAAATCGACATCCGCGCACCGCCCCGTGGCCGCGCCGACGATGAGTGCCGCCGCCGCGAAGAGCCTGGCCGCCGGCCATACCTCCGCATCGCGTGCCATCGCGAGCAAACTCGCTCGAAGCTGGTCGTCACCTTGATGGACTCGACGCCGGGCGAACCAGTCGAGTACGTCGAAGAAGTCGGCCCAGCGGGAATCTTCCGGCCTCGGCCACGCCGCTCGCGCCTTCATGTAAGCGTCGAAGAAACCCAGCTGAAACAGCAGTTCCGCGGCCCAGACCCGCTCAGTGTCGCCGTACTCGCCCTGGATAGTCGCCACCATCCGCTGCCAGGCAGGCGTGCGCATCTCGGCCGGCAACGCCTCGGGCTCGTCCACCGGACATACCGCCGGCGAGACCTGGGCCGCCAGCACGGACCGGAACGAGGCGGGCTGGACGATCTGCGCGGGGACCGGCGACGTCGCCTGTCCGAAGTTCGAGTTGGCCCGGTGGGACAGGGCCAGCGCATGCATCGGCGCCATGCTGACGTCGGCCAGGTTGATATAAGGAGCCACGAAGTCCGTGAAGTTTTCCTCGCTCATGATTCTCCTTGCCGTTCGCAGGTCGATTACTACAAATCCGCTGTGCTGGACAGATAGGCATTCCCGCTCGACGCCAGCGCGCCGGCGAGGAGTTCACTGTGCTGAGGCCCGATGATGACGTCGCGGTTGTCCGCTCTGGCCGCCACCAGGTCACGGACAAGGCGCTCCTGCCGCAGGCCGGCGGGTACGTTCAGGGCGACGGTATGCCCCTTGGCGTTACGCACCGACAGACCGGGCGCGAGGCCCAGGCCGCTGAACACGAACTCCGAATTCACGACCGAATCGCCGTGCAGCCGCAGGGCCGAGCCGGCGGACAGCGGTGCCAATGGCTTGGGCAGGACCACCTGGCTCAGTTGATCAACGAATTCAGCCGGCATCTGCAGCTTGTCAATCAGGGAGACGAAGACGGCAGCGCCTGGGACGCCAAGGATCGCCAGGCTTCGCGCCGCCTGCGCGGCTGACATCTGGGTTATTGCGCGCTCGCGCCAGAAAGGCGTGGTGCCCGGATGGAAGCCATACAGCAACCGGACCGTCTCGCGAGTGCGATCGAAGTACTCGTCACAGTTTCTGTTATAGGCGTCGGCCGCGGCCTCATCGGTCACCGCGTCAGCAAGGACGCTGTTTAACGCGGCACCGGCCATGTACCCGCTGCTAACCGCACCGTGCACCCCGGTGGAAAAAAGCGGATCGACAAACATGGCCGCATCGCCAACGCGGACAATCCGGCGGAGCCACTTGGGTGACTCGATGGCATAGTTCGCGTAGCGAATGACCGCCGGATCAGAGGTCAACTCTGCCGATTGCAGATGACGTGAGGTATACGGTGCGGTCGCCAGTTCCTCCGTCAGCGCGGCTAGCGGGCTGCCCGCGCCGCGCAATCGTCTCGCATCAGAGACAAGTCCAACGCTGGTCAGATCGTCGTCAAGGGGTATGAACCAGATCCATCCGCTGGCACAAGCCTCAGTGATAATGCGGCCCTCGTGTGGCGCGGGCACCCTGCTGGCTCCGCTGAAGTAGGCGGAAACCGCGATCCGCGCGCCATCGTATTCGTGATAGTCGTAGCCGAGTTTCCGGCCGGTGAACCGGCTGCCTCCAGACGCGTCAACCACGTACCGGGCCCGCGCTGTCCATTCTCGACCATCAGCGGTGCCGGATATGGACACCGCTTCGGGAGTTTCCGCGATCTTCGTCACATCGTGCGTCTCGTGCACCGTAACTCCCCGCTCGCGGGCTCGGCGCAGCAGCAATTCATCGAAGTGCTGACGGGGCACCTGGAAGCTGTAGCCCGGCGGAGGCATGTCAAGCACCGCGGGCTCCGACTGGCCACCCCAGACAAAGAGTGCCCCCGGCTTCACGATGTAAGATTGGGAGTTGAGTTCCTCCCACACGCCCAGGCGCTTGAGGTACGGCACGGTCCTGGCTAGGAGTGACTCGCCTATATGGTGCCGCGGGAAGCGGGTCCGTTCGAACAGTCCGACCCGCAGGCCAGTCGACGCCAAGGCAAGGGCGGTGGTACTACCGGCGGGTCCGCCGCCGATGATCACAACGTCAAATTCGCCCGCGCTCTCGCTCACCGTGTGCGCCTCCCAGGTTGCGACGGCGGTATCCCTTCGGGGTTGCGCCCCCGAAGGGATACCCGGCAAGTAACGGTCGGGCCGTTACGCCGTTTAACTTCAGCCGAAGTTGTAATACTCAGCTGACACCAGGACGCCGTACTGCTCAAGCAACTGGTCGTCCTCCGTCACCTCAGTCGTCTCCTCGACGTCCGTGATCTGAGTGGTCTCCTCCATCTGTGATTCACCTCCTCCCCTAAATCGCGGGGCCTTCCGAACCACATCGCCTGCCCGCGAGGAACGCGACCGCAGGCCGCGCATGCGAAAGGCGAGGCGGTTCCGAACGTGAGTGCTGGTTTCTAATGTCGAAGCCTGCACCAGATCTTCCCGCGGAAATTCAGGCGGGAGAACAGAGAGAAGAATTTATCTAAATGCGGTACCGACCGAACCAGAATCATCTTTGCCCAACCCTCGCAAGGTCCAAGCAATAACAATATATGGCGCCGAAATGCCTGCAGTCTGGCATCAAAGAGTCTCAGCCTTAACCGACTAGGTGACATTATCATGACACGGCTCATTAGCAAAGTCCATTATTTTACAAGAAAGGTCGCACAGTTGCCCTTGCGGGG